>SXGS01205592.1_pt1 | contig 36798 bp, 31 predicted proteins | sample 3174681 | NCBI WGS metagenome assembly SXGS01 (sample SAMN11356861, study PRJNA531348) | freshwater metagenome | isolation source: freshwater sample F1-80 | place: China: Fuxian Lake, Yuxi | collected 2017-12-25
AATCTCGATTACATGCTGATCGGCTGGATCACCACGGCGACGAACTTAAAATCTTGGCAGGTGGGTGCTTACGATTTGAAGTCGCGAACGGTAAAAGATCTCCACACCTCTTTTGAGTTCACGGAGATGTGGCGACCGCTCGTGACTTCCGCTGGTCGCGGCTACTCGATGCCGGCATCACCTTTCGTAAACTTCTTCCGCTTCCGGAGAGAGCAGCGGATTTCGGGAGTGCGCTTTGATGATCCCATTCGCTACCGTAAAACTTATCAATTCCGCGGTGGGCAACCGGTAGTTGCGAAAGCGATTGAGTGTCGTGGTCAGTCGCGATGGGCAACGTACTCGCGATCGATGAAGCGTGAATCCAATCACGTGCTGCTCGATGATGCGATTGAACTGAAAGTTCCTTCGATTTCGGCTAAGGAAATCCAAAGCGATGAGTTCGCGAAATTTCAGGCGGATTTCTTGGGCTGCATGCACGACGCGGTGATCGTCTTCAAAGACGATCAGACTCCGCAAAAGCGCCCTTAAATATCTTCTTCGAATTCGTGGGCAATGTTGAGGAGCTCTTGGAAAAGCTTGCCCGCGCTCGATTGCAAACTAGCCGGCTTGGTTCGACGAGCTTGCGCCGCTGTTCGCGGTGTTTGGCTCGCGATGAACAAATCGATCGCCGTTTGCATTTCGATCACCGAGCATCCCCGCTTACGCGCTTTCAGAAGCTCATCGATCACGAACTCAGCGCCGTTCCCGGTGATGCGACCGGGACGATTGCGATCTTCGGCGCGTTGAGCGAGCGTTCGCAAGAAGCCAGCGCGCGATCCTTCTCGAGCAACCGTTTTGAGCGTGGCGAGATAAGCTTTTTGGAAGCGATCGATGTTCGAACGCAGCTGACCTTTGAGTCGCTTGTCCGCACGCTTAGCGTGCGTCGATGAGATGAGCTCGAGAATTTCTTCCGCGCGGAAGAGTTGAAGCTTCGTCCAATCCGCTGACTCGCGAAGAATCATCTGCGGGAGTTCGCGCAAAGCCGCACGCATTTTGAAAACCGCCGGGCGGTTCACGCCGTCGGGAAGTCGCTTCAAGCCCGCTTTCGTTTTTGTCTTCTCAAGGACCAAGAACGACGCATAAAGCTCTTCGACGACAGCACGACGCGTGTTCATCAGCTCGGTAACTTGTCTTTCGTCAAAACCGCACTGGCTTAAGAATAGCTCGCGAACGTGATGATCAAACTCGCGGTCGAAGTCTCTGACGCACGAGTGTTTTTCAAACGCTTCCATCGACTTGCGTTTGCCCGTTTCGAGAAAATGCACGAGTTGCGCGAAAACTTGAACGGTGAGTCGCGCTTTTCCGCGCTGTTCATTTAAGTTTGTCGAGAAGCGCTCAACATCGTCGTAACGATATTGATCGTGGCGAAGACCAAACTGACGAATACTTCCGTAGTCGATGATGCCGGCCGTTGCCAGAACATTGTCGCCGTCCCAATCCATCCACGCGAAGATGTAATCGCGCTCCAGGCGAGCTGCGAATCGAGCAAAGCTCAACGCTATTTCGTGCAGCATACGACGATATCGATCGGGGGAATGGGCGGAGAACTTCCACTGCCCATTTTCCACCTGACGACGAATCAAATAGTCAGTGGCTTGCTTGAGTGGCTCAAGGCGGCCTTGCTTCAGGTACAAGAAGAGGTGAGCAGGTCGAATTAAATTTGGAGCCGCGCGCACCCCGATGCCGCAGCCTTTTCCGAGATCGATGACCGTGAGGACACGCTCTGTTTCTAATCCATTCAGATGGAAGATTTCGGAAAGCACGGCCGAGCCAAGGAGTTCGCTGATATCGGCAAGACCGCAGCCGTAACCGAATTCGCTCTCGCCCGTTTTTAGCGGGCGATTCGCTTGCACCGCGCCGGGAGACAGGCAAGTCACACCTGTGCCGCGACTGCTGATGTCCCACGTGACGCCTTTGTGCTGGAGAGTGCCGTTCCAAACACTGCGACCGTCCCCAGACGTACGTCCTTGCTTATTGGCATGCTGAAGCTGCAAGTAACGTGTCGCCATGTAGGGATGATCCTTCATGACGTGTTTAGGGTGTTTGATGCCTTGCTGCAAATCGTATTCGTTCACGATTTGGATCGAGAAGGTCTCTAGAATTTTTGCACTTAATGCGGGAGTCAGTTCGTCTGGATGTTGCGCCGAGATGAGACCCATCTCACGCGCGAGGGCAAAGTTGAAGTAGAGAACTTTGCCGCGCTCAAGCTTTCGCACCGGGTAAGCAACGAAGCCTTCAGCTACGGATTTTTGCCAAGGATGTCGTCCGTCGACGAGATCAAATGCATCGTATGCGTTGGATCTTGCGCGGGCATTGGTTTCTAGCTTAGGTGCTAATCTTTTTGACATCGCGGCGTCTCGTCCCCTCTTAACTCGCCACCGCTCTTAGACGAATCTAAGAAGCTGGTTGTCAAACTCATCGGCAGTTTAACGAGAGACTTAAATCGGGACACCGGCCCCAGACTTTCGTGCAGAAAAGTTTAATAGACGAAGGTCAATCAGCCGAAGTAGTCACTACGCCACCGGTGGCATCAGTGCCGAGCTTGCTTGAATTTCGACGGTTGAAATTGAAGCGAGCTTGAAGGATTCTGTCGGTGAACTTTGGCGGGTCCAGGAGTTCATAGATGATGCGTTTACAGGTCTCGGTTCAAGCTCTCTCCAAGGCTCTTCTTCTTTCAGGAGTTGCTCTACTTGCATCAGGCAACCTCGCTTGCACCGGCGAGAAACCAGGCTCAATGCCTCAGATCAAAGCTCCGGATCGAGAAGGACCAACGAAAGCTCTCGCGACTAAAGGCGAAGCACCGATTTGCTCTCCTGAAGAGATCAATGCCTTCGAGCGCCAAGAGGGTGAAGTCGTCGATTTAGATCGCGAAAGTCTTCCCGCAGGTCTCTTTCTCGCGACGGTTTCAGAGATTCTCGTCGAGAAGCGAAACGAAATGTCGATCAGCCGAATGCTCGTGCGCGAGCAGGTCGGAGCGAAAGCCGCTGAGATTGTTTGTGCAGAAGGCACCGATAAGTTCGGGCAAGATTTCGAGCTCAGCCTCGCGGGCCTCGTGAAATTCGATACAACCGAAAAGCCTCAAGGTTCCGGCTTCACTCTGCGCCAATTTTATCTTTATCAAGACAAAAGCGGTTACGGAGTCGTTCTCTCGAACCCGCGCCTGAATCCCGCAAATGCAGAGCTTAAGAAATTAGTGAAGGGCGTTTTCGCTAATGGCCAGCTCTCTCGATTAAATGAAAATGAGTACGTGCTCCGTTACGCTCGAGAGCGCGACGCCGTTCGCGCCCGTCTTCAGATTCGTCTCGAACTCGTTCGTTAATCTTCTAATCCCAAATCAGCGGAGCTAAGCCTCCGCCCGGCGTTTGCGAGTTGGTCATCTGCCCTTGGTAGATCCTTGCGCAAGCGATCTGGATTTTATCGCGGTAAACGTAAAAGCGAAGATCGTATTTGAAGTCTTCGGCCGGTTCGCCGCGTTTAACTACGGGCGCCGGAACGTATTCCTGCGCAAGAAACTCACCCGCCACAACTCCCGCGAACGCGTTTCGACTCATGGAAGAGCCGCGATACGTAGCTTTGCCGCCGAAGGAACGTTTGGGTTTGAAGAACCACTTCTTGCGCTCTTTCCAGAGTGTATCCGGATCGGCGAAGTCTTTTGTTTCTAGCGTGCGGATGAGGGTCGAAGAGATTGCAGATTTTTGCTCGGAGGTCAGATCCAAAGCTTCAATCGCACCGGGACGAGAGAGTTCAAGTAGGCGCTCTTTATCCGCGAGGAGACGATACTCATGCGGATTCGGCGAGATGCAAGCCGCCCGAGCTAGCTGAGCACTGCGAAGAGCGCGTGTGTTCTCCGTTTCGAAATAAAAATCCGTGTGCCGGTTGTAAACCAAGTCGATGTTTCGATCTTCGTGCTTGAGAGTTCCGTCAGTGAAACTAAAAGTCTTAGCGTCGACGATTTGCGTTTCGATGCCGTTTTTCTCGAAGAGCTCTTTGTAAAAGAGGAATTCGATAAACAATTTCTGTTTTTCAGGATCCTCGTCCGTGATCGCAATCGCTTGCGGGCGTTCGGTAGCGCGAATTTTCGCGAGTTGCCACTCTTCCATGAACGATTTGAAAATCTCACTGCGGAAGCTGGATGAAAATTCGTTTTCGATATTCATCGTTTCGTAAGAGAGCTCCGTAAGCAGACTGAGCGATGCGTTCGTATTAATTTCGATCAGCCGGAGCTTTCCGCCCTCATCGACGTGAAAGTCATAGCTCATCAAAATTGAAGAGTTCCCGGGATCCGGCGCCGTTGGTTCAAGTTCTTCAAGTTTGCGACTGCGTTTGGGAAGTTCGCGTAGAGCGAAGAAAGCGCTTACAATTTCTTCAGCTTCCGCTTTGAGGCGACGCGGAAGTCGAAGTGGCTCCGGACAAAGAAGCAGAGGCGACAAGCGGTTTTTAATCTCAACGGCCTTGGCCGTTTCGGGATACGACTCGCAAGCCTTAGAAATGTAAGCGTCAAAAAACTTTTGATCGAAATTCATAGTGGCACACAGAACGGCATGAAAACGATCCTCCCTCACGCTGGCTAATTCGGACTCGTTCGAGGCACCATAGCAAAATTCCGAAACAGTTGCCATTATGCGCAAGGCACGGCAAACCTTTGATGCTTGGCATCCCGCAAAGGTGCCAGGCACCTTTTGGGGAGTCGAAATGAAGTTGATCTCTTGGAACGTAAACGGAATCCGCGCGGCCTACAAAAAAGGCTTTGTTGAGTTTATCGAGCGGGAAGATCCTGACTATCTGTGCTTGCAGGAAACAAAAGCGCATCCCGAGCAATGCGAGCCGATCCTCTTGAAGCCGGCCGGGCGCAAAAGCTATTGGTCATCGGCGAAGCGAAAAGGTTATTCGGGAACGGCGACGTACGTACGCGACATCCCGCAAGAAGAACCAAAGAAGGTCTCTCACGGCATCGGAATCGAAGAGTACGACTCCGAAGGTCGCTTCGTCGTAACCGAGCACAAAGACTTCACGCTCTACAACATCTACTTCGTCAACGGCGGTTCGGGCCAAGAACGCCATGATTTCAAACAGCGCTTTTTGAAAGATCTCAGCGCGCATCTGAAACCTCTCGTAGATGCGGGCCGCCCGATCATCGTGACGGGTGATTATAATATCGCTCATCGCGAAATTGACATTCACGATCCCGTTCGTCTTGCGGGAGAGAGTGGGTTTCTTCCGGAAGAACGTGCCTGGTTCGATTCGTTCCTTGAACTGGGATTCGTCGATACCTTCCGCCATTTAAATCCGAACGCTCGCGATCGTTACACTTGGTGGTCGTACGTGGAGCGTGGACGCTTAGGGAACCGTGGCTGGCGCATCGATTACTTCTGTGTGACAAAGAACTTGCTCAACCGCGTTCGTCGCGCTGAGGTTCTCGACGGACAAATGGGCTCTGACCACTGTCCGGTGCTTTTAGAACTAAGCGATTGAAGTGTTTGATTGAACTGGCTGATTTTATAAGCGGACGCATGGATAGAGCTTATGAATTGAGTTTACGGGACGAACCAGCGAGGTGAATCGTGCCGATCTTTCTTCTGCTGATCTCTTACTTCTTTCTCGAGATCTATGTGCTCATCAAAATTTGGGGGCACTACGGTTTCATCAACACGGTGTTTGCGCTCATCGCCATCGGAATCCTCGGCGCTGGCTTCGCTCGCAATCAAGGCCGCTACATCTTGAAGCAGCTTCAGCACACGATGGCGCGCGGCCAAGTTCCGACGGATGAAGTTCTCCACGGAGTTATGATCTTCATAGCCGGAATTCTATTTTTGATTCCGGGCTTTGTGAGCGACTTCATCGGCCTCATCTTAGTTTTGCCGGGCTTGCGTCACTTGATGGTCGCAAACGTGCGTCGTCAAATGGCAAACCGCGTGGCGCGCGGAATGAACCAAGGTGGCTTCCGCGTTTTCACGTACGGAATGGGAGGCATGGGCCAGCCTGGATCGCGCCCAGGAACTCGCCAAACGGAACCAGGAGCGCCGCCCGAAGGGTGGATGCGCGACGCTTCGCCAAAAGTGATCGACGTCACACCGCTTTCAGCCGAAACACACGAGAAGCCTGACAAAAAATCTTGATCGCATTTCAGGTCGTCTCAATTTGGCGTCTCACCTTGGGCCGTTCAGGCGGCCGTTCGTGCTAGGCACCTAGACCTTTGTTAGATTGATCTCAATGAGATCACCTCGCGCTTCTCTCCATCAGCTTCCGCTCATGCTGGTCTTGATCGCATTTTCGAGCTTAGCTTCCCTCGAAGCTCGCGCCGAAGCGGTTTGCGTCGTGAAACCAAACGTTTCACTTCGCAAAGAGCCGAAACCCAAAGCCGCGGTCAGCTGGGCGGTGCCTCGCTTCATGCCGCTGATGATCGTCGGTCAACAGGGCAAGTGGGCGAAGGTGCAGGACCTAGAAGGCGAAACGCATTGGGTTCTCCGCAGCAACTTAAGTTCTCGCACAAGCTGCGCCGTCGTCCGGACGAAGACCGCAAAACTTCGCAAAGGTCCCGGACACGATCAACCACCGGCGGACCTTGCTCGCGTAGATAAATATACTCCGTTTAAGAAAGTGGATCGTGACGGGGAGTGGGTGAAAGTCCAAGACGACTTCAACGTGAGCTATTGGGTTCACGAGACGAACATTTGGATTCCGATGAATCGGACTTCCGTCACCTTCTAACTAACTGGCTCACTTGAGTGGGGATAGTTGGCGCACTTTGCCTACGGTTGAGCTTCCACAATCTCGAGATTCTCGCGAAATCCTAGACTGATGTCTGGGCAAAAATCGATTTCATCCCCACACAAGTGAGCCAGTTAGCTGGACGTAGGTTCAGATCCCTGTGGTGAAAGCCATCCCAACGGTTTCTTGATTTCCGGTTTCTGACGAAATCTGTAAGATGACCTCGCTCATGAAACGTGAAGTCTTAAATTGAGACAGCCGTAGAGTCGTCAAATCCACGACTTAGGGCCTGTAAGATAATTTAAGAAATCTACTTGATTTTATATTTGGGCTCGTGTCTAAATATACCAGTTCCAATTTGGCACTGCGTAATGAATGACCAGCTTTGGGGGGAATGCCGTATGGCAGGTGTGGAGTCGAAGCTTCTGCAGGAGTGTAAGAAGCGTCTCTTAACTGCGAAGATGGATATCTTGAACCGCGTAAAAGAAACTCGCCGTGATCTTCACTTCGAAGACAAAGGCGGAGACGAAGCGGATCAAACAGTCCGCGTCCTGGCGGAAGCCGAAACACTGACTCTTCACGAAAGACTCCGCAGTCAGCTTCTGGAAATCGAACTCGCTCTTTCCAGAATCGAAGGCGGCACTTACGGAATCTGCGAAGAAACAGAAGAAGCTATCGAGCACGAGCGTCTTCTCGCGATTCCCTGGACTCGCCTCAGCATCGAAGGAGCTGAGATCCGCGAATCCATCAAAAAGCGCTACGCGCGTTAATTCGCCGATCGAAATCCAAAAGAAAAATCGCCAGGCCTAAAATCCTGGCGATTTGCATCTCGGGAGATGTCTCCCAATCAAAGATCAAACGAAACGCCTACGCTGACGAGCGCGCCTTTATTGTTTGCGCCACCTTCGGTGGTCTCAACGAATCCGTAAAATGCCGTCACGTCGAGGATGAATGCCACTGATTCACCAAGCGGTGCAGTCCCACCGAATCCAACGACGCCCATGAAATCGTATGTCTCAAGTTCCGCGCTTCCTTCAACAACGCTCGCGTTGCCGAAGCCGATGGGTTGAGATTGGCTCACTAAAATCGCCGGCATCACGCCCGCTTTTCCAAAGAAAGAAGCGAGCGGCTTTTCGATGTAATTGTATTTAGCCCAAACGGGAATCGCGACGTAGCCCGCTGTCATTGGCTCAGCGGTGTAGAGCGTTCCGTCCATCGAATTCACTTGCGGGACCATCGCCATGTGCAGGTAGCCAACTCCAGCTTCGCCGCTCAGCGCACCTTGACCGAAACCACCTAAGATCGCGCCGAACATCGGGGTGCCGGGTTTTGTGTTCTCCGCGAGGGTAGGTGGGTCGATCAAGACGCCACCGCCAGCTAGTACGCTCACGCGCACGGAGCTTGGAAACTCGACTCTGTAATCAGAAGTGACTGCAGTTGATGTCATCTGCGCTTTCGCGGAGACAGCGATGATTTGCATCAATGCGATTACGGCCGCGGTCGCGTATTTTAAGCTGAACGGTTTCATCTTCTTCTCCAAGTGCATCTATGGGCGCATCACCGGTGCCGAAAAAAGTTAGACACCTGCAAATAGCGGAGCTCCACAAGGCCGCTCCTTTACCGAAAGAAAGGCAGCCTAACTCGGAAACTCAGTTCACTTGGGTAGATTGCAGCGGTGATGCCACGATCACGGCCGCAGGAAGAGATGTCGATCTTGTTTACACTCAGGTGCAGCGACGGGGTCTAGGACTTAGAGGCCGCTCTTGAGTTCGTCTTCCCATTTTTCCTGGGCAGCTAAGGCGGTGCGAATCTCCTCAGCCTTGATCAAGCGACCTTTGCCCACGCCTGGGCAAAACGCTTTCACTTCTTTCGCCCAAGACTTCGCATTCATCACTTCGGGCCAGAAAGGCCAAGTGCGACATTGCATCGGGCGAGCCTCGTAAACCGAGCAGCGCTTGCCTTCAAGAAAGATGCAGGCGCTTCCTTCGCGATCTTTCGTGTGCCAGACGCCATCGGTTTTCGTGCAGTATTTTTTGGTGAAGGCGGAGCGGGTAAGACCTAAAACTCGCGCCATGTTGGTGCGGTCTTCGCCGGTCAGATAAACGTAGCCAAACTCACCGTGCGAAACGCAGCACTTACCAGAACCTTGGCAGGCGAAACGGACGCCGTCTTCCCACCACGCTGACTTCATCTTTGAAGTTGTCTCCGCTCGCTCACCGGTTTTTTGTTTGGCCATCCGTAGTCCCCCCCCCCTCGAATCCTTGAAGCTTTAAGCGTCGCGCCCGCGTGAAGGATTGAAGCCGTTGGAGACTAACGTCCATCCGCAGAGCTTGAAGAGCAAACGCGCGCCCACGTTGCCATCCCAGTCACTTACGGGCTCTTCTGGCTCGGCAACTTCATTGAGATCGAAGCTTACGATGCGGCGACCACTTTCGACAACCGTGGCGAAGAGGGTGAGGGCTTGATCGAAGCTCAAGCCACCCGGAACAGGAGTACCGGTGCCGGGGCAGAGATCGGGAGTCAGACCGTCGATGTCAAACGAGATGTGCACGTTCTCGGGAAGCTTCGCTACAATATCGTCGCAGATCTTCTGCCAAGAATCGCCGCGGTGCTGGCGGCGCTTGAGGACTTGATCAAAGAAAGTGTGCACGCGCGGATTGCTTTCGATGTACTCGAATTCACCGGGTGAAAAATCGCGAATGCCAACTTGCACCAAGGCTTTGGGTTTTAGTTCTTCCATCACGTTGAACATGATCGAGGCGTGCGAGTGACGATAGCCTTGGTAAGCGTCGCGAAGATCCGCGTGCGCATCGACGTGAAGAATACCGAAATTGCCATCAAACTTTTCGGCAGTAGCGCGAATCAGACCGTAAGGTGTCGAGTGATCGCCACCGATGACGGCCGCAAAGCGCGACTCCGACTGAATCCGCTTCGCTTGTTCGTACACCCACTGGTTCACTTGCTCACTTTTTTTGTTGATCTCGTCTTGTAAGCGAAGAGCTTCTTTGTCGTTATCGATCGATCCGTCTTCGATCGATTCGAGAACCCGCTGCGCTTTCGCTTTGAACTCTTTGTTCCACGCTTCGATCTGTTCAGGCGGATCGATCATGTAATAGCCGTTTTTGTAAACGTCGCCGGTCTCGAGATCGAAGAGATCAACTTGGTGGCTAGCGCGAAGGATCGCGCGAGGACCACGCGAAGCTCCGTCGCCGTAGGAAGTTGTGACTTCCCAAGGAACCGGAATCATCTGCAGAAGACTATTCTCCGCGTTGAACGGAAGTCCAAAAATACCAGAATCAGCTGCAGCGGTGTCATTCGGGTCAAACGTCACGCGTTCCTCCAAGGTTCATAACGATCTTCGAAGCAAAAAGCGGAGCCGAATCTCTACCAGTAGAATGCAGGTATGTCCAAAATTCCTTTGGTTCGGCAAGGGTTTGCTCAACCATTGCCTGCGGAAAGCCACTTGCATCTTCCGAAACGATGTCGGACTGTTAGGGCCTCAAAGAAGCCACTAGGGAATCGGTCGACTCGGCCGATTACCAGAAGATAAAAAAGGGAAACCCATGACCTTGAATCTACGCTCTTCTCTTGCTCTCGCGCTCTTTGCATCGGCGACCGCGCTGTTGCCTAACGTTAGTTCCGCCCAAGCGAAGCCGACCGTAATCGAAGGCGACACGCTGAACATCGGAAATTTGAATGCGCCGAAAAAAGGGGTGTTCAACATCGTCCTCAAGGGTGAGCCGACAACGCTGAATCCAATTACTTCCACGGATCTTTACTCAAGCACTGTTCACGCGTTCACCTGTGACACGATCATGGCCCGCGATCCCGATACGTACGAGTGGATCCCCGGCATCGCCGAGCGAGCTGAAACATCCGCTGACGGAAAAACCATCACCTTCCGCATTCGCAAAGGCGCCACCTTCCACGATGGAAAACCGGTGACGGCCGAGGATATCAAGTTCTCCTACGACGTGATCTTCGATAACAACTACAATGCGGCTCACAAGCGACCCTATTACGAAAACTTCGAAAAAGCGGAAATCGTCGATCCGATGACCGTGAAGTTTACGGTCAAAGAACCTTACTTCCGCAACTTCGATACGCTTGCGGCAACGTATGTTCTTCCCAAGCACATTTACGGCAACGCGGAAGAAGGTAAGAAGAAAAACAAAACCGTCGTTTGCTCGGGTCCTTACAAGTTCGACAAGTACGATCAAGGTCAGAGCATCACGGTGGTTCGTAACAACGAGTGGTACGGCCGCACGCTCCCGCAGTCGAAAGGGGAGTACAACTTCGAACGCGTTCGTTTCCGCTTCATCAAAGACGAAAACATCATTCTCGAGACGCTCAAAAAAGGAGATCTCGATTATTTCGACGACATCACTCCTGAAGCGTTCACGAAAAAAGCCGTAGGCCCGGAGTGGGGAAAGACGGTACAAAAAATCAAAACGCAAAACCTCTCGCCGAAAGATTACGCCTTCATCGGATGGAATCTAAAGCGCCCTCTCTTTAAAGATCGTGAGGTCCGCCACGCACTCACGATGTTGGTGAACCGCGAAGAGATGATCCAAAAGTTCCGCTTCGGAATGTCTCTCCCCGCAACGGGCCCGTGGTATCAGCAGAGTGAGTACGCGGATCCAAGCGTGAAAGCGGTGAAGTTCGATCCTAAAGGTGCCGTTGAGCTTCTGAAAAAAGCAGGTTGGACTGACACGGATAAAGACGGCGTTCTGGATAAAGTCCTCGACGGCAAAAAAACGGATTTCCGCTTCACGCTCCAATACGGAAACAAAGACACCGAGAAATATTGGGTCTTGATCCAAAACGACTTCAAAAAAGTCGGGATTGATCTGCAACTCCAACTTCTCGAGTGGAACGCGTTCGTTAAGAATTTGCAGAATGGTGACTTCGACGCCCTCACGCTCCGTTGGGGTGCTGGTTCCGTGTTGATTGATCCGAAGCAAATCTGGCATTCGGAAAGTGCCGTGAAAGGTGGGTCAAACTTCATCGACTACCGGAATCCCGAAGTCGACAAGCTGATCGATCAGGCGCGCACGGAGTTCGATAAAGAAAAACGGAAGGCGACTCTCCGCAAAGTCTACAAGATGATTGCGGAAGATTATCCGTACGTCTTTCTCTGGAACGACAAAGACATTCTCTACGCGCACTCGAACAAAATCGGAAAGCCGAAAGATACATTTAAATATGATGTCGGTGCAACTTACTGGTGGTCGGCTCAGTAAGCCGATCAGACGACCGGCTGAAGGTCGAGACCCGTGGAGATTTCCATTAGATTTGAGAGTTGATTCGTAAGACCATAGGCCTTGGGGAGCGATCCCTTAGGCCTTTTTGTTTTTGCGCCTGCAGATTAGAAAAGACGAAACAGTATGATCATTTACCTTATTCGCCGCTTCTTCCTAATGATTCCAACCCTTCTTGGAATCACGATCGTGAGCTTCGGGATTATTCAAACAGCGCCCGGTGGCCCAGTTGAGCAAGCCATTCAGAACATTCAAATGGGAGGCGGAGGTTCAGGCTCTGGTGTCTCTCAAGAAGTGATCGACGCTCTCAACAAACAGTATGGTCGCGATAAGCCTATTCATGAACGTTACTTCATCTGGTTGAAGAACATCGTTCGTCTCGATTTTGGTGACAGCTTCAAATACGAAGAGCCGGTCACAAAAGTCATCATCAGTAAATTTCCGGTCTCCCTCACGTTTGGCTTAGTGACTTTCATTCTGACTTACTTGATCTGTATTCCGCTCGGAGTCTTAAAGGCGATTCGGAACGGCTCCGCGTTTGATCGAGTTTCGAGCTTTATCTTGTTTCTCTTTTATTCCATTCCTCCGGTCATGCTTGGGATTTTGCTCTTAGTGTTCTTTGCGAGCACGACGTACTTTGATTGGTTCCCGATCGGCGGCATGACGTCAGATAATTACTCGGAGCTCAGCGCTTTCGGTCAGATCAAAGACCGCATCCACCACATGATTCTTCCTCTCATCTGCTACGTGATCGGAAGCTTCACCTTCCTCACGCTCTTGATGAAGAACACAATGCTCGATGTTGTCCGTCTTGATTATGTGCGAACAGCGCAAGCCAAAGGCTTATCGAGCAAGGTCGTTTATATGAAGCACGCGCTTCGCAATGCTTTGATCCCGATCGTGACGGGGATGAGCGGAATCCTGACGGTCTTCTTCACCGGCTCGATCTTGATCGAAACGGTTTTCAACTTAGACGGGATGGGGCTGCTCAGTTACCAATCTGTTCTTTCGCGTGACTACAACGTTTTGATGGGTCTCATCTTCTTCCAGAGCTTACTTTTCTTGCTGGGACGTCTTCTTACAGATGTCTTGTACGTCATCGTTGACCCAAGGATCGACTTCACATGATCGAGAAAATTTTCAGAAACGAAATCGCGAAGAAACGTTGGCGCCGCTTCCGCGCCAATCGTATGGGGCTTATCTCCGTTTGGCTGTTTTTGATTCTGTCGTTCTTCAGCTTTACAGCGGAAATTTGGGCCAATAGCAAACCGCTAATTCTCAAATATCACGGGCAAACTTATTTCCCGGTGGTGAAGTACTATCATCCCTCTGTTTTCGGTCGCGAAGATATCGCGCAGATGGACTACCGCTCGCTCAAACTCGATGCGGGTGACTACGCCGTTTGGCCGATCATTCGTTGGGATCCGTTTGAACGAAACGAAACGGTAGAGTCGCTCCCATCTCCGCCGACATCGACCAATCTACTCGGGACGGATGAAAGCGGTCGAGACGTGGCAGCCAGATTGCTCTACGGCTTTCGGTACTCAATCGGCTACGCCATCACCGTTTGGCTTTTGTCTTCTCTCGTCGGGATGGTGCTTGGAGCCGCGATGGGATTTTGGGGTGGTTGGCTCGATTTGGTTGGTCAACGGTGGATCGAGATCGTCGAGTCGCTTCCGTACCTCATGATTTTGATCACCCTAGTTTCAATCTTTAAACCAAGCTTGTTCTTACTAGCGCTGCTTACCGTGTTCTTCACCTGGGTCACGGTTTCGATCTACTTCCGAGCGGAGTTCTTGAAACTTCGTAAACGCGAGTTCGTAGAAGCTGCGCGTGCACTCGGCGCAAGTCGGTCGCGATTGATCTTCACGCATATCTTGCCGAACAGCTTAACTCCGTGGATCACAATCAGCCCGTTTCTCGTAGCGGGGAATATCGCGGGACTCGCGGCTCTTGATTTCTTGGGCTTCGGACTTCCCGCGCCAACTCCGAGTTGGGGAGAGCTGCTCAATCAAGCGCACCACCATTTTAGAATCGCCTGGTGGCTTGCCGTGTTCCCTTCGGCAGCTTTGTTCTTTGGTCTCACGCTTATGAATTTGATCGGCGAGGCGGTCCGCGATGCCCTCGACCCGCGAAAGACATAGGCGCCCGAGAGCGTTAACAAATCTCCATAACTACACCGAGTGATTCCCATCACTTAATGCGAGAGGGCGAGGCGTTTCGACTCGCCCTTTTCGTTGTTTTGCTACGAGAGTTTTCCTAAATTTCGGGCGTCTCACTTTGCATCCCATCTTCCGTTCAATTTCGGGGAGTCCGGTATGAAGCTTGTTGCAAAAAGTTTCGTTGGTCTGTCGTTTGTCTCACTCTTGTCTGCTTGCGGATCCTCAACAAGCTCGCCGTCTCCTGACGCAAAGCCACTCCCGCAAGTCTCTTGCTCCGAAATACTCACGTCTTCCGATATCGAAACTTTCGTTTCTGCGCAGTCTGCGCAACACGTTTCAAGTATCCGCGGGCAGCAGCGAGAGGCTTGCTTGCGCGACGACGGATCTGTTGGCGAAGGCTTCCGCAAATTGGAGCTTGGCGCGCCCTTCGTGATCAACGGTACTTACTCCATCCATGATGACGTCGGCGGTTTGCAGCTCGATTTTCCAATTGAAACCAGGCCCGTCGACGAGAGCCTTGTTTCATCGATTCAAGCTGCTGTGAGAAAGAAAGCAAGCGTGACAGAGACGCGGGCGCAATTCGAAACTATGGTTCTGGGCGATCTGCCTGAAGTGCACTTCCAAGTTCTCGATGCTGAAGAACCAATTGAAGACGAGCCAGTCGCAAAAGTTTTACGTCTTTACATCCCATCGAGTCTTCGCGCAGCCTTCTTAAAAAGAGCCCGCGAGTTTCAAGCTGGCTCCAATCAGTTCTCTCTCTACGCGTTTGCAAATCCTGAGACGAGCTCGATCGCGGCGGCGCAAGCCAAAGTCGGAGAGCCTGTATTTCTTGGTCCTGCGAGCACGGTTTCCGTCAGCCATTACTTAAATGATCTCTGGGTCCGGATTCAGCAAACACCCGGAGCTGCAAGTGATCGTGAAATTCCCTTCGCTTGGATGAGTAAAGCGCGCGTTTGGTGGCCGAACCTCAAGCTTCAGCCTTCCGATGCGCAACGTGATTGGGCCTCGGCTTGGCAAGCGGCCAATGGGCTTTGGAATCCACCAACAACACGAACCCACGCGCTCGGCGCGAAAAGCGCAATTGAGGCTTTAAACTTCCTTTTAACGCTTGATCCGAGCCACCCGGCGAAAGCGCAAAAAGAAAAACTCGCACAACTCGCACCATTCGTCGGCGCGCAAGAAGAGCAGCAGTTCAACGAACTCATGGAACTCAATAGCTACGGGCCGACACGTGAAGCTTTGCTTTTTAAAACCGCGGAAAAGCTGAAAGTTCATTGGCCTACGCACAACGAGATCTGGCGCGCGACAAAAGAACTGTGCGCTCAGGCCAAATTCAACGAACAGAAGATCAACAGCGTCTTCACCCTCGCCGAGTGGATGAGAAACTTTGATCCCCAAGGAGCATTTGAGGAAGCCTCACGCCTCGTATTAAAACTCAACCTGACCCACACGCAGGCCGAAGGCTTAAAAGAGTTTTACCGCTTTCTCGTGAGAAACAAAGTCGATCGTACAGTTGCGTATGCTAAATCAATCGAAATCGTTGCCGAGCGCCGCTTAGCCGGATCGCAGTTTGAAGGTTACCGCGCCACTCTTGAAGCTTTACTGCCAACATCGTTCGCGCCCGTTGCCTTCGAGAAGGCTGAAGACTATTCCGTCGCGCGTGCTCTCGAGCTTCGAAAAGTACGGGCTCTCGTTGCCGTCTTTAATTGGATCTATTCGACGGACTCTAAAAACCAAGCCCTCGCGAAGGCCGAAGAATACGTTTTCATCCGTGGACTCGATGCCGAGCGTACGCTTCTTCTCAGAAACGTCGGCGCGTGGTTGAGCAAGACGGATTATAAAAACTGGGCGATTCAGAAAGCTGAAGAATACATCATCGAGAAGCGTCTCAGCGAAGAGCAGATCGGTTCGCTTCGTTCGGCTTATAATTGGTTGATCTACATTTCCACGAAAGCGCTCGCTAAAGCGGAAGAGTACGCCATTGAACGAAAGATTACGCAGTCTCAGATCGAGCAGCTCAGCCAAACCGAATCTTGGTTGAGAACAACTCCTTTTAAAGCACAAGCTCTCGCCAAAGCTGAGCGATACGTTTTTGAACTTCGTCTCTCGCGCCAACAAACAGAATTTTTGGAAATCGCCTACATTTGGATTCGCGACAAGATCGCGATCAGCGAAGCCGTTGCGCGCGTTGAGCGATACGTCATCGAAAAAGGTCTAGATCCGGCGAAGTTTCAGCTGCTGCGCGAAGAGTTCACAAAGGCAAAATCGGCCGGTGAACCTACGCCCTTGGCCAAAGCCGAGAAAGCTGCAAATTTAAACTAAAGAAAGCGCCCGACAAAAGTCGTCACTCGCAGCTAGCCGTCTATTAAGGCGAAAAAGGGAACTGTACACTATCCTCATCGACCTAACGTAAAAGGCTTGAGGTTAATCGATGTCAGTTCCTGATTCGCAGGAAGGTGCGTCCTTTGCTCGGCTCGCGGACTTTATCCGCGAGACTTCGCGTGCGCACCTTGCGCAATTTGCGAAGTTGAAGGCCGCAGCGCTTTCCGAGATCAGCGCGGACCGGCCGGTCCTAGCCCACTGGATCTCGCTTATCCTGATTTCCGGTAAACAAGTTCGCATTACTTTTCGTATTCATTTTCATACGGCGGCCGCACGCGAATTGGCGAGTGGTGCTTTCTCGGCGCCGACGACGAAAGTTTCGAGCGAACAAGCACACGATTTTGCGAAAGAATTCTGCAACTTCTGCGCGGGCCGTATCAAGCATCTGCTGACGGCAAACGGATACGAAGTAGGGATCAGCCTGCCGCTGACGATGCGCGGTTTTGATCAAGTCTTCGAAGAGCCATCGGGTGAGACGTACGCTTTCGAAGACCGGTGGATGATCGTCGGGGACCGGGAAACGATCTTTTGCTCGACGCTCATTGAGTCCGCGAATCCACTCGCGATCACCAAGATCCCGAGCCTCGACGAGACAGGTGAGGTCAGCTTCTTATGAAGGAAACTCTCACGGATCTGCTCGCGACCAATCGGATCGTGAGTCTACTTGAAGCCACGAAAAACTTGGGCGATTCGATTACCGACCATTTGCCCGGAGTTTTCGCCTTTATTGATTCCGATGGTTCGATTCTTCGAGGGAACATCGGGCTCGCCGAAATTCTTAACGTTGATCTAGAGAAACTCGTCGAAAAAAAGTTCTCCGAGATTTTTGAGAATGACAGCTGGTCAGCGTTTCGCCTGTGGCTGGATCAGCTCCGACCTGGCCGCGATGTGATGGAGTTCGAGCTTGCCATTGATCGCGCCGACCGCACGTCGGTTCCTTATCTGTGGGAGCTTGCGCGCATCGAGGTGAGCTCGAAGAGCGCCAATAAAGTGTACTTTCGCGTCGTCGGTCGTGACATCACCGAGTTGCGAGCCAAAGAGCGTAGGCTTTCGGAGATTTACTCAAGTCTCCCGATCGGTCTTTTGACCGTCAACAGTCAGGGTGTGATCGAATCACTTCTCTCTGAGCAAGTAGCAAGCCTCCTCGACCAGGAGCATCTTGTCGGACAAAGCGTTCGCGAAATTCTTTTCGAGCCAGGATGGGGCAAGCTAAGCGACGCTGAGAGAAAAGCGGTTACGTCACTTCTGACGATCTTCGGCAGTGACGTCGACGAGTTCCAAGTCATGAAGGGATTTTTCCCTCAACAGATCTTCATGCCAAACCCAACTTCTCCTCACGGTGGGAAGTGGCTCGGAGTTTCCTATCAGCCACTCGTAAAAAACGAAAAAGTTGAACGGCTCTTTATCAGCCTCGAGGACCGTACGGCCGCCGTTATCGCAAAGGAAGAACGAGACCGAGCCCGCGCACAGGAAGAAGAATCTGTTCGCCGAATCCTTGAAGTAAAAAGATGTCCTTCGAAGCTTGCCCCCTTGATGTATCGAGAACTCGATAACTTCGCTAATCGCATAAACGAACAATTCCGAAAAGGCGATTTGCGCGCAACTCTCAATTTGCTCCACGGATTGAAGGGGAACGCAAGGATGGCGGGCTTTGCTCATCTTGGCGGAGTCGTTCACCATCTTGAGTCCGAGATCGGTAAGGCGAAAGAGCAAACTGGTTTTGAACTCAAAGCTTTTTCCGGAAGTTTCGATCAAATTCAAAACGAGATCTACGAGCTTCGGCGAATGATGATCGCTGTTCACAACGTTCAGTCGAGCAATTCAAACGATCACTTGGCGCGGACACTGCAGAAGCTCTACGCCAAGTTCACGGCCCTCAGCGGGACCGCTCGCGATGCGGGCTCTATCGTAGCACTTGAACGCGCTGATTGGGCGATTCGAAGCACGGGGCGCACGCCGATCAACGAAGTAAAAGACATCATCTCAAGCCAAGTCGAGAGTGCAGCAAAAGAAGCGAAGAAAAAAGCTTCACTCCGTTGGGTTAGCGAAGATCTCAAGCTCGACTCCGATTCGCGCGATCTTTTGATCGAAGCACTTACGCATCTCTCAACCAATGCGGTTGCTCACGGAATCGAAGATCCGGAGGCGCGCAAAGTCGCCGATAAACCCGAAGTCGGCTTGGTCCAAGTGAGCGTTCGCGACGACGGCACTCGTTTGCACGTTCGCTTTGCTGACGATGGGCACGGGATCGATCCCGTTGTGATCAAGCTTGCCGCGCTCAAAAAGGGGCTCGCGACGCAAACTGAGCTCGCGGCGATGGATTCAGAACAGATCATGCAGCTCATTTTTGCGCCTGGTTTTTCGACGGCTTCAACCGTCACGCAGCTCAGCGGTCGGGGTGTCGGGCTTGATGCCGTAGCCTCCGCCGTAAAACGGCTGGGCGGCTCGATTCAGGTTCGCTCGTTCCCAGGAACAGGTAGCGAGTTTCTCTTCTCGTTTATGAAGTCTGGTGTACGCGCAGCTCAGAAAAGCTTCGTGGCTCTTGCCGATTTCCATAAATCTCTTGAAGCGGCAGTAAGCTACCAGCGAGATGAAGAGAAGCTTCAAATTGAAATCGCTAAGCCTCAAGGGCTCTCGCAGCGATCAGGACTTCTTCTGATCGATCGTGCGCAGTCGCTCGTTGCGGTAACAAATTTCTTTGGATCGTTAAGCGAACGGGGAGCGGTGGACGTGCAGCTCGATGTTGGTGAGCGGGGAGAAGTTCGCTACATCGCTTCGACGGCCAAAGATCGACCCAGCCTTGTTCCGAACGAATACGAATGGCTTCGTGAAACGGCTGAGTCTTGGTTGAAAGCGAACTCTGGCTCTTATGCACCTAAAGCTCAGGGTGCTGAGATTTACCTTGGCCGCATCTTTACGGAAGCCGAACTTCCTTGCGTAACCTTCCACGCGGAAGAAGGTCTCGATCAGAACGCATTTGAGACCACGACGGATCTTGCGATGGAACTCGCAGGCATTCTCGGTGTGCAGGTTGAACTACCGGACGAACACAACGGCCGAGCGGACGCGATCGCGATTCTCATCGTGAAAGGAAAGCGGCCCAACGCTCGCCAACTCCAGATTCCGGTTGGCGCAACGACGGGTGAAATCAAAGACGTCATCATCAGCGCCATCGACCGAATCCTTGGACTTTGATCGTTCGCAAAGGCCAAAAAAAAGGGGCTCTTTCGAGCCCCTTTTTAGAATCAAATTTATTCCGGATCTTCGAGGTAAGTGTAGCCTGAAAGGCCTTCCTCGTAGTGACGCATGAGAAGCTTCGCTTCTTGCTTCGAGATCGTTCCGCGAAGGATCGACTCTTCCGAAGCTTTGCGAATGCTTTCGATCAGCTCTGGGCGATTGTACTGAACGTAGCTCAGAACTTCCGTGACCGTGTCACCTTCCACTACGTGATCAACCGTGTAACCAGAGCTTGTCACCGTGATGTGAACGGCGTCGGTGTCACCAAAGAGGTTGTGCAAATCGCCCAAGATCTCTTGGTAAGCGCCAACGAGGAAGACGCCCATGTAGTAGGGATCTTTTTCGTTCAGCTCGTGAACTTCGAGGGCCGTTTTCTTATCCGTCTGGTGCGTACCACCTGAATCGATGAACTGGCCGATCTTACCGTCAGAATCGCATGTCATATCGACGAGGATCGCGCGACGAGTGGGCTTTTCGTTCAAGCGATGAATCGGGAGGACGGGGAAGAGTTGTCCCACCGCCCACGAGTCAGGCATCGACTGGAAGACGGAGAAGTTACAGAAGTAGGTATCCGAGAGAAGCTCGCGCAGAGTCTCGGCGAGATCTTGCGAGTCTTCCATGTTGCGCGTGATCTTTTCCATCTTCGTCAAGATCACCCAGCAAAGGTTCTCGGCCTTCGCGCGTTGCTCAAGGCTCAAGATGCCGAACGTGAAGAGTTGAAGGATCGTTTCCTTCGCGTGCATGACGTCGTGGTAGAACTCGTGGATGTTATTCTCGTTTACCTTCTCGTAGATGTAAGCGAGATCCTGAACCACGCGGTGATCGTCTTTCGACAACGATGTTGCGGGCTCTTTCTTTTGAACTTCGTTGATGCCGAGAACGTTGAAGATCAAAGCCGAGTGATGCGCAACCAGCGCACGACCAGCTTCGGTCACGATTGTCGGGTGCGGAACGTTCTTCTCGTCACAAACGCTTTGAATAAGCGACACGACGTCGTTCGCGTACTCTTGCTCCGTGTAGTTGATCGAACTGTCGGAAGATCCCGAGCCATCGTAATCGACGCCGAGACCGCCGCCTACGTCGATGTACTTCAAACGCGCGCCCATCGAATAGAGTTCTGTATAGAAGCGCGTTCCTTCTTTGAGGCTTCCTTTAACCGACGAGATCGACGAGATCTGGCTGCCGATGTGGTAGTGGAGAAGCTCAAGGCTATCGAGCATGTTTTCTTTTTTGAGAAGCTCAACGCAGTCGACGATTTCAAGCGGAGTCAGACCGAACTTCGAGCGATCGCCAGAAGAGTCGATCCACTTTCCCGAGCCTTTCGTGAAGAGCTTTGCGCGCAAACCGATCTTGGCGTGCGTGTTAAACTTCTTCGCGGCTTCGATGATCATCGGAAGCTCAGACATCCGGTCAACGACGATGATCGTGTTGCGGCCGAGCTTCTGCGAGAGCAAAGCTGTTTCGATGTACTCTTGATCTTTAAAGCCGTTACAGATGATGAGCGCGTCTTGCGTGTTCATCATCGCGAGAACGACGAGAAGTTCAGGTTTTGATCCGCACTCAAGACCGAGGCGCGCGTGGTGACCGAACTTCACGAGTTCTTCCACCAAGTGGCGCTGCTGGTTGACCTTGATTGGATAAACGCCCTGATAGCGGCCTTTGTAGCCGTTATCTTCGATCGCTTTTACGAACACGTTGTTCAAAAGCTCGATGCGCGATTTTGTGATGTCGGGAAAACGAATGAGCATCGGGACTTGGATACCGCGCTCTTGGAGATCTTGCGTAAGTTCGAGAAGGTCAACTTTTGCGCCTTCAGCTCCGTGGGGAGTGACGACGATATTGCCTTTTTCGTTGATGTCGAAGAAGCCGGAGCCCCATCCATCAACGCGGTAGAGTGACTTGCTGTCTTCAGTCGTCCAACCGGCGTCATCACCGGAACCGACGGGGTGATGGCTCGTCTGATGACTAGTCGTCTGAGCATGAAGGTTTGTAACTGAACTTGGATTCGTGCCGGCTCCTGCCGATGCGGAACCAGAACGCGTGCTGCTAACAGAACCTCGTGCTTCGTACTCTGCCACTTCTCGCCAACCCCCCAAAAAGAGAATCGATAAATAAAACGTCGAAAATCTAAACGAGATCTGGGGTTGTATACCCAGTAGGCCGTGCGACCTAGAATTTGCTCGCGTCAGGGGGGTCGATTAGTCTCCGCCGATCCTTTTGGCCTTCGGAGCTTGCTCCAAGAAGCCGTCGGCGGAGAATGCGCGATCAACCTTTGACGATCAGATTCAAAATGCGTCCGGCCTTGTAGATCACCTTGTCGATCGGTTTGCCGCCAAGAGCGTTGCGCACAGACTCGAGAGCCTGCGCCGCCTGAACCGCATCGGCTTCGGCAGCGTCTTTGGCAAGCTCGATGGTGCCCCGCGACTTTCCGTTGACCTGCACACCTATAGTGACCACGGAGTCCACTGTCAAATTCGAATCAAAACTCGGCCAAGGTGCCAGCGCGACGAAAGTTTTTCCATCCTTGTTCTCACCCATGAGCGACCAAAGTTCTTCACTCAAGTGGGGCGCAAACGGCGAGAGAATCTGCACGAGCGGCTTCAAAACTTTACGAGGGCGCTGACCCGATTTGTAGACTTCGTTCAGCAAGATCATCATCGCCGAGATAGCTGTGTTAAAGCCGAGGACTTCGATGTCTTCGCCGACCTTCTTGATCGTTTTGTGTAAGAGGCGGTTGAGCTCATCCGACGGTTCTGAATCGTCGACTTGGAGTTGGCCGTTGTCGTCTGTGCAAATTCTCCAAACTCGATCCAAGAAGCGGCTGACGCCATCGATGCCCGATTCAGCCCAGGGCTTGTCGCGATCCATTGGTCCCATGAACAAGATGAAGCAGCGAAGAGCGTCGGCTCCGTACTTTTCCTTCATCTCGTCGGGATTCACGACGTTGCCGCGGGACTTCGACATCTTCTCGCCGTCGGCACCCAAGATCATCCCTTGGTGAGCCAACTTTTGGAACGGCTCTTCGTGGCTCACGAGACCCACATCGAAGAGAACCTTTTGCCAGAAACGAGCGTAGAGCAAATGCCCGACCGTGTGCTCGGGACCACCAACGTAGAGATCGACGGGAAGCCAGTACTTCTGCTTCTCAAAAGAAACCGGTTCGCGATCGTTGTTCGGATCGGCGTAACGTAAAAAGTACCAGCTCGAGCCCGCAGATCCCGGCATCGTGTCGGTCTCACGCGCGCCGATCTCGCCAGAGCTACTGTCTTGGTAGCGCATCCAATCCTTATCGCGAGCAAGGGGAGCTTCACCTTTTTCGGTTGGCTCGTAGTCCGCAACTTTCGGGAGGAGAACCGGAAGCTCGTTTAAAGGAACAGCTTTCATCCCAGCTTGCGGGAAGTGGACGACAGGGAAAGGTTCGCCCCAGTAGCGTTGACGGCTAAAGAGCCAGTCGCGCAGTTTATATTCTACACGACGTTGACCGAGTTTTTTCTCCTCGAGATGACGGATCATGCGCTCGATCGCCTGAGGCTTCGAGAGTCCGTTGAGAAAATCCGAATTCACAAGTGAGCCGTCGCCTTCAAAAGGAAGTGGATCTTCACTCTGCAAGACCCTCACGATCGGAAGTTTGAACTTCTCGGCGAACTCAAAGTCGCGACCATCGTGACCAGGTACGGCCATGATTGCGCCGGTTCCGTAATCCATCAGAACGTAATCGGCCGTCCAGATCGGAATCGGCTCGTTGGTGATCGGGTGATGCGCGTAGGCTCCGGTGAAAACACCTGTTTTGTCGGTCGCTGCTTTGCGATCGACTTCGAGTTTGCGTGAAGCTTGCTCGATGTAGTTTTCAACGGTCGAGCGTTGACCCGAGCTTGCGATCTTCAGAGTCAACGGATGTTCAGGTGCGATCACCATGAAGGTTGCGCCGAATAAAGTATCGGGACGAGTCGTGAAGATTTCGAGCTGCTCACCCGGGAAGCCCTGAACGTTGAACAAGACCGAAGCGCCCTCGCTTTTTCCGATCCAGTTTCGTTGAGCTTCTTTCGTGCGTTGAGGCCAGTCGACTTTGTCGAGATCATTGAGCAAGCGTTCAGCGTACGCCGTAATCTTGAGCATCCACTGCTTCATCGGCATGCGCACGACGGGATGTCCACCGCGTTCACTTTTCCCGTCGACGACTTCTTCGTTCGCGAGAACCGTGCGCAAAGCAGGGCACCAATTCACCGGAACTTCTTTTTGGTAAGCGAGTCCGCGTTCAAAGAGCTTAGTGAAAATGAACTGCGTCCACTTGTAGTACTTCGGATCGGCCGTGGAAATTTCGCGGCTCCAGTCGAAGCTGAATCCGAAAGATTTCAACGTACGACGGAAACTTTCGATCGCTTTATCGGTCGTGATGGCCGGGTGAACTCCGGTTTGGATCGCGTATTGCTCCGCCGGCAATCCGAACGCGTCGTAGCCCATTGGATGAAGAACGTTGAATCCCTTGTTGCGCTTGTAGCGCGAGATCACGTCGGTGGGCGTATAAGAAGCCATGTGCCCGATGTGCAGGCCCGCGCCTGAAGGGTAGGGGAACATGTCGAGTGCGTAGAACTTCGGTTTCGAAGTCTCTGCCGAAATATCGTCGGCCGCTTTGAAGGCGCCGGCTTCTTCCCACTTTTTCTGCCAATTCGAGTCGATCTTTTTATGGTCGTAAAACATACGGATTCACCGATCAATCGTTGTTGGGTGTCAGAGATTGGAACCGTAAAAAACCAGCTCAACCTCGATTCAAGGGTTTCGGAGCGCAGTTTAACCACGGGTCCGGAGCGTGTCATCCGAAAGTCTAGATTCCGGCCTGCCCAAAAGGCGAAGACTGTGCGGCGAGAGGAGAACTGGTCTCGGGCCTCGCTCCGCGAGCCGCTAATATGAGATGAAGTTATGCGAGTCGCTAAAAAGTCATCTGAACAACTCATTCTCACCGTCGACGACGATCAGGATAACCTGACGCTCGTGGCGCGCACTTTGGAGCACGAAGGCTACAAAGTTCTTCGCGCGGGTACGGGTGAAGAAGCGTTGGAGAAGATGAAAACAGCGTCGCCTGATCTTGTTCTTCTCGACGTGAATATGCCGGGAATGGGCGGGATCGAAGCTTTGAAACGCATTCGCGCCAACCAATCCCAAGCCGAAGAGACACACACATCGGTGATCATCGTGAGCGCGCGCAGCGACACGGACGACATCGTTCGCGGTCTTGACACGGGTGCAGACGATTACGTCTGCAAACCGTTTGATCCTTGGGAGCTTTTGGCCCGCGTTCGTGCGCAGCTAAGAATCAAAGATCTTACGGATCGGTTAGCCGAAGCTAACGAGCGACTGCAAGAACTCGTCGACATCGACGATCTTACGGGCCTCTTCAACATGCGGTCGGTTTACCAGAAGCTCGATCTCGAGATTGGCCGAGCTAAGCGTTACAACCGCGCCGTTGCCGTCATCATGATGGACATGGACGAATTCAAAGACGTGAATGACTCTCATGACCACCTTTTCGGGAGCTTTGTTCTCTCGGAAGTCGGAAAGATCATCCGCGGAAACATCCGCAACGTCGACTTTGCGGCCCGCTACGGCGGCGATGAGTTTTTGATCGCGCTTTCGGAGACGACGGTAGAAGGCGCGGCCCTCTTCGCCGAGCGTCTGCGCAAAGTTATCGGTGCCTATCTCTTCTCTAAGGACGGCTATTCGATGAATTTGACCGCAAGTATCGGCGTTGCGGTCGTACAGCCGACACTCCAAGCGATCGACGCAAAAACCCTCGTACGATACGCGGACCATGCGATGTACGACTCCAAACATTCGGGCAAAAACTGCGTCAGAACGTTTGATATGTCCTCGCTTTCCCTGCGCAAAACGAGCTGAGAAAACAAGCTGGCGCGAGTTTTCCAAACGGTGTAGTTTCCTCGCATGACACCGCCGGAATCCATTGCTCAACCCACTCCTCTACCATCAGGCTTCGCGACGACTCCTGAAGACGATGCACTGGCGAGACGAGCCACTTACCTCTCGCTTGGCGTGAGCGTAGCGCTCCTCGCTTTTAAATTTTGGGGCTACCGGGTTACTCAGTCGCAAGCTGTTTTCTCCGACGCGATGGAGACGATCGTCAATGTCGTCGCCGCTGGTCTTGCGATGGTAGTACTTGCGATCGCGTTCAAGCCTGCCGATAAAGAACACCCTTATGGTCACGGGAAAGTCGAATTTTTTTCCGCTGCTTTTGAAGGTGGTTTGATCGCCTTTGCTTCGGTCATGATTTGCGTGGAGGCCGTGCAGTCGCTTATCCGTGGGAGCGAAGTCAAATCGATCGGTTTGGGCTTAGCGGTCACGATCGCGGCGGGCTTAGTCAACGCAGGCCTTGGCCTTTATCTTTTGCGCTCCGGTCGCAAACATAAGTCGGCCACGCTTGAAGCTAGTGGACAACACGTCCTTTCGGATTTTTGGACAAGTGCCGGAGTTGCAATCGGACTCATCCTCGTGAAGGCAACCGGCTACGTTTGGATCGATTCGCTCGCCGCTTTGCTCGTAGGTCTTTTATTGGGTTGGACAGGCATGCGCCTCGTTCGCCGCTCCATCGGCGGCCTTTTGGATGAAGAAGATCAAAGTGTTCTGAGGGATCTTCTCAACATCGTTGGCCGCGAACGACCTACCGGCATCATTCAGCTCCATCATCTTCGCGTGATCCGCTCGGGACGCTATCATCATATTGATGCTCATTGTGTCGTCCCCGAGTTCTGGGACGTGGCCGAAGCTCATGCCCACACGGACGCTTTCGAAGCTAGGCTGATGAAGGATTACCCTTACCCAGGAGAGCTGCACCTGCATGTAGATCCCTGTCGTCGAGCGTATTGTAGGGTTTGCGATGCTCCGGATTGTCCGATCCGACGCCAGCCCTTTGAGCATCAGCGACAGTTGTCGCTTGAGGAGATGACGAATCCTGAAGAGCCAATGCAGTTCAAGCGCGAGTTAGTGTGATTCTTTTCCCACACCAGCTCTGAGAAGCGCTGCGTTTTTGAGCACTGCTGCCTCAAAAATCTTTATGAGAAATCGTCCTTTGCTGATTTTTCATTTAGCTAGAAGCGGTCTTTTCGGATATGACCAATGCTTCGTTTTTGTTTTACGTCGCACGAATCAACCGCGCGTATTTTACGTTTTTTAAGGAGTCGGACATGTTCCGTTTTACATACGCTTTCCTCGCACTCGCTACAGCTTTCGCACTCAATGGCTGCTCGCAGTGCTCGAACCCGAACACTGAAACTCCCGCTGGCGCGCCCCCGGCACCCCCGGCTGAAGCTCCTGCAGCAACTCCTGCAGCTGACACAATGGCACCTGCTGCAACTCCTGACGCTGCTGCAGCTCCCGCTGCTGGCGCAGACGCAGCTGCTACTCCCGCTGCTCAGTAAGCTCGGGATTCAGAAACGGAAAATACAATAGGCGCTCATCACTGAGCGCCTTTTTGTTTTTTGATGCGGACTCAAACGGCTCAATTAAGAAGCGAGCTTAAGTCTTGCTGACGGTGAGCATCTTCACCACTTCTTCGATGTGCTCTGTTTCGGAGCGGATCATCTCGCGCACGAGTTCTTCAAGAGCAATGTTGTCTTCGCACAGCGGAAGAATCTCTTTGTACATCTCAATGGCTTGTTGTTCGAACTGGAGGCTCTCTTTCAGGATCTCGAGCACTTGATGCGTTGTCGTTTCGGGAACTGAAGAAACTTTCAGTGAAGGATGGCCGCCCAAAGAAGTGATCTTCTCACCGATCGTCGAAGCGTGAGCGTAGGCTTCGTTTGCTTGCTCGTGGAACCACTTCACAATAGGAATCCGGTTCGGACCCGTGATCATAAGCGCATAGTGGAGGTAACGGACCACGCCCGAGATTTCCATTTCCAAAATCTTGTTCAGCTTTTCCACGATCTTCTTGTTGTCTGCCATTTGTTGACCTCCCTTGAGATGATAATCTTGAACCAGTTCGTACTTGAGTTCGACTAAATTCCGCCCGCTGCACCTTCGCCACGCGCGTCCGCCGCGCCGGAAAGTAATCCTTCCGGTGAAAGGCGAACGCCGTAAACTTTCGCGGTGCTGCCAGTCTCAATTTTATGACCACGAGCCCGCAAAGCTTCAATCGTTTCCGGCGGTAAGCGCATCGCATCCGTTTTTACCGTGTTGGGTAAAAATTGGTGATGTACGCGAGGCGCTTGGATCGCTTGATCGATATCAAACGGCTGCGTGAGCGAGCGATGCAGCACTTGCATCACCGCGCTGATGATCCGAGGTCCACCCGGAGACCCGACGGCAAGAATCGTCCGTCCTTCTTTCTCCACGATCGTAGGGCTCATGCTCGAAAGGGGGCGAGCGCGAGCTTGAACACGATTCGTCTCGCCCTGAATTAAACCAAACATATTTGGTTGACCCGGTCTCGTCGTGAAGTCGTCCATTTCGTTGTTGAGCGCAATCCCCGAGCGGGGAGTGACGACACCTGAACCGTAGCCACCGTTGAGAGTCACGGTGAATGCGACTGCGTTTCCTTTGGCATCCATCACAGAGAAGTGGGTCGTTTGCTCTTTCTCGAACGAAATCTCACGTAGAGGTTCGACATCGAGTGCTTTGTCCATCTTCACCTTGGCCGCAAGACTTGCGAGATATTTTTCACTTAGGAGCTCTTCCATCGGATTTTTTGAGAAATCTGGATCACCGAGAAGTGTACGCCCACGGTAGCTGAGCTTCATGATCTCGATCAAAAGATGCAGCTCATCGACCGAGAGAGGCGCTTTCTCCGAAAGCTTCAAACGCGTCATGAGTTGAACGGCCTGAGCGATGATCAGTCCGCCGCTGCTCGGAGGCGGCATCAGATAAAGACGGTGGCCAGCGTAATCCGCCTTGATCGGATCCATCCAGCGGACGCGGTAGTTCTTGAGATCTTCCACCGTGATGACGCCGCCGTTTTTCTGAACGATGTCGGAGAGTTCTTTCGCAACTTCGCCCTCGTAGAAAGCGCGGGGACCTTGCTTTTGGAGCGACTTCATAAAGCGCGCAAGGCCTGGCTGCTTAAGAACTTCGCCGGGCTTAAGCGAGGTTCCGGCTTTAGAAAAGATCGCTTTTCCCTCGGGATTAAACCGTTTCATCGTGAACTCGGTTTCTTCGACCCATTCACCGCTCACGCGAAAGCCTTTTTCGGCGAGTGCGATGGCTTCGGGAAAAAGTTGCGCCCACTTGAGCTTGCCGTATTTTTCATGAAGCGCCCAAAGCCCAGCCGGAACTCCAGGTACGCCCACCGCAAGGCCACCCGTAATGGAGGCATCCTTAGCTTTGTCTTTGTAGAGATCTGGATGAGCTTTCCCAGGAGCCATTTCGCGAAAGTCGATCGCTTTGACTTCGGAGTTCATTTTCACGATCGCAAACCCACCGCCGCCAAAGGCCGCGTAGTAAGGATGCGTGACCGCTAGGCTTAGAGCTACCGCAACGGCAACGTCCACGGTGTTTCCGCCTCTGAGGTGAATCGCGCGTCCGACCTCAATGGCGTGTGGTGAGGGGCCCGCTACCATGATCTGGTGGCCCTCGGCCGGAACGGCATGGCCCTTAATGGGTAGAATTCCAACTAATCCAGCGAGAATGACCGAGTAAATCCGCCTGTTTCCGAGCATGCGAGCTTCCCCCTTTTTGCCACCCCGAAAGCACAACTTGGTTTGATGAAGTTTTCAATCTCAAAGAGACGGTTGGCATTGAGCGGCGCTTTTGGTAAGTCCCGGTCTTCCTTGCAAAAAACTTACGAACGAGGGGTTAGCCGTGAACTTCGCGGAAGAAAAACCAACGCTTGAAAACGCGGACGCACAACCTGTGACCGAGGACCCCAAAACTGGTTCGGATCGCTCGCGTCGAACACCGCGCATGGCCCTCACTCGCGATCTCCGTCGCCCGACGGAATACGTTACCCTCATGAACGGGGAGTACAGCGAGTGGGCACTCAATGAAGAGCGCGCACCCAAAAACCGCGGCCAATGGCGCACGAATGTTTTCAAAGTCGGCGCTGATCACCCGCTCGATCTCGAGATCGGCACCGGCAACGGCTACCACTTCGCTCACTTGGCAGAAAAATCTCCCGAGCGCGCTCTCGTCGGTCTCGAACTAAAGTTCAAGCCGCTCATCCAGTCGATTCGCCGCGCCCTTCGCACGGGCGCTAAAAACGCGCGGATCGCGCGCTATGATGCGAACCTTCTCGAACATCTCTTCGGACCAGAAGAACTCAACAACGTTTATATTCATCACCCGGATCCGTGGCCCAAAGAACGTCAGTGGAAGCATCGTTTGATTCAATCCGACTTCCTCGTCGTCCTTCACGGACTGATGAAGCCGGGTTCGTTCGTCGATTTCAAAACGGACTCGCGAGAATACTTCGAATGGGCCATCGAGCGGTTTAAGACTTCGCCGTTTCAGGTTACGCGCGAGAGCTGGGACTTGCACCGCTCCGAATGGCAATCAGAAAACTTCGTCACGCACTTCGAGACGATTTTCTTGAGCAAAGGCCAGCCGATTCACTACGCTCGGCTGGTGAAGAGTTAATCAACGGTTACAGCGTCAACTTTGTGCCGGCTGTCCAACATGTTCCGAAGGCGCCCATGGGCATTGGTTCATCAATGATCGACGAAGGTGCCTCATCTGATCCTTGAGCTGCTATCCAAAGGGGATTGGAAATCCATCCCTGTTTGAATTGAAAGTACCAATTACGATTGTCTACAGTCACGGCTTCGCGTGGTGAAGCCACGTTGGGTTTGAGCGCGTTCCAGTTGATCAAGCGCTCGACTTCGAACCCGGAACTGAATTCGTAATGAAAGCCCGTGAAGCCAGTTGTTTTTTTCGGGTCGTAACTTTCGGCATCACCAGGAAACCAGCATGTGAGATCGTTGTCGAAGATCGCGGTCACCTTTGCAGTTTTACCTGGTGCAATCTCTAAAACTTCGTCGGCCGCTTGTTCGGAGGAAAATCCTTCCTTACGCCACTGTATGTTCGTGGAAAAGGTACTTCGAATATAGGCCTGTCCTTGCTGATGTTGAACGTATGAAATTTTAGCGGTTGCTAGTTGTTTTAGAGGGAGCCGGATCGCCGCGTGGACATCTGATCGATTTGCAATTTCGATCGTCATGAGGCTCGTTTCATTTAAAGGACCTACCTTCAGGAAAGTGCCGTCAGATTGCATAGGATAATGAACCTTTACAGAAATCGCCGGAACCGGGAACCGTACCAGTTGGGCGTAAGTAGGGTACTCAGAAGTTAAGCCGGCCTCTTCTTGAATTTTGAAGAGGGTACGACATCTCTGCTGCGGCTGAACTTGCCTTGGATCGAATGTAGAAAGCGTAGTGAGAGAGGCTTCCTCGCCGTTCGAGTAAAGCGCCCCTAAATAAAGATCATTTATGATCGTTTTGATATTTTGACCTGGTGTAACTTTTCTTGTGTTCTGAAAGTTCTCGCAGATAAGTTTCAAGCCGACAGTGTTTTTGTCGAGTACTCGGTTTGGGATATAAGCTTCGAAGGCTGACTGTATCTGTTCGGGGCGACTGTCTTGCCACTGGGTGGTCGAGGGAAGTACGGATCCAATCGCGATCGATTCAAGGTTGCTTACAAAAACCGTAGCTCCGAACTTGTGTGTCGAGCCCAAACGGTTCGTAGCTTTCGCGGTGAGCGTACAGGGAATTGGACTGTCCGGATAATCGAGTTGATTGAGCAAGTGCTCAGGCAAAATCGTATGGAGTTTGAAGGAGTTTCTCCCTTCCATGTCGATCAATTTGGTAACTGCTCCGATCGCGGTTTTACATGTCATATCCATTGCGAATCGGACGCCTTCAAAATCTCGAGAATCCTGCTGGAAACTGATTTCAGCCGAAACATCGACGGGTTCCGCAAGCGTTTCGAGTAAGGGTCGTGCCTGACTACTTCCTATTACGTAGGGTGTAGACAGCTTCCACGGATCCGGAATCCGTTCCACGTTCGAGGTGCGTTCGGTTTGAGTACAAGAAATGAGTCCGAAAATCGGAACTAAGACGGACAAGAGTGCGTTCGTTTGCGCTTTCATTAGCGTTCCCTCCAATTGCCCGGAGGAAAAGCAAGTGACGGGCCGACCTCAGCTCACCAATAACCGGCGTCGACCGTCACGTCGCCTTCGACCGTGACTTGGCAGCTGATTCTGTAGTTGCGTTCGATCTGGTGGCGGTCGCGCAGAAACTTTTCGAGATCGTTTTCTTTACTTAGGTTCCGATTTCCTTCAACGACCTCGACCCGGCACTTGGCGCAAACCCCGTCGCCCCGGCAGGAAGAAGCGACAGGGATTCCTTGTCCGAGCAGGGCCTGCATCAGATTCGTTCCGGCGGGAACTTCGATCTCGGGGCGTGGTTTGCGGAAGCGGATGAGGGGCATACTCTTACCCTACCATAACTGGCCTACTACATTGCGGATGGGATTGCGGTTTTACGAGGGTAAAGGGGAGCTGGGTTTTAAGAATCTTGGCTTTTTTCAGGTGTTTCCCTACGGTGGACGGGCGGGTTATCCGCAATTAAGTGTCCCAGTTGGGTTGGTGCAAGGGGCTATTGTTTGTCCTTCGCCCCGCCCTCAGCTAGACTGGCCCCCTTCAAATCGCAAGGAACGAAATCATGAGCGCAGAACAAAAAGTCGAAAAGGTCATCATCATCGGCTCGGGCCCAGCCGGATACACTGCCGCGATCTACACGTCGCGCGCGTTGCTCCAACCTTTAATGTTCGAAGGCGAAGAAGCCGGCGGCCAGCTCATGATCACGAGCGATGTCGAAAACTTCCCGGGGTTCCCCAACGCGGTTACCGGACCCGAACTCATGGACCAGATGCGCGGCCAGGCCGAGCGCTTCGGAACAAAGTTCGTCCGCCGGAACGTAACGAAAGTCGACTTCTCCGCACGCCCGTTCAAAGTCTGGGACGGCGATCATCTTCACCTCGCACATTCCGTGATCATCTGCACGGGTGCTTCGGCGAAGTACTTGGGCTTGCCCTCTGAAAAAGCCTTCTACAATCGCGGTGTTTCGGCGTGCGCGACTTGCGACGGCGCTTTCTTCCGCAACATGGAAGTCGCCGTTGTCGGCGGCGGCGATACCGCGATGGAAGAAGCGAACTTCCTCACGCGTTTCGCGTCGAAGGTCTATATCCTTCATCGTCGCGATTCCTTCCGCGCATCGAAAATCATGGCGGAGAAAGCCATCAACAATCCGAAAATCCAGGTCATGTGGAATACGGTCGTTGAAGAGATCGTGGGCGATAAGTTCGTAACCGGTCTTAAGATCCGTAACATCGTGGAAGAAAAAGCTAGCGAGCTTCCAGTCCAAGGACTGTTCCTAGCCATTGGCCACAAACCGAATACGGAACTCTTTAAGGGCATGCTCGATCTGGACGAAACAGGGTATATTAAAACGATGCCGCATTCGAGCTACACTACGATCGACGGCGTTTTCGCTGCGGGTGACGTACAAGATCACGTCTATCGCCAAGCGATCACGGCGGCAGGTTCCGGTTGCATGGCTGCAATCGACGCTGAACGCTGGCTCGAAACTAAAGGTCTCTAAAGCAAAACGCTTAAGCAAACGGATGAGGGATAGGGATGTCCAAGCCGAAGATCAATACGCGGGATCTCGTAACCCGTATCGAGAAGATCACGAAAGAACGGATGACCAAAGAGTCGGTCGTCGACTTGGGATCGTTCCGTGAGTTGAAGAAGAAAGAAACACCGCGAACGATCCTCGTGATCGAAGATGACGAGACGATGCGCAATGCGATCAAGCGCATCTTTGAAGCCGACGGCATGCAGGTCAAAACGGCGGCCGACGGAACTCAGCTCTCGGTTGTTCTCGACGACAATCCGATCGATCTCATCATCCTTGATATCGGACTTCCGTGGATCAATGGTCTAGAACTCGCAAAGCTGCTCAAAGAGCATGAAGATCTCAAGCACATCCCATTGATCTTCGTGAGCGGAAAAACGAGCGAGTTCGACGTGAAGCGCGGCTTCGAAGCGGGCGCTGATGACTACATCAAAAAGCCCTTCGATATCGACAAGATCAAAAAGACCGTCCACACGCTTTTGAAACTCAATAAATAAGTTCTGATTAGGGCCCGCCGCCAGGCTGGCCCTGCGTTTGCGCGGGCTTGAGTTCTAAGCGAATCGTCCCGCCGAACTCCCGCACCATCCAAGGCGCCGAAAAGGCGATCAAGTTTGGACCAACGTTCATCCTAACCTCGGACCCCATGTTGGCATCAAAGCCGACTTGCTGAGGCGCAATCCCAACATCGGCCATCAGCCTCAGCATCGCCGCTTTTTCTGCATTCAAATCAACATTCGCCTGAGCATTGGCCGGCTGGTTCGCACGACGTTCGATCTCAGTGCAAATCGACTGGATGCGGGGATCATCGGAAAGACCTTCATCCAGTGCGACAACTTTCGTGAGAATCCAGAGGTGATAAGCGTGTTGGCTTTTTCGATCGACAAACGGGCGAGCGCTGAAGAGTTCACTCGAAGCGCGCGCAATGACCGCGTTCATATCGGCCGACTGCAAGAGCGAGAGGTCACCAGTATCGCGAGCGGTCCGCATGCGATCGGCAACTTCCGCCACGGATGCTAAACGAAACATCTCGCCTAAAGGTGCGAGCGCGGCTTCCGCGAAGGGATCTTCGCGTGTTTCGCCGCTCGCTCGTCTGTTCAGAGTTCCCACGAACTCCTGCAGATTTTTTGGAGGAGCGGTTGGAATCTGCGAAAGGTTCGCGCAAACATCAACGCCGTAACCTCCGCCGCGCTCGTTGTAGCGTTCAATGAGATAATCGAGAAGCGGACCGCTCGTCAGTGGATTCGGGGTCTGCGCGGGAGGATTCGCGTTCGCCGGAGACGTTGCTCCCGAAACGCTCTCCTGATCAGCCTGAGGTTGAGGAGCCGCAACCGGCACCGGATCGCGAAACGCGATCTCGCGAGGGTTGATTCCAGTGTCTTTAAACTGAAGATAAAGAATTGTTCCGAAGGCTGCGATCAGTAAAGAGCTGACTAATACGATCGTGCCGAAGAGCCTTTTGAAACGTCGCGTGCGCACGGGTGCCTCCCTCGGCAGATTACGGGAGGGCCGCCCCCAACGCTACGGAGCCGCCCAATCTTGTGGGAGAGCACATGAAACCCTGACAGGGGTGTGACATTGCCTTGGCCTTGCACGCATGAGCGGGGTAGATTTTGTCACAGGAAGGCCGAAGGAGGGGAAATGATCGACTTCGATCAGCTTTGGAATTTCTCGCAGCCCAAAGAAACGGAAGAAAAATTCAGGAGCTTGGTTCCCGATGTCAAAGCCGCCGGAAATCCGGATCGGCTGCTGGAACTCTACACGCAAATCGCGCGGACGCAGGGTCTTCAGCGACTGTTCGCGGAAGCTCACGCCACGCTCGATACGGTGCAAGCGCAGATCACCGACGAAACGGAAATCGCCGAAGTGCGACTCGCGCTGGAGCGAGGTCGCGTCTTCAACTCATCCGGTGAAAAAGAAAAAGCGATGCCGCTTTTTCTTCGCGCTTTTGATCTCGCCACTCAGTGCGAGAACGATGCGCTTGCAGTGGATGCGGCTCACATGGTCGCGATCGCCGACAAAGATCCGTCCCTTCAACACGAGTGGAATTTGAAAGCGCTCGCGATTGCCGAAGCTTCGCGCGATCCAAAAGCGCAGAAGTGGCTTGGCTCTCTTTACAACAACATCGGTTGGACGTTCCACGCTCAAGGTCGCTTCAACGAGGCGCTCGACATGTTCCAGAAGGCGCTGGTCTTCCGCGAAAAGCAGCGCGATCCCGTAGGCACGAGAGTCGCCACATGGTGTGTTGCGCGAACTCACCGTTCGCTGGGCAATATCGATCAAGCCTGGCAGATGCAGAAATCGCTCGAAAAAGAGTTCGAGACATTGCCGGAAAAAGACGGCTATGTATTCGAGGAGTTGGGTGAGCTAGCACTACTAAAAAGTGAACGTGAAACCGCACGCGCGCACTTTGCGCGAGCGTACGAAATCCTTTCGCAAGACAAGTGGTTCGCCGCAAATGAAAGCGCGCGCTTAGAGCGCATGAAAAAGGAGAGTTGAATGAAAGCGTTTGCGATTCTTGCTTTGAGCTTTTTGGCTTTTTCCGCGCAAGCGGCGACGATCAACATCAAGCCCGGTGAGACGGTACAAATTCAACCGAATCGGATGACGACCGTGTCTTGCTCGAGTGTTCCGTCAGGTACGACCGAGATCAACATTCCTGGCGGTGGAGCTGCGGCAAGTAACTGCGAATCGAAAGTCGGGAACCTCCGTAAGAAGTTCGAGTTCTGCCAAAAGGGTCTTTCGATCGCGAGCTGCGTGGATAAGTTGATTCCCGAATTCCGCACGAACAACGCTGGTTGCATGGAAGAAGCGTCGATGGTTTGCATCGAATATTGTCAGCGTGGGATGTCGGTCGCTTCGTGCATGGATAAGTGTAAGTAAGTGACTCGCGAGCTTGTCTGCCTATAAGGCGACAAGTTCCGGAGCACGTGACTCCAAAAAACAAAAGGCCCCTTCCGGGGCCTTTTTATTTAGGCGCGAATACAAGCGGCGCGGTGATCAGGCCGCGTCTCGCGGAGTGAAGGGCAAGTTGCCTTGCACTCTTCGATCATGTCCGGGCAGCGCGGGTGGAAGTGGCAACCGCTCGGAGGACGAATCGGGCTCGGAACATCGCCCGTGAGGATAATGCGTTTTGTTTTCGGACGCGGATCCGGAACCGGAATCGCCGAAAGAAGCGCGCGCGTGTACGGGTGAGTCGGATTGCGGTAGAGCTCATCGGCTTCCGCGATCTCGACAACTTTACCCAAGTACATAACCGCAACGCGATTCGAGATGTGCTCAACGACTTTCAAATCGTGCGCGATGAAGAGGTACGTGAGTCCGAGCTGCTGCTGGAGATCCATGAGCAAGTTGATGACCTGCGCTTGGATCGATACG
>SXGS01503378.1_pt1 | contig 36776 bp, 26 predicted proteins | sample 3174681 | NCBI WGS metagenome assembly SXGS01 (sample SAMN11356861, study PRJNA531348) | freshwater metagenome | isolation source: freshwater sample F1-80 | place: China: Fuxian Lake, Yuxi | collected 2017-12-25
ACCTTGACCGCGACGCCGATCCCGCGCACGCTGCATTTGTCGCTCCTGGGCATCCGCGACATCAGCAACTTGGAGACGGCGCCCGCGGGCAGGCTGGCCATCGAGACGCGCATCGTCCGCTTCGATCCGCAGCTCATCCGCCACGCCATCATGCGCGAACTCAACCGCGATGGGCAGATCTACTTCGTCCATAATCGCGTCCACAACATCCACGATGTCGCTGCCAAGCTTCAACAGATAGTGCCCGAGGCGCGCATCGTCGTCGGCCACGGCCAGATGAACGAACACGAACTTGAGGACGCGATGGTCAAATTCGTGACCAAGCAGGCCGACATCCTGGTCGCGACCACGATTATCGAGAGCGGGCTCGACATTCCCAACGCCAACACGATGTTCATCAATCAGGCGGAGAACTACGGCCTCGCCGATTTGCATCAACTACGGGGCAGGGTCGGACGGTACAAGCATCGGGCGTATGCGTATCTGTTGCTCGATGCGGAGCGCGACGTCACGCCGAATGCGTCGCGCCGATTGAAGGCGATCGAGGAGTTTACCGAGCTTGGCGCCGGGTTCAAAATCGCGATGCGCGATCTCGAAATTCGCGGCGCCGGCAATATCCTCGGCACGCAGCAAAGCGGCCATATCGCGGCGGTCGGCTATGAACTCTATTGCAGCCTTCTCGAAAACGCTGTCCGCAGTCTCAAAAACATGCCGGTCGCCAAGCAAATGGAGGTGACGATCGATCTGCCTTGGCCTGCTCTGTTGCCGCGCGATTATGTGCCAGGGCAGAAATTAAAAATCGAAGTGTACCGGCGTCTCTCGCGCATTCGCAAGTTGGAGCGTCTCGACGATTTTCGCCATGAGATGCGCGACCGCTATGGCCCAATCCCAACGCCGGTCGAGTGGCTGCTACGTTTGGCGGAGCTGCGAATTCTGGCAAGTCATTGGCAGATTGCGGGCCTGCACCTGGAAGGCAAGTGGCTGCATCCGGAAGGCAGCCTGGAGCCGCAGCCGATCGTCGTTACTCCGCCGGTCGATCTCGTGTTCGAATATCGCAATCCGCGCAAACTGGAGCGGCTGGCGAATCGCGCGAAAGGGCGACTGCGGATTGCGGATGCGGCGAGTGCGTACTTCCGCTTGCGCCCTGAAGAATACGCGCCGCTCACACTATTCGCCTCAATCAAACAGCTCTTGTGTTTGCCGGATAGGCCTGTATAAGCATGCCGCTTGCGGCTTGGCGCTCGTATTCGCGGGCTCCAAGCCGCAAGCGACACACAGGAGGCGGTATGGCGCGGCACGGACGTTGGCTCGGCATGACGGTGATCGGTCTGGGCGTCTCGTTGCTCACGGGCTGCGCGACGCTGCCCGATTGGGCGCAACCGAAAACGCCGCTGTCTCGCGATCTCACGGCGCCGCCGGTCACTGGACTGGCGCGCTCGCAAAGTGCAGACGGGCCTGGCGTCACGCTGAAAAAACCGATACCGCCGCCTCCCGGCCTGAATCTTCCAAAAATCGGCCCCCCGCCTGGCCTGAAGCAAGCGAGCGCGACGATCAACGTCCCGCTGCGCGTCAGCGTCCGCGTCTGGGTCAATGGTCGTCCGATCTTTGACGACGAAGTCATGCAGATGGCGGGCCCCGATCTGCGCCGCGCCCAGGTGACTCTCACCGAACCGCAACGCTCCGAGAAAATGGCCGAGATACTCAACACCGTCATCGATTCGATTATCGATCAAGAACTCATGTTTCAAGACGCGGTCAAGAAGCTCGAAAAAGGCAATCCGCGCGGCCTCGACAAGCTGAGAGAGTTCGTCGAACAAGAATTCGAAAAATCGCTGGACCGCATGCGCCGCGCCGACGTGACCGAGGAGCAGATCCGCGAACTCGAACCCGTGGCCCGCCGCATGCTCGAACGCAGTCTGATTTCCACGGAATACGCGCGCAGCCGCATTCGGCCCATCGTCGAATCGCGTATCGGCTTGATGGAAATTCGCGAATATTACGAGGCGCGCAAGAAAGAGTTCATCGTGGAAGATCGGATCGTCTGGGAGGATGTTTTCATCCCGCTCAGCCCGGAGCAGCCGACGATCGAGGAGGCCCGCCGCCTGGCCGAGGATCTGATCAGCAAGATCCGCAATCCGGACGATTTCCTTAAGCTCATGAAGCACAACAAGGGGGACAGCGCGCTGCGCAACGGCGAAGGGTTGGGACAGAAGCGCGGCGAAATCCGACCGATGGAACTGGAAGAGCATCTCTTCCGACTCGAAGCCGGCGAGATTGGTCCGGTGGTGGCATTCGCGACGGGTGTGCACGTCTTCCGTGTGACGAAGAAGGACAAAGCAGGCCTGCTGCCGCTGAATGACGAGACGCAAAAAATCATTCGCAAGAAACTGGAGAGCGAAGTCGCTGACCGCGAATACCGCCGTATCATCCGCGAGCTGCGCCAGCGCGCGGTCTGGCGCATCGAGAATGATTTGTAATGATTGTACTTCTCGACCCACGCCACAGTCATTCCACACCAGTTGCCGAGACCCAAGAAAGCCCACGAGATCCAATCTCGTGGGCTTTTCGCTGCGGTTGTTGCCAGGGGTCGTCACGGACTATTGGGTCCGCCGCGAGGCGGGGATGATCGTGGCGCCGGTATTCGGCGGGTTGCTGTTGAGGGCGGCTTCGATGCGCCCGGCCAGGGTTTTCAAGTCTTGGTGGAACTGGATCAGATTGGTCTGGGCGTGGTCGCGTTCTTGAGTTCGTTGGGTGATTTGCTTGCGAAAATTCTCGCGTTCGTGGATGACGCTGTCGAGTTTAGCGGTCAGGTCGGCTTTTTGGGCTTCGGCCGTGCTGCGTTGCTCCTCCGCCTGGGCGAGTTTCGCGCGATCTTGTTCGTGGGCCGCGTACAGCGTGCGAAAGTCCTCCTCCAGCTTCGCGTAACGCGATTCCAGATCGCGCATCTTGGCGTTGATGGCCCCGGCTTTCTGTTGGCTGCACCCCCATAACCCCATCGCACACAACGCAAACACACCCAACACCACGGGACTGAAGTTTTTCATGCGTGCTGCTCCTATGAAGTCTGCCCAGCGGGAGGCGACCCGCGAGACGATGTTGTCAGATTGGTGATTTGAGCCATTGACAGGAGAATCTGGTCGGAACATTTTGCTCATTTTCCCTTGCTTGCGACCGTGACAAACATTACTTCGGCAAGCGCGGCTCGGGAACTTCACCCAGATTGACCAAATTTCTCGACGCGAAAATTTTGCTGAGATTCCCAGGTCGTCCCAGACAACCAAGATATACTTCCGCCGTGTGATATGCTTTCTGAACTGTCCCTTCACGCTGCTTGCCGACGATCGAGAAACAGTCGCGCCGCGTCGGCCCAGCGTTGACATTCCTCAATAGAAATTGCCGATTGTGCGAATTTGACCGCTTCCGCCTGTTGCAAGAACGCTGTAAGAAATTGCTTCTCTTCTGTTGTCAAAAGAGTGTGCTGACTGAGCGCATTCAGGAACTCGGGTGTTGTCTGTCGCCGCGCGGGGATGGCGAATCGACGCTCCAAATACTGACGTACGATCAACGTCAAAAGTGTGATGAAACGCTCGCCACGGCCTTGTTCCGGCAGCTTCAGCGCGATGAGGCGTTGCCATTCGTAAAGGGCAAGCTGCGCGGCAGTGCGCAAGGAACGCCGACGCAGGAAGCCGCGCAATCCAAAGACGATGATGAGCGAAACCAAGAGGATTAACGCCAGAGCGAGCCAGCGCCAGGCGAACGGTTCAAGCGGTGGATCGGTCGGCACGGTTTCGATGGCGGTGATGTCGCGCAGGCCAGCGCGATCGGGATTCGCGATGGTCGTTGTGACCTCGAATTCGAGCGGATCCCACTTGATCGTCTGCTCATCGGTGGGATCTTGACTCTCGCGTACCTGGACATCGGGAAACCGTAGCACGACCCTCTGGCCCGGCGCACGCGGCGCAAGTCGGTAGAGCAGACGCCACGACTCACGCTCCGGTGTGAGCTCCGTGCGTTGCGGTTTCGACATCTCGACTAGAAGCCACGGAAAATCGGGTGGGAATTGGTCAGGCGCCTTGACGCGCAGTCCCTTGCGGCCATCGACCGTCAATGTGACGGTGATCAGGTCCGCAAGCGTGATCTTCGGCGCATGTGCGCCGTAGCGAACTGCGAGCGTGCCTTGGCCATTCTTCTGAGTGATCTCTCCCGCGGCGCACGGCGAGGCGATCAGGACAAGGATGCCGATCAAGTGGAATAGTCGCTTCATGTACGTCTCAGGCGTCGTTCGCGCTGCTGGAAGAAACGCATCAGCTCGTCGAGGTGCCGCCCTTGCGTCGAGGCGGCGAGGACGTCGATCTTGTGGGCACGCGTCCACTGCTGAAACTCGGCCTGGCGTTGGGCCTCCTGCGTTTGGAACGCCCGTCGAAAGTCAGCATGCCCGGTATCGATCAACTCGCAGCGACCCGTTTCAGCGTCCTGAATCTCCAATAGGCCAACGTCGGGAAACTCGACCTCGCGCGGATCGCGGATCGTGACGGCGATCACGTCATGCCGCCGCGCCGTGCGCTGCATCGCCCGTTCGTAGCCGGCGTCGAGGAAATCGCTGAAGACGAATACCAGGGCCCGGCGGTGCAGCACCTTGTTCAGGAAATCGAAGCCCGCTTGCAAGTTAGTCGCCGGGTCGCTCGGCTTGTGTACGAACAGGTCGCGAATGAGCCGCAGAATGTGCCGGGGGCCTTTGCGTGGGGGCACATAGCGTTCCACCGCCCGCGTGACCAGGATCAAGCCGACCTTGTCATTGTTGCTGACGGCACACAACGACAGCAAGGCTGCCAGTTCGGCGACGACATCGCGCTTCGATTGCTGGACGGTGCCGAACGACATGCTGGCGCTGGCGTCCACCAGCAGAATGACCGTCAGCTCGCGCTCCTCGACGTAGCGTTTGATGAACGGATGTCCCATGCGCGCGGTGACGTTCCAGTCGATGGAGCGGATCTCGTCGCCGGGCTGGTATTCGCGCACCTCCTCGAAGGCGATGCCGGTCCCCTTGAAGACGCTGCGGTAGGCGCCGCCGAGCGGGTCCTCGACGGCCCGGCGGGCGCGCAGTTGCAATCGGCGAACCTGGCGCATGACTTCACGGGTCAGCATGGTTTGTCCGCCTCTGCGTAAAAGGCGATGGCCGAACGGACCGCGCGATGCCAGTGGGCGAGCTTGCGCAGGCGCGTTGGCTCGTCCAGGCGCGGCTCGAAGCGCTCGCTCGCTTGCGTCAGTTTGCCGATGGCGTCGAGATCGGGCCAGACGCCCGCCTGCAAGCCCGCCAGAAAGGCGGCCCCCAGCGCAGTCGCTTCCTTCACGGCAGACGCCTGCACCGCTCGGCCCAAGAAATTCGCTTGGCATTGCAAGAACCACGCATTGCGCGCCATGCCGCCGTCCACGCGCAACGTTTGCAGCGGTCGGCCTGTGTCGTTGTCGGTTGCGGCCACCAGATCAACGACCTGCAACGCCACGCCTTCCAGCACCGCGCGCGCGAGGTCGGCCGACGTTGTGCCGCGCGTCAACCCGAAGAGCACGCCGCGCACGTCCGGCGCCCAGTGGGGCGCGCCCAGGCCGACGAAGCCGGGCACCAGGAGGATCGCCTCATCAGGCGCCGATTGCGCCGCCAACGCCTCGCTGTCGCTGGATTGCGCGATCAGGTGCAGCCCATCGAGCAGCCATTGCACGGCCGCGCCGGCGATTAACACGCTCCCCTCCAAAACGTACTGTGGCTTGTCCGTCGTCGTGGCCGCGAGACTGCTGAGCAAACGGTGCTTGGAGTGGATCGGCCGGTCGCCGGTGTGGACGAGGAAGAACGCGCCGGTCCCGTAGGTGCATTTCGCCTCACCGCTGTGGAATCCTCCCTGGGCGAACAGGGCGGCCTGTTGATCCCCGGCCACGCCCGTGATGGGGATTCCGGCCGGCAGAAACGGCAGCGCTGCCGTCACGCCAAACTTGCATGTGCTCGGCTGAATCGTCGGCAGGATCGCCTCGGGCACGTCGAAGTAGCGGCAGAGTTCGGCATCCCAACGTGCCGTGTGTAGGTTCAAGAGCATCGTGCGTGAGGCGTTGGTAACGTCGGTCGCGTGGACCTTCCCCGCGGTGAGGTTCCATAGAAGCCAGCTATCGATGGTGCCAACGGCGAGCCTTCCAGCTTGAGCGCGGGCCCGGATCGACGGGTCGTTATGCAGAAGCCAGTGGATTTTCGTGGCGGAGAAATACGGATCGAGGACGAGCCCGGTGCGTTCGAAGAGCCAGGGTTCGTCGGCCTTGTGTTGCCGACAGAAGGCCGCGGTGCGCCGATCCTGCCAGACAATTGCCGGGGACACGGGCTGCCCGGTCGCGCGGTCCCAGAGCACGACCGTCTCGCGCTGGTTGGTGACGCCGATCGCCGTCAGTTCGCCGGCCTGGATGCTCGCCTGGGTAAGCGCTTGTGGAACGACCTCGGCGACAGTCTTCCAGATCTCAAGCGGATCGTGCTCAACCCAGCCGGACTGCGGAAAGAGCTGACGGAATTCGCGCGCGGCGCTGGCGACGCACTGGCCGCGCTCGTTGAAAATTGCCGCGCGCGTGCTGGTGGTTCCTTGATCGATGGCCAGCACAAATCCCGATGTCATACGTTCTCCAGGGTCGTTGACCAACGAAGCGCGGCTTGTGAACCATTTGTTCACGATATCCAGAAAAATACGCGAAATCGCTGCCGGTCGCAAAAAAATAATCTAAAGTTGCACAGAACTCTTACATGAACAAGGGTTGTGCGTCGGGTTCGGTGCGAGCATCATTGTGCTCGGCATTCAGATCGGCAACCCCAAATTCTCGCTCGAATCCGCCATCTGCTCGGCCAGCGGCATCATCATCGTTTCCCTCATCGGCGGCTGGTTCGGCGGACAACTGTTTCCGCCGATCACGCCGGGCAGGAATCGTGGGCTCTCGGCAAACTCCTAGACGCAGGCTTCGCCACTAGCCGTCAACTCTCAGCGACCAGCCAAAAGAACTGTGCATGGCTGAAAGCTGACGGCTGATCGCTGAAAGCTTGAGTCGAACCGCAAATGCGCCTACCTTTCTTTTGCGATACCGGCTATCCTTCATCGCGAGTAATGGCTTCCTTCCTCAAGGATGTTGCCGGTGGGCCTCAGCACATCTGCCCTTGTCTGGATCTGCTCTATCATCGGCGTCTGGGCCCTTAGCTTCGGCGTCGGCACCCAAGTCGTGACACAATGGCTGAAAGTCCAGGGCGCCAACGACATGGTCATCGGCTGGGCGCATTCTTTTTATTATTTCGGCATGGCGGTCGCATCGCTGGCCGCGCCGTGGATGGTTCGGCGTCTCGGCTCGATCCGCTGCGCGACGCTCGGCGCAATGGCATCGGGCATGACCCTGGCTGTCTTTCCGTGGATTGGCGACGAGTGGGCCTGGCATGCGCTGCGCTTTCTCAACGGTTGGGCTGGCGCGATGTGCGTCATTCCCCTGGAGACGATCGTCAGTCGCGATTCGGCGCCTGAGCGCAAGACGCGCAACTTCGCCTACTACGGCGTCGCACTGACGTTGGGCGGCGCCCTCGGACTCGGCGCGGCGCCTTTCCTGTACCCGCTCGGATACGAATTGACTTTCTGGATCGGTGCTTCCCCGCCGATCTGCATCGCCTTGGCATTCCTCGTTTCCCTGCGCTCCTATCCCGAGCGGGCCGAGGAAATCGCCCAGCGCACTCCGCTTGCCTGGCGCCGGAATTTCCTGAGCTATGGCACCGCGTGGTCGCAAGGATTCATTGAAGGCATCTTGATCGCCTTCATGCAGCCTTTTCTCGTCGAACGCGCATTTAGCGCGGAACAAGCGGGCACGCTGATGGGCGTGATGACTGTCGGCGTCATCGTTTTTCAGATCCCGGTGTCTTTTCTATCGGATCGCTTCGGCAAGACCCCGACGCTGCTCGCGTGCTATGCCATCGTCTTGCTCGGACTGCTGGCGATTCCATGGCTGACGCAGATGCTGTGGCTGGCGCTCGTTCTTTTCGTATTTGGCGCCTGCGCCGGCGCGATGTATCCGCTCGGGTTGTCCTTGCTCGGCGACTGCATGCCCGCCGGCGCGCTGGCCCGCGCCTATGCAGTGTTTCTGGTGATCGAGTGCGTCGGCAGTCAGGCTGGCTCCGCCGCTGCCGGCGCCGCGAGCAAGCAGTGGGGCAAGGCTTCCATGTTCGGCATCGGACTCGCGGCGATTCTCGGCGTCCTGCTAGTATGGCTCGTTCTGCAGGCATTGCCGACTGTGCGAGCCGCGGATCGCGAAATCCCGCCCTGACGGAATAATCACCTCAACTGATGTCCAAGCCACGTCGATAGGGGGTTAGGCCAACCTCCATTCACCGAATTTGCGCGTGAAGGATCCGACTCTTGGCAAACACCGCGCGAACACAGCACCTGTTCGATGACTTTTGGCCGCTGGCGACTGCGGCCACCGGAGTCGGCTATTTGGCCATTGCATACGCCGTCGCGCGCTGGCTTACCCGCCCATCTCCCGCCGTTCTCGACCAACTCGAAGAGTTGCCCTCGTGTTCGATCGAGGCGATTGAGTGCCGAACTAGCGATGGCCTCCTGCTCAAAGGCTGGGCGATCGAGCCGCCGTCGCCGCGCGCCACCGTGGCATTGTTTCACGGACTGCGCGGCAATCGTCTGAGTATGCTCGAGCGCGTGCGGGTCTTGACCGCGGCGAAATATCGCTGTGTCGCGTTCGATCATCGCGCGCATGGCGCGAGCGGCGGAACGTACACGAGTTTCGGGTATCATGAGGGGCAGGATGTCGTGGCTGTGAGCCAATTTCTGCGCGCGCGCTGGCCGAAACAGCCGAGCGCGGCCCTGGGCTGTTCGATGGGGGCGGCGGCCATCTGTGCGGCTGGAGAGGGAGCCGCATTTGATGCCTTTGTTCTGGAGAGTTTGTATTACGATCTGTCGCGCGCCTTCGAGTGTCGAATCGGCTGTGATTTTCCGGTGTGGTTTGGCTATTTCCGTGCGGGCATAGTGTGGTTTATCGAGCATCGCTTGGCCCTCCGTGTTGCCGACGTCGCTCCCGCCGCCTACATTTCCCGACTCGCGGCGCGGCCCATGCTTCTCGTGACGGGCAGCGAAGATTGCCATTCGCCTCCCGCAGACGTGGAGGCCATCGCCAGTGTGGTAGCCGATAGCGCCCAGTTTGCCGTGATACCCGGCGCCGGGCATGTCGATCTCTTCGAGAAGGGGGGCGCGTCCTATCAAGAATTGCTCCTGTCTTTCCTGGATCAACAACTCATCCCTTGTCAACGATCAAACGCTGCTTGACTTTCTGACTTCGCGGCAAATGGTTTCCCGGCTCATCTCGACGGAAACGATCAAACGTGTTACGTTTGTCGGCGTCCGCCCCAAATCGCCGCGTCAGGAGTCGGCATGCACGCTTTGCCTTCCTTGCCCGAACCCGATGATGATGTTCAAATGAAACGGCCGCGCCGCCCCTGGTCGCTCAAATTTTGCGACGCCTTGCGTGGTTTCAAGTTCGGCATTCGCGGGCAGAGCAGTTTTTTCGTCCACTTCTTCTGCACGGCGTTGGTGATCGCCGTCGCAGTCGTGCTGCAATGTGAGCCGGTGCAATGGGCGTTGCTGCTCTTGTGCATTGGCTTCGTTCTGACTGCGGAGTTGTTCAACAGCGCGCTCGAAACGCTGCACCGCGGCCTGGACGCTGAAACACGTGAACGCACCTGGCAGGCGCTCGACATTGCCGCCGGCGCTGTGTTGATGGCGAGCATCACCGCCGCCGTCGTGGGATTGTGCGTCATGGGCTGGCGCTTGGCCGAGCGGCTGGGCTGATATCGCCTCCCATGATCTGCGCCAATTTCCTACATTAGACATGGCACACTAGAGGCCAATCATGAGACCATTCTTCGATGCAAGTCCCGCTACCTGAACGCGACACGGAGTACGGAAAGACACCCGCGTCCGTGTACGACTGGCTCTTCAAACTCGTCCCCGCGTTCGATTCGCTGCGCACTTACTCGCTGCGTTCCTTCCGCCTCGATCTCTTCGCGGGGCTGACCGTCGCCGCCGTCGCGGTGCCGCAGGCGATGGCGTACGCCAGCATCCCGCTCGGCAAGGACGCGGTACAATATGGACTCTATACGGCGATCGTGATGACGATTGTCGGCGCGCTGTTCGATTCCTCGCGCCAGCTCATCAACGGGCCAACCAACGCCATCTGCATTGCGCTGGCGACCGCAATTGGTTCCTTCCCGGAAAACGAACGCCTGCCGGCCGCGATTCTGATGGCATTCCTCGTCGGCGTGTTCCAGACCGCGATCACACTCTTCCGGCTCGGTGATCTCACGCGTTTCATCTCGCACTCGGTCATCGTCGGCTTCACGCTCGGCGCCGCGATCCTTCTGGTGCTCGATCAACTCAAGAACCTCCTCGGCCTACCCTCTCAAGGTGCTCCGGATACGCACTTCCTCGTGCGCTTCTGGCTTACCATGCGCGAATTCGAAGCGACGAACCCGCTCGCCCTGGGCATCGGCGTCGCGACCATGATCTTCGTCGGCCTGCTCCGAACGCTCGGCCAGCGGCTCAAGGCGCAGCTTCCCGAATTCTTGATCGTGATGGCACTGATGGCCGCATGTGTTTGGTGGTTCGGCTGGGACCAGGGGGCCAACAAGGTCGATGTGATCGGCGCCATTCCGCCCGACCTGCCGTCGTTCGAGTTGCCGGAGTTCTCCTGGACGATGATTCGGCAATTGACGAGCAGCGCCCTGGCAATCGCGGTGCTGGGGCTGCTGGAGGCGGTCGCGATGGCCAAGGCCATCGCCTCGCGTACCCGACAGAAGCTCGACATCAACCAGCAATGCCTCAGTGAAGGGCTGGCGAATCTCGTCGGCAGCTTCTTCCAGTGCTTCCCCGGCTCCGGGTCGCTGACGCGCTCGGCAATCAACGTCCAGGCTGGTGCCGTCAGCCAGTGGTCGGGTGTGTTCGCTGCGTTGGCGGTCGCGCTGACGGTGCTGGTCTTCGCGCCATTCGCCCGCTACATCCCGCGCGCCTCCTTGGCTGGCCTGCTCTTGATTTCCGCCTGGCGCTTGATCGACTGGAAACAATTGAAGTATCACCTGCGCACGTCGCGCTTCGACATGCAGATCGTGCTCGCCACCGCTTTCTCGGCTTTCGCCATCAACATCGAGTTCTGCATCCTGATCGGAGTCTTCTTGTCGGTGGTGCTTTACGTCAACCGGGCCGCCCGGCTACATTTGACGGAGCTGACCGTGACCGCCGAGCGCGTCATCCGCGAACGCGATCCGAACGATCCGCGCTGCGACCGCATATTGCTCTACAGTCTCGAAGGCGAACTTTTCTTCGGCTCTGCGCCCGATCTGGAGAAGCACATTGCAACGATCGAGGAACACATCCAGCCGACCACGCGCGTCATCGTCTTGCGCCTCAAGCACGTGCGCAATCCTGATGCGGTTTGCCTGGAGGTCCTCGCCCATTTTCTCGAGCAGATGGAAATCCGCAAAATCCACGTGATCCTGTGCGGTGTGCGCCATGATTTCGTCAACATCCTGCGTGCGAGCGGCGTCGAGGCGCAGCTCGGCAAGGGCAACGTCTTCATCGAGCAAGACGGCGCCGCGTCCAGCACGCTCGATGCGGTGCGATTCGCCTACGACCTGCTCCAGGGCGATTACTGCGCGATGTGCCCGCGCCGCGGCGAGAAAGAGAAGCCGGTGCTGTACTTCATGATTTGAACCCGCGACTTCGTCCCATTCGCTTGCAGTTTCGCGCGGTCGCGACGTTGCTACGGCGTTGTCCTGCTTGATTCCCGCGCGGCATGTTACGAAGATACAGGCAGATCAGCTGGCCTTCGATTCCCAACGAGGAGCCTCGCAATGAACCGGCGCGATTTCCTCTGGCACTCCGGCGGCGGACTCGGCGGCATCGCGTTGACAGCGCTGCTTGGCGAGGACGGGCTGCTGGCTCGGAGCACCAGCGGGCTTACACCCGCCGTTCGCCAAGAACTCAACGGCGGTCTGCACCATCGCGCAAAAGCCAAACGCGTCGTCCAGCTCTTCATGTCCGGCGCCGCCAGTCAGTGCGATACCTTCGACTACAAGCCGCTGCTCATTCAGCGCAACGGTCAGGCCTTTAATCCCGGCGGCCGCGTCGAGTTGTTTCAATCCAATCCCGGCCACGTCATGCAATCGCCATGGCGCTGGCGGCAGCACGGCCAGTGCGGCAAATGGATCAGCAACCTCGTTCCGCACATCGCGTCGTGCGTCGATGACATCGCGTTCATTCCATCGATGGTCTCGCGCTCCAACGTCCACGGCCCGGCCACGTTCATGCAGAACACCGGCTTCGTCCTGCCCGGCTTTCCGTCAATGGGCGCATGGATCAACTATGGCCTGGGGAGCATGACCGACAACTTGCCCGCGTTCGTCGTCATCCCCGACTCGCGCGGCTTCGCCCCGAACGGCCCCGCAAATTGGAGTGCTGCCTTCCTCCCCGCCAGTGCTCAGGGCACGACCATTCGGCCGAGCGACCGCAATCCGATTTTCGATCTCTTCCCCGGCCCGAATAACTACATCACGCCGGATAGCGAACGAGACGGCCTGCGTCTTTTGCAAGAGATGAACCGCCGCCATCAAGAAACGCGCCCCGGTGATTCGCGCCTCGACGCCCGCATCCAGACCTACGAGCTGGCCGCCCGCTTGCAGCTCAGCGCCCCGGAGGTGCTCGACATCGCCAATGAAACGCGCGAAACGAAAACGCTCTACGGCCTCGACGAACCGATCACGTCGGAGTTCGGCCGGCATTGCCTGATCGCGCGGCGTCTGCTCGAACGCGGCGTCCGTTTCGTGCAAGTTTGGTCCGGCGCCGACAACGGCTTCCCGCGCCGCAACTGGGATTCGCACGAACATATCGAGCGCGATCACTACGACATGGGCACGAGCATGGACCGCCCCACGGCAGCGCTCATCAAGGACCTGAAACGCCGCGGTTTGCTCGACGACACAATCGTGATGTGGACGACCGAGTTCGGCCGCATGCCGTGTAGCCAGGGCACGCTGGGCCGCGATCACAACCCGTTCACGTTCACGACGTGGCTCGCCGGCGGCGGCGTAACAGGCGGCGTGACGCATGGTTCTAGCGACGAGTGGTCCTTCCGCGCCGCCGAGCATCCGACGTATTGCTATGACGTACATGCCACGATTCTACACCTGCTCGGCATCGACCACACACGGCTGACCTTCCGCCACAACGGCATCGACCGGCGGCTGACCGATGTGCATGGGCATGTGATTGAGGACGTGCTGGCGTGACGGAAGCGGAATGGCTCAGGATGGAGGAATTCGGTCTCGCCCGATGCCTCGGAGTGAGCCTTTTACAACGTCGATCGGCATCGATGAGCACTCGTCGATCAGAATTTCCCTCGCCGTCTTTCCTTCGCCGGCAAGATCTCCAGACACGTTGTCCACCAACCCGTCCGAATCGTTTCGACAAACTCGGCGGGCAACCGCTCCGCACGCATTTCAGCCGCCAGCTTTTCGTGATCGTAATGCACCGGCACAAATTCGACGTGCAATTCTTTCGCAACGGACAATAGCGCATACCACACGTGCGCCGCTCCGTCGTTTTCCGGCCGGCCTAACACGCCGACGTTGACGAAGTGCCGATCGTGCCCGAGTCGGCGCTGCCACTTGATGCCCGTGTGCGTCGCGAGCACGATGTCCGCTTGATGGGCCTCGAGCAGATGATCGAGAAAGTGCGTTGACGTCGTTGATTCCCACAAGAATTCATTCGTCCGCCGCGGACTGCCGTGGCACATCAGCACGCGATATCGGCCAAGCTGCACGCGGCGTTGCGTCGGCAGATTGCGCAGCCACGCGCGATTGGCGGCGCCGGTGTTGGCGAAGGTGTAGGCGTAGCTGAGGCGGGCAAAATGATTATCGCGCGGATCGGTGTAACCGCACTGACAGTCCGCGAGTCCGTTGCCGACGGAGTTGTCGTAATTGCCCTGGATGCACTGGACGCCGTGGTCGCGCAGCAACGGAAAGACGCGATCGGGATGTGGCCCGAACGCGCCCATATCGCCCAGGCAGTAGGCCGCATCGACACCACGCCGGTGCGCATCCATCAATGCAGCCTCGAGCGCGAGGTAGTTGTTGTAGATGCCGCCGAAGACCGCGATGCGATTCATGTCAGGCGTCCCGCTCCCGGCTCGACGCGTTCGAGCACAAGGCTCCGTATTGATAGCACGTGTAGCACGCCTGATGTTTGATCGCGAACGGGCGCAGCGATTCCGCCAGCGTGGTCCCCAGGCGAGCGTCGGGCGCCTCGATCAGGATCGGACACACATAAACGCCGCGATCCGTCACCATTCGGCTATGGCTGCACACAAGCAAATGCACGTCGTATGCCGCCATCATTTCCGGCGTGACGCGATCGGTTTCGCCGTAGCCACGCTGCCGATCGGCTTCGGCGCCGATGCGCAACGTCGGCAGGATCTTGATGCGCGGCCGGGCGTAGCCGCAGTCCTTGAGCAGGCGAACGAAGCCATCGAAGAGGTCGCTCTCATCCTGATCGTCGCGGGTTTTTGTCACCGTCAAGATCGGCAAGAAATCGTGATCGAGCAAGAGCCGCACGCCCTGGAGGATGCGCTCGAAAGTTCCGTCGCCGCGGACGGCGTCATTCTCTGCGGGCGTGAAGCCGTCCATCGAGACGCGGAACTCCAGACCATACGTGGACGCGGCCTCGGCGGCGCGCAATCGCTCCAGCCACTCGTTGCGAAAGACGGTTCCGTTGGTCAGTACCGTCGCGGGGCCGTATCGCAGGGTCAGTTCCAGGATCGCAACCATGTCGCGATTGAGGAACGGCTCGCCGCCGGTGAAGTAATACTCCTTGACGCCGAGCGAGACCGATTCGTCAAGGTAGCGTTGCACGGTCGCCAGATCGAGAAACCCGAAGTTGTGATTGTGCGGACTGCACGAGATGAAGCAATGCCGGCACGTGAGATTGCAGGTCGTGCCGGCGACCTGGAACCAGAGGTCGTCCAGATGCGTCAAGGCGACGGTCGGCGCGGTCGTGTCGAGAAGCGGCAACTGCATTGCAAAATCACCTCCTGAGTTGTTGTACATGGTGACAGCAATGCGGTAGAGTGAACGCAGGGAGAATGGCATGAACCGCCGCGAGTTTTTGCAACCAAGCCGCCTCGGCAACCTTGCCGCGCCAGTGTTGGAAATTGCCGACGAGCTGGAAGCGCCGCCGACAGCAGCGTTGTCGAGCGCTCCGGTGCTGCTGCACTTTGCGCGCAAGGCGATGGCGACGACGTTCGAGATCATTCTGCCTTTCGACGCCCCATGCGCCGCCGAGCTCGCCCAGAGTGCGCTTGACGAGATCGATCGGCTCGAAGCGCAACTGACCGCCTATCGCGACAGCAGCGAGATTTGTAAACTCAACGCCCAGGCCGCGCGTCATCCGGTGCGTGTCGAGGCACATCTCTTCGAGCTATTGACGCTGGCCGAGCGGCTTCATCGCGACACGGAGGGCGCCTTCGACATTGCCGTCGGCGCTCTCATCAAGACGTGGGGCTTCTTCCGTCGCCAGGGCCGCGTGCCGACGCCAGAGGAACTCATCGCCGTCCGTGATCGCATCGGCATGCGGCACGTCGTCCTCGACGCGCCTAAGCAGACCGTCCACTACCGCCGGCAAGGAATCGAAATCAACCTCGGCAGCATCGGCAAAGGTTTCGCGCTCGACCGCGCTGCCCTGTTGATTCGAGCGACCGCCCCGAACGCGCTCCTCCACGGTGGCCACAGCAGTGTGCTCGCGCTCGGCAATGAGACACCCACGAAGCGTGGCTGGACCGTCGGCCTGAGCGATCCCGAACGCCGCAACTGGAGACGCGCGCTCGTTCACTTGTGCGATCGCGCGCTGGCCACGTCCGCGCTCACTCATCAGCATTTCAAACACGAAGGCAGAAAGCTCGGCCATCTGCTCGACCCACGCTCAGCCTGGCCCGCCCAGGGCATCCTCAGCGCCACGGTGACGGCGCCGACCGCCGCCGAGGCCGACGCCCTGGCGACCGCGTTTTTCATCCTGGGCGTCGAGAAATCGCGCGCGTATTGTGAAGAGCATCCGCACATCGGCGCCGCCCTGATCGCCGAGGATGCGCCGCGGCGGTTGATCGTGCTGGGCCGGGCCGCGGAGGAAGTCGAAGTGCTGCGTTAGGCTACCCCAGTTTCGCGCGGCCAAGCACGTTGTAGGTAGGCCCGTCGGCCGTGAGCTTGCTCGACATGACCCGCACCTCGTTCACCATCGTCTCGCCCGCGCTCCACGTCTTGTGTTTGGTCAACGCCATGCTGAGCGCGTCGTTGTCACGTTCGCCTTTGACGCGGCCGAGCGTCACGTGCGGCGTGTAGGCTCGGGTTTCACGCCGATAGTTGCCCATCTCCAGGAGCGGCGCCTCGATCGCATCATGAACGTCGCACAATTCCTGCACGCCCTTGCCGACGCCGACCCACAACGTGCGTGGCCGGCGCGCATTCGGAAAGCAACCTGCTCCTTCGATGCTGACGCCGAACGCGGGCATCCCCTTGACGGCTTTCTGGGCCGCCCGGCAGATGTCGAGCGTCTCCTTCTGGTCGACCTCGCCGAGAAACAACAGAGTGATGTGCAGGTTCTCCGGCTCAACCCAGTTGACGTCGGGCGCATCGAGCGCGAGCAGTTCCTGCAACGAGACGAGCCGCTCGCGAATTTGTTCGCCGAGATCGATGCCGAGGAACGTGCGAATGCGCGGCATGATAGTCCTCTCCTGTATTCGTTTGGCGCTCGCGCGGCGCCGCCCGAGCGCTAAACGGATTTACGCCTGCCCCGCCAGCTTTTCCGCCTCGCCCACCATCTCGCCCAAGAGGCGCAAGCCGAGCTCCCAGAACTTGGGATCGGTAACATCGACACCAAGCTTCGCGAGCAGCTTATGCGGCGCGGCAGATCCGCCGGACGCGAGCAGCTCAAGATACTTCGGAACGAAGGCCCCACCATCTTGTTTGTACTTCTGGAACAGCGCCAGGACGAGCAATTCGCCGAACGAGTACGCATAGCAATAAAACGGGCTGCGAATGAAATGCCCGATGTAAGACCACCAGCTCGTGTAGCCGTCGGTGAAGGTGACGACGTCGCCGAACATCGCCTGATTCGTTTTCATCCACAACGCGCCGATCGCGTCGGCGTCCAGTTCGCCTTGCTTTTGCCGGACGGCGTGCAGGCTTTGCTCGAAGCGTGTCAGCACCACCTGGCGGAACACGGTCGCGAACGCATCCTCGATCTTGCCGCACAGCATCGCGAGCCGTTGCTTTGGCTCCGGATAGCGTTCCTGCAATCGGCGAAACGTCAGCATCTCGCCGAAGACGCTCGCCATCTCCGCGGTGGTGAGCGGCGTGTCGCATTGCAGATAGCCCTGGCCGCGCGAAAGGTATTGATGTACACCGTGGCCGAGCTCGTGCGCCAGCGTCATCACGCCGCGGATTCGTTCCGTGAAGTTCATGAGGATATACGGATGCACGCTCGGCACCGCGCTTGACGAGAACGCGCCGCCGCGTTTGCCTGCGCGCAGCTCGGCATCGATCCACGATTTCTCGAAGAAGGTGCGCACGATGCCGCCCGCGTCCGGGCTGAATGCGTCATAGCTTTCCTGCACAATGCTGCGCGCCGTCGGCCAATCGCACTTGGGCATCTCGCCGGAGAGCGGGGCGTAGCGGTCGTAATCGTAGAGTTTGTCGATATTGAGCAGCTTGCCCTTCAGCCGATAGTAACGTTGCACGAGCGAGTAATGCTTCTCGGTCGCGCTCATCAGGGCTTCGACAACCTTGGCGTCGATCTCGTTGGCGAGATTGCGTGACGCCATCACATCGGGATAGGAGCGCAGGTCACAATCGGTGCGATGATCGAGCACGACCGTATTGAAGATGAACGTCAACAGCCGGCTTTCGCTCTTGAGGCCTTGCGACAATCCCTCCGCGGCGGCCTTGCGCACCGCGCGATCGGCGTCGTAGAGTTTCGCGAGAATCTCTTGGACGCTCAGCTCGCTAGCCTTTCCCCCGTCTCCCTCGTTAGCCGGACGCGCAAGCGACGGATTGGGTTCGCCGTCGCTTGCGCGTCCGGCTAACGAGAGAGGGGTCGGGGGTGAGGGGTGTGTGAACGGGCACACGAGGCTCGCGGTCGTTTCCTCGAACAGTCGGCCGAACGCGCTCTTGCCCGTCATCGACTTGGCGTCAAGGATCTTCTCTTCTGGTTCGCTGAGGTAGTACGGCTTCCAGACACGCTTCTGGTTCAGCCAATGCCGATACTTCTTCAGGCTCGCATGCGCAGCCAGCTTCTTCGCGATGGGCTGGGCGACGGCGACCCATTCGAGGTCGAAGAAAATCAGGTGTTTGTTGATGGCCGTGCGCGCTTCTTGTGTGCGCGCCAACAAGGCGCCGTGCCTCGGATCGTCCGTCTTTCCCGCGTGCAACAGGCCCGCGAAGACGGCCGGGCGATCCATTTGCTCGCTCAAACTCTCCAGTTCGGCGACTGCGGCGGCGAGCGTCTTCGCCTGCGTGGCTTTGAGCGACTTGATCTTGCCGCGATATTTTTTCTCGAATGTTTTTGCGCGTTTGAGGGCGCTGGCAAGATCCTTGTCTATGAGGGGATCGGCAAGGTCCTTGTAGAGATCGCCCAGGTTCCAGGTGATGCCAACGGCACTATTCGATGTTGATTGCGACATGCGTTCCTTAGAAATCGAGGTGATCCTTCGCCATGACCTGAAAGGGCAAATACTATGTTTCACATTAATCCACGAACATCATCTCATTCGTCAACAACAGCACCTGCGCGTATTGCTGCCAGGGCATCAACATCGATTCGCCTGTCGACTCCAGAAATCGGAGCCCGACCTGCACTTCGGCCGCTTCTGGATTGCGCGCCAATACGAGCCGATACATTGCGCGCATCCGTGCCTCGCCCGACAGTTTGTCGGTCCGCGCCGCCAGCGCTTTCGCCTGTTCGAGCAGGAACGGCGAGTTCAAGCCGAAGAGGGCTTGCTGCGGAACCGTCGTCGAGGGGCGACGTTCGACTGATTGGTCCGGCACCGCGAAATCGAATGTACGGAACAGCCCCGGCAAGCTCTGGCGATCGACCAAGCCATAGACCGTGCGCCGTGCGTTCTTCGGATCGTTGGCGATATCGACGGGCCGACCGCCCATCGCGCGATCGAGTCGGCCGCTCACCATCAAGAGGGAATCGCGCATCGCTTCCAGATCGAGCCGGCGGCGGTTCGCACGCCAGTAGAGACGATTTTCGGGGTCGATCTTGCGTGCCTCGGGCCGATCGCTGCTCGCTTGCAGAAACGTCGCGGACAGGACAATGTGCCGATGCAGCTTCTTGAGCGACCAGCCGTCTTGCATGAATGTCCAGGCGAGCCAATCGAGTAATTCGGGGTGCGTCGGCGGACTGCTGCGTGCGCCGAAATCGCTGGGCGAGCTGACGAGCGGCTCGCCGAAGTGGTGCATCCAGACGCGGTTGACGAGCACGCGCGCCGTGAGCGGATTGTCCACGGCAGTAATCGCCTTCGCAAGCTCAAGTCGGCCGCTGCCGTTCGTAAAGGGTTGCCGTTTCTCGCTCGACAATACCTGCAAGAACTGTCGCGGCACCTGAGTCCCCGGGGAGGACGGATTGCCGCGCTGAAAGATCCGCGGCTCGTCGAGGTCGGCCGTGTCGTTCAACACCATGGCGCGCGGCGGTGCATTGGGCAACTTGACCACGAACCGATCGATCGCCGTGCGCATGGCGCCGAATTGGTCCTTCTCGCTGCGCGACATGTACAGCCAGGCGTGGGATTTCGGGAAATAGTTCGGGCTGTGTTTGCCGGCGACGACATCGAACGGTGGTTGATCCGCTCCCATCGGCCGCTGTCCCTTTGAACGCGCGTAAGTCTCGCGAAGCAACTTTCCATAGGCGCGGGCGACATCGGCCTTGCTCGTCGGTTTGGCGTCCATGAGAGCGTCACGAACATCCTGATGGAGCTTTGGTCGCCAATTATCGATGATCTCAGCAGCCGCTTTAGCATAACCTACCTCCGAGGTCTTCATGAGAGCGGGCCACGGACCAAATACGGGATCATCCTTGCGCGATGGGTGCTCCAGGTATTTCCGCCAGCGATTGACGATCGGCGGCCGCAGGTCGGTCGGCGCCAGCGAAAGGAAATAAATCGCCGTCTCCGCGAGGTCCGGCTCCGTCGTCGCCACGCGCATCAGATAATCGCCCGTGCGCTGCCGGGCCGTCTCGGTTAGCAGCGCGTACTGGCCGTCAACCAGCTTCTGCAACTTCGCACGGTGCGGCCCGACCTTCGCCTCGTACTCGTCCAGCCCCTTGCAATTCTCCGGGTCATCCGCCAGCGGCAGCTCCAGTGGCGTTACGCAATTCGCGAACACACCGTAGAGGGAGTAATAGTCGGCCGTTGGGATCGCGTCGTACTTGTGATCGTGGCAGCGGGCGCACGACACGGTCAGGCCGAGGAAGCCTCGCGTCACCGTGTCGATGCGGTCGTCGATGACATCGTGAATGTTGTTGTCATATTGCCGGCCGAGCGTGAGAAAGCCCAGCGCCGCGAGACGCCAGGGCTCGACCTTGAGCTGATCGGCGGCGAGCTGTTCGTGGACGAAGCGGTCGAACGGCGTATCGTCATTGAAAGCGCGGATGACGTACTCACGATAGGTATAGGCGTATGGCCGGATGCGATCGTCGCCGTACATGAGGACGCCATCCTTGGTGTCGGCGTAGCGCGCGACGTCGAGCCAGTGCCGGCCCCAGCGCTCGCCATAGTTCGGGCTGGCCAGCAAGCGATCGACAACCTTCTCCCAGGCCGCTCCTCGTTTCACGTTCGGAGAATCCCACGCTTTGACAAACTCCTCAACCTCCTCAATCGTCGGCGGCAACCCAATGAGATCAAAGTACACGCGCCGAATCAAAGTTCGCGGATCAGCAATAGGCGACGCCGTCAATCCTTTCTCATCGAGTTTCGCGAGGACAAACGCGTCGATAGGTGATTTTACCCACGCCTGATTCTTGACGGTCGGCAACACGGGTTTCTTGAGCGGCTGATACGCCCAGTGTTTGCGGGCCGCGTCCCAATCCACGCCCTTGGCGATCGCTTTTTCGTCACGCGGATCAGGCGCGCCGATTTCGATCCAGCGTTCGAAATCGGCAATCACGGCGTCGGCGAGCTTGCCGTTCTTGGGCATCTTGAGTGTGCCGGTGTGCTTGAGCGCCTTGATGAGCAAACTGTCAGCGGGTTTTCCGGGGACGAGCGCCGGGCCGCTATCGCCGCCGCGGCGCAGGGCGTCGCGCGAATCGAGCAAAAGGCCGCCGCGTTCCTTGCCCGCTTGCCGCGAGTGGCACGAGTAGCACTGGTCGATGAGGACGGGGCGGATTTTCTTCTCGAAGAACTCGAAGCGTGTGTCTTGTGCGATAATGGGCGGAGACGTGCACACCATGCAAACGAAGACGATCATTGCTGTGCGGGTCATGGCGGGATTCTCGACAGGCGGCTTGGGTTCCTCCGCCTATCATAGCCATCCCATCGGCGCGGTCAAACAATATGGTCTGGAATCGCTTGCGGTCGCGCGGGATCGCGCGAGTGCTAAACGAATACAGGCATCAGTTGCTGGCAACCTTGTGCCCGTTTTGCGATTTTTCTTGGATCTTGCGCATCGTCTGTACGGAAAGGAAGGTCGCGAACGGATCGGGCGCCCCGGATTGCACGCTGGTCTCCAGCGGGTTCGGCACCTCTTCGATGACTTGGCGCGGATTGACCGCATCGTGCTCGACCGGGGCGAGCGGCTCATCTTCGGCCTGACCCCCCGCGGCTTGCTGGCGCTGCAGATAGAACACCATGCCGCGCAGAATCGTGAATCCCGCGCAGAAGCCGCCGAGGTGCGCCCAGTACGCTGTGTTATCGCGATAGACCTTCCCTTCCAGGCCGGCGAACGCCGACACGTATTGCAGCACGAACCAGATGCCGATGACGACGATGGCCGGGAATTCAAAGACGCCCAGCCACCAGCCCATCCAGACCTTGATTTTGTTCAGCGGATGGATCGAAACATACGCCCCCATGATGCCCGAAATGGCGCCGCTCGCGCCGAGGCACGGCAGAATCGAATGCAGATCGCTGAGCACATGCGCGATGCTCGCCGCCAAACCGCACGCCACGTAGAACGCGAGAAAACGGCCGTGGCTCATGGCGCATTCGACGTTGCGGCCGAAGACCAACAGGAACCACATGTTGCCGATCAGATGAAAAATGCCCCCGTGCATGAACATGCACGTGAAGAGCGTCAGGTGAATCGGAAACGGACCGGTGTAGTGTTTGATCGGGTACTGCTTCGTTTCGATCTTGGGATGATATTCGCCTTTTCGGTCGTAGCGGCCGCCGACGTCCCTCTTAACCTTGTGATACTTGGTCCCGACGAGGTCCTGGCACGAGACCATCTCTTCGGGAACACAGCTGAAGCCATTAGTTAACGGCTCGCCAAGGAAGACCTGGGCCATGTAAACCAGGACGTTCGCCACGATGAGCGTAGCCGTCACCCAGGGAAAACGGCCGTGGTAATGGCCTTCGTCGCCGAGGATCAGCATGGGGAATCTCCGCCTTGGAGGTTGCCAGAGACAATGCTGAATGAAGCATAGGTCACAATTACGGCGGAGATCGGAAAAGTTGACGGCGAATTAACTTCAAGAAGAACCGCGATCGTAAGAGAGCGAGGCAGACCTGGCTCCCTTACGAGCGCGGTTTGTCTAGGGTTGCGGCATGGACCCGTTTCTCCCAGGCGTTGCAGATTGCGTGCGTCTGCCCCTCGGCCGCGCCGAGATATCGCGCCGGGTCGTCGAGCACCGCAAGTTGCTCGGCTGTCAACTTCGCCAAGTAAGCCGCGATGTTTGCGTCCTCACGCAGAAGCTGCGAGAGCGGCCTTTTCTGAATGCGTGCGTCCCTGGCGAGCGCGCGCGCTTTCTCGTGCGCTTCGGGATGGCCGTGCATCGCTAGCAAGACGTACAACGGTTCCGCGGTGATCGGGTCCTTGCCGGCGTCGAGCACCTCGCGCATCCGGGCCGCGTCCGGCTCGACGCCGTCCAGCGTCATGCTCAAGCGATGAATCGCATACGCGAACGCGGCTACGTGCTCCATCACGTAGCGCATCGACGCCGAGTTGGTCAGGTCGCGCTGGTGCTCGCTGATTTGATCCATCAGCACCGTCAGTAGCCTCGGCATGTACGCCTTCCACATGCTTTTGACATTTTCGAAGTCCTTCGGGTTGACCTTGTGCGGCATCGTGGACGAGCCGACGATTTGCGTCTTCGGATCGGACGCTTTGCGGTCTTTCAACTCGCGGATCTCGCTGCGTTGCAGGTGGCGAAAATCGTCGGCGATGTTCGCGAACACGCCCCAGCACGCGGTGAGAGCGTACACGTAGTCGGCGACATATTCAGGCTGCGTCACCTGAGTCGAAATCTCCGGCGCCGCGAGGCCGAGCTTTTTCATGAGGACGGCTTCGACCTCGGCGGGATTCCTGCTCAATAGCGAGAGCGCGTTGTATGCCCCGACCGCGCCGGCGAACTTGCCGCGTAGGTTCCTGGCGGCCTGGACGATGCTTTCCATGCGCTGTCCCACGCGCGAAACGTAGAGCGCGACCGCGAAGCCGAAAGTGATCGGCACCGCGTGCTGCCCGTGCGTGCGCCCCATCTGCGGCGTGCCGGCGTGCATCCGGGCCAATGCAATCAGCTGGCGCATCAGCGCGGCCAGATCGGGCACGAGCACGGCGCGGGTCACATCCGCCAGGCACAGGGCGCGCGCGGTATCCATGATGTCGGCCGAGGTCGCGAACAGATGCACGTACGGCTTCGCGCTCGGGCTCACGCGCTTGCCGATGCAGTTGACGAGAGCGCGGATGTTATGTTGGATGCGCTGCTCTTCCTCGTAAACCTCGGCGGGCGAAATCTCCTTGCATGCATGTGCGATCTCGGCGGCGGCGGTGCGCGGGCAGACGCCGATGTCCGCGAGCGTCTCCGCCAAGGCAGCTTCCACACGCGCGAGATAGCCGACCTGGGCGTTCTCGGAGACGTAAGGATTCAGCTTGTCGAAGAACGCGCGGTCTGCGAAGTAGTAACGCGCATCAAACGGCGAGGCGGCGTCGAACGGGTTCATGGCTGGTCACTCGTGGTAGGGTTGCCGTTTGGTTTATGGATTTTGTCTTCGTTTAGCGCTCGCAGGCGACCCTTCGGGGTTCCCAGCCCGACGCGGGCTCCCTGCGAACGCGCAACTAAAACCATACAACGTCTTTATCCCATGACACGGCTCGCGAATCAGTCGAACCTGGAACTATTCGACAATCAGTGGGCACAAGGCTTCACCTCGCTGTGGACCTTACCGACGCGCGTCGCTGCCCGGCTGCACCGGACGGAAACTGCGGGAAACTGAAAAACGCGCCTTTACAAGCGTCTGCCGGTCGATCAAGATATAGAATGTAATGAGTTTCTCAGAGCCGGCGGACTTGTCCGCCGCTGTGCGTTTCTGCCAGCGGCTGACGACCTCGCCGGCTCTGTGGGTTGATTTGGTGAGTGGAGAGTGGTGTGTGAAGAGTAGCCACTCATAACTCTCCAGTCAGGAAGGGAGTAACGATCCATGTCCGACGAACGCATCCCCATGACCAAGGAAGGCTACGAGAAGAAGAAGGCCGACCTCGATCGTATGACGAACGTCGAGATGATCCAAGTAGCCACGCGCATTGCCACAGCGCGCGACATGGGGGACCTTTCGGAGAACGCGGAGTACCACGCGGCTCGCGAGGACCAGGGGATGCTGCAGGCCCGCATTGATTCACTCAAGGACCAGCTGAGCCGGGCCATGATTATCGACAAGAGCACCTTGCCGACCGACGCCATCGTTTTCGGCGCCAAGGTCACGGTGAAGGACCTCGACTTGAAGGAGACCGAGATCTTCCACCTCGTCGGTCCCGGCGAGGAGGATTACAACTCCAACAAAATCCTGACGAGCAGCCCGATCGGCCAAGGCTTGCTCGGCAAAAAGATCGGCGACGTCGTCAGCATCCAAGTGCCGATGGGCACGCTCCGCTTCGAGGTGCTGGAAATCACCTTTGTGGATTGAGTGCACACGTTTAGCCCCGCGTCGCAGACGCGGGAGGAGGTGCCCGCGTTTGCGACGCGGGGCTAAACATACTTATGATCCACGTCGAAAACCTCACGAAGTCGTTTCGCGATCTCCGCCGCGGACAGGTGCTGGCGGTCGATCACATCAGCTTCAACGCCAAGGCAGGCGAGGTCTTCGGATTGCTCGGCCCCCACGGCGCCGGCAAGACGACTACCATGCGCATCCTTTGCACCGTGCTCAAGCCGACCGGCGGCGTCGCCCGGCTCGCGGGCTTCGACGTCGTCGCGCAACCGACCCAGGTTCGCCAGCACATCGGCTTCCTCTCCGCCAGCACCGCCATCTACGATCGCATGTCCGCCTGGGAAATGGTCGAATACTTCGGCAAGCTCTACGGCATGACGGATGATTTGCTGCGCCAGCGCATGGAAGTCTTGTTCGCCGAACTGCAGATGAACGACTTCCGCGACGTGCTGGGCGCCAAGATGTCCACCGGCATGCGGCAAAAAGTCTCGATCGCGCGCGCCATTGTCCACGATCCGCCGGTCTTGATCTTCGACGAACCGACGCTTGGCCTTGACGTGCTGGTGGCGCGGGCCGTCCTCGACAACATTAAACGGCTGCGCGATCAGGGCAAGTGCATCCTCTATTCGACGCACATCATGCGCGAGGTCGAGAAGTTGTGCGATCGTGTCGCCATCGTCAGTAAGGGTAAGATCCAGACGTGCGGCACGCTGCCGGAGTTGCGCGAACGCCATGGGCAGGACGATCTTGAGGAGTTGTTCTTTCAGTTGGTGAGCGCATAATGCCGCTTGCGGGTTTACGCTCGCGCGGCGCCAAATGAGCGCTAAGCCGCAAGCGGCAAATCTGCTACGATAATCATCGAGGAGGAAATCATGGTCACTTTGCGACTTCCCGACGGTTCCGCCAAAGACGCCGCCCCCGGGACCACACCGCGCCAAATCGCCGAGGGCATCGGCAAACGGCTCGCGCAGGCCGCCATCGCGGCCAAGATCGACGGCGAGATCGTCGATCTCAATCGCGAACTCCCTGCCGACGGCGAGCATTCCTTCCAGATCCTCACCGAGAAAGACCCCGACGCGCTCGACGTGCTGCGCCATAGCTGCGCGCACGTGATGGCCCGCGCCGTGATGCGGCTCTATCCCGACGTGCAACTGGCGTTCGGGCCGACTGTCGAGAACGGCTTCTATTACGACATCGATTCGCCGACGCCGATCCGCGAGGAGGACTTCCCCAAAATCGAAGCGGAGATGAAGAAGATCGTCGACAAGGCCGAGCCGTTCGAGCGTTTCGAGCGCCCAACCGCCGAGGGCCGCGGTCTGTGCGAGGATCTCAAGCAAAAGCTGAAGGTCGAACACATCGACGACGATCTGAAAAAACACCCGACCTTGAGCTTCTATCGGCAAGGCGAGTTCATCGATCTGTGCAGGGGGCCGCACATTCCGCACGCGGGTAAGATCGGCGCGTTCAAGCTCACGCACATCGCGGGGGCCTACTGGAAGAACGATTCGACCCGTCCGCAATTGCAACGCCTTTATGCAACCGCTTTCTTCAACCCGAAGGATCTGGAAGCGTACTTGCATCGCCTCGAAGAAGCCAAGAAACGCGATCACCGCCTGCTTGGCAAGCAGCTCAAGCTCTTCACCATCAGCCAGATGGTCGGCAGCGGCTTGATCCTGTGGATGCCGAAGGGCGCCACCGTGCGCGGCATCCTCGAAGCGTTCATCAAGGATGAGTTGCTCAAACGCGGTTACTCCCCCGTGTACACGCCGCACATCGGCCGGCTTGAGCTCTACCGCACCAGCGGGCACTTCCCGTACTATCGTGACGCCCAGTTTCCGCCCATGTACCATCGTCCGTCGGCCGGCACGCTGGATTTGTGCCAGTATCGGCTCGCGATGGGCGAGATCAACGACAAGCGAGAACACGATTACCAGGAGTATATGAAGCAGGCGCATCTACTTCCTCCGGAGTATGTCAATGAACCGTCGCAGGCGAAGAAGCTGGAGATGATGCACCAATTCGTGCTGGTCTTGCTCAAGGAACTGCATGTGAACTTGCCGGAGTATCAGCGTGCCACCAATCACAAGGATCGAGCCGACGCCTTGCTGAAATGGCTGATGGAGCAAGAAGGCTTTCTCCTCAAGCCGATGAATTGCCCGCACCACATCCACATCTACAAGGCAGAGCCGCGCAGCTACCGCGACCTCCCCGTGCGTCTGGCGGAGTTCGGCACCGTCTATCGCTACGAGCAAACCGGCGAACTCAGCGGCATGACGCGCGGGCGCGGCTTCACGCAGGACGACGCCCACCTGTTCATCACGTCCGAGCAGGTTGCATCAGAGTTCCGCGCTAATATTGAGTTCGTGCTGTTCTTCTTCAAGACGCTCGGCCTGACCGATTATCGCGTCCGCCTCGGCTTCCGCGATCCCGCCAGCACGAAATATGTCGGGAGCAACGAGGATTGGGATGCGGCGCAGGCCTCGCTCGAAGCCATCGTCAAGTCGCTCGGCATGACCTACAGCGTCGAGCCGGGCGAGGCGGCGTTCTATGGCCCCAAGGCGGATTTCGTCGTCAAGGACTGCATTGGCCGCGAGTGGCAGCTTGGAACCGTTCAACTCGATTACAACTTGCCCAAGCGCTTCGACCTGGAGTACGTCGGCGCGGACAACAAACCGCATCGGCCAATCATGATCCATCGCGCGCCGTTCGGTTCGATGGAGCGATTCATGGGCATTCTGAACGAGCACTTCGCCGGCGCGTTTCCGTTCTGGCTGGCGCCGGAGCAGGTGCGCATCGTGACCGTCAGCGACAAGTTCCGCGAATATGGCGAGAAAGTCGAACGGGAGCTGCGCGAAAAGGGCTTCCGCGTCACGGGTGATTATCGCCCCGACAAGATTGGCGCCAAGATCCGCGAGGCACAGCTCGAGAAGATCCCGTATATGCTCGTCGTCGGCGACAAGGAGCAATCTGCGGGTACGATCGCGGTTCGTTCGCGTGCTGAAGGGGACCGCGGGGCGATGGCGATGGCCGATTTTATCGATCGTATCGACCGAGAGGGGCGAGAACGGATGTTGACACCCGCCCCTTAGTCGCAAGCGGCGAAAAAGCCATTTGCAATCAACCACCCGCTTCGATTAAGATATACATAGCATTATCCGCCGGTCTTACGGCAACCGCCCATATTGCAGGGAGCGTCAACGATGGCCGTCAAGTCCAGCTTCAAGCAGCAATGCCCCAGCTGTGAAGCGATGATCAGCGTCAAAGAGAACATGATCGGCAAGAAGGTCGAGTGCACCAAGTGCAAGGACAAGTTCATTGCCGAAGCTCCCGACGATGAGGATGACAAGCCCGCGAAGAAAAAAGCAAAAGCCGAATCGAGCAACGCCATCACCAGCAAGACGCCCGCGGCAGGCAAGCGGCCCAAACTCGACGTGGTGGACAAAGTCGACGACGATCTAGAAGTGATCGACGAGCGTCCATCGAAGGACAAGAATAAATCGAAGAATAAGTCTCGCAAAGACCTCGATGACGACGAAGCCGACGAGAAAGTTCGCAAGAATAAGAAGGACGATGACGACGAGAAAACGCCCAAGAAAAAGAACGACAAGATCAACGCCAACAAGCTCACCATCGGTCTCGGCCTGGCGATCGTCGGCGTGATCATTCTTTGCGTGGCGGCCTTCTTCCTCTTGCGCGGCGGGACCCGCGGCGTCGAAAACGGCACACCCATCGTCCAGAAGCCTCTGCCCCCAGTCGTGGACGAAAAAAAACCCGAGAAAAAGGCGGAGCCCGCCAAGAAAGACGACACCAATCCCATCGAGACCGGCCCCCTTCCCCTCGACGATGTGGAGCGCGCCAAGCTCACCAATCTATTACCGCCCGACTCGGAATACATTGGGCACGTCCTCTATGACATGCTGTTCCAGGTAAACGGTCCGCTGCGCGATGTCGTTTTCCAAAAACCCGGCACGCTTGAAGACGGCGAGCTGAAGAAACAACTCGGCTTCTCGCTTTTGGCCATCGACGATATCCTCTGCGCGGAAAAATACACATCGCCTGGGTGGCGTTACACCGTCCTGCATTTCACCGAGGTCCTCAAGGAGGACGAATTGAAGCGTGCTCTGCGTCTGAAACCCGTAACGCCGATCGAAGGATTGGCCTATTATCAACTCCCCGCGACGCATCCCTGGCTCGATCAGCTCGGTCGTTTCAGCTTCGGCGTGCCCAATCAGATACGGCAATTCGATGCCCGCACGCTCGCCAAGCCGACGTTTGTGCGGCTGCACAATCCGCAGACGTTGGTCATCGCCGATGCGATGCCGATGGAGCAATTTCTCAAAGCCAAGGGGGAATTCCCCAGGCAAAACACGGAGCCGGCGCCTGCCGCGCCTGCCGCGACGGCCGCGCCGCGCTGGGGCAATCGCAAGCAGACCTTCGTCTCCACAAATGTGGAATTCGTCCACGCCCAGCCGGACCCCGAGGGAGGCGGGCGCGAGGAACCGTACCTGACCATCAAGCCCAGCCTGAAGAAAATTATCGACCGCATGGAAGGGCGCGGCCCCGATGTCAAGGAGAAGCTCGAGGGCAAGGTCCTCGTCAGCTCCGTGACCGACATGGACGCCAACATCGTCACCACCAGCGCGCCTGAATTCAAGGATTTGATCGTGCGCCGCCCCCGCCAATTCTGGGACGCGACGCTGCTCTTGTCCGAACGCAAACCGCGCGTCCGGCAACTCGGCACCAGCCTGATCTCGCGCGACACCTTGAGATACCTCCTGAAGAACGAGATCATCTGTGCTCAGGAAATTGATGCCGGCGAATTTCACGATGAACTGGTCGGCCGCGGCGCCAACACGGTGGCCCGGATCATCAAACGCTTCTTGAACCACGACGTGAATACTCCGGGCGCGATCGAGAAGAAGCCGGGCGATCCTGAAAACAAACCAGGCGAACCGAGGCCGGCGGCGACCACATCGGAGATCCGTGTGCAGAAAAATTTCGGCACGGTCGAGTTCATCCTCGATCTGTCGCTGGATGGGGCGGCGCTGGACACGATGCGCGGCCTCGCCACGTTGATGTCGAGCACGCTGCGCGTGGACCTGGAAGCCGGGGCCCATCTCTCGCCGCGTCACACGCTCGCCCATGCCGGGCGCGAATTTAGCGAAAAAGGCCTGTCCGAACGCGAACTCCCCAGCCAGGCCTTCCCACCCGGCGTCTTCCGCCGTGCCGATGCGCCCTTCCGCGCTGATCGCGAGCCCAAGAATCGCATTAGCTGGATGGCCGGGTTGCTCCCGTATCTGGGCCATGAGAATCTGTTCGGCCGTATCAAGTTCGATCAATCGTGGCGCCACGAGAGCAACTTGCTGGCGGGCAACACGCTTGTGCCGCAGTTCCTTGATCCATCGTACCCGTACCACACGCGCCACGTCGCCGTCGATGGCTTGAACGTCGATTTCGCCGCCACCCATTACGTCGGCATCGCCGGCGTCGGCCTGGACGCCGCCTACTACAAACGCGGCGACCCGCTCACCGACAAGAAACGCGGCGTGTTCGGCTATGAAGAGTCGGCGTCGCTCAAGGAGATCATCGCCGGCCGCGGGCTTTCCAACACCATCATGATGATCCAGGTTCCCCACGATCCTCGGGACAACCTCACCAGCGTCTACCCCTGGATGGCGGGCGGCGGCGCCACCATCCGCGGCGTCCCCGAAAAAGACTCCATCCAGCCCTTCGTGCTCAACAAGGACCGGAACGGCAACGTCATTCGCCACAAGAACAAGAACGGCACGTTCGTCCTCATGACCGACGGCTCGGTCCGCTTCGTTGACGAAAACGTTTCCGACGATGTCTTCAAGGCCATGTGCACGATCCAGGGGCCGAACCCGATCGGTTATAATCTGCAGGGCGATCCCCACACGCCGCTGGTGCCGCTGCCCGATCCAGCGGCCGAGGCGCCGGTCGAGACGCCCAAGGTCGATCCGAAAAAGAAAACGCCGTAGCCGCTCGCGAAACAGTGAACCACGGGGAGCACGGGGACACGGGGAAGAGCCAGAGAAACACGACGTTAACAACGGTCGAAAATCCCTCCGCACTTGTGACGACGCTTTTCATGAGCATCTTACTTGTATCTTTCTCTTGATGTGCCCCGTGCTCCCCGTGGTTCCATTTTCGGATTATTGCGAGGGATTGCCGCGTCTCCTCTTCGTGTTTCCTCATGATGCCCCACTTCACCCACCCCTGGGCGTTCCTACTCTTCCCACTGGTGCCGGTGGTCGCCTGGCGTTTGGCGGGGCGTTCGCGCGGCGCCTGGCGATTCTCCGATCGTCGGCTGCTGCCCAGGCTTGCGAGTTGGCGCGCCATCGTAGCGACTTGGGGTTCTCCGCTGCTTCGCGTCATGGCACTGACGCTGACGATTGTCGCGCTCGCCGGCCCACGCTGGGTTGATGAAAGCCAGCGTCTGCCGACCGAAGGCATCTCCATTGCGATGGTGCTTGATGTCTCGGTCAGCATGGGCCAAAATGCGGACTTCGACTGGGAAAACACCAAGATCACGCGGCTGTTAGGAGTCAAGAAGTTGTTTCGTCTTTTCGTCGCCGGCGGCCAAGGCCCCGATGGGGTCGAGCTTAAAGGCAGGCCGCACGACTTGATCGCACTGGCGCCTTTCGCGACCCACCCGGAGACTGCATGCCCTTTGACGCTGGAGCATGCCGCCCTGTTGCGGAAGATGGAGGCGCAAGAGCATCGCGACACGACCAACGCCGGCGACGGAATCGCGTGGGGATTGTTCGTGCTAGAAAGTGCGTCGACGAAACGAAAAGTGCTCGTCTATCTGTCCGACGGTGAAAGTGATCCGGACAAGAAATTGACGCCGCGTCAGGCCGCCCAGCTTGCCGCCGGCCTGTCGATTCCGATCTACGCGATCGACGCTTCGCCTGAACAGCCCGAGGACAAGAAGGATGCCAAGGCGCTGGCCGATGCCCGTGCGACGATGCAAGCCCTGGCCAAGATGACGCAAGGCGAGTATTTTCGCGCACAAGACGGCCGCGGTCTACTGAAGGCATACGAAAGCATCGACAGGATCGAGCGCGAACGCATATTGAGCTTTCAGTATCGGCGCTACTACGAGGCCTACCTCTGGTTCGCCCTCGCGGGGCTAGGATGCTGGTTGCTGTTGATCGTGTTGGAAGCGACGTTCTGGCGACGTGTGCCGTGAATTGCCGCTTGTGGTTAAGCGCTCACAGTGAAGCACCGCATCGCCCGGCGCCGCAAAGCGAGCGCTAAGCCGCGAGCGGCGGAGAAGAAGATGTTGTCCACGTGGTTCGCAACCCCGGTACTTCTCTGGACGCTCTACGCCGTCCCCGTGTGCGTTTGCTTCCTGACCTACGCGCGTTTCCGCCGCCAGCGCGCCATGGCCCGTCTCGCCAACGCCGTGCCGCTGCGCAAACAAACGCTTATGCACTCGTCAATGCGAAGCTGGAAGACGCTGGCGACGCTTCTGGGCATCGGCCTGATCGCGCTGGCGTGTGCCGGGCCGCAGTGGGGGCTCGATCGCAGCGCCATGCAGCGCAAAGGCCGCGACGTCATCATCGTGCTCGATTTGAGCCGCAGCATGCTCGCCGAACAGCCGAGCCGGCGCGAGCTGGGCGTCCGCGCGCTGCGGCATTTGGCCGACACGTTCGAGGAGCACGGCGGCAATCGCGTTGCGCTCGTCGCCTTCGCGTCCAAGGCGAGGCTCTTCTTTCCGCTCACGCAAGATTACGATCACCTCCGCCATACTCTGACACAGATCGAGGCGGACGATTATCAACGCCTCGCCGATCCCGAACCGGCGTTCGGGACCCGCATCGGCGCCGCGCTCAAGCTCGCAGTCGCTTCGATCGACCCGGCACGCGTCAATCGCCCGATCATCGTCCTGCTTTCGGACGGCGACGATCCCGCCGGCGACGACGAATGGCTCCACGGCGCCATCGAAGCGAAGGCCAAGCAAATCCATGTTCACACCGTCGGCATTGGCAATCCGCACCAGGATCAGACCATCCCCGTCGGCAACGAAATCCTGCAATTCGCGGGTCAGCCCGTCCTCACGCGGCTGCACGAGAAGCCGCTCGAGGAAATCGCCCGACGCACGGCTGGTCAGTATCTGGCTGCGCGCACCGAGACGTTCCCCTTGGGCGACTTCGTGCAGTATCTTCTGGACGCGGATGAATTGCGCGAGGAGATATTGCCCGATCACGCGCTGCCGATCTTGCAGCTTCAGTACGCCTGGTTCCTTCTGCCGGCCGTGCTTCTTTTCATGCTGACAATGCTCTTGAACGAAGGACCGTCTCCCACGAAGTCGAACGCTCCGGTCAAGTCGTCCGCACTTCGAAACCCGCGCAGCGCCGCCGCGCGTGCGAAATCGGCCGCGTTTCTTGTTGTCCTGTTCGCGATTCTTGGCATGAGCGCCGCCGATCCGCCGACGCCGGAATCGCTCTTACGTCAAGCTAATGAAGCGTTCGGTCGTCAGGACTACAAGGCCGCGCTGGAGTTCTACGAAGGCGCGGAGGCGCTTACGCGCGATCCGGGGTTAGTCTCCTTCAACAAGGCCGCCGCGCATTATCGGCTCGGCCAATACAAGGACGCCATCGAATGCTATCGCCGTTGCCTGGAGGATGATCGCGCATCGAAGGAACGCAAGGCCCGCGCGTATTTCGACATGGGCAACGCGCTCGTGCAATACGCAGACGACAACCCGCGCTCGCTCGCCGAGGCCGTGGCGGCGTATCGCCTGTGCCTGCATCAAGCTGAGTTGCCAATGGAGTTGCGCGCCAAGGCCCGGCACAATCTGGAACTGGCCCAGATGCTGTGGCTCAAGCTGAATCCCAAGGACGTGCCCGAGAGTTCCGCGCCGAAGAAGAACCCGTTCGAGGAGGAAACGCCCCAGGCCTCCGATTTCACGTATCAGCCGGTCGATCCGACGAAGAAATTCGAAACGCAGCAATCCGACGACGTGCCCGCCAATCAGAAATCGAAGAATCTGCGGAGTCAGGGCATGGCGACCAATCTTTCGGACTCGGACAAACTCGACCCGCTGTCGCACGACGCGGCCTTGAGCATGCTCGCCAACGAGACGCGGCGCATCGCCAATGCACGCCGCCAACAGCACAACCCTGGCGGACCAGCCATGCTTGCGACGAAGGATTGGTGAACCATGGATCGCCAAACGAAAACTTGCCCGTGGCACAATCAAGGGACGTCCTCGCTTGCGCTGCAGGCTAGTTTCGTGTTGTTGTTCTTGATGGCTCCCACCACGTTTGCACAACGGCCGCTCAAGCCGCCGGCCGGAACCAAGTCGATCGATCCCCGGGCTGAATTTCGACCGGACGGCTTCAGCAACTTCGTAGGCAAATACTCCTGCGAAGTGAACGCGGCTCCCACCGAGGTTCACGTCGAGGATGCGATTCGCCTGGAGATTCGCATCACCGGCGCCGTGCCCGACCGATGCAATGCCTACCGCGACGACTTGAATGCAGTCGGCTGGATTGTCGAGGCCGCGAAAGTCATGCAAGAAAAATACGAGCCGAACCGCAAGCATCTTCACAACCTGTTCCCTCTGTCCTGGGCCAAGGATTTCTACCGGCATGAGATGCGCGACGAACACAAGATCCTCCGTGCCGACAAGACCTGGCTCTTCGTCTATCAACTGAAACCAAAGCACGTCAACGTCAAGGCAATCGACGGCATCAAGCTCGTTTACTACGACCCGGCGTTCGGCCCCGAGCGCGGCTTCATCACCTTGCCCTCGGATCCGATCAAGTTGGCCGTGAAGCCGAAACCGGAGGTAGTCCCGAACATTGGGATTGACGACAGCGCATTCCCGGCGTCGTTTTACGAGGGGCCCGAAACAGGCACGCTGCTCGCTCCGATAAGAACGCTTTTGATTCCGCCCCTATTTCAGATCGCTCTGTTTCTTGGGCTGGTCCCGGTCACATGCGTGATCGGCGTCTTGGCGTTTCGGCGCCTGCGCCCCGCTGCAGCGGCGCTCGAAAAACGATCGCGCGGCGCGGCGGCACAGCGCGCTTTCGCCCAACTCCGCACAGGCGAGCCGGCGTGGATTGTCGTTGAACGCTATCTGCAAGAGCGCTTTGCCTTCCCGGCAGTCGATGCGACGCCGGCGGAAGTTGCCATCTTTTTGAAGCGGCACGGCTTCGCGTTGGTTATTTGTGAACAAGCCCGCGTGTTTCTTGATGTCTGTGACGCAGCACGGTTCATGACTGCGGCCGCTGCGCCGACCCGTGACGCAGCCGCTCGCTTGATTGAGGCTCTGGAGGCTGATCCATGCGCCCGCTCGTAGTGCAAGCGACTCGCGCAACCACATGGATGCGATGCAAGCGAGATGCCTTCGCGACGGTTTTGCTCATGCTCGCCGCGGGCACGACGCCCGCGCTCGAACCTCTACCTCGTGCGGCGTTGATTTCACTCGAAAAAGCCGACGCTGCGTTTCGCGCGGGGGTGGAGAAAAAGGCCGTCGTCCTGGCCGCACGCAAACATTTCGCCGAGGCAACGGATCATTATCTCGACGTGCATCGTCGAGGCATTCGCAGTCCCTCGCTCTACCTCAAGCTCGGTAACGCCGCAGCCTTGGCTGACCGCTGGCCCGAAGCGCTCTGGGCCTATCACATGGGCCTCAAGCTCGACCCCAATAACGCAAGGCTGCGCACGCATCTGACATTCGTCCGCGCCAAGGTCATCTATCCCCCTGCGAACTTCGGTCGACCCGATGCCGACACATGGCCCGTCTGGCTTCATCGGCCGAGCGTTGGCGAACTCTTGCTGATTGGCGCACTCGCCTATCTCCTGACGTACATCTTGGCAGCCATTGCGTGGCTGCGCGGGGCCGTGAAGCTGATCGTGGTCGCGCTCGTGTGTCTATCGGTTGCCGGGAGTGCCGGCTTCGCCTATTGGCGTTCAAACGAGCAAGCCACGGTCGATCGCGATACGCCGCTCGTCATTATCGTGTACAACACGCCGTTCCAGCGCGGCAACGGCACGAGCTATCCTCAGCACGCAATCCTGCCGCTGTTGCCGCGCGGCATGGAGGTGCGTCGCCTTCACGTGCGCGGCCATTGGCTGCAAGTGCGGCTGTCAACAGGCGAGGTCGGTTGGATTCCGACGAGTGCTGCCCTTGTTGTTGAGCCTTGAATAGAATGGCAGTGGCGAGCCGAGCCGAGTATGCGGCCGGGTAATTCGCCGTCCCGCAACCCGGCCGTTTACGCGGCTTGGCGCGCCAATTCAACGAAAGGCCCCGCGTGTCCAGCGACAAAATCAGCGAGTACCTGGCCCAGTTCAGTCAGGTGCGCAATTCGATCATCGAACAACTGAAACGCACCGTCGTCGGCCAGTCCGACGTCATCGAGCAGATCATGGCCGCCATCTTCACGCGCGGGCACTGCCTGCTCGTCGGCGTGCCGGGCCTGGCGAAGACGCTGATGGTCAGCTCGATCGCGCAAATCCTCGACGTGCAATTCAAGCGCATCCAGTTCACGCCCGAC
>SXGS01587965.1_pt1 | contig 36752 bp, 25 predicted proteins | sample 3174681 | NCBI WGS metagenome assembly SXGS01 (sample SAMN11356861, study PRJNA531348) | freshwater metagenome | isolation source: freshwater sample F1-80 | place: China: Fuxian Lake, Yuxi | collected 2017-12-25
GAAGGTCGTGATCGCCAAATGGCTGGTCCGGGAGTGCGAGATCCTGATCTTCGACGAACCCACCCGGGGCATCGACGTGGGCGCCAAAGAGGAGATCTATGCGCTGCTCAACCAACTCGCCGCGGACGGCAAGTCGATCATCATGATTTCGTCCGAACTGCCGGAGGTTTTGCGGCTGAGCCATCGGATCGCAGTCATGGCCGAGGGGCGGATCGCGGGATTTTTGGACAATGAACAGGCGAACCAGGAAAACATCATGGAGTTGGCCACACGGACACTCGAGCCGCAGGGTTCGGCGAAGGGAACACGATGACGCTTTTGCAACAGAACCGCGCGGCCGATGCGGTGCGCGAGGTCAAGCGCAGTGCCCGGGCGGCCAAGTTGCGGGCCAGCCTCCAGCAGCTTCTGGCGTTCGCCAGCCTGTTGGCCTTGGTGATCTTTTTCGCCGTGGCCAGCGACAAGTTCTACCAATCGGCGAACTTGTCCAACATCCTGCTCTCCACCGTGGTGACCGGAATCCTGGCTTTGGGCACCACCTTCGTGAGCATCACCGGCGGCATCGACTGGTCCATCGGCACCGGGATGACCTTGTGCGCCGTGATGACCGCGGTCTTCATGACGAACCTGGGCCTGCCGATGATCCTGGGCGTTCTGGGCGGGATCCTCTTCGGCGCCCTGATCGGCTGCGTGAACGGGCTGTTCGTCGCGCTGCTGAAGATCCCGCCGTTCATCGCCACGTTGGCGATGATGATGGTGGCCGCCGGCCTGGCTTTGGTGATTTCCGGGACCAAACCGATTTACACCAGCGGAGTCGAGGGGTTCCAAACGATCTTCGCGTTGGGCAAATCGATTCCGGGGCTGATCATCCCGAATGCGGTGTTCATCCTGTTCGCTGCCGCGATCGTGGCCGGCCTGCTGCTCGGCAAGACGGTCCTGGGCCGTTACACCTACTCGATCGGCAGCAACGAGGAAGCAACCCGGCTCTCCGGAGTGAACGTCACCAAATGGAAGATCATCATCTATACCGTGGCCGGTTGCTTCACCGGCCTGGCCGGGGTGGTTGCCGCCGCCCGGTTGAACTCGGCACAGCCCGCCGGAGGCATGGGCCTGGAACTGCAGGCGATTGCCGCCGTCGTGATCGGGGGCACGTCACTGCAAGGCGGCAAGGGCTCGATCCTGGGCACCGTGATCGGCGCGCTGATCATGTCGGTGCTCACCAACGGCTTGAGCATCATGTCGATTCCGCAGGAATGGCAGAACGTCGCGGTGGGGGTCGTGATTCTGCTTGCCGTCTACTTGGACATCCTGCGCCGGAAACAAACCGGCAGGGCCACTTGAGGCTGCTGCCCGCACTCGCACCGAATCCGCACCTTATGAGAACGCGTCATCTGAGAACAAGGGAGTTTTAACGATGGAAAGACGACAATTCATGGCCTTCGGTTTGGCCGCCGTCGCCGCAGTGTCCCTGGCCGCCTGCGATACCGCGCAGCCCAGTGGCGGCGCATCGTCCGGGGGCAAGGCCTATATCGCGATCGTCTCGAAAGGCTTCCAGCACCAGTTCTGGCAGTCGGTCAAGCAGGGGGCGGAAAAGGCCGCCGCCGAGTTCGACGTGGACATCTCGTTCGAGGGTCCGGACAAAGAGACCAACGTCCAACAGCAGATGGACCAGTTGGGCAATGCGATGGCGAAGAACCCGCAGGCGTTGGCACTGGCGGCGTTGGACAGCAAGGCCGCCGAGGGCGTGCTGCAGGACGCCAAAAACCGCAAGATTCCGGTGATCGCCTTCGACTCGGGCGTGGATTCGAGCATCCCGGTGGCCACCGCGTCCACGGACAACAAGGCAGCGGCCGCGGAGGCAGCCAAGAACCTGGCCCGGCTGATCGGCAATTCGGGCAAGATCGCGATCATCGGGCACTCGCAGACCGCGACCTCGGGCACCGACCGGCGGGATGGATTCGTCGACTGGCTCAAGGCCAACGCGCCGGGGATCAGCATTGCGGACATCCAGTACGCCGACGGCGACCAGCTCAAATCCACGGATGCCGCGAAGAACATCCTGTCCGCGAATCCGGACCTCAAAGGGATGTACGGGACGAATGAAGGCGCCGCGATCGGGGTGGTCAACGCGGTGCAGGAGCTCAGCCTTTCCGGAAAAATCACCGTGGTGGGCTTCGACTCCGGCAAAGCGCAGATCGATGCGATCAGGTCCGGATTGATGGCCGGCGCGGTGACCCAGAACCCGGTGGGCATCGGCTATGAGACGGTCAAGGCCGCGGTGGCGGCGATCAAGGGCGAAACCGTGCAAAAGGTGATCGACACCGGATTCTACTGGTACGACAAAACGAACATCGACGACCCCAAGATCGCCGCGAACCTTTACCAGTAGGCTCGGGAAAGCAGCCCGGACACCAGCAGAAGGAAGATCATGATCGAGCACGCCCCTTGGTTCACCGAAGCACGGTTCGGCATGTTCGTGCACTGGGGGCTGTACGCGCTGCCGGCCCGGCATGAATGGGTGATGACCCGGGAACAGACCTCAATCGAGGAGTACCAAAAGTACCTGCGCCACTTCGACCCGGACCTTTACGACCCCCGTGAATGGGCGCAGGCCGCCAAGCGGGCCGGAATGAAATACGTGGTGCTGACCACCAAGCACCACGAAGGGTTCTGCCTCTGGGATTCGGCCCTGACCGACTACCAGGCGGCCAAGACGCCGGCCGGCCGGGACTTGCTGGCCGAATACGTCGACGCGGTTCGGGCCGCCGGACTGAAGGTCGGTTTCTACCATTCGCTGATCGACTGGCATCACCCGGACTTCCCGATCGACGGGCATCACCCGTTGCGCAACCACCCGGATGCCGCTGCGCTCAACGCCTCCCGGGAAATCAGCCGCTACCGGGACTATTTGCACGGCCAAGTCCGGGAATTGCTGAGCAACTACGGTCGGATCGACTATCTGTTCTTCGACTTCTCCTACGGTTTGGCCTCCTACCCCGAGGGGCACCCGGACCATGTCTGGGGCGGCAAGGGCAGCGACGCTTGGGGATCGACGGAGCTCCTGGCTCTGGTCCGCGAGCTCCAGCCGGAGATCGTGGTCAATGACCGGCTGGAAATCCCGGGGGACTTCGTGACCCCGGAGCAGTACCAGCCGGCCGGCCCGATGGTCGACGACGAGGGCCGGCCTTTGGTCTGGGAAGCCTGCCAGACGCTCAATGGGAGCTGGGGCTACGACCGGGACAACGACGACTACAAGAGCGTGCCGATGCTGATCCGGATGCTCGTCGACGGAGTGGCCAAAGGCGGGAACATGCTGCTCAATGTCGGTCCGACCGGGCGAGGCAATCTGGATCCTCGGGCGATCGGCTCGTTGCAAGGCATCGGGGACTGGATGGCTTTGCACGCCCGCTCGATCTACGGAGCGGGCCCCTCGGAATTCAGCCCGCCGGCAGACGCCCGGTACACCCAGCGCGGGGACCGGCTGTACCTGCACTTGTTCGCCTGGCCTTTCGAACATGTGCACCTGCCGGGGCTGGACGGCAAAGTCGACTATGCACAACTGCTCCACGACGCCTCCGAGGTCGCGATGCACGGCGTGGTCGAAGGAATCGGTGCGCAGAACACCATGCCGGGTTCGCAGCCCGCCGGCACGCTGACCCTTCGGTTGCCGGTGAAGCAGCCGGGCGTGGCGGTTCCGGTGATTGAGATTTTCCTCAAGGAAGGCCAGTGAGGCCCGGCGGAACCGTGGACCTCGCGGCTGCCCGCTGGGGCACCCTGGGTTTCGGCGCAGCCGGAATCGGGAATCTCTACCGGGCGATGGACGACGCCGTCGCCGCGGCGACGGTGGAGGCCGCCTGGCAGGGCGGAGTGCGGTATTTCGACACCGCGCCGCACTACGGACTCGGGCTTTCGGAACTGAGGCTGGGCGCAGCTTTGGCCGGGAAGCCGCGCGAGGCGTTCCTGCTGTCGAGCAAAGTGGGGCGGCTCCTGGTGCCCCATCCCGCACCGACCCCGGATGATCTGGCGGATGGGTTCGATGTCCCCGGGGACCTGGCCCGGCAGTGGGACCCGACCGAGTCCGGGGTGCGGCGAAGCATCGAGGGGTCATTGCAGCGATTGGGTGTGGACCGGATCGACATCGCCTACCTGCACGACCCGGACGATTACGACCTCGAAGCCGGGATCACCGAAGCTTTGCCGGCATTGGCCAGGCTCCGCGACGAGGGCGTGGTGCGGGCGATCGGGGTGGGCACCAACTCGGCCGAGGCCGCTGCCGAATGCGTCCGCCGCGGGGATCTGGACCTGGTCATGCTGGCCGGCCGCTACACGCTGTTGGAGCAGCCAGCGCTCACCGAGCTATTGCCGCTCTGCCTGGACCGCGGCGTCGGAGTGGTCAACGTCGGGGTGTACAACTCGGGCCTGCTGGCCCGGAACACGGTACCCGATGATGCGCATTACAACTACGCCCAGGCACCGCCGGAAGTGGTCGCAAGGGCCCGGCAGATCGCCGCGGTCTGCAACGAGTTCGACGTCGCCCTGCCGGCGGCCGCGCTCGCCTTCAGCCTGCGGCACCCGGCGGTGCAGGCCGTCGTCGTCGGCGCTTCGAGTCCGGAGCAGATGCAGCAGAACCTGGACCGGGCCGCGGACGTGATCCCGGAGGAACTGTGGTCGGCTTTGGCCGAACGCGGACTGATTCCCGGGTAGCGCCGAGTCCGTCGGGTCGGCCCGGGTTCAGGCTTGCGGTTCTTCGATGGCCTTGCGCAGCCAGGTCTCGACGCCGCTGATGTGCGCGGTGACCAGTGCTTTGGCGAGTTCGGCGTCGCCGCGCTCCAGAGCGTCGGCGATGGAGGCGTGTTCGCTGAGCGTGCGGGCGGCCGCACCTTCCTGGGTCAAGCCGCGCCAGATCCGGGCCCGGATGGTGCTGCTGGACATGCTCTCCAACAAGCTCATCAGATAGTTGTTGCCGCTGGCCCGGTTGACCAGCTGGTGGAATTTCAGATCGTGTTCCACCAGGTCTTCGACCGAAGTTTCGCCGGCCGTCACCGAGGCGATATTCGCCCGGAGCTCGGCAATGCCCTCCGCGGTCATGTTCCCGGCGGCCAGACCGGCGGCGGCCGGCTCGAGCATCCTGCGCACCGCGAAGATCTCCAAGACGGTGCTGTCCCGGTGCAGGTCGACCACGAAGGAAATCGCCTCGTTGAGCAGTTGCGGTTCCAAGCTGGTGACGTAAGTCCCGTCGCCTCGCCGCACGTCCAGAACCCGGACGATCTCCAGTGCCTTGACTGCTTCGCGGAGCGAGCTGCGGGAAAGGCCCAGTTTTTCGCTCAGCTCCTTCTCCGGCGGCAGGCGGTCCCCGGCGGAGAGCTCGCCGGCCAGGATCATGTCTTTGATTTTGTTCATCGCTTCATCGGTCAGGGCCATATGCAAATTCTATTCATCAGATCAATCCACAGCTGACGCTGCGGGGCGCGTCTGCAAAATCTCCCCTGCGGTGGGGCAGAATGGCAAGGTCAGCGGTCTGGAAGAACGGAATCGGCATGAGCAGCGGCGAACAAGCAGCAGAGTCCGGCGACGGACGTCCCGAGGGTGGATCCAGGCCGGAGCCCGCGAAGCCGGGCAAAGGCAGATCGTGGCGCTGGTTGAAAGAGATCGCGATCGTCGTGGTGATCGCTGTGGCGCTTTCCTTCGTGGTCAAGACCTTCTTGTTCCGGCCGTTTTTCATTCCGTCCCCGTCCATGGAGCAAACCCTGCTGGTCGGGGATCGGATCTTTGCCAACCAGATCGGCCCGAACTTCACCGGTTACCAGCGCGGCGACATCGTGGTGTTCAAGGACACCCAAGGCTGGCTGCCGCAAGAAACGAAGCCGGCGCCGAACATCGTCGAAAGCGCGTTGGTGTTCATCGGCCTGGCGCCTGACCCGTCCAATGACTACTTGATCAAGCGGATCATCGGGGTGCCCGGTGACCGGGTGAGCTGCTGCGATGCGCAGGGCCGGATTTCGATCAATGGAAAAGCCGTGGACGAGAGCTATGCGGTGCCGACACCGCCCGAGGCTTTGGTGCCGTTCGACGTGCAGGTACCGGCCGACGAGTACTGGGTGATGGGTGACAACCGCCCGGATTCCGCGGATTCCCGATTCCACCCGGATGCGCCTTTGAAGGGGTTCATCGCGCGCAAAGACATCGTGGGCACCGCTTCGGTGATCGCTTGGCCGCTCAATCGGATCCGAGTGCTGGGAACCGACAAAGCCGACTACTGAGTTCGGTCCCGGACCCGGCCGGTTCTTCGGCGAGTCCGTGCCCCGAGTCCGCCCACCGTGCTCGGCCAGAACCAGAACCAGGCCGGCGCAGCTGCCGATAGGTTCCTGCATTGGAAAGAATCCCAATGTTCGAAGAGTTCAAATTTGTCCATACCTGATCGGGCTTCTGATTGTATCCGACAAGATATTTGCCCATAGCCAATCAGCTAATTCAATGCAATTTGGTTCACCGAATTGGCTATTCCTCCGAAATAGGTCGAAGAAGCCTGGGATTACCCTGAATGCATCCAGTAATTTTGGCGTCACGCTGTTGCGTAAATAGTTTTCACGCGGGCCGGCCGTCTAGTAGATATTACTTTGCTTTTTGAATTCCTGAGCCATGCCGCCATTCCTTGACGGACTGCGGGCTGCTTCTGTCGGCTTCCTGTTTGGGTGCAGATGCCCGTGGTAGCAGGGATTTTTGGCGATTTCTTCAGTCGCATTCCGGAGCCGACCGGCGTCCGGCGGCCTTTCGACAAGTCAAATAAGCGCAACCGGGCGTCTCGAAATTTTGCGATCCTGTGGGAAATCCAAAACATCTCAGATTTGTCATAGCAAATTCATTGGAAAGTCTTGACGTATGCATAGTTGAAACGGTTGAGTGATAACTGTTTCCTTTCATCGGGTGTCGAGTCTTTGCCGGGCAGGCGCGATTCGTTCCTCCATCGTCACCCGCTATCAAATTCGTTTCGAGGAGGATTGGTGAACACAAGTAAGCACCGCGGTAGCAGCAAAGTTGCTGCATTCGCGAAAAGAGGGTTGGGGAGGTTGGTTGCGGTTGGCGTCGTCTCGGCGCTTGCAATCAGCACCAGCGGCCTTCCAGCTATTGCCGACGTCCACAAACACATCGATGAGCCTGCCGAGGCGGCCGCAAGCGTGATCAACTCCAGCATCGCTGGAAAAGATCTGGTCGGCGGCGCGCTTTCCGAGGCATCGAGCAAAACCAACCCCGGTCCGAACCGGGAACCGCTCAACATCGGGGTCCTCGGCAAGCAGGTGGTTTCGCTCGGAAGCCTCTCCCTGCCGATCACCGATCTGATCGACTTCGGGCAAATGGGCGCCTTGCTTTCCGAATCCCAGGCTTCGGGCCCCCGCGATGCGCACGCGATCAGCGGCTTGGCCGGCGCGGACGGTTCGCTGACCCTGGACGGAGCCAAAGGGGACTTCGGTGCAGCCCGGATCAACCTTCTGGCACTGTTCAAAAAGCTGGGCCTGGACGGATTGACGAACCTGGCGCTCAGCCAGGCGGATGTGCTTCTGGGTGCAGGCGGCGCCGAAGTCACCGCGAAAGACGGCAAGTTTCTCGACCCGGACGGCGTCGGCGGTGCCGGGCAATACCGGGTTGCCGAAGCCAGCCTGTTGGTGAAATCCCCGGTAGTCGAAAAGGCCGCCGGCGTGGTCTACGACGCGATCGGCCAGATCGACCGGACGATCGAAACCCAGTCGAAGCAGTTGCTCGATCTCACCAAGCTGCTTGCGGCACTGCCGGTGGGCGCTTCGCTCGAAGGCGTCGTCAAGTCGAATATGCAGGAAGAGATCTTCAAGAAGATCCTGGCGCAACCGATCACCTCGAAGAACAAAGTGATCGAAATCGACTTCTCCAAGGGCACCCTGCAGGTCCACCTGGATCAGCTGCTTTCCGGCAAAAACCGTCCGGGACAGCCCACCGGGATCAACAATCAGAACCCGAACACCGAACTCATCAACGATGAAATCTATCCGATGATCGCGGAGACCATCCATGATCTGATGGAGGAAGTCACCAACATCGTGCTGAGCTCCATCGACGGCGCCCTGAAGAGCATCACGGTCGAGTTCACGGCGACGCTCAAGACCGGCCTCGCCGATGCCAAGGCCACCTGGAAGGTCAACCTCGGCGGCGACTTGACGGACTTGGCCTGCGTCCCCGGTGGTATTGGTGGCGAACTCGTTTGCGCCACGCTCACCACGGCGATCAACACGGTGCTCAAACCGCTTTTCAATACCGTGATCGCGCCGATCCGGGACTTCATCCTGAGCGACGGCGGCAAACAGATCTTCAAGCTCTTGATCACCGACATCAAGACCTCCGGGATGACGGTTCCGATCCGCGAGCTGTTGCGCCCATTCATCAATGTGGTGGCCCAGGTCGTTTCGGTGCAGTTGAACCATCAGGTCACCACGACCTGTGTGCCCAAGACTTTGGCCGACGCCACGCCGGTCATCGACAGCCTCGAGGTGTCGGCGTTCAGCGTCGGGCTTGCCCAGGCATCCGACGCCGCCCGGATCAGCATCGGCAATGCCGGTGCCCGGATCGACGCTTGCGGATCGGTGACCCCGGGTGATGTGAAGGTCTCGGTTGACCCGAAGTCCGGCAAACCCGGTGACTCGGTGACCTTCACCGGTGAGGGTTTCACGCCCAAGGGTGAGGCTTCGGTTGAGTTGGTTGATCCTTCGGGGAAGGTGATTGCTACGGTGCCGGCTACTGCCGGTGATGATGGCAAGGTGCCGGCGACGAAGGTGACCGTGCCTAAGGATGCGACGCCGGGTAAGGATTACAAGATCCGGGGTACGGATAAGACCACGAGCAAGGCTGGTGAAGTTCCGTTCGAAGTGACTGGTCCGTCCACTGGTGCTCCAAAGGTTGCTGCTGATCCGGCGTCGGGCAAGCCCGGTGACGTGACGTCGGTGACCGGTGAGGGTTTCACGCCCAAGGGTGAGGCTTCGGTTGAGTTGGTTGATCCTTCGGGGAAGGTGATTGCTACGGTGCCGGCTACTGCCGGTGATGATGGCAAGATTCCGGCGACGAAGGTGACCGTGCCTAAGGATGCGACGCCGGGTAAGGATTACAAGATCCGGGGTACGGATAAGACCACGAGCAAGGCTGGTGAAGTTCCGTTCGAAGTGACCTCGGTGAAGCCGGGCGAGCCCAAGGTGACTGTCGACCCGAAGTCGGGCAAGCCCGGAGACTCGGTCACCGTGAACGGAGAAGGCCTGACTCCCAAGGGTGAGACCACGGTCGAGTTGGTCGATCCTTCGGGCAAGGTGATTGCCACGGTTCCGGCTACTGCCGGTGACGACGGCAAGATCAGCGCCAAAGTGACTGTGCCGGAGGGAGCCAAACCCGGCTCCTACACCGTCGTCGTCACGGACAAGACCAGCGGGGCCAAGTCCAGCACGCCGTTCGACGTCGTCGATCCCAACGCCGGAACCCTCAAGGTCACGGCCAAGCCGGCTGCGGCCAAGCCGGGGGACTGCACGGTCGTCACCGGTGAAGGTTTCGCGCCGAAGGGTGAGGCGACGGTCGAGTTGGTCGATCCTTCGGGCAAGGTGATTGCCACGGTTCCGGCTACTGCCGGTGACGACGGCAAGATCAGTGCCAAAGTCAACGTTCCGGATGGTGCAAAACCGGGCAAGGACTACAAGATCCGGGCAACGGACAAGGGCTCCAACAAGACGGTTGAATTGCCGTTCGAAGTGCTGTCGACGGACGATCCCTGCCCGTGCACGCACAAACCGGTGGTCTCCCTCGATCTTCCCAACGTTCCGGTTGGGGGCACTGTGAAGATCACGGGCAAGGGCTTCTCGGTGGACACCATGGTGACCATCGAGGTCAAGAAGTCCACGCCCAAGGCCAAGACGCCCGCCCTGATGTTCGCAGCTTCGGAACCGGAGCTGGATGTCCTGGCCGCCGATGCGGAGCCGGAGCGCGCAGTCGAACCGATCGTGGTTCCGGTTGGTCCGGATTCCGCTTTCGCCGCAAGCATCGCAATCCCCAAGGATGCCGAGCTGGGCGCCTACGACGTCCTCGTGCAGGGTGAAAACGGCGAGAATGCCAACGGCAGCTTCACCGTCGTCGCGGCCTCGGTCGATCCGGGCAGCAACCCCGGGACCAATCCCGGCGGCACGAACCCTGGCGGCACGAACCCCGGCGGCACGAACCCGAACGGAACCGGCAACGGGCAGAGCGGGAACGGCGACTACCGCGTCGCCGGCCTGGCGAACACCGGCAGCATCGCCGGTTCGCTGCTTCCGCTGGCGCTGCTGATGCTGCTCGGCGGTGCCGCGGCGTTCTTCATCGGACGCCAGCGCAAGGCTCAGAAAAGCTGATTGAACTCCGGTGCCGCGGCGGCATTGCGGCATCGGAACCAGCTGAGCAACTGAATGCGTGATGCGCTGGAGGGCCGTTCTCCTTGATGGAGACGGCCCTCCAGTGTGGTCCGCGGACGCCGCGATGGTGCATTCGGCGTCCATCCAACAATCAGAATCCCGGTTTAGGTTGAACTCCATGAAATCTCGTTGGCTCATCGCCGCTGTTCTTTCCGCAACGCTTTTGCTGGCGGCCACGTCCTGTACCGGGCCCGCGGTCGGTCCAACGGAACCGACGACGACGGCGATCAGCCTCGATTGCGGCGGGGCCAAGGGGATCAGTCACTCCTTCAAGAGCGGTGCGGCCTGGTCGATGTGCTGGAAGGTCGATGCCAAGCAGGGGCTGGTTTTGAGCAATGTGAACTACCAGGCGCCGGGCAAAGAGCCGCAACTGATCATCCGCTCGATCGCCTTGGCCCAGATGGAAGTCCCCTACGACACCGGCGAGCGGCTCACCGCGGACATCACCTCGGCCGGATTCGGCGGCACCCGGATGCAGACGCTGACCGCCGCCGAGTGCTCCGGTGATCGGGTTGCCGTCGCGATCCCCAACATCGGCGACGGAACCCACGGTTCCTCGCCGGAACGCGAGGTGCTCTGCTCCGAGGAGAAGGACGCCGGGTTGGCCTACCGGTCCTACGAACAAGGCCAGTTGACCACCGCCCGGGCCAGCGAATGGAATCTCTCCACGATCTCGAAAGTGGGCTGGTACGAATACATCGCCCAGTACACCTTCGGTTCCGACGGCAGCATCAAACCGTTGCTCGGGGCTACCGGGGACCTCTCGCCGGTGGACTACACCGACGCGAAGCACGGTTCGGCGATCGGCAAAGGCGAGTCCGACCATGCTGCAAGCCATTCGCACAATGTGGTCTGGAGCGTGCATTGGGGACTCGGCAACGGGACGCAGAAAGTGGAACAGTACGACGCCGCGCCCACCGGGCAGAACGGATCCAAATCTCCGATTGTGGAGGGTAAGTTCACGCCGATCGATACCGCGGCGACGGCGAAGAAGGCGGATCGGCGCTGGTGGGGCGTCATCGCACCGGATTCGCTCAACGACGACGGCCGGCCGATTTCCTATGAGATCAAACTGGCGGCGAGCGACTCCTTCACTTTTGTGCAGGACCAGCACGAACATGGCGGAGACACCGGCTACGACGTCGCTTTCACCAACTCGAAGGACTGCCAAGTCTTCGCCACCGGCAATCGCGGCAGCTGCGGTGACGGGGTCCTCGATTACGTGGCTCAGGCGAAAGGCGAGGCTTTGAGCGATGTGGTCTCCTGGGTCGCCGTCGGATTCCACCATGTGCCGCGTGACGAAGACCAGTCGCCGATGGAACTGCATTGGCAGGGTTTCTACCTGGGGCCGCGCGGACTGCTGGCCCAGCGGCCCGGTATCCCGGAGGAGCGAAAAGACCTCAACGGGAAGCCCACCCATTGGGAGGGCGAAGACGTCGGCTCCCTGGTCGAACCCAGAGGCCAGTAAGCCGAGAGGAGCAACGCGCCGTCGGCCTCGGCTGAGACCGAGTCCGACGACGATGCTGCCACTCGGGCACAGTTGAGCAGGTTGGACGCAGTTGAGCAGGTCGGACGCAGTTGAACAGGGTGTTCGGGTTCGATACCCCGCTCAACTGCACCCGAGTGGCGACCAGTTGCGTTTATTGCAGGAACCCGCGCAGCAGGGCTTCGGTGCCGGCCAGGTGTTCCACCATCGCGGCTTTGGCGCGAGCGGCGTCGCCGCCGAGGATCGCGGCCAGAATCACCCGGTGCTGTTCGTTCGAGTGGTTGAGATTGGCCGGCAGGAACGGGATCCGTTCCAGCAGTTTGTTGGTCTGTGCCCGGGACTCGGCGACGGCGGCCGCCAGGCTGGGGCTGCCGGAGAGTTCCGCGATGATCAGATGAAACCGTGAATCCAGCAGGCGGTACTCATCGGGGCCGGCTTGCAGCAACTTTTCATGTGCGGTCTGCAGGCTCTGCCGCTCCCGGGCGCTCAAATCCGCCCGGGCGGTCAGTTCGGCGGCTCCGGGTTCGACGACGGAGCGGAAGCGGACCGCGTCCAGGAGCTCCGCGTTGCTGGTGGGCTGTTCGCTGGCCGTTTTCGGTGGATTCCCGGTGACTACTGCGCCCCCGTAGCGTCCGCGCCGGATGACCAGGTGGCCGGATTCCTGCAGGGCAGAAAGTGCATCGCGCAGGGTCGATCGGGAGACGCCCAGGCGTTCGGCCAGGTCGCGTTCCGAAGGCAGCCGGGAGTCCGGTGGAAAGACGCCCAGGCGGATTGCATGCAGCAGTGAAGCCAGGGTTTCCTCGAAGGCATTCCCGGTCCGCGCGGGGCGCAGCAAACTTATCCCGACGAGTTCACCATTGGTATCAAAATGGCCCATGTCTTCCTGGTTCGCGCTCATCAGCCCAGTTTAGGCCAGTTCTCCCGAGCAGCTGCGGAATCTGGTTTTCCGGCGCGATTGGCTGCCCGAAAGGTCAAGGAAGGCCGAGTCCTTCCGGAATCGGATGGCCGGCATCCCTTGACGCTTCGGGAAAAATCAAACACACTAACGTATGGACTGATAACAGACCATTGGCTGATGCGGTTGGGGGAAACCGACGGGCCAGGCTCGCAAAATTCCGAAAAGCACGCGGCGTCGCCCGTGCCGAGGTGAGATGAGGGGCTCGATGGCCAAGCAGCACATCGCTTACAACCGGCTGGGCGAGGACTATCTGCAGCAACGGCAGCTCAAAAAGGGCGCGGCAGGCTGGCTGCTCCTGGTGGGCTTGGGGGTCGCCTATGTCATTTCCGGTGACTTCTCCGGCTGGAACTACGGCCTGGCCCAGGGCGGCTGGGGTGGCTTGCTGATTGCCTTCGTGCTGATGGGCATCATGTACACCTGCATGGTCCTGGGCTTGGCCGAAATGGCTTCGGCGATCCCGACCACGGGAGCCGGCTATGGCTTCGCGCGGCGCGCGCTCGGCCCGCTCGGCGGTTTTGCCACCGGGATGGCGGTGCTGATCGAATACGCGGTGGCGCCGGCGGCGATCGCCACCTTCATCGGGGGCTATATCGAGGCGCTCGGCCTGTTCGGCATCACCAATTCCTGGCCGGTGTATCTGGTGGCTTATCTGGTGTTCATCGGGATCCACCTGCGTGGCGTGGGCGAGGCGCTCAAGCTCATTTTCGGCATCACCGTCGTGGCGGTGATCGCGTTGCTGGCCACCGTCGTCGGGCTGTTCCCGTACTTCTCCTTCGACAAGCTCTTCGACATCGTTCCGGACAGCGCCGTAGGCACGGCGAGCGCTTTTTTGCCGATGGGGATTTCCGGCGCCGTGGCGGCCCTGGTGTACGGAATCTGGTTCTTCCTGGCGGTCGAAGGCGTGCCGCTCGCCGCCGAGGAGTCGGCGAATCCCAAGCGGGATCTGCCCCGCGGCATCATCGGAGCCATGCTGTTGCTCCTGGTGTTCGGTGCGTTGATGCTGTTCCTGGTGCCCGGGGCCGCCGGATCCGCGGCGATCAGCACCTCGGACAATCCATTGCCGGAGGCGTTGCGGATCGCCGCGGGTGGAAACAGCTGGCTGGCCGACTTCGTCAACTACGCCGGCCTGGCGGGCCTGGTGGCCAGCTTTTTCTCCATCGTCTACGCCTACTCGCGGCAGTTGTTCGCTTTGTCGCGCGCCGGCTATCTGCCGCGATGGCTCTCGCTGACCGGGAAACGACGGACGCCCTGGGTCGCGTTGCTGGTGCCCGGTACCATCGGCTTCATTCTGGCCGCAACGACCCAGAACGGCGCCTTGTTGATCAATATCGCCGTATTCGGGGCCACGGTTTCCTATGTGCTGTTGAATCTGAGCCACATCGTGCTGCGACGCAGGGAGCCGGACCTGGAACGCGGCTACCGCACTCCGGGCGGGGTGCTGACCACCGGCGTCGCCCTGGTCCTGGCCTTCGTGGCGATGATCGCGACGTTCTTCGTCGACATCCTGGCCGCTTCGATCACCGCCGCGGTGTTCCTGGTGGCCATCGGCTACTTCTGGTTCTACTCCCGGCACCGCTTGGTGTCCAACGCGCCGGAGGAGGAATTCGCAGCAATCGAGCAGGCGGAATCGGAACTGAACTGAACCGGCGACGAAGCCGGATCCACGACCACAAGCCAGAACAGGGGAACCATGCCTAAAAATCCACGCATGCTCAGCATCGACCGGCTCCGCGAGCTGATCGCCGAAGGCGGCATCGACACCGTGGTGCTCGCCTTCACCGATATGCAGGGCCGGCTGCAGGGGAAATACATCCACGGCGAGTTCTTCGTCCAGGACGTGCTCAGCCATGGCGCCGAAGGATGCAATTACCTGCTCGCGGTGGACACCGAGATGAACACGGTGGACGGTTATGCGATGACTAGCTGGGAATCCGGCTACGGGGACATGGTTTTCGACCTCGACCTGGAGACCATCCGACGGCTCCCGCATGTGCCCGGCACGGCGATGATCCAATGCGATCTGAAACTGGTGGACGGCTCGCCGCTCCAGGTTTCGCCGCGGACCATTTTGAAACAGCAGGCGGATCGGGCCGCGCGGCTCGGCTGGCAGGCCCTGTCCGGAACCGAGCTGGAATTCGTGGTCTACAACAACAGCTACGAAGAAGCCTGGACCGCCCGCTACCTCGATTTGGTGCCGGCCAATCAATACAACGTCGACTATTCGATTCTCGGCTCGGCGCGGGTGGAGCCATTGTTGCGGGAGATTCGCAATGCCACCTACGCCGCAGGGCTCACCCCGGAGTCCGCCAAGGGCGAATGCAACCTGGGGCAGCACGAGATCGCGTTCAAGTACGACGACGTGCTCAGCACTGCGGACAACCATTCGGTCTACAAGACCATCGCCAAGGAGATCGCGGCGCAGCAGCACAAAGCGATCACCTTCATGGCCAAGCCGAATGAGCGGGAGGGCAATTCCTGCCACATCCACCTTTCGCTGCGCGGGGCCGACGGCGAACTCGTGTTCTGGGATGAGCAGACCGGTCAACGCACGGCGCTCTACGACCATTTCATCGCCGGGATCTTGACCACGATGCGCGAATTCACCCTGTTCTACGCGCCCAACATCAACTCCTACAAGCGGTTCCAAAAGGGTTCGTTCGCGCCCACTGCGGTGGCCTGGGGGATCGACAACCGGACCTGCTCGATCCGGCTGGTCGGCCAAGGGCAATCGGCCCGGTTGGAGAACCGGCTGCCGGGCGGGGACGCGAATCCCTACCTGGCGATTGCCGCGATGCTGGCCGGCGGGCTGTACGGCATCGAACACGAACTGGAATTGGAGCCGATGATGTTGGGCAATGCCTACGCCTCCGGGGCGCCGACGGTGCCGGGCACGTTGCAGGAAGCCCGGGACCTGTTCGCCGCTTCGGCGATCGCCCGCGAGGTGTTCGGCGACGACGTGGTGGCGCATTACACCAACTACGCGGACGTCGAACTGGCCGCGTTCAATGCCGCGATCACGGATTGGGAGTTGCGTCGTGGCTTCGAACGGCATTAGTTTCCAACCGGACCAGCGGTCCGGCTACCGGCCACGGATCGGGCTGACCACCTATTTGCAGCGTGGTGCTTGGGGCGTGTGGGACGAAGTCGCCGCGATCCTGCCGGCCGCCTACACCTCCTCGGTGCTTGCCGCCGGTGGCACGCCCCTGCTGTTGCCGCCGGTTTTCGGCGACGATGGGCCGGATACCTCGGTCTTGGACGTGCTGGACGGTTTGATCGTCTCCGGCGGGGTGGATGTGGATCCGGCGCATTACGGGGCGCCACCGCATCCGAAGACGTCGTCGCAGACCGAACGCGACGTCTTCGACCTGGCGCTCACCGATGCGGCCTTGGCGGCCGGGCTGCCGCTATTGGCCATTTGCCGTGGCGCGCAGATCCTCAACGTCGCCCGCGGTGGAACCCTGCACCAGCACCTTCCGGACCTGCTGCCGGACGCTGATTACCAGCCGGCGCCGGGGGTTTTCGGCAGCGTTGCTTTCGAGACCGAACCCGGCACGGTCAGCCGGCAGTTGCTCGGCGAGCGGGCCACGGCTCCGGTGTACCACCATCAGGCGATCGACGTCGTCGGGCGCGGTCTGAAGGTGACCGCCCGGGCGGCCGATGGAACCGTCGAGGCGATCGAAGCCGATGGCCGGGGTTGGAACCTCGGCGTGCAATTCCACCCGGAACAGAATTCCGCGGATTCCCGACTTTTCCTGGGGCTGGTCGACGAAGCGCGGAAATACGCGCAGGCCCGCCCCGGGGCCCGATACCAAGAAGAGGTGAGCGATTGAATACCACCGCGGTGCTGAACCCGGCGACTGAAGAAACCATCGCCCAGGTTTCCCTGGCTTCACTGGAAGAGACCGATGCCGCGATCGAACGGGCCGCCCAGGCTTACCAAAGCTGGCGGCTGGTCAGTCCTGCGGACCGGGCGCGTCTGCTGCGCCGCTTCGCCGAGTGCGTCGACGCGCATTTGGAAGAGCTTGCCCAGTTGGAGGTCGACAACGCCGGGCACACGCTGGGCAACGCCCGTTGGGAAGCCGGCAACGTGCGCGATGTTTTGCACTATTACGCGGGCGCACCGGAACGCCATCTCGGCCAGCAGATCCCGGTGGCCGGCGGCGTCGCGCTGACCTTCCACGAGCCGCTCGGTGTGGTCGGCATCATCGTGCCGTTGAATTTCCCGATGCCGATTGCCGGTTGGGGCTTCGCGCCGGCGCTCGCGGCCGGCAACACGGTAGTGCTCAAACCCGCGGAGCTGACCCCGTTGACCGCGATCCGACTCGGTGAATTGGCGTTGCAAGCCGGGATCCCGGAAGGGGTGCTCACCGTGCTTCCGGGCAAAGGCTCGGTGGTCGGCGAACGGTTCGTCAGCCACCCGCTGGTGCGCAAGATCGTGTTCACCGGCTCCACTGCGGTGGGGAAACGGATCATGGCCGGTTGTGCCGACCAGGTCAAACGGCTCACCTTGGAGTTGGGTGGCAAAAGCGCCAATATCGTCTTCGCCGACGCGGATCTCGAGGCGGCTGCTGCGGCAGCGCCCGGCGGTGCATTCGACAATGCCGGCCAGGACTGTTGCGCGCGCTCGCGGATCCTGGTGGAAAGGTCCGTTTTCGACCGGTTCTTGGAATTGCTGGAACCAGCGGTTGCGGCGTTTTCGGTGGGGGATCCGCGGGCCGACGGCACCGCGATGGGGCCGTTGATCTCGGCCGCGCAGCGCGACGCCGTGGCCGGGTTCATTGCGCAGGACTCCTCGGTGGCGTTCCGGGGGAGCGCCCCGGAAGGCAAGGGTTTCTGGTTCCCGCCGACCGTGCTGGCCCATCCGAGCCTGCCGAGTGCGGCGTCGTCGGACGGGCGGGCCTTCCGCGAGGAGATCTTCGGCCCGGTGCTCTCCGTGGTGGCGTTTTCCGATGAAGCCGAGGCGGTCCGGATCGCGAACGACGGCGAATACGGGCTGTCGGGATCGATCTTCACCCGCGACGTCGGCCGGGCGCTGCGGGTGGCCCGCGGTGTGGAAACCGGGAATCTGAGCGTGAATTCGCATTCTTCGGTGCGCTATTCGACGCCGTTCGGCGGCTTCAAGCAGTCCGGTCTGGGCCGCGAGCTCGGCCCGGATGCGCTCAACGCTTTCAGCGAAGTCAAAACCGTCTTTCTGTCCCAGGATGCATAGGAGAAATCAGTGAACGTTGTTTCAAATCGGCTGGAAGGCCGTTCCGCCGTCATCACCGGCGGAGCCAGTGGAATCGGGCTGGCGACAGCACGGCGCTTGGCCGCCGAAGGTGCCAAGGTGCTGATCGCGGACATTTGCAGTCCTGAAATCGGCGAGGCCGCAGCGGCCGAGGTGGGCGGCATCTTCGTGCGGACCGATGTGACCAGCGAAGAAGACGTGAAGGCGATGTTCGCGGCTTGTGTGGCGGCGTACGGGTCGCTGGACATCTCTTTCCACAATGCCGGGATTTCGCCGCCCGAAGACGCCTCGATTCTGGACACCGGCCTGGAGGCTTGGAAGCGGGTGCAGGAGGTGAACCTGACCAGTGTTTACCTGTGCTGCAAGTACGCGCTGCCGTACATGCTGGAGCAGGGCAAGGGCTCGATCATCAATACCGCTTCCTTCGTCGCGGTGATGGGCGCAGCCACATCGCAGATCTCCTATTCCGCTTCCAAGGGCGGAGTGCTGTCGATGTCGCGCGAACTCGGGGTGGAGTTCGCCCGGTCCGGAGTCCGGGTCAATGCGCTGTGCCCGGGGCCGGTGAACACGCCGCTGCTCAAGGAGCTCTTCGCCAAGGACCCGGAGAAGGCGCAGCGCCGGCTGGTGCACGTGCCGCTGGGCCGCTTCGCGGAGCCCGAGGAAATGGCGGCGGCGGTGGCATTCCTGGCTTCGGACGATTCGTCGTTCATCACCGCGAGCGAATTCCTGGTCGACGGCGGGATTTCCGGGGCGTATGTGACACCGGTGTGAGCCTCCCGGGTTGTACCTGGTTCCGTGCGTGGTTGGCAGTTCTAAACGGCATAAACAGGTCTACATATGAACCTGTTTATGCCGTTTAGACCTGTCGATTGGCCGGCCCGGCTCAGCCGGCAGCGATGCTTACTGGCAGGAGCGTGGTGTTGTTGGTGTAGTCGGCTTCGGGGCTGCTGCTCTGCGCCGTGCCGGTGACGAAGCCTTGACCGGGGCCGGCGTCGTCGGAAACCTTGATTTTGGTCCAGAACCGGTAGAGCGCGGGGTCGAGATTGCCTTGGTAGAGCAGTGCCGGGGCGAGCCGCTTGTCCAGGGGGCAACTTGCCGCTTGGGCTCCGTAGAAGGTGCAGTTGTCGAACAGGTTGTAGCCGATGCCGCAACTCTGCCGGGGCGGGTCTCCGGTGCCGTCGTCGTGCAGTATGCACCAGGACACCAGGGCGATGTTTCGATAGGTGGTTCCGCTTACCGGCAGATCGGCGAATTCCAGACCCGGCGGCAGGGTGAGGACCGCATTGACGCCGTCGGCGCCGGCCAGGCCGTAGTTTTTGACCTCGATTTGCAGGTCCAGTACGGTGCCGGGCTTGACCGGGTCGGTCCCATTGCTGAGGCTTCCGGTGATGCCGAGTTCCGGCATCACCGGATCGGCCCGGGCGCTGCTGCCGGCCAGGAGGAGGAATCCCGGCAGGATCACGATGGCCAGCAGGATGCTGAAGAATTTTCTGAACCTAGACACTGCGAACATCTCCCTCGGCGAAACTGATTCGGTGAGACAACGTCTTGAGTGAATATCTAAGAATGATGTTCAAAATACCAGGCTGCCGGCGCCGCGACAAGACCCGAGGCGTGGTCCGGATCTTGTCGCAGGGCGATCCCGCAGGCCTGTGTCGTGTGGTCCAAGTGATTTTGCCTGGGGAATTGACGATGTTTCGGTCTCTCGATGGCGGCTACTAACGAGTTCGTCTTGCCGTTCTCGGGGGAATACGTGTTTTCTGTGTCAAGAGCACGATGACAAAGGTTGCTGCCAGCGTGCAGAGTCCGGCAAGGAGTAGCCCGTTTTTGCCGCCCAATATTGAGATCAAGGAACCGCCGAGGACAACACCGATCAGAGTTGCACTGTTGTTGATCGCACCGAGCGCTGTGAAGGCAGTGCCTATTCTTTCTTCGGGGACGTTGTCGTGGATGATCGTTCTGATGGAGAGCACTTGCTGGGTGTTGGCCATGCCTGCGGCGAAGAAGGCCAAGAAGATCAGAGCCGGGATCGTGGTGAGCGAGGCCCCTGCTAGCGAGATTCCCATTACTATCCCGGCGGAAGCGAGCAAGGTCTTCTGGCTCCACGGATATTCGACAGCTGATCCGAGCAGCGACGCCAGTAGTCGGCCAGCGGCATAGCAGGAAATCACAATGCCGTAGAGACCGGGATCAAATCTCAATTCACCGATCAAAAAAGCCACTTGGGCGACTGGAAGCGAAGCGGTAAAGAGGATCGCAAGCGCCAGCATCCATAGCGCTGATACGGCCGGCCCGCCGCCTCTGATCAAATCCGCAACTGATTGCCAGGCCCTGGCGGGTGAGCTGTCTCGATCATCGGGTTTGGTTTTGGAGGTGATTCTTGTCAGGTGAACGGCTGTGGCAAGCGCAATGGACGTTGTTGCGTCAATGGCGAAGGCAAGCCACGGTGTTCCCAGGCCGATCAGCATCCCGGCGGTGAGGGGACCCGCAATCGTTCCGAGATTTCGGGCGAGCGAAATGCGGCCGAAAAGTTTTGAACCGGGTAGATCAGCTGGTTTGTTGGCCGAAGCAAGGGCGAGTATTGCAGGTGTCTCAAGGACGGAAACAAGTGTGGCAGCGAAGAACAGAGCCAATGCCGGGGCGAAACTGGGGATCAACATCAAGGCAAAGATCAGCGCCGCACGAGCAACCAGACCGAATTTCAGTACCGTACCCGGGGTGTACTTTGAGAGCAGAAACGACAACTTCGGACCCAGCAATATTCCGGGCACAAGTGATGCGACCAGGATTAACATGACGTGCAGGGTGCCTTGGCCGTTCGCTTGGGCCAGGACCGTGAGCACAGTGAGCGTCATCGTGTCGCCGCCGGCAGATACCCCTTGGGCAATCATCAAGGTCTGGAGTCTGCGATTTGGCGGCTCCACGGCTGCGCTTGGCGCTGGCATGCAGGTTCCTCACAAATAGGTAAGGGCGCGGATCAAGGAGATCCGCACCCTTACAAAGCTATTGGCCTGTGCGGCGAGGACGAAGTGACGTACTTCGACTTCAGACTCATCTGCACCATAGCCGGAAAACATCGCCAGATGACGCTTGTCGAGGTAGATGTCTTTCTTTTCGGCAAAGAATTCTTCGTCATACCAGACGACGCCGAATCGCACGGTGGCCCCCGGCTCGCCTGATGTGACGGTGCCTTTGTTGGGGAGAAGCTTGTGGGCCCGGGTTCCGGACCTGTCTTGAGCTTTGCAGACAAAAACAGACCCGGCCCGGACTCTCGTCCGGACCGGGTCCGTAAAACTGGCGGAGACTAGGGGACGGCTTTGGAACCCCGAGTGGGAAGTGGAGCGGTTGCTGAAGCAAGCTAGAGATCGAAGGAGTCGCCATTAGATTCGCTACCTGAAAGACGCCGTTCTATGCGATCGTAGCTTGATGAAGGGCGCTCTCTCGTTGTAGCCTTCGGAGACCAGCGACAGGAAGTGACTGCCATGAAGCGGCGTAACATCTACTGGAGTATTTTTGGCTGGATAGTAGTCGCTGCTGTGGTTTTCTTTATCGTTGCAGCCGTGATCAGTAGTTCTCTAGCTACCGCAACCTAAGAATCCGTCTTGTCGTAAGATTCCGCCCGCTTCGAAACTTATCCTCCGTAGGTCAATATTCCATAATTTGGGTTGTCCTGGAAAAATGCTTCAACTGGAGCGCCAATATTCGAGGTGCTGCACTGCCGAGTGTTGGTAGCTGGTTTTCCGCTACAGTTATTTGAAGCATTGAACATCCCGCTAATGATAGCAACGGCATAAGCGTTACCATTCCTAGCGGTGATTACTGGCCCGCCAGAGTCACCGTTGCCAGAAGCTGGTGTCCCGTCTTGTTGGTTTGTGTAGACCATGTTCCGATAATACTTGTTGTCCTTGGGGTAAACGACAGTCTGGTTCAGGCTAGTGACTTTGTTATTGCAAATAATGCCGCTCTGAGATCCTGAGTAGCACCAGTAGTCATTGAGGATGGCGGGGATGGCTCCCTTGATGCCGATACCGCTGTTGCTGTTCTCGTTGCCTCCAAAGATCACGGGTCCGTATGAAGTGCCGGTAACGCGCTTGATATCTGTCCCCACAGCCGAAGTATCTTGCATCGTGCCCACTGTTGGGGCGACGGTGTAGTCACCGGCGGTCCATACACTTCCGGTTGGTCCGCAATGCTCGGCAGTGAGGAGTTCGGTTTGAATACTCCCGTTTTGCATGTAACCGACCCCGAAACCAGTAGAACAGGTGCTGATATAGCCTGGTTGGTTCGGAACGGGTCTGCTGAAGAGAGCGCCGCCCCAGTATGGAGGGTTCGGATCGTATTGGCGGCTTGAAGCTTCTGGGGCGCTCCCGACCTCAACCGAAGCTGGGAACTTCGATAGTCCGACCGGTGGCAGCGCTTGAAAGCGAGTAAGTCCGTTGCCATCTGCAACCCGTACAGTGATACCCGAGGCCTGCACATTCGGTCCGGCCGAAACGACGGGAAGTCCACCAATAGTCGTTCCACTCGTCGCAATTCGGTAGGCCTCTTCTTCGAGTGCCTTTACAGAATATCGATCTTGCACTAAAGCGAAAGAGTTCGCTGGAAGGGCTGAAGAAGCCGCTTTGCTCAGTGCTTTTCCATCGTCGAAGTAGTGTATGAGGAGCTTCTTATTGGTTTCGTCCCACTCGTAGGAGTTGAAATTCAACGTTTTGAAGGTCTTGTCGTTTGCAATCAAGGCGTCATAAATAAATCCTGGGACACCTTTTTCTTCAGAAATTCCAGAGCCAACTGACTTGGTTCCTGGACTTTGGTTATCAGCATTTGCTGATATGGTTCCTAGCCCGAGCAGCAGCACCGCTGTTGAGCCAATTGCGATTGTTTGAAGCGCTTTTTTGATCATCATTCCCCCAAATATGGTAATTTTCCATAGCTCAGATGAAGATAGTTCACACCAATTTGAGGCTACCAGGGATGCTCGATTTAATCCAGAGTAAGGAGTAAACGCGCTAGAAGCTGCGTAGCAGCCTGGCCTGCATACTATGGGCGACGTTGACTGAGGACGTCTTGATGTGTTGCTACTCCAGGGTCCAGATGAAGGCTACCCCGGTGCGGGGGAAGACCCAGCCGTCGAAGCTGACGGCGACGGATTGTTCTGGGACGGTTTTGGGGCTGTGGGTGATTGGGTTTTGTTGGGGCTGGCGATCTGATCCAGGACGCTGACCTCTGCGCTCCTGAGCTTCGCAGCCAAAAACAAACCCGGCCCGGACTCTCGTCCGGACCGGGTCCGTAAAACTGGCGGAGACGGGGGGATTTGAACCCCCGGTGGAGTTTTGCCCCACACTTCATTAGCAGTGAAGCCCATTCGGCCGCTCTGGCACGTCTCCAAAGTGCTGGCCCCAGTAGAAGCCTGGAGCCAGCCTCACAAGGTTACCGAACTTGTGACCCAACACGCAAAGTGAGCCTGATGGAGTCTCCGGTTCAGCGGATCATCCGCAGCTCGACTAGGTCTTCCCAGTCCGCGACCACTTCCCGGGTGCCGTCCAGGGCGAAGCCTTCGTGCTCGTAGAAGGCGATCGCGTTGGCGTTCTCCGCAGCCACCCACAACGACGCCGGCCGCCCGTCCAGAGCGGCGCGCAGCAGCGCCTTGCCCAGCCCCTGCTTCTGATGCGACTGCAAGACGTACAAACCCCAGAGCTCGTGCTGCCGGACCGCATCCGCCGGCAGCGGCCGCACGCCAGCGAAGCCGATGATCAGGCCGTCGTCGTCGGCCACCCAATGCCGGGCCATTGCTGCCGGCATCGAAGCGCCTTGCTGCCACATCGGCAGCCGTGACTCCGCGGTGATCCCGGCCAGAAACTCGTCGGACAGCATTCCGACGTAGGTCTCTTTCCAGGCCTGCGCATGGACTTCGGCCAGCCGGCTCGCATCCCCGGCGCGCATGTTCCGGATCTCAACGGTCACAACGCCACACTCATAATTGGCCGCCGTTCAAGGCCCGCCACATGAACTCCAAGGGGGCGGTCTGCAACCGGGCGGCCTGCTTGTTGTCCGCAGCACCGGAGTGCCCGCCCTCCAACGATTCGTAGTACCACAGCGGCGAAATCCCCATTTTCTCCATCCGGGCCGCCATCTTCCGCGCCTGGACCGGCCCCACCCGGTCATCCGACGTCGCGGTCCAAATGAAGGTCGGCGGGTAGTCGACCCCCTCGCGGAGCAAGTGGTAGGGCGAAAACGTCTTCAAGTACTCCCATTGCTCCGGCACCTCGGGGTCGCCGTATTCGGCGATCCAGGAGAAACCGGCATTGAGCTTCGTGTACCGCTTCATGTCCAGCAGCGGCACACCGCAGGAGACCGCGCCGAACAACTCCGGATACTGGGTGAGCATATTGCCCACCAGCAAGCCGCCGTTGCTCCGCCCGTCGCAGCCGAGCTTCGAGCGTTGGGTCACACCGCGGGCCACTAGATCGCGGGCCACCGCAGCGAAGTCTTCGTAGGACTTGTGCCGGTTCTCCTTCAAGGCGGCCAGGTGCCACGACGGCCCGTACTCGCCGCCGCCCCGGATGTTCGCCAGCACGTAGACACCGCCGCGTTCCAGCCAGCCGCGGCCGATGATTCCGCTGTAGGCCGGGGTGCGGGAGACCTCGAATCCGCCATAGCCGGAAAGGTAGACGGAGTTCCCGCCGTCGAGCTCGAGGGATGTCGGCCCCACTTGGAAATACGGGACTTTGGTCCCGTCCGCGGAAACCGCGAAGTGCTGCTCCACGGTGTACTCGGACTCGTTGAAGAACGACGGCGTGGATTTGATATCGATGGCTGCTGCGGCCCCCGGCGCGACGGAACCGCGCAACAAGGTGCTGGGCGTGAGGAACCCGGTCACCACGAGCCAGACGTCGTCGCCGATCGCGCCCTCGGGGCCGTTGCCGTCGTCCTCGTCGTCTAGCGCGGAGACGGTCGCCAGGTGCAGCGGCGGGCAGGCGTCGAGTTCTTGGCCGATGAAGTTCCGCCCCGGATCGGTGACCATGATTTTGGTCGAAACGTCGTGCAGCAGCTCGAGCACCAGATAATTCTTCGTCCAGGTCCACGATTGCAGAGCGGTCGCGGCATCCGGCTCGAAGACCGTGCTGAAGTCCCGTGATCCGGCCAGGAAGGCTTCCAGATCGATCGCGTGCAATGAGCCCGCAGCCATCGCGGCGCCGCCGACTTCGGTGTCCGATTGCGGCCGCAGCAGCATCCACTGCCGGTGCAGATCCACGGACACATCGGTGGGCACGTCCAAGGCGAGCCATTCGCCGTCCCGGCGCAGGTAGCTCTGCGAAGCGAAGAAGTCGATCACGTCCACGGCGACGTCCCGTTCGAATCCCGGGGTGCTGTCGTGCTGGACGACCGCCATCATGTGTTCGGCCGGGATCTCGAAATCCAGCTCGGCCCCGGCCAGGCTCTGGCCCCGCCGCAGGATCCGCGAAGTCCGCGGATAGGACGACGAGGTCAGGGAGCCCGGGCCGAAGTCGGTGGCCACGAACAAGGTATCCGCGTCCTGCCACGTGGCTTGGCCTTTCGCCACCGGAATCACGAAGCCGCCGGCTGCGGGGTCGACGAAAGCCTTGTCGACGACGTCGAACTCACGGTGCACGTGGGCGTCGCCGCCGTCGGGGGAGAGCAGCACCAGACAGCGACGGTGCGCTGCGCCGTCCGCCGGACGCAGGAATTTGGCGCCGTGCCAGACCCATTGCGCGCCTTCGTCGGCACCGAGCGCATCCACGTCGAGCACGGTTTCCCACTCCGGTTCGGCGGTTTGGTACGAAGCCCAACTGGTCCGGCGCCAGAGCCCGCGCGGGTGCTGCTCATCGGTCCAATAGTTGTAATAGTGCTCGCCGCGCTTCAGCACGGCCGGAATGCGGTCCTTGGCGTCCAGCACCTCCAGGATGCGGCTTTCCAAGGCGCTGTACTCGGCGTTGACCAGGGCATCATCAGTGCGGGCATTTCGCTCGCGCACCCAGTCCAGCTGTTCGCTGCCGTAGCTGTCTTCCAACCAGAGGTTGTCATCGGTCTGCTCGTCGGCCGACTGTGCTGCCGGCGCTGTGATCTGGCTCTCGTCTGGGGTCATGGTTCCATCCTAGTAAGCTCATCCCATGCCCGAGTCAGCCCTATTGCGTATTGCCGTCATCGGCGCTGGGCCCCGTGGCACCTCGGTAGTGGAGCGGCTCGTGGCGCAGCTCCGGCAGCAGCCGCGCCCGGTCCGGATCGATCTCATCGATCCGTTCGAACCCGGTGCCGGCCGGGTCTGGCGGACCGACCAATCTGAGCTTTACCTGATGAACACGCCGTCGTTCTTCCCCACGGTGGTGCCGGATCAAGGGGTCGTCGCGGCCTCGCCGACCGGGCTCAGCTTCGACGCCTGGCGGCAACGGTTCCGGCCGGAACTGGGCCGTGCCGATTACTCGTCCCGGGCGGGTTACGGCCAGTACCTGCGCTGGACTTTCGATGAGCTGTGCCGCCAGCTGCCGGACGGCGTGGAACTGCGCTGGCATCCGAGCGAGGCGCTCGCGGTGCGCCGGCAAGCGGGGGGCCAGGCCCATTCGGTGCATTTGGAATCCGGCGAGCGGCTCGAGGCCGACGCCGTGGTGCTCGCCCTGGGGCACGTGCCCGCGGAGCTGGGCCGAGAGCAGTCGGCCTTCGCCGAGGCCGCGGCGCAATGGCGGCTGGAATACTTCCCGCCGGCAATCCCGGCCGACGTCGACTGGGCGGCGGTCGCGGCAGCCGAACCGGTGCTGGTGCGTGGCATGGGGCTGAATTTCTTCGACCTGCTCAGCCAATGGACCGAAGGCCGCGGCGGCCGGTTCGAAAAGCTGGCCGACGGCCTGGTCTACCGGCCCAGCGGTCGGGAGCCGCAGATCTTCGCAGCCTCCCGGCGCGGCGGGCCGTACCGGGCGAAGGCGACGCTGGCATCGTATTACCCGGGAGGCGTCTCCCTGGATTTCCTGCGCGCAGCTTTGGCGCGGCCCCGGGTGGGCCTGCCGGGCTTCGAGCACGATGTCTGGCCGGCGCTGAAGAAGGACACCGTGCGGGCCTATTATTCGACCCGGTCGGCCGCGGATGCGGAACGGCTGACTGCGATTCTGCAATCGGATGATTGGGAGGCCAGGCTCCAGGCTTTCGAATCGCAGCTGCCGGAGCCGGACCGGCTGGACATCGCGGCTTTGGCGAAGCCGTTCCACGGCCGTCATTTCGCCGACCAAGCAGACTTCGGCCGCGCCGTGCTCGAATACTTGGATGCCGATGCGGCCGGCTCTGCCGCCGGCGAATCCGACCCGGTGAAAATGGCGATCGGGGCTTTAAACGAGGGCCGCGCGCTGATCAAGGATTTCGTGGCCGACGGCGGAATCACCGAAGAGTCCTGGCTGCGCGAACTGCGTGGCTGGTTCGAATCGCTGGTGGAAGGGCTGGCTTCCGGGCCGCCCGCCTTGCGGATCGAGCAACTGGCCGCGGCGGTGCGTGCCGGGGTGGTCCAGTTCATCGGACCGGATCCGGTGTTCGCGGTTGACCAGGACGGCTTCAGCGCGAGTTCGCCCTGGGTGGCCGGCGAACCGGTCCGCGCCCGGCAACTGGTCGAAGCGATGGCCCCGGCCAACCGGGTGCTGCAGAATGCCTCCGCGTTGCTCAACCAGCTCCTGGACGAAGGCCTGGTCCGGCCGAAAGTCATGCTCGCGGCCACGGATGTTCCGGAGGCGACCAGCGGGCTGGACGTCAGCGCTCCGCCGTACCGGGTGCTGGACGCCGACGGCGCGGTGCAGAACCGGATCTACCTGATCGGCCTGCAGCTCTCCTCGGTGCAATGGGGGACCGCGATCGCCGCCGAAGCCGGCTCGAAGTACCGCAGCGGTTACCGGACTTTGCTCGACGCGGACGCCATCGCGCAGGACATTCTCAATCAGGACATCCTCAATCAGGACATCCGCACCCGCTGACGGCCCAAAAACCCGCCCCGAACGCACACTTGGTGCGGGTGTTTTCATCAAACACCCGCACCAAGTGTGCGTTCGCGCGGGGAGCGCGCGGGGAGAAGCGGGGCTAGATCAGCGGATCCACCAGAACAGGCCCTTGAGGATGCTGACGACCACCGGAACAACCACCTTGACGATTCCGACGACGGTCTTGATCACCCAATCGACGATGTTGCCCGGAGGCTCGCTCGTGGTGGGCACCGAAATCGGCAACCGGCTGTTGGTCCCGGTATCCGTGGTCAGGGTGAATTTGCCGCCCTTCAGCGTGGCCGGCACTTTGAAGCTGATCTCGGCTTCGCCGGCCGTGACTTTGGCCGTGCCGAGATCGCTGGCAGCGCCGCTTTCCGGCTCGTAACGGACCTTGACTGAGCTGCTCGCCGGCGTACCCAGCGAGGTCAGATCAGCCTTGCTGAGCTTCACCGTGACTTGCTGGCCCGCGGTCACCGAGGCCGGAGCCCCGGTGATCAGCACGCCGCGGCGGTTGAAGTCCGGGCTGAGCGGGGAGTTCTTCGTGATGTAGTCGAACCAGCCGTCGCGATCGATCAAACCGGAATCCTTGGTGCCCTTGCCTTCTTTGAAGACGCTGAAATTGTCTCCGCCGGTGGCCAGGAAGCTGAAGGTGCCGATCCGGTAATCCTTCGCCGGATCGATCAATCCGCCGTTGACCACGATCGAGGTGATCCGATCGCCCTTGGCCCGGGTGGGGTCATAGGTGAACGAAACGTTCTTCGAGACGCTGAGCGCGAGGAAGGTCCGGGAGGAACCGTCCGGCTGCCATTGCTGCTCCAGCAACGTCTTGAATTGCGCCCCGGTCAGGGTAGTGGTCCACAGATTGTTCACGAAGGGCAGCACCGCGTTGGCGTTGGCCACGTTGACCACGCCGTCGTCGGCATTGGCATTCTTGAACAGCAGGTCGGCGCGCAGGCCGCCTGGATTCACAATGCCGATTTCGGCACCGCCCAGGTTCGCCGGAGCCAAGGTGGCCTTCAGCGAATCGGCGACCAAATTGCCCAACGTGGATTCGTTGGACCGGTCGTCGCGGACCTTGGCGCCGGTCTTCGGATCGGTGGTGTACGCCGTGGTGATGTCCGCCTTGATGCTGCCCAGCGGTTTGCTGCCTTCGGCTTTGGCGTAGGCCAGCGCTTTGTCGGTGATGTCTTTCACCTTCGCGACCGCCGGGTACTTGGCCACCAGGTCGGCGTCGGCCGCGGTGCTGCGCGGGTTGTTCTTGACCGTGTAGCTGGTCACCGACTTGTCGTTCGGGTTGACCATCAACTGCACTTGGCCGACGTTCTCGCCGTAGTTGCCGGTCTGCAGCACCGGACGGGTCTTCCCCGGCTTGCCGGGAATCGGCGCGTCCCAGGCGTATTCCTTGTGCGTGTGGCCGGTGAAGATCACGTTGACCGCTGCCGAGGTCTTGGTCACGATGTCGGCGAATGCGCCGCCGGCGGCGATTTCCTGCTCGATCGTCGCGCCGTCTTTCGCACCGGATCCGGCACCTTCGTGGAAGTCCGCCACGATGAAGTCCGCGGCCTTGTCCGCCTGGAGCTTCGCGGCTACCCGGTTCACGGCCTCGACCGGGTCGCCGAAGTCCAAGTCCTTGACCCCTTCGGGGCTGACCAGAGTTCCGGTCTCCTGGGTGACGGCACCGATCACCGCGACCTTTTCACCATTCACGGTGAGCAGTTTGTACTCCGGCAGCGCCGGGGTCGTGGTGCCCTTTTTGTAGACGTTCGCGCCCAAGTAGGACCATGCCGCGTTGGGGGTGCCGTCTTTTTGCTGGATCCGGTTCACCAGGTCGTTGTAGCCCTTGTCGAACTCGTGGGTGCCGACGGCCGATGCCTGCAGGCCGAGCGCATTGAGCACATCGATCGTGGGCTGGTCGCCCTGCACCGAAGAGGCATACAGCGAAGCGGAAACGTTGTCTCCGGCGGAGAGGAATGCCGTGGCCCCGGCCGGCGAAGCGGCTTTGAGCTGCTCCACGGTTCCGGCGAACTTGACCGTGTTCTGGTCGATCCGGCCATGGAAATCATTGATGTTCAGGAAGTTCAGTTCCTTGTCCGGCGCCGGTGCGCCGGGGACATTGAGCCCGACGACGACCGGGTCGTGATCGCTGGCCCGGTACGGATCAGCGTTGTAGTAGTTGGTGACGTTGTAGTTCCACCGCGAGTAGTCCAAAGCCACGGACTCCACGGAGTTGATGTTCCAAACATCGGCTCCGGTGACCTGGGCCTTCATCGACGGCGAGGCGAAGACATGGTCCAGGGATCCGATCCGGCCACCGAAGAGGTAGGTCTGCTTGCCGCTGCCGGACTCCAAATCGATGTAGCCGGCATCGGTGAGCTTGTTGAGCGGGTCTTCCTTGCTGTATGAGTTGAAGTCACCGATCAGCAGTACCTTGTCGGTGTTCTTGTCGGTCTTCAGCTGGTCCGCGAAGCCCAGCAGGGCTTGGGCCTGCTTGACCCGGGCCAGGTTCGAGTTGCCCTGTCCCTTATCGGTGTCGTCCGGCGTCGCTGCGGAGCCTTTGGACTTGAAGTGGTTGACGATGGCCAGGAACTGGCTGGAATCGGCCGCGCCCTTGGCTTTGAAGGATTGCGCCAACGGCTGCCGCGCGATGCCGGTGAAGGCTGCATCGTCGAGGATCACCGAATCGCCGACCGGCTCTGCCACCGCCTGCTTGAAGATGAACGCGGTGCGGATTACGTCTTCTTTGCTGGCGTCCGGCCGGGCCTGCGGGGAACGGACATAGTCCCAGACGGCCGAGCCCGCTGAAGCATTGAGCGCTTCGACCAGAGTGCGCAGGGCCTTGTCCCGGTCATTGGCGGTATCGGCGAACTTCGCTGAATTCTCGATCTCTTCGAGCGAGACGATGTCCGCTCCGGTGCCGGTGATCCCAGCGACGATCTTGTCCTGCTGACGCTGCAGATTCGCTTGATCCCAAGCGCCGCGCTGATTGCAGCCCTTCTGCACCGTGATCGGATTGCCGTCGCGGTCCGTGTAGGCGACGCACTTGGGATCCTGGTCCCCGGTGTGGATGAAGTAGTTCTCCACATTGAAGGAGGAGATCTTCAGATTTCCGCCGACCTGGTTCGGAGCGGTGGTCCGGGTGTTCGCGAACCCGGCCGGCTGCACCGTGGCGGCGTTGTCCGGGGTGAGCTGGCTCAGCGGCTGGAACTTGTAGGAGCCGTTGCGCTGGTCCATGATCACATTGGTCTTGAAGCTGACCGCGGAGCCGACCCGGACCGGATCAGTCTTGGTCAGGTAGGGCAGCGGCAAGCCTTGATTGGCCTTGCTCAGGAAGTTGGTGCTCGCGCCGTCGTCGAGCCCGATCGACTTCGCGGCGTTGTCCGCTGCCAGCTGGGTGTTCTCGGCGGATCCGTAGGGGTACACCGAGTTCGGTTGGGTCAGCGGTGCGGTTCCGGCAGCCAAGCCGACTTCGCCGTAGCTGTTGAGCGAGTAGTTGTCGGCAACCGTGAAGTCGCCGGTCGGCGCCAGCAGCATGCCTTCGAGTGATTCGCGCTGCGCGTCGCTTCCGGGGAGCCCGACGGCGGCCGCCTTGACCGCCGGGGCGGCATCGGTGAGTTTCGCCAGTTTGCCCGCCGGGACCGTGATTTCGGTCAGCGAGGGTCCGGTGGCCGGGAACTCGCTGACGGTTCCGGTGACCTCGACGTAATCGCCGATCCGGACTTGGCCGACGGTGTCCGGGGAATAGACGAAGACCGCGTCCGAGGCCTTGTGCGTGCTGAAGTCGATGTCGCCGCCGGTGCCCGGAGTCTGGATGAAGTAACCGTTGAAGCCGCCGGTCGGGTAGGCGGCGGTGACCAATCCGCGGGTCGTGACGTTTTTGCCGACCAGCGGGCTGCTGTCCGATTCGCCCTGGATCTCCTTGATCGTGGAAATCGTCGGGTTGCCCGGGCCCGGATCGACCGGACCGGTCCCGCCGGAGCCCTGCGGAGTGGGCGCGGCGAGGCTGAAGTCTTTGGAGTTGTCGTCCGAATCCGCGAATCCGGTGCGGTTGAGCGACTTGGAAACGCTCGGCGCGCTCGCCGCTGCGGTTTCGAAGGTGTTGGAGCTGCCGTAGCCGAGCAGATCGGCGACGTCGGGGTTGCCGGTGACCGAGCCGGTGGCCAGCGGGTTCAGCGCGCTGGACTTCTTGGCCAGGATCAAGGTCCCGGCGCTGCCGCTGAAACTGAAGTTGGAGGCGTCCGCATCCGCCGCGGGCAGTTCGGCCCCGTTGGCGGCGTTCGAGTTGCCTTTGACCAGGTAATAGCCGCGGGCCGCGATGGAGCCCTTGAGCGGGGCCACCCCGGTCGGTGCTGCGGAACCGGTGGCGCTGCGGTACTGCAGCGACCAGCCGTCCAAGGACACTGCGGCGTCGGAAGCGTTGTACAGCTCCACGAACTTGTTCTTGTAGCTGGCTCCGGAGCTCCCACCGTTGAGGTAGGCCTCATTGATCACTACCGGGGACGCGGAAACCGCGCTTTCTGCCGGAGTGGGGTTTTCGTTGGCGGCCAGAGCTGGCGAGGCAGCTATCGGTGCGGCGATGAGACCCGCAGCCAAGAGCGTGCCCAGCGCGGCGCGCATGGACTTCACTGTCATTTTTCCCCGATTCTTCATACTCTTCGTTGAGCCACAACCCGGCGCAGGAGGCCGCAGTGGCGAGCGTCATCGGTCCCTGAACCGAAACAGGGGGTGCGAGTGAACGATGACGGGACTCTGCGTGCCAGCCAACCAGAAAGTGGTTAACTCCAGGTTGCGCAATGGAGATAAGTTACCAAACATAGGCTGCGACAGTCGCGCACCTGGGAGACATCCGGTCGCAATTGCCGTGGTCCGAACCGGAAAAGCTATTTGTTCGAAGCTTTGAGCGTGCCGGTGGTCTTGGTTTTTTCCTGCCCGACCAGGCAGACGATTTCCCGGTCGCCGCCGCTCCAGCTTTCCGAAGTGGGCGTGAACGGGACGCTGCTCAGGCTCGAGTCGTTGTAGGCAATGCCCACGAATTCCAGGAATTTCGGATCGCAGAATTCATCCACTTTGTCGCCGATCGCGGACCTGCCGGGAAAATCGCCGTCGGGCAGTTTCGTCGATGCATAGGCTTCGAGGTCATGGGGCTGGTCGCAGGGGATCGCCACGATTTCGCTGAAGGTGGTGCCTTCGGGTTCATTCACGCAATCGCCGACCTTGATCGTGAATGCGTCGGCGGTGGACGAAGCGGTAACCGTGCCGGAAGGGTCGCGTTGGGCGTCGTTGCCGCCGATCAGGCCGCATCCGCTGAGCAGGAGTCCGAGCAGCAACGCGCCGGCTGCGGGTACTGAAGCCCGGAAGGTGGCGGGCGTCGATCGGTATGACATCGTGAACTCCTCAGCATGGTCTGGCGGTCCGGGCAGCGCCCGGGAGGTACGGCGAAAGCCCGCCCCAAATCAGGACACTACAGCAGAAACACAGCAAATATACAGGCTTTTTGCTGATTCCGACCGGAATTGCGATCATGAGTCGCAATTTCAGTCCGAGCTGCGGATGGGTTATCGCCTTTAGGCGACTTAGTTGCCCAAAATAACGGAATTCTACTTTTAACGGACAACTTTCAGCAAACTTATGTCGTTTTTCGACAGTTCTAATGCTAAACATTGGTCATGGATATTTCCGACTGTCCTGGAATAGACCAGGGCGGACGGGTCCAATGCACCTTTTCTGCTCATCGCCTGGGGTCTCGGCCGACGGTTTTCCATCGATAGCCGAGCTCCTTCCTGACCCAGCAAGGAAGCATCATGACACCAATTTCACGGCGGGCAATTCTGCTCGCTTTACCCGTAGCGACGATTGCCGCAGCGGTTGGCCCCAATGCAGTAGCCAACGCAGCCGGTCCGGCAAAGCTGACCTTCACGATCAGCAACAATTCCGGATTGGACCAGCAGCTCTTTTTGTATGTCCTCGGAACCGACCTGGCCACCGGCAGGCTCGGCTACGTCAACCAGTCCGGCAACTTCACGCCCTGGCCGCGTGGCGCCAATCCGCCCGCTCCGGCGCCGGATGTTTCGATAACCGGTGCCGGCAAGGGCGGCTCATCTTCGCTCCAGGTTCCCAAGGGCTTTTCCGGGCGGATCTACCTGGCTTTCGGCAGCAAGCTCGACTTCCGACTGACTCCGGACGGGTTGGTCCAACCAGCCGAATCCAACCCCAGCGACCCGAACTACAACATCCTGTTCGACTTCAGTGAGTTCACCTACAACGATGCCGGAATCTGGCTGAATTCCTCGCAAGTGGACATGTTCGCGGTGCCGCATACGGTATCGGTCACCGGGCAGAACGGAGTGACCAAAAAGGCCGGCGCGCTGGTGCCGCAAGGGCGGAAGAACATCATTTCGCAGATCCGGGCGCTGCCGGATTGGCAGCGTTCGGTGATCCAGCGCAGCGACGGCACCGTGGTCCGGATCCTTTCCGCCGGAAAAGCCACCGGCGTCGGTTTGCTGGACAGCAAATACCTCGACGCGGAAATCGCCCGGGCCTGGAGCACTTATGCCAACAAACCGCTCACGGTGGTGCCGTTCGGCGATCGCCCTGCGGTCAAGTTCACCGGCCGGACGCAAGGCGACACCATGGTTTTCACGGACACCTCGGGCAATCGGGTCGCCAGCTTCAACAAGCCCAGCAGTGCGAATGTCTGGAACTGCGACGGCAATCTGCAGGCCCCCAACGACCAAGTGGTCGGCCCGATCGCGCGCACCCTCGGGGCGGCGCTGAACCGGTCCACGCTGGCGGATTACGACCAGCAGCCCACACTGAATCCTTCGACCTTCTACACCAAAGACCGCACCAATCACTACGCCCGGGTGGTGCACGCGAACATGGCGGACAAAAAGGCCTACGCCTTCCCGTTCGATGACGTCGGAGCCCAGGAATCGCTGGTCCAGGACGGCAATCCGCAGTCCGCAGCGATTGAAATCACCTCGTTCAACTGAGCCGGCCGGTCCGGTGTTGCACCGGACCGAAGATCACTGAAACACCACTGAAAGGAGCTAGACCATGGCAAAGTACCGAACAATGACAGCGTTGACGTTGGCGATGCTGTTGACCGCGGCCGGGATGGGCATGGCGGAGGCAGCCCCGCTCGGGCCGTCCGCGCCGGAAGGCAGCGGAAGCACGGCGTCGGCCGCCCCCAATGCCGCGGATCCGATCCCGGCCGCGCAATCGGAGGCGATGCAGCGCGACCTCGGACTCAGTGCCGACGGCGTCCAAGCACAGCTCGACGCCGACGCCGACGCCGGCCGGATCGAGGGCGAGCTCAGCAGCTCGCTGGGCGAGGCCTATGCCGGCACCTGGTTGCCGAAAGGCTCGACGACGCCTTCGGTCGGCACTACCGATCCGGCACAGGCCGGGCTGATTGCCGCGAGCGGCGCGGAGCCGGTCCTGGTCGGCCGGAGCCTCAACGAGTTGGATCAGGTCAAAGCGGCCCTCGATGCCAAAACTGCGGAAGCGGCGAACCCGGTGCGTTCCTGGTACGTGGATCCGACCAGCAACACCGTGGTGGTCGAATCCCAGGACGCGGCCGCAGCGGCGGAGTTGATCCGGAGCTCCGGGGCCGATGCTTCGGCGATCCGGACCGTCGCTGTGAACGCCGGCTACGAGCCCAAGGACGTCACCCGTGGCGGTGACGAATTCCGGCGGAATGTCTCCGGCGGCTATGTCCTGTGCTCGATCGGATTCGCGGTCGACGGCGGGTTCGTCACCGCCGGGCACTGCGGCGCCAACGGGCAGAATGTCCAGGGCTTCAACGGCGCGGAGCTGGGCACGTACCGCGGTTCGAGCTTCCCGGGCAACGACTACGCCTGGGTGCAGACCAATGGCAATTGGGACGTGCAGGCCAATGTGAACATGTACAACGGCAGTGCTGCGTTGGTCAGCGGCTCCGATGAGGCTGCGGTGGGTGCCTCGATCTGCCGATCCGGCCGCACCACCGGCTGGCGCTGCGGCAATGTCCGGGCCAAAAACGTCACGGTCAACTACTCCGACGGACCGGTGTACGGGATGACCACGACGAGCGCCTGCGTGGAGGGCGGTGATTCCGGCGGTTCCTTCATCTCCGGCAACCAGGCACAGGGCGTCACCTCGGGCGGTTCCGGCAACTGCTCCAGCGGGGGAGATTCGATCTTCCAGCCGCTGCAGCCGATCCTGCAGAAATACGGGCTGCGGCTCAAGCTGCAAGGCGGCGGAGGCGGTGGCCGGTCGATCATCGGCCTGGCCAACAAATGCATCGACGTGCCGAACTCCGACTTCGCCGACGGCAAGCGGCTGCAGCTTTGGGATTGCAACGGCAGCGGCGCGCAGAAATGGGACTTCGTCGGCGATGGCACAGTTCGCGCCGGCGGCAAGTGCATGGACGTTGCGTGGGCCAATACGGCGAACGGCACCGCGATCCAGCTGGCGAACTGCAGCGGGAACAAGGCGCAGCAGTTCACGCTGAGCGGGGCCGGGGACCTGGTCTCGATTCTGGCGAACAAGTGCGTGGACGTGACCGGCAACAACAGCGCCAGCGGAACGCCTCTGCAGTTGTGGGAGTGTTCCGGAAACCCGAATCAGAAGTGGCGGCTGGGTTGAGCCGCTGAAGGACTATGACGCGGTGTTGGCCCGGGCGATC
>SXGS01599459.1_pt1 | contig 36729 bp, 14 predicted proteins | sample 3174681 | NCBI WGS metagenome assembly SXGS01 (sample SAMN11356861, study PRJNA531348) | freshwater metagenome | isolation source: freshwater sample F1-80 | place: China: Fuxian Lake, Yuxi | collected 2017-12-25
CCGCCGCCCACTTCGTAGCCGTTGATGACGAGGTCATAGGCCCGAGCCATTACCTTGGAGGGATCCGAGTCCAGCAAGGGTATGTCTGCCTCGCGGGGAGCGGTGAAAGGATGATGGTTGGCAACGAAGCGACCTGCCTGGGTGTCGTGCATGAAGGAAGGGAAATCCACCACCCAAAGCAGATCAAAGCAGTTTTCCTTGCCCTGAAGTAAACCAAATACTTGAGCCAAATGCAGCCTTAATGTGCCCAAAACCTGGGCGGCAACCTCTTCCTTGTCGGCGACCAAAAGGAGCAGGTCCCCGTTTTGCATTCCGAACCTGTCTCTGAGTGCCGCTTGGGATTCGGCAGAGAAAAATTTTTCGATTCCCCCCAAAAACTTGTTGTCCTCATACTTGAGCCAAGCCAATCCCTTGGCCCCCGCTTTGACGGCGATTTCACTGGTTTTTCCGCCTGGTTTAAGATCCGTATTGGAAAACTTGGACGCCCCTTGGGGGATGTGAATACCCCGAACGACCGATCCGGAAGCAATCGCCTCCTTGAACACCCGAAAATCAGTCCCTTGGGCCCAAACGCCAAGGTCACTGATTTCCAACCCGAAACGGGTGTCTGGCTTATCCGACCCATAACGCAACATTGCGTCCTTATAGCTCAAGCGGGGAATGGGTAAGGAAATATCGACATGCAGACACTCTTTGAATATTTTCTGGGCTAGCCCCTCAAGCATGCTTAAAACATCTTCCTGGTCCACAAAAGACATCTCCAAATCCAGTTGGGTGAATTCGGGTTGCCGGTCGGCCCGGAGGTCCTCATCGCGAAGGCAACGGGCAATTTGATAATAGCGGTCATAGCCTGAGATCATCAAAAGTTGCTTGTAAAGTTGAGGGGATTGCGGCAAAGCGTACCACGAGCCGGGATGGACCCGGCTGGGAACAAGGTAATCCCGGGCACCTTCCGGGGTGCTTTTCCCCAGGAGGGGCGTTTCCACTTCCAGAAAATCCCGTTCACTCAAATATTCCCGAATGACCCGATTGAGTGTGTGCCTTAAAACCAATGTTTTTTGCAAACTCAAGCGGCGTAAATCGAGGTAGCGTTTTTCGAGGCGAAGGTCCTCCCCTGCCAATTCTTCCCCAGGAAATTCGGTCACCTCAAAGGGAGGGGTAGGGCATTGATTGAGAACCTTGAGGGAGGTGGCCTCAATTTCAATCGCCCCGGTGATCAGATCCGGGTTTTCTTTGCCGGGAAGCCTGGGCCGGACGAGCCCTTCCACCGCCAAGCACCATTCCCGGCCGACCCCATCCGCCAATTGGAAAAGCGAGGCGTTTTCCCTGGTTGATTCCACCACGATTTGGGTGATGCCAAACCGGTCTCTCAGGTCAAGAAACACCTGTTGGCCATAGCCCCGGTAGGAATTGACCCACCCATTCAACCGCACAATGGTCCCAATATGATTTGCCCTTAGTTCGCCACAACGATGCGTTCTGCGCCAATCCTGCATGGTGTTCCTTCCAACCGACCCCAGTGAATGGGGACCCTTCTTCAAAAGGAACATGATAGGCCTTGGGTGGGGATCCTCCAGCAGGGGCATGGACGGATCCTGACCAAAATTCCGGGAGTTACTGGTCCAGCTGAGAAAAATCGGCCATGGATTTTCAAAGGCAATGTCCTTTCCCGGTCCAACCCGTTGGGTAACCAAAAGTAAGCCAAGGAAGGACAGTAAAGTCTTTTTTTATCTAATAAACACGACAAGATAGCTTTTTAAGCCATAAAATTGATTTTTTGCCCTTGTGCTGGTCCTGCGAGGGACCTTCAGGACAAAGCGATAATTGATCCTAACTTCATAGTAAATAAAGAATTACAGGAATTTTTTAGGTGCAAAAACCTCAACCGATTTGGTTTGGGGATCCCGCCAAAGGAAGCAATCCTTTCCATAATGCAAGGCTTTGGTGGGGGAGGGGACCGGGGCAGCATTCAGGAACGGGTAAAATCCAAAACCTAGGCGGGAATTGTACTTGCCGTGATTTGACTCCAAATGGGACAATGCCCTTGTAGGGTGGGCAAATCCAAAAACTGGCCATCCTCGTCATGGATTTGGGAAAGCTGGGAGAGGGTTTTCGAGACCACATCTTGGGATTGATTGTCCAAATATGCGTTCCGTAGGACTGGTGCGGTTTGAACGGGGGAGAAATTCCTTCTCCAATCAGTTCCGACAAAGTCTGAATATCCTCCCGGTCGATTCCTAAAAAGGTGCAACCCCGCAAGGGGTTCGCCCAGTTTCTATACCGGTCCGTACACCCGGATGGAATTCTAAAGGGGTTGGAGAACAACATGCTGCCGCGCATTTGGAATCGTTGGTTCAATCGACACCTCAAAAAATCCTCCACCATCGTTAAAAACAAGCCCTTGCCACTCCAACTGGAAAAGTTGGAGGACAAGGTGGTTCCGGCCACGATTTCCTACACCCCTCTTTGGGTAGAGTCGACCACGGCCGGCCTTTTCACCATTTTTGATTCCTCAACGACCCCGGCAAAGGTCTGGGACAATGCCCCCTTTACCACCATTCGAGGGTACACTCCCCAGGACCTGGATATAAACCTTGATGCCGGGGAACAAATTTCGGTTACCACCGAGGTGGATTTTAATGTGCCCTTAACCGGCGAACGACAGGTGGACAAAATATCCAACCCAAATGGACAATGGAATTTTGGCTCTTTCGAATACGCCCCTGGTCCAACCGTTTACAGCCATGCTCCATCGAAATGGTCCACCTCCACCTCGAACAACAAATACCTGGCCGATTTTAATAGCGATGGTGTCTCGGAATGGATGTATGGCCCCGCCACCATCTCCAATATCACCCAGGCCAATCCGGTCCCTGCTTATGGATATGCCAATACCGCCGGGATGACCTTGACCGGTTGGAATCCACCAGAAGGGGACGCTTCTACAGGGGGAACCAACAAGGGAATTTCCTCGCAATACTATGTTTACAACGCCAATATCCCTTCGGAGCAGACAATCATTCCCCCCAGGACCCTTCCCCAGGTTTTGGGCAATGTAGTTCCTACCGGCCAAGGCTTGGGTACGGATGGGACAGTAGCTCCCTTTGGTGAATATCTGACCCTAAGAATATCGGTTACCTCGAATATGCCATTGGCGGGTGGTGGGGTCATTTCCAATGGCAATGCCGGGACAGGGGATAACCCATCTGTCAATCCCTTTTCCTGGTCCATATCAGGTCAGGGACCGGATGGTTTGTATCGGGCAACGGGCCTGCTACGAAGCAAAAACCTCTATATGGGCAGTCCTGGCACCACCGGCACCGTGGCCATGGGAGTGGGCGATGCCTCGGTCACCTACAACACCGCAACCCATCCCCAGCTAGGGTACTTGTACACCAACAATATCAATATCAATGCAGGGGCCGGGGCCGAAACGGTAGACCTCAACGGAATGACGCTCTATTCCGATCGAACCAAGCGGCTAACCCGCAATTTGGATGGTAACGGTGATGTCGATTACACCATGATCGGCATTTATGGTAACCTCAATGTGGATACGGGAGCCGCCGGCGGGGATGCCATCAATGTCAAGGGACCCATCGAGTCCTTTGGAGCAAGGTCCATAGGGATGACCTTTAGCACAGATGCCTTTTCCAACGATTTCAATGGTGGTTCCAAGATCGAAACCCTGAGGGGAGCTTTCAATTTAAACGCCCGGTCGGCCGCAATCGGGACCACCAATGAGCGCATTTATGCCTATCGATTCACCTTAAGTGCAGCCAATATATCGTTGAACGGGTCCGAAAATACGGCGATGAATTTTACTTCCAATGAAATGCTTTCTTTCATTGGCCAGCCGATTCCCATGATGCCCCCTCCCAGCATCAATTTCCGCGGTGCCAATAATTTTGACATCAAGGGCAACAATAACAATGTAACCGATTTAACCAACAGCAACATCGTTTCGTATACCATTGGCAATTTTCGCAGGGTACAGTTTAACGCCCTCTGGAAATTGCCTGTTTCCTCAACGCTTGTGATTACTCTTGGCACGAGTGGCGGGTCCATTGAATCCTCCAACCCCCTTATTCCCACCAACCCCAACGGGATAGACCTGATCATGGAACAGGGTATCCTGAGTATGGGTACGATTGATAGCTACGGAAAAATCAATGGCGTGGGCTTGGTAGGGGCAAGCACCAGGCCCCTACGAACCTCGATCAATACCTTGGATTCCCTGGAGGTGTTGGGTGATTTTTACATGGAAAATTTTTCCAATCCCGAGATCGGTGGCCAAAATGCCGACCTGATCGTGGGGGCGGATACCATGACCGGGCCCATATTCCAAGCCTCAGGTGGTAACACTTTTTACCTTAGCACCACCAATGGCAGGGCTACGATCAATGCCCAACTTACCGCCAACAAAGACCTGATCCTGAAAACGGCCTCCTACACTCTTGCTACCGCAGGGAGCCTTTGGGGAACCAACAGCATTCTGCTTGAGCCTTCCATTACCGATTACAATGTTTTGGTAGGTAATAAAACGGCCAATCTGACCGACCAGTTTTTTGATGTCACCTATTCGGATATCACCAACCGGATCAATACCCAGAATTTGAAAATTGGGGCGAATGGGTTGGTTGGAAATTTCAGCGTTTTCAACAACCAGGATAGTGGCAATACCACTACCCCCTTGAATTTGATCGCCCAAAACTTCAATTTTACCCTGCTTGGCAAGGACTCGGATGTCCTGCTCAACACGGGTATTTTGCTTGCGGATAACCGGCGGATGTCGTTTCAAAATGGGTTGGGGGGCCTTGGCAAAATCAGCAGTAGTATTGCCACCAATGCGGCCTTGCCAACAAAATTTTATGATGTTGCTTTTGGAGCGAACGGAGCGGGCACCCGGGGCCAATTGGATTTTCGCTATACCGGTCAGGTCGGCGAAACCACTCGTCCCCTGCTGACAAAAGCCGAGCGATTGGATGAATCCACTGCTCCTTTGGGGCTTCACCTTCAAAATCAATCCAACCTTATCATCCTGAACCAGATCAACACAGGCACATCGCCTTTGCAAATTTTTGCCACCGGATCCATCACCCGTAACAATCCGGCTGCCCGATCGGATTTGGTGGGCGGCCCTATCGAGGTTGTCACCAATGGCACCGTTTTGGGTGCCCTGGATGCTCCCCTGCGCCTGAGTGGGGACTCGTTGGCAGCAAGATCCAAAGGGGATACCGGCCTTTACCTATCCAACCCGACCTTGACCGATGGGGATATTATCGATGTGGCAACGGCCACCTCCATGCGCATCTTTACCTATGGAACCGGGCTAAGTCCAAGTGCCATTCCTACGGGCATTTGGTCCACGCCTTCGGATGATACGGTCAATGAACGGGTATTTGGTACCACTCTTTTATCCGGTTTGCCAGGTGCTTTGAACCCAAGCATTTACCGGATCAATCAGGACAATCAGATTACGACCAATCTGGTTCCCGATCCCAACATGGCATCTGTAAACCTGGTTTCCGCCAAACTCGACCTGCAACGGTTTTCCCAACAGGTTCGGTATTTGACCGGAAACGGCGAACTCCTTTCGGATCCCCTGATTGGTCAATCGAAAAACCTGACTGTGAAAACGACGCAGGTTTGGGATGCCCCCTTGTTTAGCGGGAAGATTGATGGCAGTTTGGACATTATCAAAACGGATACCGACGCTAATAGTGGACAAAAATTGTCTCAAACAGGTTCGTTTACCCTTTCCGGGGATAACAGCAAACTGGTTGGTGATGTTCGGGTGTTTGCCGGGTCGGTTATTTTTGCAAGCTCAAAAGCTGCTGGCACCAACAACACCATAAGGCTAGGCAACGGTAGCCTCACTCCCGATGAGACTTCGCTTGGCCTTTCCAACAATATTACCCTTATCAACAAGGTTCAACTCAATAGTGACAATACTTTTGTCGCCAATGTGGATGGGATCAACCAATTGGCTCCTGCCACGGGAGTCGAGTTGCCGCTTTCCAGCACCCGGTTGGTGATAGATGTTCCCGCCAGCCCGGATGCGACGGCGATATGGTCCTTGACCGTGGGAGCAAGCATAATCGGCCCGGGGTTTGTGGATAAAACCGGAACGGGGTTATTGATTCTTACCAAGACCAACACCTTTTTGGGTGATCTCCATGTTTTTGGAGGAACGCTTGAGGTCCAGGCGTCCAACACCTTGGGTAGGGGCAAAGCAATTTTTGACCCAACCACCATTTTCCAGATTTTTAGCCCTTCGGGCGGTACCCTGGTTTTCGATGTGGACGGTGGCATTGACTTCCTTGGGGCCAACACCTTGAGGGCCAATTCCAATGCGCATATCCGGGTCAGGAACAATTCGATCAACCTTCTTGGTGGAACCGTACCCGTTAAAGATACCTTCAAGATCTTTGTAAATGGTGGTAAATGGCTTGAAATCGAAGCCCTGGAGGGAACCAATGCCCTTGATGGCATCAACACGAATCTTGTTCGCGATGAAAAACTGGACACCCTTGGGGTAGCCACCGGAACTGGGGTCCTGGAGCTTCAGGGACCCAGTGTTTACAACGATCTGAAAGTAAATATTGGTACAGTGATTTTTGGTGGGCTCGAAACGGTTGGCTTGGGGTCTATCCATATTGGCCGGGTGGGAACGCTTAACACCTTTGGCACGGTTGCCTTTGATCCAGGCACCGGCGCCACGATGAGCATACCTAACCTGGTTTATCTTTTGGGTAAAGGAAGCGATGATAATCCCGCTCCCTTGGTCAATGATCAATCGGTTCTCAAAGTGTTAACAGGTGATGTCACCATGGGAGGGGCAATCACCCTTACCTCCACCGCAAATGTTCCCACCTTGCCGATTTTTGTGGAAGACCTGGCCAAACTGAGGATCCTAAGCTCCATCAATGATAGCGGGGCCAACTTGGCCATGGAGAAAAAGGGAGCAGGAAACCTTTACCTGAGTGCCCCCAATGTCTATGGTGGGGGGACCCAAATCAAAGCCGGTACCATATTTGTCCTGAACAAGGATTCTTTGTACACCGGTCCCGTTCGGATAAGTGATCTGGCCGCCTTGACAGTGGATTTGGGATTTGATGCGGTCGGAACGCCTTTGCCTGGAAATTTTGTCAATCAAATCGGTCTGGAAGGGTCAGGGCCAGCCGGGGCAGGGGCCTTGGTGGTTCAATCCGGCTTGGTGAATTTCACGCCAACCACTCCTTTTGTCCTTTACAATGCAACCACCATTGGTATTCCCGACCCAGACTCAAGCCTGACGCTCACCGCCAACATTACCGAGGGCGGCGTGGCAAGCGGAATCATCAAAACAGGTCCTGGTATCCTGGTGGTGAAGCCAACTACCTTTAATTCCACGACTGGGGCTAACCGCATTGCTTCCGGACCCATGGAAGTCCAAGGCAACCTCCCGTTTGGACGAGGTGATACCACCATTGCCAATGGGGCAGGTTTGATTATTAACCCGACGACCACCTCCCTTACCGCCGACTTGTTCAACAATTTTATTGTGGCGGGATCGGGTTGTATTGCTCCCCCTAACACCAATGGAATCTCCACCAAGGGTGTGATTGAACTGGTGGATGGAAGTTTTTCCACGATCACAGGCAACATGACCCTTACCGAATCCATCACGATTGATGTAGGAACCGGGTCGATCCTCACCCTTGATGGGGTTTTGGACGAAAGCGCAACCGGGGTTCAATACAACCTGACCAAAACGGGTTTGGGCATCTTGCGCCTGACCGGAACCACCCCGAACCTCCTGGACGGAAAGATCATTGTCCTTGAAGGCTCAGTGGATTTGGGGAAAACCGGGGCAGCCGGAACGGGTTTGATTCAAATCCTTGATGGGGGCACCCTCATCGTAAGTGGGGCGAACACCCCAAGCCTTGCCACGGTGATTGACAACGCTATCGAGGTGGAAGGAAAGGGCCTTGCCGATCAGGGAGCGATAAAGGTTACCCAAGGATATGTCAACTTGACAGGTGACATTACCATAACCGACAGCAATGGTGATCTAAGCAGCTTGCTATGGTTGGGTGCCAATAACCTTCCGGTGATAAACAATCCGGGTATCCTGACCATCGAAAAGGCGTTCACCCTTGCCACCACCAACACTTCCCTTGATCTGGTTAGTGGTGGCATAGGGGCCGGGGTGGTCAATCTTGAGGGGACCAACATTTACACCGGACTAACCACCATTCAAGAGGGGGCTTTGGTAGCAAATGCCGTCGACGCACTAGGCACCAATACCCTTGTCGATGTTTTGGACGGTGGCACCCTGGGTGTTACCGGTTTGGCCGCTTCCCTGGCCCAAAACAATATAAATCTCTCCGGGACCGGGTTGAATCTGTTTGGCAAGGACCTTGGTGCCTTGTGGTTCAATGATGTTTCCGGCGTGGTAACCCTTGACCAGAAAATCGTCCTGAATGATGCTTTAAGCCCGGTCCTGATGACCGCCCACGATAGTGCCTCCCAACTGAAAATTGCCGGAGCGATCTCCTCCCTTTCGTCTCCGTTTACGGGCAATATCAGTATCCGTAAGGGTGGTCAGGGGACCATTGCCTTCCAATCTGCAAACACCTATGGTGGGGGTACCGTTGTTGAAAACGGGACCTTGCTTTTGCAAAATCCGGGAGCCTTGGGAAATGCCACGGCCAATGTTTTCGTGCTAGCTACCGGGACCCTGGCCTTGGATATGGCCCTTGCCACTTTCAATAACCCGTTGTCCCTGGCGGGGAGTGGGTTACTAAATAGTGGTGCCCTCGATGTCCGGAGTGGCCAAGCCACATTTACCAATGCGGTCAATTTGACTGCTCCCTCGGTGACGGTGGATGTTGAGGCATTTGGTGTGGATCAGGCACCCGCCCAATTGATCTTTTCGGGGGCCCTTGCAGAGGGTGCCCTGACAAACCTTGTGAAGACGGGACTTGGCACCGTGGTCCTGAAAATGGACAACACCCTAACCGGAACCGTCGAAATCCAGGCGGGATTGCTGACCTTGGAATCCAACAAGGCGGCCGGAACCGGAGCGATTGTTGTTCGTGATGGCGGTACGCTTGGAGTAAACATTCCTTCCACCACGATTGCCAACAAGATTACCCTTTCCGGGGAAGGGTTGACGCCCATTGTTCCTCCTACCGGAACCCCTGAAGCGGCACTTTGGATCCAACCCAATACGACCGTGGCGTTCAATGGGGTGGTCGAACTGGGCTTGACCAACAGTGTGGTCAACAATCTTGCCTCCACGGCTATTTATGTCGATGGTCTTGCCAAGGCGACCTTCAATTCCGCCGTCAAAGAATCCAAAGCGAATGGTTCGGTTGCCTCGGAACTGATCAAACGGGGCCTTGGTCAGGCAGAAGTGCTTGGATCGGTTGCCAACGATATCAATTTCCGCGGGGGTATCAATGTCGAAGCAGGCAAGCTCACCCTTGGGGTAAATAATACTTCCAACAACTTTAAAAATGGTGGTGCCCTTCAGGTCAATTATGGGGCAACCCTTCTCCTGCAAGGCAATTCGGCGATTAACAATGCGGTAAATCTTGGAATCCCGGGACAAACAGGGGCGGCTCCCGGTTTTGGAACGGCGGGTACCTCAAACATTACCATCACCAAAGACATTACCGTTGACAACAATGCGATTCGCATCGAAGCTGCGGATACTTCGACCCTTACCCTAAAGGGATCCATCATAAGGGGAGTTGGCCAAACCACTCTTTCCATGGAGAAAGCGGGGACAGGGAAACTCGTCCTCAACAATCAGCTTTCCAGCAATCAGGTGGATGGTGGGTTGACTGCCAGTGCTGGGGTTCTTGAGCTCAACGCCAAGGCTCCCTACATTCCGTTTGCAGGTAATCTGACGGTTCAGACCGGTGCCGAAGTTGTCCTTTTGGCGTCCAATCAAATCCCGGCGGTTGCCAATGTGACCATTCTTTCCGGCGGCATTTTGGACCTGAACGGATTCAGCACACCTGTCAATTCGGTGGTCATGTCTGGTGACCCTTCCCAGATCCAAGGTCTGGGGAGTAAGCTCACCGCCAATGTGGATTATCTCCTCGATGGCGGTTCGGTCGAGGCGAATCTTGCTGGCGCTGCCTTGGCCACCGTATCGCTCGTAAAGGATTCGACCTCCACCCTGAATCTGCTAGGCCAGAACACTTACAATGGCTCCACCGATGTGAAAGCCGGGAAACTGGTATTGATCAATGCGGCTGGTAACGCTCTTCCGGACTCGGCGATTGTTAATCTAACCGGTTCCACAAGTGTCCTTGATATTGAAGCAAATGAGACCATTGGCTCGGTGGTTACGGTGTTCAATAGCACCCAAATCATCATTGGAGCCAGCAAAACACTGACGCTGTCCAGTTCGGGAAATGCATTATTCCCCAGCCAATTGATTTCCCTCGGTGGGACTTTGGTAAAAACCGGCACAGGCTTGATGACGATCAATGGAGACAACAGCGGATTTAGTGGCGGGGCCATTAACATCAATGCGGGTAATGCCCAATTCGACGGGGCAAAGTCCCTGGGGGCCCCGGCTACTCCTCCCAAATTGGGTTTTGCGATAGGCTCCTCGGGTACCATCAATGTTGCTGGAACCAACACTTTTAACAATGCCATTGATTTGGGAACAAATCTGACCTCCAAAGCAGGTCTGGTAACGCTTGGCGGGGTCATCACCCTTACGGGCCCGGCCACCAACCTGACGGTGAGCGGAACCGAATTGAGGGTCAAACAGCCTGTTGCCAACACCTCGGCAACCGTTACAAACCTGGCCAAATCCGGCAACGGGACCCTGGTCATCGAAAACGCGATGGACCTAAAGGGTGGCACTATCCAAATCCCATCCGGTAAGCTGGTGGTGGGAAACAGCAATAGTTTGGGTAACGGGTCAAGCAAAGTTTCGGTGGCCACAAGTGCATCCCTTGGCTTTGATGCGGGCATTGGGGGGGTAGACCTCACCATTGGTAATCAATTAACCGCAGGGGGAAATGGGTTTGGCGGGCAAGGTGCCTTGCAAATGGCAACCAGTGTGGGCCAAAGGGTTACCCTTTCGGGTCCGGTGGTTTTAACCCTTGACACACTTATGCGAGTCGATGCCGGCAGTACCCTTGAAATCAGCGGTGCTGTCACGGGGAATTACCGGATTACCAAGGTCGGTGCAGGAACCCTGATTCTCAGCGGAACCCAAGGAGGATCTTCGATCAACATCCAGGAAGGTGTCATTGAATACACCCCAAGCCTGGTTGGCAAGCCAATCAACATTGGCGTGAACGGCACACTTTTGATGGATGCCGCGGTGGTTTCTTCCGCCACCAACAATATCACAACGGCCGGTCGAATCGAGGTGGAGGGTCTGGGTGCGGTATCGTTGGCGGGAGTAATTACGACCTCCGGTTCTCCCAGCTTCTTTGCCGCCGATGTTGGCTCTGTCCTGAATCTGGATTCCGCCCTTGGCGGCACGGCTACCGGGTTAAAAATTGGCGGGGCGGGAACGGTGAATGCCAACGGAACCAATGGCTTTACCGGGCCTTGGATCCTTCAGGGCGGGGTTCTTGGAATCAACAACACCGGTGCCTTGAACGGTAACAACATCCAGGTACTTAGTGGCAATATACTTCTTGGGGCCGATGTGAATCTTGGGGCCTTGGATTCCACCGATAATGGATCGGTATTGGATCTTTTCGGGCACAAGGCTGTCCTCAATGTTTCCGGGAACCACAGTTTTGCCGGGTCCCTTACTGGTCCTGGTGTTAGTGTTTTGACCTTGGCAGGTACGGGTAGCCAAACCTTTACGGGTTCCACCGATAACTCCCTTTTGGGAAGCATCGTAGCGACTTCCGGGACCACTTGGCTTGCACGAACTGCCGTGGCGGTAGCGGGTTCGCTCGTAATTAATTCAGGAGCAATTGTTTCACTAGCGGGAGATGGACAGTTTGCTCCCGGTGCAAGTCTGGATGTGAATGGTGGATCACTAGCCACCGGAAATTACAATCAGGGGCTTGGTACTCTTTCCCTGGCGGGGAATGGGATAATTTCGGGATTGGGCACGCTTTCCCTTGCAAATTCCATCAATCTGCTTTCTGGAAATGTGAGTGCAGACCTGGTTGGGTCTGCAGGACTCCTCAAATCCTCCACCGGAACGGTATCGATCTTTGGCAATGTGAACACAGTGGACAAAGTAATCGTAAGCGGCGGTATCCTGGTTCCAAAATCAACCGATGTTTTCCTGGATACTCCCGGGGTTCAGTTGGAGGCGGGAACCACCCTGTCCCTGGCCGCGGACCAAACCCTGAATGACCTTTCCGGGACCGGTGTCGTTCAACTCAATGGCTTTAAACTTACCATCCTGGCCAACACCCCTGTGACCTTTGGCGGGGCCATCACGGGGAACGGAACCTTGGTGAAATCGGGTGCATCCGACCTCACGCTCACTGGGGCTAACAGTCCCCAATATACCAAAATCGAATCTGGAAACCTGGTCCTTGCCAACCCCCTTGCCAACAATTCCACGCTAGGTGGGGTGGTTACCGTGAATTCGGGTGCCAATCTCGAACTAGGCTTTGGCGACCAATTGGCAAATTCCGCATCGGTCGTGGTTAATGATGGCTCCTTTGCCATGAATGGCCATTCCGATGTGGTGACAGATATTACCCTGAAAGGTGCCGATGGGTACATTACGGGTGGTGTTGTCAGCGTCCTTACCATCAATGGAAACCTTTACCTTGAGACCGATCCTTCCCATATTCAGGTAACAGTCAATGGTCCCGGTGTGGTTGTCTATCGGGTTTCCACCACCATTAGCTCCCCGATTCCAACCACAGGAGGAGTGCGGGTGGAGGGTGCCACCACCGTGGTCACACTTGATGGTGCCAGCCAGGTGATCAGTGGCAACCTGACGGTTTCCGCCGGGGCTACGGTGGTACTTGGTGCCAACAATCAGATATCCAACACCGGAATTATCCGCATTGAAGGTAACAGTATCTTTAACATGGGAGCATTCAGCGATACCGTAAAAGGTGTGGAACTGATTTTGGGTACGCTTGTTGGAACTACGGGAACCCTTACTTCTTCGACAAGCATCGTGGCGGAAAACGGTACCATTAGTGGAAATTTGGCGGGTGTGGATGGAACGGTGGGTTTCAACAAAACCAATTCCACCGGGACGGTAACGATTCAAACCCCGTTGTTGTTAACCGGGGATTTGAGAGTAACTGCTGGTCGCCTTATCGCAAATAGTCCTGTTGGTAAAACCTTCAATATGAACAAGGTATTGGTGAACGGGGGGACCCTTTCGGTGGGGGCCAATGCGACCACTTCGCAATTTGCCAATACGGCGGACCTAACCGTTTCTGCCGGCATGCTAGCCTTGGCCAACTTTGATCAGACCTTCAAAACGATTGCCTTGACCGGGGGAGAGATCAGTTCTACCGGAGGAAGCCTCTCCACTCAACAAACCAATTTCACCCTAAGCAATGGAACCGTAAGTGCCCGATTGGGTGGGGTTACCACTGGCCTTGTTGCCTCCGGAACAGGGACTTTGGTTCTTATCGGGGTCAATACCTACGGGGGAACTACCTCAATAACAGGCGGTACGGTTGCCGCCAATTCCTCGGGGGTTTCGCTCCCAGGCAATGTCAATATCAGCGGTGGCAAACTCTTGTTGCTGAAATCCCAACAGATCGCAGACACCGGTACCGTGGTAATCTCCGGGGGATCCATGGACTTTGGATCCGCGCTTATTGCCGAGAAATTGGGCACTCTCCGGGTGGAAGGTGGCCTCGTTGGACCTACCTCGGGTAGCAGCCTGGGAAGCGTGGAAGCAGCCTCGTTTGATTTGCGTTCCGGACGGGTCAATGCCAGCCTCTCCGGGTCGGGCAAAATCACAAAAACCACCACTGGAATCCTGACCTTGTCAGGAACCAACACCCATACGGGTGGCAACGACATCCAGGCGGGAACTTTACTTTTGGCGGCAACCAACGGTGGCAGTCTCCCGGGAGCAACCAATCTTGGCGTGGCAACGGTCACCGTGCAGGTCAACAATCAAATTACTGGACCCCTTACCATCCAGGGCGGAACGCTCAATGTGGCAGGATTCAACAACACCGTTCAAAGCCTGAATCTGGTTTCCGGAATCATCAATGGCAGTTCGGGCAACCTGACCTCCTTGTCGGATATTCAGGCCTCCCAGGGAACCATTGCGGCGGTTCTGGCGGGTGGGGTTAATTTCGCAAAGAACACCACCGGCACCGTTACATTTGGCAAGCCCATGGCTTACTTTGGTACCACAGCCATAAACTCAGGTACCTTGGCCCTTACAGGAACCGGATCCATCCCGGATGGGTCCGTGGTTACCGTTGCCACGGGAGCAACCATAAACCTGGCGGGGATTAGTGACAAAATCGGTGGCTTGGTTGGATCGGGCAGTGTCAGCCTAGGTTCCAGCACCTTGACAAACCTCGACCTGAGCCTGATAAACGCTGCTTCTACCAATTCGTTTGCCGGAAGCCTGACAGGAACCGGCAACTTGCTGAAATCCGGCCCAGGCACCCAGGTCCTGGCAGGGAGCAATCCTTTTGTAGGATCGGTTCAGGTGCAAACCGGAACACTTGCGGTTAATGCAGCGGGCAAAGACGCAATCGCCAATGGCAACCCTGTGGTGGTTGCAGGAAGCGGAACCCTTCGAATCCTTTCCAATGAATCGGTAGGTCCCCTTTCAGGATCCGGTTTGGTGGATATTGCCGCAGGAACGACGCTGACAGCGACCTACCTTGCTACAACACCAGTGAGTAACGCTTTTACGGGAGCTGGAACCTTCCTTAAGGCAGGGGCGGGCACAGTTACCCTGAATTCCACATCTCCCGGTTTCACCGGAACGATCGTAGGAAGTCAGGGTGTCCTCTCCTTTGCGGGCACCACAGGCGGTACTCTTACGGCTACCGGTGGAACACTGAACGCAACCGGCAGTACTGCGTCCATCACCGCAACGGGAGGTACTTTCTCCCCCGGTACAAGCCCGGGCACTGTAACCACGGGCAATCTGAACCTTTCCGCAGGTTCCACCTACCTTGAAGAAATCAACGCCCTTGGGGCGGGATCCGGATATGACCAAACGGTGGTAACCGCCGGGGTCAACCTCGCCGGATCAACACTTTCTGCAGTCGTTGGTACCGGGTTCAAACCTACCGCGGGCCAACAATTTACCATTGTTGATAATCAATCCTCCGGCCTTGTGCTTGGGACATTTAATGGACTTGGTGAGGGATCCAGTTTCACCTCGGGAACCACCCGATTCCAGATCACCTACAAGGGGGGCACGGGTAATGATGTGGTCCTTACCGTGGCTCAGGCCTCGGTTGCAGGCGGCATGGTCCTTGGCAGTCCAGGGGCAACCTCTCCCGGAGCGGTTTCGGTCGTAACCGTTTACAACACCAATGGGGTGGCCACCAAATCCTTTGCTCCTTTTGCCAACTATGGTGGGGCCTTGCGAACGGCAGTGGGCGACCTCAACAAGGATGGCACCCCGGAAATTGTGGTTGCAGCGGGAACCGGGGCGGCCCCTGCTGTCAAGGTGTTTGATGGAAGTACTGGTGCCCAAATATTCAGTTTCCTTGCGTATGCCCAAAACTTCAATGGTGGCGTTAGTGTGGCTGCCGGGGATGTGAATGGGGACGGGATCACCGACATCGTGACTGCTACCCTCACCGGTGGCAACCATATCAAGGTCTTTAGTGGTAAAGACCTTACTGTATTGAAATCGTTCATGCCCTTTGGCAGTGGGTACACCGGAGGCATCAACATTGCCTCGGGGGATTTCACCGGGGACGGCAAGGCGGATGTCATTGTTGGTGCTGCCAAAAACTCCAGCCACACTCTGGTTTTGAATGTTTCAAACATTGATCCAGCAGCTTTCACGGTGGTGCAATCCTTCTTTGCCTTTACAAACCAAAACCTGCCAGGTGGGGTGTTTGTGGCGGCAGGGGATATCAACGGCGACGGTAAGGCGGACATTCTTGCAGGGACTGGAAGTGGTACCCCGCAAATGAAGGTTTTCTATGGCCCCAGCCGCACACCGGGTGTCACGGTCAGCCTCAACCCCAATTTTACGGGTGGAGTCCGGGTGAATATCGCAGATGTCAATGGGGATGGCCTGATCGACCTGGTGGGTGGCTCCGGGCCGGGTTATGCCCCAACCATTTCGGTTTATGCCGGCCTTACCGGTGCCTTTGTAAAAAATATTACCTCGCCCTATCCTTCCACTTTCCGTGGCGGCATCGTGTTCTAAGGGCGGTTAAGGTCAATAACGAAAATCGGGGCGGCAGGTTGCCGCCTCTTTTTTTTGCTCCCCAAACAAAATCGGTTTATCAGGTAGGCCAAGCCACTTTGGTTCCGTGTGGACAGGGTTTACCAAGGCGTTTACAATTACCTTGTAACCCTCCTGGGCAGTTTTGCCCGATTGCATTGGGCCATAACCAATGAAACTCTTTTTGCATTGTGCATTTTTTTTTCTCTGCTGTCCGGGAATGGTCCTGGTAGCCAGGGAAGAGACCTTTTTTGAGTCGAAAATTCGTCCTGTCCTGGTGGAAAAGTGCTATTCCTGTCATTCGAAAAATGCCACAAAGGTCAAAGGTGGCCTTTTGCTGGATAGCCGTGCTGGTGTTTTAAAAGGAGGGGACTCAGGCCCGGCAATCGACTTGAAAGAGCCCCAAAAGAGCAAAATCCTGATTGCCCTGAGTTACGAAAATCCCGACCTCAGTATGCCCCCCAAGGGCAAGTTGTCCAGCGCGGTGATCAAGGATATGGCATCCTGGATTGCTTCCGGAGCCATTTGGCCTGGGGAACAGGTCAACACAACTACCCAGAAAGATGTTTTCGATTTGGATAAACGGAAAGCGAACCATTGGGTCTGGACCCCTTTGCAATCCATGCTTCCCGGAAAAGGTAATTTGCCGAAGTCGTTGGATCCGGTTGATTGGTATTTGGAAAAGGCCCGGCGGGAAAAATCGGTCCAGGCAAGTGGACCTGCCGACCCAGCCACGCTTTTGAGAAGACTTCATGTGGTGTTGACCGGTTTGGGTCCCAGGGAAGCGAATGTCCAGGCGTTCCTTGCCGATCCCAGCGAAGCCAATTATCGCAAGGAAGTGGACCGGCTTTTGGATTCATGGGAACATGCCGAGCATTTTGCCAGGCATTGGCTTGATCTGGTTCGCTATAGTGAAACTCGTGGTCATGAATTTGATTATACCATTCCAAACGCATGGCAATATCGCGACTATGTCATTCGGGCAATGAAAGCGGACCTTCCTTACAATCGGTTCCTGGAGGAACACCTGGCCGGAGACCTGCTCTCCAATCCTCGCATGCGAACAGGTTCAGACTCCAACGAATCGGTTTTGGGAACCGGTTTTTGTTATTTGGGGGAGGAAATCCATTCGCCTGTGGATATTCGCCAGGACGAAGCGGACCGATTTGACAATCGGATAGATGTGGTTTCCAAAACCTTCCTTGGGCTTACGGTTGCCTGTGCCCGCTGCCATGACCACAAGTTTGATGCCATTTCAACGAAAGACTATTACGGTCTTTATTCTGTTTTTGAAAGTGCAAGTTACCGGCAGGTTCGTTTTGAACACAGGACAGCCAATGCCGCCCTTGCCAACAAATGGTCAGGCCAACGGGCCCAAACGGAGGCAACGGTTGCCAAAGCTTTTGCCAAATTAATCAGGGAATCAGATGCGACCACACGGACCTTCCCCAAGGAAAGCCTCCTTTCGGCTTGGCTTGATGGGAAGGACGAAGTGCCTCCGGCCAACCCGGTTGTGGACTATGCCCAAATTTCCTGTTGGTATCCGGATGATTTGAGTTTTGGGGCTGGCCCGCGGTTAGCCGGGGCAATTGACCTTTCCGGGAAAAATCCAGGATTGTTGCCTTACGGTGCGGCCTGCCGCGATCCGCTTTGGAATGGCATGGTTCCCGATCCCAAGGTTGAGAAGGAACCCGGGGCCCTGGCATATGACCGGACCGGACGAACACTAAAAACCCAAACTTTCAATGTTCAATCTGGTGCCGTTTGGATCTGGATGCGGGGCCAGGCCAAAATCTACTCTTCCGTGGGTTCGCATGTAATGATTCTGGGGCCCCTTCATGGGGAGTTGGTTACGGATTCGGGTGCCTCGGATGCATTTCGCTGGGTTCGACTGAACCTGACCCGCTACATTGGCCTCCCTTGCCATTTGGAATTCACCACAGACGATTCCCGATTTGCCCTGGCCACAGTTTTTGACCAAGTGGCCCAACCGGGCAACCCGGGTTGGGCATACTTTCCCAAGGGCAAAGCGGTAGCAAACCGTCACGATCACCTGAAGATGCGTCTTTCCTATTGGGTTTCCCACCTGAAGGACCATGGCACTTTATCAGGCCTTGCCGATCATAAATGGGCTGCCCTAGTTCTTGCCAGTGCCATGGAGTCGCCAGCTTTTTCCGGGACAAATTCCTTGCCTGAAATTGTAGCATGGAAAAACCTTCTTGCCGGTTACTTTCCCAAACGGCAAATCCCTTCGGCCGTTGCCCCGGCCCTTTGGGAGGGTTCCCAGGTAAAAGACCATGTGTTTATTCGAGGGTCAACAAAGACCGCAGGGGCCATGGTAGAACCCCAAAACCTGGAGGCCCTCGGAGGGGCCCTGAAGGGACCTGGCAGTCGCCGCCTGGAATTAGCCACAGCTTGGACCAACCCCCAGAAAACCCCTATGGTTCCCCGGGTAGCCGTTAACCGGATCTGGCACCACCTTTTTGGCCGGGGTATTATCCCAAGTGTAGACAATCTTGGGGTCATGGGAGATCCGGTTTTGCACCAGCCTCTTTTGGATCAATTAGCACTCGACTTTGTCCGGGATGGTTGGTCCAGCAGGAAAATGATCAAAAGACTGGTCCTCACCCATGCCTGGAGGCAATCCTCCGATGCCTTGGCCGATGCGGTAAACCGTGATCCGGTAAACAGCCTTTTTCACTATTACCGTCCAAGGCGCATGAGCGGTGAGTCCATCCGGGACAACCTCCTCCTTGTTTCAGGACGCCTGAGCGATAAACGGTTTGGTCCACCTGCCGCTCCCTGGATTAACGATTTCCAGGAAGGGCGTGGTCGGCCGAATTCCGGTAAGCTCGACGAAGAAGGCCGCCGTAGTATCTATGTCGGAGTTCGGCGGAATTTCCTTTCCAACTGGATGCTTGCCTTTGATACACCGATTCCTTTTTCGACCGTGGGACGGCGTACAGAATCCAATGTCCCGGCTCAATCGTTGATCCTTATGAACCATCCCCTGGTCCATGAGTTATGTGAAAGCTGGGGGCAAAAACTGGCTCTTATGCCTGGAGATTCGGGGAATCGAATAAAGGCTCTTTACCTTCAAGCCTATGGGCGTGAAGCCACGGCGGAGGAGGTGAGCTTATGTCTTGATTACCTGCAATCACATAATTCCATTGCTGGGCCAGAAGGTTGGAAAGCCCTGACCCATGTTCTGGTAAACACCCGCGAATTTGTCTTCCTCCGCTAGGCCGACAACCCGAAAACTGGGGAATTGGAATGGATTCTCTGAATTATCACCCTTGGATGACCCGCCGCTCCTTACTTCGGGGAGGGTGTTTGGGTTTGGGAGCAATTGCAGCGGATGTCCTGGCAGGGAGGTTGGGTCTTGCCGATGTTTCAAAGGGTTCGGTGGATACATTGCACCATCGGCCACGAGCAAAAGCCGTCATTTTTCTTTACATGGATGGTGGGCCCTCCCAAATCGATACCTTTGATCCCAAACCTCATTTGGATAAATACGATCGCCAGGATCCCTATAAGTTAATGAAGGTTGAACCGACGCAGTTTAATAGCATTGGAACGGTTCTTGCCAGCCCATGGAAATTCAAACAATTTGGCCAATCCGGGTTACCGATAAGTGGCCTGTTTCCCTTCACAAGTGTCCATGCCGATAAATTGTGCATCATCCGGAGTATGGTTGCAAAATTCCCTGAACATACTTCTGCGAACTATTTCCTTCATACCGGTTTCGGCCTTCAGGGCAGGCCAAGTTGGGGTGCCTGGTTTGGCTATGGGTTAGGTTCTTACAACGATAGCCTTCCCTCTTTCATCGTTCTCAATGGAGGGCTGATCCCTCCCGGTGGCCTGGACAATTTCAATTCCGGTTTTTTACCGGCAGCATATCAGGCCTCGGTCCTGAAAGGGGCTGCGGCAGAACCCGTAGCAAACCTCAAACCAAAAGAAAAATCCCCAAGGGATCAGCGCGAAAAACTGGCCTTGGCTGCCCAACTTGACAAAATTGCCAGCACAAAAAAGGGCATTTTTCCTGAATGGGAAGCTGCTCTCAAAAATCAGGAAACCGCTTTCCGAATGCAAACCGGCTTGCCCGAATTGGTGGATATTTCCAGGGAATCCAAAGAGTTGCAAAGGCGATATGGTCTGGAAAGTTCCTACGAACCTACCAGGATTTATGGCCGTCAATGCCTTTTGGCACGCAGGTTTGTTGAGCAGGGTGTTCGCTTCATCGAAGTTACATGTCCCAATGTCGGTTTCGACCGTTGGGACCAGCATAGCGACCTGAAAAATGGCCATGAGAAGAATTCCTTGGCGGTAGACCAGCCAATCGGTGCCTTGCTTGAAGATCTCAAAGCCCGGGGACTATTGGAGACAACATTGGTCGTCTTTGCCGGGGAGTTTGGTCGAACGCCTTTTGCCCAGGGATCCAATGGTCGCGATCACAATCCCATGGGTTTTTCCATTTGGATGGCGGGTGGTGGGGTCAAGGGCGGCCTGGCGTATGGGGCCACTGATGAATGGGGCTACCGTTCCGTTGAAAACCCTGTCCAGATCCATGACCTGCATGCTACCATGCTCCGCCTGCTTGGGGTGGATCACAAGCGGCTTACCGTTCGTTTTGGGGGCAGGGATATGCGCTTGACGGATGTGCATGGTGAGGTGGTTGAAAAAATCGTGGCATAAAATGTGTGGGTCATTCGCTACCTGATCAGGCAATCTTTCACCAGATCCAGAACCAAATCTGTTCGGGTGGCCGTTAGGGCCACAATGGCCTGGCCCCCTTGACGGCTGACAAATCGGATGCTGGACAGGTTGATACCCGCCCCGGAAAAACGCTCCATCAATTCTGCCAATGCCCCGGGTTTGTCCTCCAAACGAATCAAAAGAACCTGTTCCCCAACGGCCTGGTATTCCGCCTCGGCTAGCAAGGTCAGGGCCCTGTCCGGTTTATCCACCCATATCCGGACGATGGCCCGGCCCGCAATGCTCTCGGCATCCAGCCGATCAATGTTTAAACCGTCAAGGGCAAGGATGGAGCCAATGTCAGCAATCAAGCCTGGCCTATCCTCCGTCACCACCAGAATCTGTTTCATGGAAGCCCCTTTTTGTTTGGATGGACCGAATTGGGATCGTTTCGAAGGTCGTTTGCAAAGCGTTGAATGCGTTCCAGATTGACATGGGGCATACAAATGATATGAGAAATTGGGCCTTCGGTAGCAAGTTGCCATTTGCGAATCAGGCCCTGGGAAGGACGGTGAAAAACAACCGTGATGGACTTCTCATGAGCCCACGGATGACGACCCAGGGTGGTTAGTATTTCGATCGTTTTTTTTGTGGTTTCCTGACATTTTCTGACCCAATCCCGGAATCCTTTTTCACCAATCGTGTGAAACGCATACCAAAGGAAAAGGGGCGTAATGGCATTGCGTGATCCGGAAAGGGTAGTGTCACGGGTACCAATATATTCCACACCGCTTGCCACCAAATCGACCAATTCCCGCCTTGCCAAAGCCACGCCACAAGGAATTGGAGAGCCAATCATTTTGTGGCCACTGATCGAAAGCGTGTCCGCTCCGTGGGCGAAGTTCCAAGGGGGGGAATCGTCCATAAAAGGAAGGAGCATCCCTGAAAGGGCCGCATCGATATGAAGGTGATTTTGGGTAATCCCCATCTCGCAAAGAACATTGCGGATCCCAACCAAATCATCTATGGCTCCCTTCATGGTGGTTCCTGCATTGACCACCATAATGGCAGGTTTATGACGCTCGATATGGACGGTTTCACGAAGGTCATCAAGGTCCATGCGGCCGTCTGGCAAACTTCGGATCATCAGGCTTCGTACCTTCAGAACCCTCAATATCTTGGCAATGGAATAGTGCGAATCCTCTGAGTAGTAGACAATGCCCTCGGGAAATCGTTCCCGGGCCAGGAAAAGTCCATACATATTTCCTTCGGTTCCGCCATTGGTCACATAACCCCAGGTGTCCGGCCGGGGGCCTTGGGTCAATCGGCAGAAGATTTCGATTAATTCCCTTTCCAGCTCATGGGTGTTAAGACCCAAATTACTGGCCAAAAACGGATCACCCACATTGTTGGCGCCAAATGCCAAAAAAGGTAAAAGGGAAGAATAATCAAAAAGGGAATTGGTGGGATACCCAAGTAAATGATCCGCCTCCCTGACAAATTTTTGATAAATCAGTTCCAGGCGGGCTTTGTCTGGGGCGGATAATTCCCCCATTTCAGGCGGGCGGTCAAAAAGGGGCAATAGTCCAAAGGGTTGCATCATTAGGTCAATATAGCTGCAAAGATCTTGTAAAGGAATGCCCCACCAACCCTGCTCGGGACGATTCAACCTGAGGCCAGGGCCGTTTTCTGTTCCTGGCAAGGAGTGAAAAAGGCCAACCCAAATCCTTACGATTTGGATTTACCAGGAAGTGGTAAGTTTTACCCAATAAATAGGCCCCGTTCACCGTTTGTTTGCCGATTATCAAACTTGCCCAAGTGCAACAATCATCATTCCCCATATTGTTTGCCAGAGCGGCATTTTTCCTTGCTTAATGGCTACGGTTTTAGGAAATGGCTTGGATCGGGACCAAAGTATTTTTTGCAATGATAGATGATCAGTTTTTGTAAGCCGGGCATAGTCCATAAAAGGCAATTCATTGATCCTTCCAATAGTCGGATTCGATGGCCAAATCTTCCGTTCCCGTCGGGGAAATGTTGAAAGAAACCAGCCGAAGGTGTTTGGGTCCTGGAGTGATGATGGTCCGCCACCCCCAATTTGGGCCAGTTGATGCCTTATAAGATCCTAAAAGGTCAAAAATGCCCTTCCCATCTATTGATCCAAGCAGGGTTATGCCCCTATCATCGGTATGGAACGAGTCTAGCCAAAAAGCCGATGCTTTCTTGGTCCCCTCCTGAACACCAAGCAGGATGGTGCCTTTTTGGGGAGATTGGTGATGGCTCCAAGTGTAATTCATTAGGGCAAATGGGCCATCACTTTTCAGGGAAACGCAAAGGTTGGATGCGGATTCCCCAAGTAAATCAGAGGCTGGATCCTGAAGGCGAATCCTCCCGGTCCAGTTTCCCAAAAGCACCTGCATCCATTTTAATCCATTCATGGACAAGTACTCTCTTTGGGAATTTTGGAATGCAGGAAATTGGCTCCAGGGTAGCATCAGAAATCAAGGTGTTTTCAGGGGACGAAGTCGGCCATCCGTAAGTAAATCCCAACCCCCGGATTCCAGGTTTACAATCTTTTCTCCCCCCTTGATGGTAATTAAACCCCGGAGTGTTTCAGGGAGAAGGTTTCGTTGGAGGCGATGAAGGCTTCCATCGATCATCACCACAGCGGCATCCGAATACGGGCTGCTAATTCCATTAGGATGGTCAAGTCGAAAATCCATTTCGGCAAGAGAGAGGTCCCTTGGCTCCATCCATGAAATCCTGGCCCCCAGGTTTTCTACCAATAAAATGCTTTGATCCTTTTCATCCTGGATATCCGTTGAAACAAGGGAATGGGGACCCGGCCAAGCCGTTTCCTTGCCAACAATTACAACATAGTTCGTAATGCTATTTGCAGCATGATGCTTTCCGTGGAAGGCGTAAATGGATGGCATTTTTTCTGCCAATTTTTGATTGTTCGGGCCGTTCCATGGTTCTGAAAAACAATATTCCTTATAAAGGTCATTTTGTTCGAGATAAGGAAGGATCAATACCCGCCAACTATGCCAAGGTTTTCCATCCGGGCCAATTACAAAGGCAGGTGGATAATGACCATTGGAGTCGGCGTAGTTGGCGACCGCCAACGCCAATTGTTTGAGATTTCATAAATCCGAACTTCTGTTCGCCGACTTACGGACCTGAGTTACCAGAATCGCAAAATAGAACCCACCTCCTGCCAAAATCGCCAAGGATAGGGTGGCCAGGAATAGGTTTCTTTTGCGGTGAACCGAAGATTTTGAAAATGAAATCATCAAATACCTCCAACCCCATTGTAGTCAAGTTAGCCTGGCAGGAGTCCGATTTTTCCTGGTGTCGGGATGAAGTAGGGCTTCACCTACCATCAATGCGATTAAAACCCAATTTCGATCGCCAATATCCTTGGGAAAAGTCCCGGGCGCTCCAGCATCCCATTTAGGGGTTCAAAACCAGTTTTGCACGAGTTTCAATTTCCTCCCACAAGGGAACCTTTCGGTATCCATAAAGCCTGGGGTCATTGGCAAGGTCTTTTGGATTGGCCTGTACGCATAGTATCCATGGAATGGTGGTGGGAAGGGAAGTGCCCCTTGTTAATCCCGAGTTCCCTTTAGGTAAATGGCCAAATTCCAAAAAAAGCTTTTTTTGACTCTGTTTTTCGACCAAACAAAGGTCAGGAACATGGAACCTTTTTCCCTCCATGAGCACTTCATGGGTTTCCAATAGTTCCCAGGATGCATTTGGTCTTTTGGTAAAAAGTGCCACCAGATCTTGCTTGATAGGGTTGGGCTGCTGAGGTGAGCTATCCACGGGCCTCAAACCAAGGCCACTATCCAAATGGAAAACCTTCGGCACTTTCCGTTTTCCCCAAGCCAGTTTTGCCTTTAACTCGAATTGTTCAAGGGATAGTACCCATGGAAAAAAACAGGCGAGCTGAAATCCATAGCGATTTGTCCGGCCGAAAAGTGATAAGGGACCATCAAGGGTGATTTGGATTCGCCCGTTGGGTCGGCTTTCATAAGTGGCCAAAAGCCGATGAAACCTTACCCTTTGAATGATTCGCCTCAGGTCCAGGGTATTGGGTTGAACCGCCTCGATAACGAGCGAGAGGGAATGCAGCAATATCCCCTGAACGAGGCCAATGTTGTAGGCATGGATCAATCGTTCGGAGGAAAGGGACTCAAAACCCATAAGTAGTTGTTCCGCAGGCAAATCGGCAAACAATTTTGATTCCGATTGATCCGGATTCATTCCCACAACGGTTGCGGCTTCAGTGAGCAACCTGGTTCGGTCAAAGTTATTATCCTTTCGGGCAATTGCGGCCCGGGCAAACACCTCAAATCGTAGTTGTTCTTCAAGTCCATCCAAACCTTCGGAGAATGAAGATCGTGATTGGAGGATATGATAAAATCCTTCCCAAATGCGTGGATTTCCAGGACCATTAAGAAAGGGAGACGCCAATTCCCGTAATACTCGCCGCGTGGTTTTATCATGGGAGCAGGCACATTCCGACCACCAGTCGATAAATTGTTGGGTTGGGACTTGCAACCATTCCGCGTTTGGTGGGAGATACTCCGGAAAAATTTCTTTGCCATCCATCCGCACAAGGGAAAGGTTACCTGTAAGCATCGTGATCCCGCCTCCTTACACTGGCATATTCTTCGGAGGTTTCGCGGGTAATTACTTCGTAAAGAGTGGCATGTTTGCTGCCTGATTTTCTGAGAATTCGGCCCAAACGCTGCACATGTTCACGAACCGTGGAACTTCCTGACAGGACTATTCCCACAGCGGCAAGGGGCATATCAACCCCCTCATTGAGTACCCGGCTAGTAACTAGCGTTGGGAATTTGCCAGAGGCAAAACCTGTCAGGAGGATCTTTCGTTCCTTTGCCGGAGTCAGATGGGTTAGAGGGGGGATTAGCAAGTCTTTTGCGATTTTGTAAACCGTTGCATTGTCTACTGTGAAAATCAGGGTCCGTTCCCTGGCGTGGAGTTTGAGCAGGCTTTCCAAAACGGTGTTTTTAGCCGGATTCGTTTGGGGAATCTGTTTTTGACGGCGAAAGGCACGAAATGCTGCCAGGCCTCCATCGACCCTGGCACAAAGGGAGATAAACCTGCCCCAGGCACCTTCGGTTGACATATCGAGTTGGTGACGGGTGCAAAAATCCAGGTAAGCTTTGCGACAAGCCTTGTATTCGGACCTCAAAACGGGATCAAGGTCAACATAAATCCTTTTAGTAGAGTAATTGGATAGGTATTGCCCGGATAGGTCGGGTATCTCCCGTCGATATACAATGGGACCAATCAGACCATCATAACAGGAGAGGGGTTGTTCCATTTTCTCCGGGGTTGCCGTAAGGCCCAGCCGAAACGGTGCAATGGAACCGAGGGCAGAGGTGGAAAAAGCTGGCCCAGGGAGGTGGTGGGCCTCATCAAAAACAATGAGGCCAAAACGGTTTCCCCACTTTTCCAAATGGATATGAGCCGATTGGTAGGTGCTTACGGAAATATCGGATAGGTCTTGTTCCCCACCCCCCATTTGGCCAATGGGGACCCCAAAGGCCAAATTCAGCTCCTTGCGCCACTGATTCAAAAGGTCAATGGTGGGGGTTACCACCAGGGTTGACCGTAGAGCCCGAATCATGGCAAGGATGGCCACAAATGTCTTTCCCGTGCCTGTAGGCAGAACTACCAAACCACGGGCCCCGGAAGACCACCAATGGTCCACCGCATCCCTTTGATGGGGAAAGGCAACCCTGTCGGTTTGGAGGGAAAGGGCCATTTTTTGATATTGTCTTGCCTCGTCAAGCAATGGGGTTTTGTTTTCTTTGGCGAGGCATATCAAATCGCGATAACGGCATCCTTCGGCCCGAAAAACCAATTCCCTTTTATCCCACAGAACCCAGGGTGCCTCCTGGAGCCATCCGGGAATGAAACCTCTTATGACAAGGGTTCCGGCCTCAAAACGGATCGACATTTCGTTAAGGGTTGGCACCTCATTTCCAAAGGGAAGGCCTTGCTCAGGCATGATTCTCTACCTGGTTTGGACCAAAATATCTACCAAGCCAGGCACGCAGGTCTTCCATGAGAACATAAAAAACGGGAACAAAAATCAATGAAACCAGAGTGGATACGAGGATACCGCCAATGATGGCACGGGCCATGGGTGCCCGGGTTTCCGCCCCAGGGCCAAGCCCGATGGCTGCCGGGATGGCCCCGGCAATGGTAGCAATGGAAGTCATCAGGATGGGCCTAAGCCTCAATGGTCCCGCCGCAAGGACCGCATTACGCGCGCTCTTTCCGCCCAGGCGGGCTTGCTCCGCATAATCGACCAAAATGATCGAGTTTTTCTTGACTAGTCCCATCAGGAGTACCAAGCCAATCATGCTCATCATATTCAGGGTGTCCCCGGTGAGCCAAAGGGTTGCAAGAGCCCCGGTGACGGCAAAGGGCATTGCCATCAAAACCGTTACCGGATGAATCAAGGAATTAAATTGTACTCCAAGAATCATATACGCTACAAAGATGCCAAGGAGCAGGGCAATTGCCAAGCTCGAAATGGTCTCTTCCATGGCCTTGGCATTTCCTAATTCCACGACCTGGTACCCTGCAGGAAGGATTTCCTTAGCAACCTTACGGACCTCGATCAGGGCGTCTCCCTGGCTTATCCCTTGAGCTGGATTTGCCGTGATGTTTACGCAGCGTTGGTGATCGTGGCGCCTGATGGTTTGCAAGGTGGATTCATGTTGGAGGTCCTCGATCAAATCCTCCACCCTTACAAGTTGATTATCCCCCAACCGGACCGGTAAAAAACGGAGTCGATCCGGGCTATCGCGGTCCTGTTCCAAAAGGCGCATGCGCACATCATAACGCCTGCCATGGTCAGTGAATTTGGCCACTCTTTCACCCCCCACGAGGAGGCTTATGCTTGTGGCAAGCCTCTCGATGGGCAGGCCCATCATAGCCAGTTTTTCGCGATCCGGCCGAATTCGAACCTCGGGCATTCCGGAGCGAAAATCGGTATAAATGTCAGCAAAAAGGGGCAATCCTTCCTTTGTCTGACATGCCTCCATAGCCCGTCCAAGAGACTTGGAAACGGCACCAAGGGATCCACCTGGGCCGATCACGGCAAGATCTATGGGATAGCCTTGTTGGGCGGTGAAGCCCTCGGTGGATTGGTCACGGGGAATGATTTGGAGATCCTGAACAACGCCAAGGTTTTCCCGCAATTGGCCTATGACCCCGGTCTGGGAAACGGAGCGATCGCGACGGGGTTTTAGCCGGACAAATAGGTCTCCTTCATTGAGGACCGGGTTGGTGTCCGTTCCGATGGTGGACAAGACACTTTCGACAGACTGGTTTTCCAGAATGATTTTCTCGCAATCACTCAAAAGCCTGGACATTTGATTGATGTTGGTTCCCACCTGGGCAGTGGCATGAAACAAAATCCTGCTCTGATCCTCGGATGGAACCAATTCGCGTCCAAGGCGGTTTCCGGTAAAAAACCAGCCGTTTATTGCTGTCAACAAAATGCCAAGTGCCAGAACCACGGGCCAAAAAGCCAGGGACCAGCGCAAAACCCCGCTGTAGAAGTGTTCCATTATTTTCATCAGGGTATCGACAGGCCATTGCAGGATTGGGCGAATGATCCAGTTGCCCACGAAACCAAGGATCCTTGGCAACCCATAGCGGAGAAAGACCATTGTAAGGCCACCCAATCCGGCTCCGAGGACAAGGCGACCATAATACAAAATGGAAGTATCCACTTTGGGGAGGGGAAATTCCGATTCCAGGAAATCCATGGTTGAACCCATCCAAGCCATCCAGGTCGGGCGATTGGGTTGGCAGCCAAAATAAATAAAAACGACTCCCATTATGGCCCCGGTTGCCAACCACTTTAGCCAGCTTTTTTTTGGGGAAGGAGGTGAGTTCTGGTGTCGTCCTTCGGGGAAATAGGCCGCCAACATGGGGGTTAGGGTAAGGGAACACAAAAGGGATAGGGATACCGCCACGGCTACGGTCACACCAAATTGGAAGAAAAATCGGCCAATGACTCCTGTCATAAACGCCACAGGGAGGAAAATGGCAACAATGCTAAGGGTCGCAGCCATGGCGGCAAATTGAATCTCCCGGGTCCCCTTTTTCGCCGCCCGTCTACGGCTTTCACCCTTTTCTTCGTGCCGATGAATGTTCTCCAGAACCAGAATGGCATCATCAACGACGACACCAACCGACAGCGAAAGGGCCAAAAGGGTCATGAGGTTCAAAGTGAAGGGTGGGAGGCCAAACCAGCTTAAAAAATCCTTGGTAAAAAAAAAGGTTCCCAGGAGGGATGTTGGAATCGTCAGGCAGATGTTCAGAGTTGTGGTAAAGCTTCCCAAAAAAGCATAGCAAACGATGCTTGTCAGGAGTACCCCAAGAATGAGGGTTAACTGGAGCTCGTGAATGTTCTCTTTGACAAACTCGGAACTATCGACCGATACCGCCAATTCGACCCCTTCCGGGAGGAGTTTCCTTAGTCGGGGTAGGGCACTTTGAATCGAATCACATACCTCCACAAGGTTGCCCCCGATGGCTTTGCGTACACCAAGGGCCACCGCAGGCAGGCGATTGAATCGCGCCAGGCTTCGGCGGTCTTCGCCCCCATCCTCCAGGATTGCGACATCTCCCAAATGGATCGTTTGATCGTTGCGCCTGGCTACAACCAATCGGCGAAATTCCTCCGCATTTTCAGCTTCGCCCATGGTTCGCAGGTTGAATTCAACCTGATTGCTCTTGATGTACCCGGCCGGTAATTCTGCGTGTTGGCTTTGGATTGCGGCCCGAATATCCTCGGCTGTCAAGGCAAAGGCTTCAAGCCTTTCAGGGTCGATCCATAGCCGCATGGACCTGGCCTGTAGCCCGGCGAATTGAATGCCACCCACACCATAAAGCGAACTGATTTCGGCTTTCAAAACGCGATCCGCCAAATCGCTGAGTTTATGAGGGGCAAAGGGGCCGGCCAAGGTCAACCATATAACGGGTAGGTTATTGGGATTGACTTTGGAGATTATGGGAGGATCAATATCAACGGGTAGGCGCCGCCTGGCCGAAGCCACTGCATTTTGGACATCCTGCATCGCCGCATCAACATCGCGATCAAGCTTGAAATAGACCGTTACAATGCTCGTCCCTTCGGAACTTTGGGATTGAATGGAATCGACTCCCTCAACGCTGGCTATCGCATCCTCGACAACATCTGAAACATCACCGTCCATGATTTCAGGAGAAGCCGCTTCGCGGTTGATGACTACACTTACCACCGGAAAATCGACTTCCGGGAATTGGCTAATCCCCATGGTTCGGTAACTCATCCACCCAAAAATCACAAGGGCGAGGGATACCATGACCGCAAAGACAGGGTTTCGGATGCTAACATCTGAAAGCCTAAGACTCATGAAGGATTCTCCAGGGAAACAGGGGAGGGGATCGTGCAGGAATTAGCCAAGGACTCTCCTTTGTAACCAAACCGCAGGGAAATCTCTTCCAGCCAGAGGAAAATAATGGGAACGGAAATCAGGGTTACCAAGGTTGATAGGGCAACCCCGCCAATGATGGCCCGCGCCAAAGGGGCACGGGTTTCAGTACCCGGACCGATGCCAAGTGCCAAAGGTAATGCCCCTACGATGGTTGCCATGGAGGTCATCAAAATAGGGCGTAAACGCCTGGGACAGGCAAATAAAAGGGCTTGCCGCGGTGCCATTCCGCTTCGGCATGCCTGCAAGGTCACATCCACAAGGATGATCGAGTTTTTCTTTACCAACCCCGCAAGAAGAATGAGGCCAATCATGCTCATCAGGTTTAATGTGTCCCCAAACCACCAGAGCGTTGCCAAAGCTCCGGTAAGGCCAAATGGTACAGCCGCCAAAACGGTGAAAGGGTGGACAAAGGAATTGAATTGGATTCCAAGGATCATGTAGGCAACCAGGAATCCAAGGACCAAAGCATCCCAAAGGCTTCCCATGGTTTGTTCCATGGCTTTTGCATTGCCCATTTGCACAATCCGGTAGCTTTCCGGGAGGCCAAGTTCCTCCCGACAAAGACGCGCCATTTCCAGGGATTTTTGAATGGCATCCCCTTGGGATATTCCAGGTACCATGTTTGCCGTGATCTCTACTTTCCGCAAATGGTTGTACCTGGCAATGAGGGGCAACATGGATTGGATTTCGGTTTGGGCCAGTTCCTCAAGGGACACAAAATTCCCCAAGGGAGCATTTTCGGGCTGGGTTGGGTTCCCGATTTTGAGTTGAATCTTCATTAGGTCATCCGGAGATTGTCTCTCTGGTTCGAGGTTCCGAAAGCGCACATCATAGCGCCGATTGCCTTCGGTAAATCGCCCCCCGCGAAGTCCTCCAAACTCGACATTGACAGTCCAAGCCAGTTTTTGTGTGGAAAGGCCCATTTGGGACAATTTGTCCCGATCCGGATGCAGGTGGGCCTCCACCATTCCAGGCCGGTAATCGGTGTTCACATCACTGACGAATCCCCCATTTATGAGCCTTGTCCGGATGAGTTCAGAATAACGGATTACCTTTTCCCATTCCGGCCCCTGGATCGCAAAATTAATCGGAAATCCTCGGCCAGAACTGAAGCCTTGGGTGGAAAGATCCAGCACTACGGCCCGCAAACCGGATATTTTCCCGAGAATAGAACGAGATTCATTGATCAATTCGGTTTGGGTGAGACTTCGCTCCGTGGACGGGATGAGGCGAATGAATATGGTTCCCTCGCTAATAAGTGACCCGGGGCGTATGCTCACAGCGGAAAACATGGATGCAATGAGTTCCTCGCCATTTTTGGGATCCTTTAATTGCATCATTGCCTTTTCGGATTCCCTGATCATTTTGTCTACATAGTCGATGCTTGATCCTACCGGGCAAATGACATTGATGATAAAACGGTTCTGGTCTTCACTTGGAATGAGTTCGCGACCGATCGGTTTGAAGGTCCATGCGGCTGGTTTTCCTTCCTTGAAAAACCAGCCAGGGAGTGGAATGGTCACGCCATTGAGAAACAAAAAAGCCCCAAAGGTAAGGGTCAGGCTAAGGCATAATACGCTCCGTCTCCATTCCATGATCACGCATAGTATAACCCTGTAGAGATCTTCCAATTGGCCAAGTACCCAGTGAACCGGGCGGACGATAATGGGTGACAACAAATAGCGGTCAAGCAACATCATCAACGACCATGGAATGCCAAGGAACAGGTTTCCCTTCCTGGGCACTTGCCCCATTCCCAAAAGAAAACGGGAAAGAACCGGGATGATGCTCAACGAAATCAAAAGGGAAAGGAGAACCGCAACCGAAACCGTGATCCCGAATTGATAAAAAAACTTTCCCGCGGCTCCTTGCATAAAAGCAACGGGAATAAAGATCGCCACAATGGAAAGGGTTGCCGCACCTGCGGCAAAGGAAATTTCCTGTCCACCTTTTAATGAGGCCAATCCCGGGGATTCTCCTTCTTCGAAACGCCTGATGATGTTTTCCAGAACCATTATCGCATCATCCACCACGACCCCGACCGAAAGGGACAAGGCCAGCAACGACATGAAATTGAGGGTGAAATTCAGCCACCACATTACCACAAGCGTCCCCAGAAGGGATGCTGGGATGGAAATGCAAACAGTAAAGGTAGATCCAAAAGATCCTAAAAAGAGGAATGTTACCAGGGCCGTCAGTATGATACCCAGAACCAGGGACCCTTTCACCTCCTCAATATCGTCCCGGATAAATGCCGAATAATCAACGCTGACTCCCACCTTTACATCCGGTGGGCAAATCGCATCCAGTTTTGGGATGCGCCTTTTGACCTCATCACAAAGTTCCACCACATTGGCACCTTGGCCTCTAAGAACCCCAATTCCCACCGTGTTCATACGGTTGAATCGACCCATACCCCTTTTGTCGCTCAAACCGTCTTCCACGACCGCAAGTTCGCCAAGGGGGGTTACATCCCCTGCTTTTCCCCTGGCCAGGGGCATTTTCCGAAAGTCATCCCTGTTTCTAGACTCCCCCAAAAAGCGCACCGTGGTTTCACGATTGAGACTGTTCAGGGTTCCCGCAGGCCGTTCTACCTGATTACTCCGGAATGTCTGGAAAAATTCCATGGAGTCCATGCCGTGAGTTCGCGTCGTTTCAGGATCTATCCAAATCCGCATATTGCGTTGTCTAAGCCCCGAATACATCACCCCCCCACAACCAGGAATGGTTTGGATCATCTGTTTGAGATGGTCATCCACCAACCGGTTCAATTCCTGGATGGGTCGTGGACCATTAAGTGATAGCCACATTACAGGAAATTTGTTGAAATTGACTTTATTGATTACGGGCGGGTCGATGTCGGTAGGCAATCTCCGCATGGCGGTGGAGACCGCATTTTGCACATCCTGCATGGCATGGTCCACATTGCGGTTCAAATCGAAGAAAACCGTCATGACCGATTGCCCCTGAAGGCTTTGGCTCTGGATATAGTCGATCCCTTCAATCGTGGACACCGCATCCTCAAGGATGTCCGTAACATCGTTTTCCATGATTTCAGGCGATGCGGCCTCACGAACCGTGGAAATGTTTACGACGGGAAAATCGATCTCTGGAAGTTGGCTAATGCCCAGTTTTGAACCTGCAAGGCCACCGAAAACGACCATGGACAGGGTTACCATGATCGCAAAAACGCTTTTGCCCAAACTTAACCGGACGAGATTCATGGACTTTTTCTCTGGCTTAAGTCCATTTCAGCAAGGATTTTAACCGAAGATTCCTCGTCCAACGCCAATGGGGTCCCCTCTTCAAGGGCCTCCGCTCCCCTTCGGACAATCCAGTCCCCAGGACGCAAGCGATCCAAAATTTCCACAACTCCAGGTCGCCTCCTGCCGGTCTGCAGCCTTTCCACCGCTTCGGCTTCCCATTCTATTTTGCCATCACCCCTGAATAGGGGTTTTGGCCTAAACACGAGGAAACCTCGCTCCGTAGCACGCAAAGATTCTTCGGGAATGATCATGGTTTCTCCTGCCGATGCGACAGGAATGTATAACTTTGCGGTGAATCCCGGGCGGATTCCCTGGGTGGCTGCCCAAGGGGGAAGTTCCGCCTTGCACTCAAACATATGGGTGTCGGGATTGCCTGTTGAACTTAGGTAGAAAAGCTTGGCATTAAAAACCCTTCCCGGAAAACTCCTGAGGGTAAAAGGCACCAAATACCCCTCCTGAAGGGCACCGCTATAATACAGTTGGCTGGTAATGATCCCTTGCCATGGTCCGGATACCAGACTGGTGGCGAATCTCAACTCCTCCTGTCCCGGAAGTGTTCGTTGCCTGTTCTGGGTGCTTTTTTCGATTTGAATGCGGACAAGTGGGGTCGACCGCTCCGGGATGAATCCAACCACCCGAAGTTTGGTAAGATCTGCAAGGGTGCCAATGACTGTTTTATCTTCAACAAAACTACCTAAATTGATCCGCTTCTGGTTGATTTGCCCACGAAAGGGGGAACGGATGATGGATCGCTTCTGATTGTACTGGGCAAGGGCATAATTTGCCGTGGCTTCTCCTACCTCTGCCTCTCCCAGCCGCACATCTCCAACCAACCGGGCTCGTTCTTCCCTGCTCACCCCAATGCCTGCCCCCAGGGATATTCCTTGCAGGTTTTTGGCTTTTTCCAAACCGGCTTTTGCTTTATCCAAAGTGCTTTGGGATATTTTCAACGCCGTTTCATAACGGCTTTGATCGACCTTTACCAACGGTTGGTCCTTTTCCACCCATTGTCCCTCACGGAAAAGGATTTCTTCCACAACCCCTGAGGTCCCGGCAGCGATTTCCGATTGGCTTTCCGATTCCACGAATCCCACGGATTCCACATTCGACTCGAGGCGGGTTAAACCCACCTTTTCAACGGCTACGGACCTTCGAAGTCGGGCTTGGGAGGGTTTTCCCGTGGTGGAGCCGGTCTGGTCCGTTCCCGACCTGGAGCACCCCACCATGAGCCCGAGGGAACACAAAAACAGGCTGATTGTAAGTCGCATAATGACCCGCCAAGGGTGGATAAAGGGGATTACCTTGGCATTTTAGGATAGGTGGATGACCAATTCATGAGAAATAGCACAAGTTTGGAAGGTTCAAGAGGGCTGAAACCAATAGGGATTAGGGTGGTTGGACCCAAGATTCTTGGACCCTGCATCCCGATTTCTTAAAAAATCAGCATTGGCCCTCTCCAGTCGGGGCTCCTTTCTTTGATTGAGCACACAAAAAACCATGCTTCACGACGAACTTCGGGTCTTTAGTGGTCGGGCCAATCTTCCCCTGGCGGAAAAAATTGTCCAGCACCTTGGAGGGACGCTTGGACGAATGACCGTGGGAAATTTTCCGGATGGGGAAACTTCCGTTCGAATCGAGGAGGATGTCCGGGGTCGCGATGTTTTCATTGTCCAGCCAACCTGCCCCCCGGTAAACGAACATTTGATGGAACTATTGGTAATGTTGGATGCATTCCGAAGGTCCAGTCCGGCCCGGTTAACCGCAGTATTACCCTATTATGGCTACGCCCGCCAGGATCGTAAGGATGTGGGACGGGTACCCATCACCGCCAAATTGGTGGCAAACCTCCTGACCAATGCTGGAGTCCACCGGGTATTGGCACTTGACCTTCATGCCGCCCAATTGCAGGGTTTTTTCGATATTCCTGTCGACCATTTACATGCTGCCCCGGTTATCGTGGAACATGTCAGTTCGCTGAATATTCCAAGCGACGATTTCATCGTTTTGAGCCCGGATGAGGGAAGCATAAAAAAGGCGCTAACCTTTCAAAAAAAACTGGGTGGGTCCATTGCCATCGTCGATAAAAGGCGCTCAAGTGCCACGGAAACCAGCCAAGCCAACCTGATTGGGCCATCCCTGGAGGGTAAGGTGGTCTTTATTTTTGACGATATGATTTCCACGGCTGGGAGCGTTGTCGGAGCCGCCCATGTCGCCAAGGCCCACGGGGCAAAAGAAATCCATGTTTGTGCCACCCATGGTGTTTTGGTTGGCCCGGCTATTGAAAGGCTAAAAAATGCCCCGCTCCAGTCGGTTATTGTCACCGATTCCATCCCTCTGACACCCCATAAACAACTGCCAAAAATCAAGGTTTTGAGTGTGGCAGGCTTGCTGGCGGATGCCATCAAACGGATTCATAAAAACGAATCGGTAAGCAGTTTGTTTGTCTAAAGAAAGTCGATTTCCTCTCCCATTGATCAAGGGGTGAGGCTTTTCCCGGACATAACGAGGGTTTTCTTACCCTGTTGGGTAGTTGTGTCGGGACCATGAATGGTGTCCCCAAAAAAGTTTTTTGTTTTCACGAAGACCGTTCAAGTATAGGCCCAAGAAACTTCCTAAATCATTCGCCAATGAATACTTGTGGTGTTATTCATGAAAAACCAAAAGGAGGTATTTTCAAATTTTTCCAAAAGTTTTGCCAACCTTTTTTTGGGAGCCGTTGACAAACTCTGGTAGGGGAGTAAAACATCAAAGTTCCAAGCGATTGGGACGCGCGATGCGGTAACGAACAGCGCAGTGGTGGGTGACTTTCCTGAGAGGGAGGGTTGTCTGCTGCTTTAAGGTCTTTGACAAATCGGTGAAGTAATAGCCAAGCAAATTACAAGCTTGC
>SXGS01292030.1_pt1 | contig 36720 bp, 31 predicted proteins | sample 3174681 | NCBI WGS metagenome assembly SXGS01 (sample SAMN11356861, study PRJNA531348) | freshwater metagenome | isolation source: freshwater sample F1-80 | place: China: Fuxian Lake, Yuxi | collected 2017-12-25
GAACCCAATGGCTGCTTTCAAGGATCTGGTTCCGCCCTTCAAGTCGGCTTTGTTCCGGAGATGGGGGCAGGGGGAGGGACGGGGACTCCTTCGGATCGGGCTTTGGTGTTGTCGCTCTGTTGGCAAAGAAGCCGTGAACCATGAGCGACCGCACGGCGATCCCGACACCCAGAAAACCAACACCGCCACCGAGAGAGGTCAGTAACCAAAACAGTTGAGGTGTTCCTTCCATACAAAACCTACATCGAAAGGATGGTTTGGAACAGTTCGTTGACCGTTGAAATGAGCTTGGCAGACGCCTGATAAGACCGCTGATACTGGATCATTGAAGACATTTCTTCGTCGAGTGACACACCTGAGACCCCGGCCCGCTGCTGTGTCAGCAAATGACTAATGACTTCTTGGTCGGCCAAGCGGTTGTTGATGTTGGCCAACTCCTGACCGTAGGTGGCTACGGCTTGGTTATAATGCTGGGCTACAGTCATTTTTCCGAGAGCCTCCTGAGGAGCCTCGAGCCACTTCAGAAGGTTGGCCGCGACCGTGTTGTCTCCTGTATCGGTGTTGGCACTCAGTTGAAGTTTTCGGACATCCGCGACCAGATCCTTGTTAACAGCGATGTTCGATGCGTCAGTTCCCGTGAAGAAATCCGCGCCGGTGGAACCATCCAAACTGACCCCGAGCTTGTGCACGGAGTTCATCCCCTCAATCAGGTTGGTGGCCATGAGGTTGATGTCCTGGCGCAAATCCTGGAGGACCGTGTCCCGGGCCTTGACTAACCCTTGAATGGATCCTTGGCCGGTGAGCTTGGCCGTGGTGTCTGAATCTGAGTTTCGTACGGAAACCTGCACGCCACCATCGGCATCCACGGCTCCTTCTAGCTTGCCTACAGCTAAATTGTCTTTGATGACCTCTACACCATCGATGGATACGGTGATTTGGTTTTGATCGTTGAATTGAGTTTTGATGGTTGAGTAGCCGCCCAACTCCTCCAAACGCATCTGCAAAGTATCCTTGGCTAGGCCTCCACCAGAGATGCTGGCCAGGGAGTTATCCATGGCGGCACTCGCTGTGAAGCCGATCAGTTCATTGGCCTGTTTGATCCGGTTGTTCAGGTCCGCATTCAGGTCTGACTTGAGGCTGGTGAAGCGGGTTTCGACCGAATTGAACTTGTCGGTCAGCTGGTTGGCCTTGAGAAGGAGCACCTGACGATCCGCCACCGAAGTCGGTGATACGGAGACCGCCTGGAGGGCGTTGTAGAATTCCGAAAAACCGCTCGCGATGGCCATCTGACCGCCAAGATTTCGGGCAGCACTGTCCGCCTCAGGGGTCGCACTTTGTCGGTCGATTTGTTGACCCAACATCGACTGACCGATTTGCAGCGTGCGTTGAAAATTTTCTAGGTAGCTCTTGTTGCTCGATTCCCGGATGAGCTGCTCGTCCAGAATAGAATCGCGCAGGGATTTGGTGCCGAGGACCACGACCCCGGAGCCGGACCGCGGTTCGACGAGGATCCGCTGGCGAGCGTAGCTAGGGTTGTTGACATTCGAAATGTTGACGCCTGCCGTCTCGATCCCGGCCCGTGCGGCCAAGAGCGAGGATGACGCAATTTCGAGAGAGTTGAGGAGTCCGCCCATGATTCTGGCTCATACGACCGCTTGCCATCGAGAGACTGGGTTTGCACTAGCGAAGGCTCGCTCTTTGCCCCGGGCTCCGTATGTGCGGCCGGTCGAAACCACACCCGATCGTTGCAGCACCTGTTGGGCCAACTCGATGGAACGGCCTAAAAGGAGTTGGTTTTGGCGGAAGGCCCTCTGACAGGAATCCATCACGGACTGCAAATGCACGACCAGTCGCTCGATTTCCTCGACCTTGAACGCCGGTAAATGCGTATAAATTTCCAAGCGTCGGCCGGGCGGAGCAATTTGGTGTTGTTGCGCGAGTTGCTGTTGGGAATCTGTGCGGCGTCGCGTTAGCACAAACAATTGCTCAACGGCCTGTTGCTGAGCGGCTAAGTTACTGGTGAGTTCAACAAACTTCCTGTGAATCAGGAGTGTCTGCTGCTGATCAGTGATGCTGAGTAATCGCTCCGCGCACGAAGTCTCCGCGGCGAGTGAATCTTGCCAATCCTGTGGGTCGAGGATCACGGCTGCGGAAGTTGAAGCGCCTTTTCAGGGTGTGATTCAGTCCCGATTTGGAGAGCCAACTGTCGGGAAAGGGCTGCTTTCAGACCCAACTGCCCGGATTGGCTGATCTGGTTGGCCACCATGTCGTGAGCCATGTCGCCATAGACCTCGCCGATCAATTTGGCCTCGCCACTCTTGGCGGGCAGGATACTGGGTGGTTTAGCTGATTTAAGGATTTCTCGGACCAACATCCCCTCGAATTGTCCGACGACTTGCTCGGCTCGGTGTTGTGGGGTTCCCGTCTTGGCAAGTCGCGACAATGCATTCGGGTCTACATTGCTCAAGAGGGTGGTGGTCATAGTCTTGAAAAACTTATCGAACCTGAAGTTCTGCCTGCAGTGCTCCCGCCTGCTTGAGCGACTGGAAAATGGCAACGATGTCGCGCGGACTGGCACCGATAGAATTGAGGGCTGCGGCCACCTTTTCCACGGTGGGCATCTCTGCAAAGGGGATGAGTCCACCTTTAGCCTCGGTCACATTCACGTCGGTGTTTGGAACAACGACGGTTTGTCCGTTGGGCGCCAGTGGGTTGGGTTGTGAAACCGTGCCGGACTGGGCGATGGAGACGATCAGACTGCCGTGAGCAATGGCGCAACTCGACACGCGTACCCGAGAGGTGGCGACAATGGTTCCTGTCCGCTCATTCAGGATGACGCGGGCCGGGACGTCCATCGTGACTTCCAGCGCCTGCACTTGAGCGATGAATTCGATGGGCAGCGACTGATACTGATCGGGCAACTCAATCATGAGAGTCCCGCCATCCACGGCTCGTGATGAGTCCGGGAACTTCCGATTGATGGCCTCAGCCGTCCGAGCGGCCATGGTGAAATCAGGATCGTTGAGAACCAGTTGCATGGTGTTTTCCTGGAGCAGGGTCACCGGGATCATTTTCTCAACCATGCCGCCTCCGATAATTTGTCCGCTGGTGGGGTGGTTTTTGGTCACCGAGCTGCCGCCGCCGCTGGCTGAAAATCCGCCAATGCTGATGGCCCCTTGAGCCACAGCATAGACCTTGCCGTCGGAGCCAATGAGAGGGGTTTGCAACAGCACGCCGCCTTGAAGGGTCTTTGCATCACCCATCGCGCTGATCAGAACATCAATTTTCGAGCCCGACTTTGAGAAGGGCGGGATTTCAGCGGTGACAATGACAGCGGCCACATTCTTCGAGGTCACTCGGGGAGGAGGAACAACCAAGCCGAAGCGCTGCATCAGGTTGGCGATGGCCTGCTGGGTGTAGTTGGGGTTCTTGTCGCCGTCGCCGTTGATACCGGAAACGAGACCGTAGCCCATGAGTTGGTTGCCTCGGGCTCCATGGAGGAATGCGATGTCCCGAATGCGGACACCCCCGTACGGTTGGGCGGACACTGGAACGATGGCCATCCACAGAGCCACGGCCCAAGGAGTGCCGAGTCGGATCAAGTTTTTCAAAATGGAGTGGTTGGGGTTAGGCATCGATCACATCGGGTTGACTTTGTCCCACACCTTGCCGAACCAACCGCGCTTTTGGCTGTCGTTGACCGAACCAGATCCGTCGAAGCGCAGGGCGAGATCGGCCAATTGGTGGCTCAGAATCGTATTATCCGCGGTTACATCGACCCGCCGGACCGTGCCGCGCAGTACAATGGTTTGCCCCTCTCCTGAGAAGGAGGTGGAGCGTCGTCCCTCGATCAGTAGGTTGCCATTGGGCAGAGCGTCCACCACGCGGACGGTGAACCGCGAATTGATGGAATCGGAATTTTGAACCTGCCCGCCTCCGTTGAAATCGGTTTTGGAGGAAGCGTTCATCCCTGGAAACATTCCGCCCTTGGTCATGAACTTCATGTTCTGGGGCTTGAAGAGGAATTGGTTAACGCTCGCATCAATGCTCGATTCTTTCTGGGTCTTCTTGGTCTGGTTCTTGGTGGCTGAGTTGTTTTCCTGAACGATGACCGAAAGCAAGTCACCCACAGCCAAAGCTCTCCGATCGGCCAACGGCGAGATCGAGGTTTCCGTCCACAGAGAATCGGCCGGCAGCCCACCGGTGCAGAACAGGAGACTAACGAACAACAACAACAATCGTTTCATTGATGACCTTTCCTTTGAGTTCTACCGGTTTTAGGGCGCTTCGAAGCTTCATCGTCCCACCTTTGAAGCCATCCTCGAGGGCAATGGCCTGAAATTCGACCGAAAGAGCCCCATCTTCGAGGCGAGCGGAGATGGTATCACCTCGACGGATCGCGGGTCGGCGGCGCAGGGACCGTTCCATAAGCACTCCTCCGGCCGGAATTGGGGAAGATGTCATCCAATCATCAGCAATCGGATCACCAGACCATGCCGATCCGGGGAGGCTCAAAACATCGAGCGACTGCTTTTGGAGAGAGTTGGCCGAAAGGACAACCTGGCTGAGTATGGGGCTATCGGTCACCCAGACTTCCCGGATCCATTTGACCCGGATGGGAATTGCCAGGGATGCGGCCACCTGACCATCGACCCGGATTTCAAATTGGGGGTAAATGCGACGATTCGGCAGCTGGATTTGTGTCGTCCACCGCAAGGAGGGTTCTCCGGGAGGCAGGGAAATTGGAGGGAGATTCCGCTCAAATTCGACAGTCAGCGTGCCATCTTGGATCTTCCAAAGGTTTCGCAAGGAGTTCTCCAGCAGTCCTGTCAGTTCTTCCCCACTCATTGGATGCTGAGTACTGATAGCGGCGTTATCGGCCGCCAAGGCCAATGATACAGCGCTCAGCAGGCAGCCGATTAGGAGGAGGGTTCGTTGCATGGTAATGGGCATCAACGCTTGAGGTTGTTGCTCTGCTGCATCATCTCGTCCGCGGCGGAGATGGCCTTGGTGTTCACCTCGTAGGCCCGCTGGGCGATGATCATGTTCACCATTTCCTCGACCACTTTGACGTTCGAAAGCTCGAGGCTTCCTTGGTTCACCTCGCCGAACCCATTTTCGCCCGGTTGCCCGGTCTCGGGGGCGCCGGAGGCAACGCTTTCGCGGTAGACGTTCCGGCCGATGGCGGTCAGGCCCGAGGGGTTAGGAAAGCGGGTAAGCTGCAATCGGCTGGTTTGCGTTCCACCGGCCGTTGCGATGGACACCTGACCATTGTTGGCGATGGTGACTCCAGTGGTTCCGGCCGGGATGGCTGGGAAGCCGGTCACGTTGTAACCGTCACTGGTGACGACGGTGCCCGCTGAGGAGGTCTTGAAACCACCATCGCGAGTGTAGCCGCGGGTTCCGTCGGGCAATGAGACCTCGAAGAAACCATCACCCATGATTGCTAAGTCCAATTTCTCACCGGTCTGGCTCATTTCGCCATTGGTGAAGACCCGGGCCGTGGCTACGGTTCGCGTTCCGTGTCCGACTTCGACACCGGCTGGCAGGGCGTTGCCCGCACCTTGCTCCGAGCCAGCCATACGGGTGGCCTGGTAGAGAAGGTCCTGGAACTCGATCTTGCTCTTCTTGAAACCGGTGGTGTTCACGTTCGCCAAATTGTTGGCGATCACATCCAGATTGTTCTGCTGTGCTTGCAGACCGGAAGCGGAACTGTAGAGGGCTCGGATCATGGGAGTTTCAGAAAGTCAGTTGCGGTGAAATCAGGGGCTATTGGGGCGGCGTTCCGAGTTCCTGGATGGATCGGCCCATCCGCTCATCGGCCACCTGGAGGGCGCGCTGGTTGGCTTCGAAATGACGCATAGCCAAAAGCATGTTGCCCATTTCCTGAACTGAAGAGGTGTTGGCTCCCTCCAAGAATCCCGTTTGCACGGTGGTTCCGGCTGCGGGAGTCGTCTTCAAATTAGCGGGAAGACGGTAGTAGCTCCCGCTGAGATGCTGGAGTTGGGAGGGGTCCGCAACTTCAACCAACTGGACTTGTCCCCGAGGAATTCCGCCTTGGGAAATTTCACCGCGGGGCCCAAATGACACCGCTCCCGCTTGAGGATCGATGCGAACGGGGCCGGTGTCTCCGAGGACTGGATACCCTTCCTTCGTCATGAGGGCTCCTTGTCGGTCGACATGGAACTGACCATCTCGAGTGAAGGCGCGCCCGCCGCCAGGAGCCTGAACCGCGAAGAACCCAGGTCCCTCCAAGCCTAAGTCCGTCAAGGAGCCTGTGGGTTGAAGAGCTCCTTGGTTTCGATTCAGCCCGGCCCGCAACATGGGATAGGCGCTGCCTACCTGAGAGTTGGAGGGCGTGGGATTGGGTGAACCGGGGATGCGGAACTCTTCAAAGCCACCCACCTGAGCGCGATATCCCGGAGAGGATTGCCCAGAAAGGTTTTGCGCCACCAAATCATGCCACTGCATGTTGGCCGTCATGGCCGCTGCTGCTTGATGGAGCGCAATGTTCATCCCGAGCTATCGCAGCACTCAGTGTGCCATTAATACGTCACTGACTGGCATATAAGGTGCTGCGTTTTGCCGGGGCAGAATTTAGATTCGTCTAAAGTTGGTGCTCTTACTGTAAGCATGTTCTACTAACCATGATGACCAATCCTCAGGAAATGGGTCGGCAGATGCTGGCTGAAGATCCAGGCGCTGTGCCGCCGGGTGCCACTGAACCCACGGGGGCTCAGTCCAAGCGTTGGGTCGACCAAGCCGAGGCTAAGGCGGCTTCTGGGGATCGTTTAGGCGCAATCCAAGATTTGGAGCAGGCGTTGACCGTGGAACCCAACTCCTTGTTCGTGCTGCGAACTCTGGGAAGCCTTCTCATGGATGAAGGAAAACATTGGGAAGCCAAACAGCGGTTCCAGCAATTACTGGATCAGCAGCCAGAATACCTGGAGGGGCGAATTCTTTCGGCCATCGCCAGTCTGAAGATGGGTCGACTGGATGAATTTCAGTCAGAAACCGAGAAGGCGTTGGCAATCGATCCCCAGCAACCGGATGCCCTGCGCTGGCGAGCCCGGGTGGCCTTTGACAACCAACTCTACGCCGAGGCTGGACAGTTCTACGTGCGGCTGGTGGACGCAGGTCACGCGGATGCGGATGTGCTGACCGCTCTGGGGGTTTGTCTGGCGCAAGGTGGGCAATGGAACATGGCGGCAGAGACCTTTGCCCAGGTCCAGGTGGCCTACGGAGGCGGAGAAGTGGCGCGTGAAAATCTCGGTGTCGCCCGTCAACGCATGAGCCGCCGCGGAGGAGTCGATGATTTGTCGGCACTGCTCGCCGAGGCGGATGCGGATTATAAATCAGGCCATCCGAGTTTGGCCTGTTGGGCTTGGACTGAGGTGCTCCGTATTCGTCCGCGGGACGATTCACTCAGGCGTTCTTTGGTTTCGGTCCTATTGGAACAGCGGTGGACGAAAATGGCTCGGCCGCATTTAGAGGAACTCTTCCGATCCAACCCTTGGGACCCGTCTATCGGGACTTGGTTGGCGTTAGTTCTCTTCGAATCCGGGGACAAGCGCGGTGCGGCCAGTGCACTAGAAGGGGTTTTTGCACTAGATCCGGCCTTCGACGAAGCACGTCGTTTGGAGGCTGATTTTTCTTTGAGGGATGGACGATATGAGGAGGGGCGTTGGTTGATCCAGCGCTTGCTCGACCGCAACCCGGGCGACTTCAGCCTGCTGCTTTCCCGGGGCATTTGTGCCTTCCATCTGGGTCGTTGGGATGATGCCGTGACCAGCCTGGAAGCAGCTGCAGTGATGCAGCCCGACAATGCTCAATTGAAGCAGAATTTGTCTGTGGCCCGAGAGCAGCAACGGTCTGCGGCCATGGCTCAGGTGGATTCGCATGTCCGTTCTGAGCTGGACCGCGCCGGTGAACTTCAGGCGCGTGGGCAGATCCGCGAGGCATTGGGTCGCTTAGAGGCTTTGGCGGCACTGCGGCCAGAATGGTCTGAGATCTGGGATTCGATTGGTTCTCTCCGGTATCTCAGCGGCGACGCTCTGGGTTGCACTCGCGACCTGTCCCATGCGGTCCGTTTGGCCCCTGGATTGCCCGATACCCAGGTGCGATTGGCGATGGCTTATCGCGATTGTCAGAGGGAATCCGAGGCGTTGGCCGTGTTGGAACAGGTGGTGGTGGAGCATCCAGAACATGCCGCCGGATGGCGTTTGAAGGGGGACTTGCAGCTGGAATCCTCGCCCGAGCAGGCATGCATCAGCTATGCGGCCTCGCTGCGAAGCAATGGCTGGCTTCCTGATGACCTCATTCGGTTGGGTTTGGCCAGTTTGCAGAGCGGAAAGCCCAATGAAGCGCGTTCAATCTTTCAAACGGTTCTGGCCATCCAACCGGGTCATCCGACGGCGCTCAAAGGTCTCGAACGGACCCCAGTTTCCTGATCATGGCGTCACCCTCCGAAGAAATTAACCCCTTGGACCAGCTTCGGGCCTTGCGCACCGAGGTGATTGACCGAGAGCGGACCCGCATGCGCGGGCTGTTGGATGAGGTGCCGACTTTGGAGCAGGAGAGCGCTGGGGGAAACGCCATTGCCGAAGCCAATGTTCCAACGGCGGAGGACTCTGACGCCGCTTCCGAGCGGAAACCCCGAAAAGGTAAAGCAGTGCGGCGTTCTGCTTCGCTCGAGGGCGAAGAGCTCAAGATTCGTCTGGGCACTGAGCTTCGGCGGCTGGTCGCTCAACAATGCCACACCGATGGCTGGTCGGTGAATGACTTGGTTTCATCGGTTCTTCGGTCGGCGTTGTCAGCTCGTTCACCGTCCATCTGGCATGGCGGCTCTGCCTTAGCCACGGCCAACGTGTGCCGCTTTTGGCATCGTCACCCCATGGACACAGCCTTGAGGCTCACCTCCGATAAAGGTGTGTTCCTGATCACCACCAATCCGGCGAGCCCATTGTTCAAGCACTGGAAGGAGCACTACACTCTTTTAGGAATGCCCGATTGTGACCGGATGGCCCGCCAGATGCGCCTGATCCAACTTCAGGAGTGGGTTCAATCGGTGGATGATTTTGATGTAGATGACTGGCGCAAGACTCTCACAGAAGAGGACTATATGGTCACTCGGGCGGTGGTCTCTCAGCACGATGTTCCAGCCGATGCAGCCTCGCGTGATGACGAAACCAGCCTCTCTTCAAGCACCCCATGAAGACTCCGACTTCCCCCCATCCAATGGCCACTTTTACAAAAGCCCTCACTTTTCCTGTCGCACTCGCAGCCGTCGTCGTGCTTCTGGCCCTGAGTGTGGAGGGTGCTGAACCCGCTGGATACCTGAGTCGAGTGGAGCGAGATCTCGGAAAGATTCGAGTAGAGACTCCGCCCAAGCCGCCCGTACCGCCATTGGCACCGCTACCGCAGACCTATATTCCTGAGCCTCAGTTCACGGCGGAGTTTTTGTCTGAATTGAAGACAAGTTCAGCCATGCATCGGACCAATTTCATCGTTCGAGCGGATACCAGTGAATCGTTCAATTCCCAGATGCCCCCCCCCGTCTCGCATCCTTTAGATCCTGTCCCGTCCGGCGTTGGTGACGACCCGGAAAAATCGCGGCAATTACTCCGGTATTTTTTCACTCAACTGAATTTGACTAATGCAGCGGCCGGAATGGCAGGCACTTCAGGAGTGCCCGTGAATATCGTCCTGCCGTTGCGGATGTCTTCCGGAGAATCTCCGGCGCGGGGCACAGGAAGGGCTACCTATGAATTGCGTTAAACGATTTCTGGCGGCAACGCTCTTCGGAGTTGTGGCCTTAGCGGACTCTCCAACTCCAGCCGGAGAGGTCGACCCTCCGAAGGCATCAGCGGTAGCCGTGGAGTACGGACTGGATCCCCGCTTGGGAGCCTTGCCCACCGAAAATCTGCAGTTTAAGACCAACACGAACTACTTGTTGGATCAAAATAAGGCAGCGGAAGCGCGCTTTCAAAAACTGCGCGGGATGGGGTCACGGACCAACTATTTAGAGGAATTTAGTCGGACGGTCGAAGCGGTGCTAAATTCCGATGCCTCGGAACGTATCAAGGAGGACACCCGGAAACTCACTCTTCTGGAGTTGGCTCATCAACGCGAGTTGGCGGCTGAAAAGGACCAGGCTGGCGGGCATCTGGAACGGGCTCTGCAACTGTTGGCTGAATACGTCGAGCGCTATTCCCGAGACCCGGCGGTTCCAGAGGTCTTGTTGCGACAAGGGTACTTGCTGCGACGGCTCGACTTGAAGGATGAGGCGATTGAGAAATTTTACCTCGTGTTGCGGTCGGTACCGAGGATTGAAGGTCGGAACATCGCCTACTCGCGGCGTCTGGTAATGATGGCGCAATCGGCTATCGCGGACACCTGTTCCGATCTAGGGCGCCATGCCGAAGCGGCTGAGCTCTACGGGCGTATGCTTCAAACCAAATCGGAAGAACTGGAGGTCGAGACCGTTCGGATCAAGCAATTGCGCTCGCTGCGAGAATCAGCCCCTAACGGCATCTTGGAGCGGCAGGCTATGGGGTTTCTCGAAGATTTCCCTGACTCCGATTACATTCCCGAGGCTCGATATTTTTTGGCCCATTCCTTGAAACAGCAAAAGAAGCGTGACGCAGCTTTGGAGCAATTTCAGCTATTGCTGGAGGCGGTCGAGTTGGCGCCACCTGAACGGTTGACGCGATGGATGCCGTGGAAACTCCGTGTCGGAAACGAGTTGGCCAATCAGTTCTACTTGGAGGGCGATTACCTTTCTTCGGTGTCGCTTTACCGCGCATTGGCGAAGTCCAACGCAGAGGGTCAAACCCGGCAGGCCTTCCAGTACCAAGTGGGTTTGTGCGAAGAGCGTTTGGGCCAAGTTGAGGATGCGATCAAGACCTACCAGCAGATCGTCGAAGCACCGACCACTTCGTCTGGCGGTTCCAACACCAACGCCAACGCTGTTCCAGTTCAAATCTTGCGGAACATGGCTACGCTGCGCATCTCGGTGTTGAAGACTGCCTCTCGGAGGGACCCGGCTCCTCGGATCCCTGGAGCTCAGCCTTGAAACCAACCATGTCTGCCGCCTTTGAGACCTCGTTGGCTGCCTATCATCAGGTATGCCTCCAACTGGCTGACTTGTCCGAGGAGGAAGGGCGCGCTCTGGAATCCGGAGTCAAGCCGCCGATGGTGGAGATCACACGCCGCCGCCGTGATTTGCTGAGAGAACTGGCCAGAACTCAATCCGCCGTCAAGGCGGCCTCACCGGTGCCTTTTCCGGATAGACTGCGTCCGGCTCTGCAGGCCACCCTTGACTTGATCCAGCGTTCAGTGCGACTCGATCGACAGAATGAACAGTGGATGCTCCGTCACCAAATGATACCTGGTGATCTCGTCCCCAGTAGCGCAAGTCGGAGCCCGCAGCGGATTCGGTCTACCTACGGACTGAGAGCCGGAGGGATCGGGCCGTGAAGCTCATTGAACGGGTTCTGGTGGTGGATCGATCCGACTTGATCCGTCAGACTGTTGGCCGCGTCCTCCGGCCCAGAGGAGTGGCCGTGGCGGAGGCCGATTCCTTATCGGCTGCCTGGGAGTATCTGGAGGCGGATCGATTCCAATTGCTCCTCGTCGGTGAAACCCTTCCGGACGGTTTATCCACCACGCTCATCCGAGAGCTGGCCGCCCGGATGGAGACTCCCTATATCGTTAGCATTCTGGACAAAGAGAGCAGCGAATCGAGTCAGCAGCACCGCCGTGCTGGGGCCCACGAGATCGTGGTCCGTCCATTTGCCGAGAGGGATCTGCGGGACTTCTTCGACCGGGCCCGCAAGTTCCTCGCTGCGCCGACCGTTTTTCATGGGGCTCCGGCCGCGCAGTCGGCTCCCACCATCCCCCCTCGCACCTCCACTCGAGGCTCCGTGAGCGGTGTCCAGGCAGGAGTCCAAATTTTGGGACGATCGCCCGCAACCCAATACCTGAGGGAGTATATTCGTCGGATCGCTCCCACCCAGACAACGGTGCTCATTCAGGGCGAAAGCGGTACAGGCAAAGAATTGGTGGCACGGGCCCTCCACCAGCAAAGTCCTCGGGCGGGCGGTCCATTCGTGAAGCTTAATTGTGCGGCTTTGCCCGAGTCTCTGGTGGAGAGCGAACTCTTTGGTCACGAGCGCGGCGCATTCACCGGTGCCATCATTCGTCGTGAGGGACGATTCGGTATGGCCAATGGTGGCACGCTGCTTCTGGACGAGGTGAGCGAGGTATCTCTGGCTGTCCAATCTAAGCTGTTGCGGGTGATCCAAGAGCGGGAGTACGAGCGAGTCGGCGGCAACGAAACGCTGTCGGTCGATGTTCGGATCGTCGCCACCACCAATCGCAATTTGGAGGAGTCGGTCGAACGGGGGGAATTCCGAGAGGATTTATTCTTTCGCCTGAATGTGGTCCCGGTCTACATGCCTCCGCTTCGAGATCGGCTATCCGATGTCCCGATTCTTGCCGAGTATTTCCTCGAGGAGTTTTGCCGCAAGCACAGCAAACCGATCTTGGGCTTTACGAAGGAGGCGATGGATTGGCTCAAGCAGCATTCTTGGCCTGGGAACATCCGGGAGCTTCAGAACATGATCGAACGAGGTGTTGTTGCCAGTGGTGATGGCCCCGTGGATCTGAGCAGTCTGAGCGCCTATCGCAGCCAGTTTTCAGAAAAGCCTCCGGTCCGAAGGTTGTCGCCTCCGGCTCGGATGAACGGGAGCGAGGCGAAGTTGGTTTCTACGCTCGGTGAATTGCCTTTGGCGCCGCCTCAGCGTTCGGGGCCGACGTCCGGTCGGTTTTCCCAAGCCAACGGTACTGGTGGTGAGCGCAGCGGATTGGAGTCATCGGGTTCGAGCCTGCTCCGATCACTGGCCGAGGTGGAGACCGATCACATCCAGCGGGTTCTCGACCACTGCAAGCAGGACTTGATGGCTGCAGCCCGGATTTTGAGGATCACGGTTCCATCCCTCCAGAAGCGATTGCCGCAGCGGGAGGGTCAGTAGCGGCCTCTGTTTTCGTCCTGGGACGGAACGTGAGACGGAAAGAAGGTTAAATGCAACCGATTCAAAAGCATGCAGGACGTTAATACACTTCTGAGCGACATTGGCAGGATTGCCCATGGTTCGGTGCGCCGGAGAGTGTTTTGGTACAACTACGCCAAGTTGACCTTAGGAATGTTGGTCCTCGCGGTGTTGATTTTCTGGCCCTCAATCCAGCGGGCCCGCAAGGCGGACCGTATCCAACTGACGCGGATTTTCGATGATCGGCGGCAGGTGATGGAGAATCATTTCGGCCGAGTGCCCCGTCTCTTTGAGTTGGTGGGTCTCGCGTCGACGGTGGAACTACGAAAATCCACCATGCAGTTAATCCGTGAAATGGATCGGTACCCCGGAATCGTGGCCGTCGGATTGGCCAATTTTGACGAAGGAGTTGCCCGAGTAGATCCCGCCGCCTTGGCGCTTACGATGGATGACTTGGTATTCGCGGCGATTTTCAAGGACCCGGCGTTTCAAGAGACGCTTTTGGAAACTGTGCAAACGGGTTCCAAGCACGTATCAAAGGTCTTCTGGCATGGTCCGCCCGCCGATGATGCCAGTCGGGCCTACTTTGTGTTCGCAACTGCAGGGCCGCGTCGTTTGGAGGGTGAATCCGTCAACCCCTCTAGGGTGTTGTTCGCGGTCATTAATCTGAAGCGTTTGATCCTCCATACGGGTCGGCCTTCGAGCCTCAACATGATTGACATTCATTTTTCCAACAAAGCTTCCTCTGAACCCTCTATTAAGATGGAGCGGGTGGTGGAGTTGAAGAAGGCACCCCGAAAACAGTTGATTGAAGTGCGCGCTGAGGATCCCGCCGATACCCGAAACTATTTTGAAGGGCAACGACTGCTGGAGTTGGACAATTTGGAGAACGACCTGATCGACGATGGATCTTTTGGAGTCGGGAAGATCGGCTATTTGCGGTTAGTCGATTTCCCCAATCGGGAATTTCAAATCAACATAATGTTGAAGAAGTCATTTCTCAAGGCCAGTGCGGTCCGGGCGCTGATGGTGGCCATGCTCTATTATATTGTTCAGATTCTTATCACCAGTTTTCTGATGATCCTGATGTGGACCGTTTTTTCTGCAAGTCGGAGTCAGATGCGGGAATTAGCCGAGGCGCAAGGTACGATTGCCCGATTGAATCTCCATCGGACCCTAGTGCAACAAGAGTTGCACGATCACATCATACAGAATCTAACCCTCTTGGGAGTCCAAGTAGCCACCAGCCGCATCGATGATGTGGAGGGTTTCAAGCGGACCCGTGACACGATTCTTCAGCAGTTGGATTACTTGCGTAGAGAACTGCGGCGACTGCTGGTCGAGGGTACTGAGAGGCTGCAGTCTTTTGATGAGATGTCGGTGCAGCTCCAGAGCATTTGCAAGCACATGGAGAAGCAATTCAATGTCCGATGCCAGTTGACGACGTTGAACACCGATGGCCTGAGCTTGCATCCGGAGGTTTTGTTCCGTACTTGCCGCTTCGCGGAAGAGTTGCTGGGCAATGCCATCCGACATGGGCGTGCCCGTAACATTAGCATGAGGGTTGAATGCATTTCATCGCCGCCGTCCTTGTTTTTGCGGGTTATAGACGACGGGTGCGGATTTGATCCCGCGAATTATTCGGCAGGGTTCGGTCTCCAGAGCATGAGTGCCTTCGCCCGCCGTTCTCGTGGTCAAATTCGCATCGAGCGACAGGATTTGAAGGGAATGTTCATCGAACTAAAGATTCCCGTGAAGTCGTTGCCTGTCCTGAGCTGAACCATTTTAAAGATTTCTAAACTCATGAAAATTGCCTTCCTGGATGACCATCCCCAACTCGCCGAAGCCATCGCCGGGGCCGTTGCCTCGGCCATTCCGGGCACTCAGGTGGCTTGTTACAGCCACTGGTCGGAGTTGGAGCCGACCTTGGTGCTTGAGCAGTATGACCTTCTGTTCTTGGACATGCGACTCGAGGACTGCCTTGGCGCTGAATTAATTAGCCCTATTCAAGAATTGAGTCCCAAGACCCGTATCGTCTTGCTCTCGGCCTTCGCTCAAAACGATCTCCTTATTAAATGCCTTAACTTAGGCATCGCGGGCTATATATCCAAGACCAGCCCTATCGAAACGCTGCTCAAGGCAGTCACTACCGTCGCCGAGGGCGGAACCTTTTTTGATGAGAACATCAATCTCGATCAAGAGTCCCGCTGAGTTGAACTGCTATTTAACCCCTTTCCTATTATGAGTGACACTTCGACATTTCGAATCCTTCTGATCGCCGAGGACCCTTTGATTGGGTCGATTCTCCGCGACCAACTCCAAAGCCTCTCCCATTCGGTGAGTCTCCATGCCTCAGCCGGCGAGGGGCTGGCCGACGCGCAGCAGCAGAGTTTCCCGTTGGTGATCGTCGATGACCAGATCGCCGGAAACGACAGTACGAAATTGCTCCAGGAATTGGCTAAAGCGCGGCCTGGGATGAACCGTATCCTGCTCACTTCTGGACGCGACATGAACGGCGTGATGGAGGCTCGGCGGTCGGGACTGATTTTCCGTTATCTGACCAAGCCGTGGATGCGAGACGAGGTTGCCATGGCGGTGGACAATGCCTTGGCAAGTTCGGCCCAGCGGTCCGAGATCGACGCCCTGCGCGCTCGGAATTTGGTGCTCAATCAGCAATTGAGTGATGCCGTGAGAGGCGGAGGCACACCGGACGGGGGAGGGACCGCATCGCTACCCGGCGAGCCGGCGTCTGGACCGGTGACGGGAGGAGCTTCCGTGGACATGGCCATCGAGATGTCCATCCAGATGCTGAGCGTGTTTCATCCTAATTTGGGCAACGCCAGCCTTCGGGCAGTCGCTATTTGCCGGACCATTGGTGAATTGATGGAGCTTCCGCCCACCGAATTGCCCCGCCTGCTGTGGGCGGCCGCCTTGTTCGATATCGGCATGCTCAGCGTGGATCGCAGCATTGTGCGACGCTGGTTGCGGGACACGGCCAAATGCACCGACGAGGAGTTGGCGATGATTCGCCACCACCCAGAGATCGCCGAGGGGGTCCTCAAGAGTTTTCCCGCGTTGGCGGGCGCAGCGGAGATTGTCCGTCATCATCACGAGGCCTTCGACGGCACGGGATATCCCGATGGGCTTAAAGGAGAGACCATTCCCCAGTTGGCTCGGGTCCTCGCCCCGGTGATTCACTTCTGCCATCGCAACGGATCGACGACCCAAATTCTCAACGAGTTGGAGGGTCTGTCGGACAAGCAATTTGATCCCATGGCGGTTCGGCTCTTGGCCAAGGCGTTACCAATGACTCAGATCCCGCGGGGTGAGCGGGAGTTGCTCTTGATTGAACTGAAGGCCGGTATGGTTCTAGGGCGTGATTTGTTCAACGCCGGCGGACATTTGCTGTTGCCCAAGGGTCGTGAACTCAAGGATTCGGACATCAACCGGATCATTTCCATTAACCGCGTCACGCCGCTCACTCCGTTTGTGTTGGTGTACTGCTGACCAGGAACAACTCCGTTGGCGGATGGATCCTCGTTCACAAGAGCATTGTTGTTGGTTCATTGCGGGTTTCAGCACGGACCACTCCTCGGTTTCGCATTCGTGTACGAAGGAACCGGCACCTCCATTCCCTTCCGCTCGACTGGATTATTCGATGGAGCGGGAACCGTTTACGTGGGCGCTTGATTTAAGTCTGAGGTGAATCCTCCGATAGGATCGGCATATGCGATCCTATCGGAGTGAATCAGTTCGGAGGATTGGGCTGTTTGTCTGCCTGATGCTGGGGGCCTTCGCAATGGAGGCCCAAACTCGCAACCGGTCCTTGGTGGCTTGGGGTGAGAACCTGCTGGGGCTCAATCGCCCTCCCGAACTGCCAGCAGGGATCGTGGCCAGCGATGTCGAGGCGGTGACGGCCGGGGAGTTGGTCAGTGGATTGACGCTCCGCTCCGGGATTCTGGTGGATGGTACTAATTATGTCGGGAGCCGCCTGATTTTGAGAGGGCCCACATTGCTGACTGGAAATAGCAATGGGATCATTAGTTACGGTGCGGGAGCCCTCGACCACACCGACCAGACTTCTTGGAATACGGCCCTGCTGGATGCCTCCGGTCGTATCGGCGTGAACCGGGTTGGCTTCGGGCATCTTTTCGGAGCGGTTCTCCGCAAGCCAACCAATGCGCCTTCCCCAGTGGCTTCGGGGCGATTCAAGGATCAGTTCCCTGGCGATCTGGCGTTTTTTGGCGACCGGATCACCGCCGATCTGCCGGCCACCGATACCGATGCGTCCGGTGGATTTGTCTCGGTGGTGGTCGGTCCCACCCATGTGGTGGCGTTGCGGGCGGACGGATCGGTCTCGGCATTTGGTGGGGAAAATCTTTTCGGGGAACGATTAATCCCATCGGGAGTGGCTGGGGCCGTGGAGGTGGCGGCGGGAGAGTTTTTCAGCGCAGCGCTCCTGGCCACGGGGCAAGTCATTGTCTGGGGATCGGACGCCACGGGAGTCGTCAACGTGCCGGCTTCCGTGAGCAACGTGGTGTCGCTGCGTGCGGGTGCCTTGCACCTCGTGGCCCTGCGTGCAGACGGAACGGTGGTGGCCTGGGGCAATTCGGCGGACGGCCGCACCACGGTTCCCGTCGGTCTCAACCGCGTGACCCGGATTGCTGCGGGTCGGGCCCACTCATTGGCCCTGCGTGACGACGGAACGGTGGTGGCTTGGGGCTACAATGGGTCGGGGCAGACTTCAGTTCCTGTCGGCTTGGCCAATGTCGTGGATATCGCGGCCGGTGGGCAACACAACCTGGTGCTTGTTTCTCGTGAGAAACCGCTTTTGGAGCCGTTGGTCTTTCAGGAAAACTCAATCGAGGGTGGGCGTGATTTCAATCCGAACAGCGACTACACCGATCGAGGTCGCACCCTCAGTGTGCGGGCGAGTCTTCAGAATGGAGCGCCTCCGGTGCAGTTTCGCTGGCGCCGCAATGGATCCCTAATCCCCGGAGCGACCAATTCTCAACTGACAGTCGTGGTGCCCAATTCGGAACCTGGGGCGTTTCGGATCGACCTTGAGGTGGTCAATGCATTTGGAAGTGATCTGAAGTCTGCCACGGTGCGGTTGGCGGACATCCCGGCTGAGGTGGTGGTCGAGCCAGTGGCTTGGACGGCGGGAGTCCCGCCCGGGGTCACGACACTGGGCCAGTCTGCGGCGGGAGTCTTCCTGGGGGTTGATAACGCCGGGAGCCTGCTCGCCTTTCGCGTGCGGGCGAAGGGCGATCCGATTCCTCGGGTGATGGTGTACAATGCTCTGAGCGGCGAGGCGGTGCTTTCGGTGGCGATCCCCATCACCAATGCCTCGGCGACCATCCAGGGATCTGCGGTCGCCGTGAGTTCCCGACCGCTGACAGTGTCCCAGAGCGGGGGATACCTGGTGGTGCTGTCCAACTCCTTGGGAAAATCCATCACCAACCGTGTTGCCTTGGAAATTTATCCAGAACTGCAGGCACCCACCGTCTCCTCCGCCATTTCTGAAAATGCAGCGGTTCCTGTGTACTTAGGGCCGGTCCCAACTGGTTCCACCAATGTCGTGCTGTCGGTAATTTCCAGCCACGGGCCTGGTGTGGTTTACAACTGGCTGAAGAACGGGGCGGAGATAGCTCGTGCTACCAACTCGACGTTGAGCCTCACCAATTTCAGTTTTCCCCAGATTGGAACTTACTCGGTTCGGTTGAGAAACCCTCTGACGGGCTCCAGCCTTTCTGACGATCGCACCAAGGGCACCAGCCTGTCTACGGGCTTCACTCCGGTACTCCCTATTACAGTCGCGCTTTCCCGGACCAATCTGGCCGGACCGACAGGTTCCTCTGCATCGATGGACATTCAACTTACAGGGGCCCTGCATGGGCGAGTCCAGTTGCAGCGGTGGGACGCTGTGTTGGGATGGACGGATGCTAGCGCCTCATTCCCGGTGGTAGTTCCTGCGTTGCCCGCAGCGTGGAGTATCGGTGGGACCTACGAACTAGACGTTTCCAGTGGCGGCGGGCGGGCTTCCTTCTCGGTGGGGACAGCAAGTCTGAGTTCAGCACTCAGTGGGAGCTACCGGATTCGGGTCGTTCAGTTGGCCTCCGCCGGCGGCACGGAGCTCACGGGTACCGAGCAAGTGTCCTTGTTCCAGGTCTCGGTAACATCGGTTGCCGAAATCTCTTTTCCGGGCACAGAGCCCACGCCCGTGGAGGGTGGTGGCACCTGGGTTTCGGGACTATCGGCCGGAGTGGACATGACGCTCGCCGCCGCCGCCTATTCTACGGTGGATCTCTCCGCGTACCTCACCGTGGCGGGGTTCCCTGCTCCAGTCTTCCGCTGGGAGCGTCAGAGCGAGCCCGCTTCCGGTTCGGTGCCCGCGAAGTACCAAAGCATCTCGGTGGCCACCAATTCACCGCGGCTCCTGGTGAGTGCCCTAGCCACCAACGCAGGAATCTATCGGGTCATCGCCACCAATTCTGTCGGTGGAGTGGGCGGTGTTTCCAAGACGATCCAGCTCCGAGTGGATCGTGTGCTGCGCATGACGGCTGAAACCCTGGCCGCGCCGGGTGGGGCTGTTGAGATTCCTATTTCATTGTTGGGATTCGGGGACGAATCGGCGGTGTCGTTCACTTTGGAGGCCCAGACTCCCTATCTTTTGACGGATAACTCGACCGTTACTCTGACGTTGGATCCATTGATCTCTCCCATCGCTTCAATGAGTTATCGGCAGGCCGGATCCGTGGTGACAGCGCCGGCTAACGGAGGCGGAGGCAGTAATCGGTTTAAGCTCCAGGTACTGATCTCCCGGAATGATCCCACGGTGGGCTTTCCACGAGGCACCAATGCGATTGCGCGCCTTGCATTTCAAGCCCAGACGTTTTCATCCATCGATATCGTCCGAAATCTGGGTACTTCGGGCGTGGTGATGGTGCCGCCGCTGGAGGTGCCCGTGCGTATCCTTAAGGATTCGCAGTTGGTTACGGCCGACAAGGATCTCTCGTTCCGGGTCGCCTTCACCAATGCCACTCTTGCTTCAATGGTTTCGGAGGGAGGGCTGGTGGCAGTGCTGGCCGACTCCATGGAGGGGGATGTAAATGGCACCGGCTCGGTAGATGTTCTCGACATCACAGCGATCGCCGCTGTGTTGGCTTCTTCGGTGGCAGACACGAATTTGGTGGTTCGACGCCGTATGGATTGTGCTCCCAAGGCCAGCTCCGGGGATTGGTTGATCAACTTGGCCGACCTCGTTCAGGTGGCCCGTTTTGTGGCGAAACTAGATCCGCTTCAGCCAGCGGAAGACCCGATGACCGGCGGGCCGGGTTATTCGCTCAACCGCAGCCAGCAACCCAGCCTTTCCAAATCGTTAACACGGCCGACACGGTCCGAAGCCCTCCGATCCATTGGGTTTGGCTGGAGTGACTTGGTGACAGGTCAGGAAGCGTGGGTGCCCGTAATACTCGACGGGGTCGGCAATGAAAACGCCTTCGCCTTCAATGTTGAATTCGACGCCCAGGCTCTCGAGTTCACAGGTCTCAAGACGCCGACCGGAACCTCATACATCGAGAACCGATCGAGCGCCGCGCTAGGACGCATCGGGGCGGTGTTATGGAAACCCGCCGGTCAGTCGGCTCCGGTGGGTCTATCGACCCTCGTTGAAGTGGGATTCCGCGTCCGGGCTCCCGGCGGAACCACGGAATTGCGATTCGGGGCGAAGCCCGTCGATTCGCTCATTGCCACGGTCGATGCCCAGCCCGTTCAGCGAGTTGAGTACACGTCGAGTCAATGGAGCATTGGACAGCGCCGTCGAGTGCTCGGCGGTCGGGTGGTGGGTCAGACGCTGTCCGGTTCGGAGTGGCGCATCGAGCTGCAGGCTTTGGATTCCGGCGGTCAGGCGGTGTCCGCTCGTGATCGTCGGCTGCGCGTGCGGACCTCAGATCGATTGGAGTCTCCCTCGGCTCAGTGGCTGGACTCAGGCCTGAAGACCGAGGTGACCCCCGCCGGGACTGTTCGGATCCCGATATCTCTGGATCCGGCTCGCGCCACGGGGTTTTTCCGCCTGGTTGAAGAGTGAGGCTGGGGTACCGAGTGAGCGTGAGCCCTTCGCCTGCAGTAGGGTTCTGTGCAGGCTTTGGAATTAAGAGCGTTATTGGCTGAGAGGGGCAGGGCCAACAGATTCACGAACGTGACTTGCTGGGGGGGCACCCCGCAGGGCAGGTTTGTGACATCATGACGAGAGCGTTGCCGCGTTTCTGGGGCTGGAGCCAACTCCAACGCCCTCTGGCCTGCTGGGTCCTTCTGGGTTTTCTGGGAAACCTCGGACTGTTGGGTGAGAGTCAGCAACAGCGGCTCAGTCGAGTCTACGAACAGGCTCGCAGTGAGTATTTGAAGTCACCCGGTCGTCCGGCTTTGGCGTGGCCTTTGGCTCGGGCCTGTTTCGATCGGGCTGAGGGACTCACATCACGGCCGGTTCGCAGTGCCTTGGCCAAGGAGGGGGGCGAAGCCTGTCGCCTGGCTTTGAAGGAATCCCCGGTAGACGCGGCCTGCCACTACTATCTGGGTCTGAACTTGGGAATCCTCGCCCAGACACAACCGCTTCGAGCTCTGGGATTGGTCCGGGAGATGGAAACCCAGTGGCAGGCTTGTCAGCTTTTGGATCCCGGTTTCGACCACGCCGGTGCGGACCGTTCTCTGGGAATGCTGTATGCGGAGTGTCCCCCAGCACCGCTGGGTGTTGGGAGTCGCAGCAAGGCTCGGTTCCATTTGGCCCGGGCCGTCCAGTTGGCTCCGGACCATCCGGAAAATCGCATTCTGTGGATTGAATTTCTCGCCCAACGCCATGAGAAAGCCGCCGCGGTCGAAGAGTTCAAGAGCCTCCAAGGAATCTTGCCTGAGGCTCGGATTCGTCTCAGTGGTGATGATTGGAAAGCGGCCTGGAAAACTTGGGAGGCCCGCATGGAAACCCTCGAGGCGCGTTTGGGGGTTCACCTGTGAGTTTCATTGCGAATTCTGTTAGCTGGGATTGGATTATGAAGAAAAACTTTACCCGCCGATTCGCCCAGCAGGATTTTGCAATCGTTGCAAAATTCCCATCGGCCCACTTAGCTCAGGTAACTCTGTGGAATCGGTGGCTCTGGATGCGCCTTCTTCCGCAAGGGCTTCGTTGTTCGCTCGTTATGGGCCTCCAACCAGCTCGATCTTCGCTCACGCCTCGTCTTATGAAAGAATCTGCCCTGCCAACACTTTTCTCCCAACAGAAGCGTTCCGGTTTAGGCCGGTGGGCACAATGGCTAGGGTTGCTGGGCGTTTCGGTGTCTGCTTTGGCTGAAAACCCGCACCGGCCGTTCACTCGGTTGCCCTATCTTCAGGGAAGTAGTCCGACGCAAATTCACGTGCTGTGGCGCACCGAAGGTCCCATCCAGCCGGTGGTTCGGTGGGGTACTCAGCCGGATCGGCTCGACCAGACGGTTCCCCTCGCAGCCATTGTCACCCGGGCCAGTCTCGGGACCAATGGACAACCGATGCTCCCTCAGTGGCTGAGCCTGCGAACTCCTGAGAATCTCTCCCTGCCCAAGCTTCACAGCGCTCCTATCGGAACCTTTCAGTACGAAGCCGCGATCGAGGGTCTCTCCCCGGACACGGTTTATTACTATGGAGTCTTCAATGGTTCGGAGCGACTCACCGCAGAATCGCCCGAGCAGCGGTTTCAGACCCAACCCCAGCCGGGACCAGTGCGTCCCTACCGCTTCTGGGTCTTGGGCGACAGCGGCACCGGGAGAGAAGCCCAGCGAGCGGTCCATGAGGGTATGCAGGCGTGGGTGAAACAAGATGGGCGGCCGTTGGATTTCTGGATCCATGTGGGCGACATGGCCTACGGAACTGGCCGTGATGTCGAATTCCAAAGCCGTTTCTTCGAGTCGTATCAAACCACCCTTCGCAATTCGGTTTGCTGGCCCGCCATGGGGAACCACGAGGGACATACGTCCAAGGGAAGCACGGGTATCGGGCCTTATTACGATGCTTATTGGGTGCCGACTCGGGCGGAATCTGGCGGGTTGGCCTCCGGGACTGAAGCTTACTATTCTTTTGATCACGGCAACATTCACTTCATCTGCCTCGATTCCCACGATCTGGACCGCAAACCCAGCGGTGCCATGGCCAAGTGGCTCAAGGCGGATTTAGAAAAAGCCAAGGCCGAGTGGTTGATCGCTTTCTGGCATCATCCTCCTTACACGAAGGGGAGTCACGACAGCGACAAAGAGGCCGACCTGATTGAGGTGCGTCATCACCTCCTTCCTATCTTAGAATCGGGTGGCGTGGACCTTGTGCTCACCGGGCATTCCCATATTTATGAGCGATCGATGCTCATGGATGGCGCGTATTCCACTAATGCCACCGTGGCCGAGAATTTTATTTTGGACGATGGCGATGGGGATCCGCGAGGCGATGGTGCGTATCGGAAGGGGGCTGGATTGCGCCCTCATGAGGGTGCCGTTCAGGTGGTGGCCGGACATTCTGGTGCCAGCCTGGGCCGGGTGGGAACCTCACCGGTGATGCGTCGCACCCTGGTCGAGCACGGATCGCTTTTGGTGGATGTGGAAGGGGATACTCTGGTGGGAAGGATGATTAATCGGGAGGGAGTCGAGCGCGATCGGTTTAGTCTGGTCAAGCGGGGCACTCCGTTGGTGCGTCGGTTGTCGTTGCCGTGGCAGCCACCCGAATACAAGGCCCCCGACAAATCCTCCAAGTCGCCCTATCCGCCGCCGCTCGACTATCAGGTGCTGATCCCTGCGGGGGCCGAATGGAAGGCGTTGTCCGGGGCTCACCCTCAGGGATCCTCGTGGTCTCGCCCTGGATTCGATGACGCGTCTTGGTTGCGTTCCAAGGCTCCCTTTGACTCGGGTCGGGGGCGCCTCTTCGGAGCGGAGCGGGCTTCCAAAGAGGGGCGACCTTCATTGTATGTGCGCCGTGAATTTACCGTGTCTCAAGCCGATAGGGTCACGGAGCTGGGCCTCTGGGTCGATTACGCGGACGGCATCATCGTGCATCTCAATGGGCAGGAAGTGGCGCGTGTGAATGTGGGACGCAGTTCCGGGCGCAATGCGCAGGGTGTCAAACAACGCGAGGATTCGGGAGCCGTGTACGTGCCGCTCGGCTCGATTGCGCGTTTCTTGGTGGATGGCGTCAACGTCTTGGGCATCGAATGCCATGCCCACAGCGAAGGCTCCATCGACTTTGGTCTGAATCCCGCGCTGTGGATGGAGGATTGATGGTGTCGAGAGGCACTCGAATTAGCTGGAGCCTCCTGTGCGCGTTTCTTTGCCTGGGAGTCGCCTGCGCCCATAACGGCCCTGAACACCAGATCGAGGCTCTTTCGGAGCGGTTGATTCGAGAAGGGGCTAGTGCGGACGTGCTTTTAGAGCGGGCCATCGAATACCGGGTTCTGGGGAAACTCAAGGAGGCTGCCCGAGACCTCCAGCGGGCGGTTCGGCTCGCGCCGGGCGATTCATTGGTGCTTCTCGAACTGGCCCAAATTGAACTCCAGCGGGGACGGGGGTCTGAGGCCCTGCTTTGGGTTCGGCGGGCGCTTCAGGTGCCGGGATTAGCCACTGGAGAGCGGGCGGCGATTCTGATGATCCGCAGTCACTGTCGAGCGGCTGAGGGCTCCAAGTTGGAGGCCTTGGAGGATTGTTCCGAGGCCCTGAGGTGGAATCCGCAGCTCATTTCGGCGTACCTAGAGCGCAGTGCTTGGCAGCAGCGTCTTCAGCGGCCTCGCGAACGGATCCTCGGCCTCGAAGAGGGAATCCGGCAAACCGGTGCGGGCCTTCTGGTGGCCGAGCGGATTGAGGCGTTGCTCGATGACGCTCAGTGGCAGCAAGCACTGGAGGCAATCGAGCCAGAATTGACGTCATCGCGCCTTCAGGGGACGTGGAAGATTCGTCGAGCTCGGGCGTTCAAGGGGTTGAGTCGGCGGACTGAAGCGGACCGGGATCTTCAGAGTGCCCTCGAAGAGATCGAGCTGCGGATGCCGCGCGTGGTGAAGGATTCTTCGCTGCTCATGGATCGGGCTCTCGCTCGGGAGTTGCTGGGCCAGACGGAGGCGGCCATCCAAGATTACAAATTGGCCGCAGGTTGCGGAGGAGGGGAGGAAGCGATCGAAGCGGGACGGCGTTTGCGGAGAACTCGTTCAGGGCGACCTCTGTGGCCATGGCATCCTCGAAGGGCCACCCAGCACTAAGTAAACTTTGGCGGCAATCCTTGGCTCCGGTGTTTCTTATTAGTCGCCCGATCCTCTGAGCGCTGACGGGGTGGCGAGCTGGGTCTATTTAAGACTTTGCGGGTCCGGCAGTGAGGTCGCTGGGGGCCTCGGTTTTCAGGTTTTTCGTTCGGGTGGTTGACGCCTGCGAGGTTCGTGCGGACTTTGTTTCAATACCGACGAGCCGCGTGCCGTCGGCTTTGAAGCATGCCGAAGCGTTTTTCCATCCTGCTGTTGCTTGCCGTGGTCCTTTCAGTAGGACTCGATGCGGCCAAGTCCCCGGTCTCTCCAAGTCCCCGAGTGGATCGCAGAGTGGCTGAAGCCCAACTCAACGAGACCGTGTTGCCGGTTCTTCGAGAATACTGCTGGGATTGCCACGGAGACAGTGAGGCCAAGGGCGGTGTAAATTTCGACGCACACACCAATCTGATGGCGGTCTTGCGCGATCGGGGAACTTGGGAACGTGTCATCGAGACAGTGCGTTCTGGAGAAATGCCTCCCAAGAAGAAGAAATCCCAGCCCAACACGGAGGTGCGAACCCATCTGGTCGGTTGGATTGAGCGAACACTCTTTCCGATCGATCCCTCCCGTCCGGATCCCGGCCGTGTGACGTTGCGGAGATTGAATCGGGTGGAATACAACAACACGGTTCGCGACCTGTTCGGGGTCGATTTTCAACCCGCTGACGACTTCCCTCAAGACGATGTGGGGTACGGTTTTGACAACATTGGGGACGTCCTGTCCATGCCGCCAATCCTGCTCGAGAAGTACCTCAACGCAGCCGAGGCGATCTTGGATCGGTCGATTGTTACCGGCCCCCTGACCCCGAAGGCTCGACGGTTTTCTCCGTCGCAAATCCAGGGACACGTTGGCAGTGGCGCCTTGGCGACACTTTCCGCCCAAGGTGAAATGTTTGTTGAGTACGAAGCCCCGGTGCCGGGCGACTACGTGTTCAAGGTCCAAGCCTACGGAGATCAGGCGGGGGATGAAAAGGTGCAGATGGCTTTGCGGGCCGACGGGCATGATCTCGAGACCATTGAGGTCCGCCGAGGTCGCGGAAACCCCAAGTTGCACGAGCATCGGTTGGCTTTGAAGCCCGGCAATCACCGGCTGTCGGCAGCCTTCCTCAATGACTTTTATCGCCAGACTGAGCTGCTGAAGACCAATGCTCAGGGCAAGACCTACACAGAAAAGAAAATCGAAGATCGCAACCTGCAGGTAGAATTCATCGAAGTGACCGGGCCGTTCTCGGAAGCCGTTCCGCCATTGCATGCCATACACCGTAAGATTTTCTTCAAGGCCCCGGGACCTCAGACCACCAATCAGGTGGCCCGAGAAATCCTACAACGGGTGACAGATCGGGCCTACCGGCGCTCGGCGACACCGGCTGAGTTGGATGGATTGATGCGCCTTTTTGGCCAGGCTCGTGAGTCGGGCGATGGTTTCGAGGCGGCCGTGAAGCAAGGGCTGATGGCCGTTTTGGTTTCGCCTCATTTTCTGTTTCGCGGAGAGATTCAGAGCAATCCCGATAACCCGCATGAATCTCATCGGGTTTCCGAATACGCGCTGGCCTCGCGTTTGTCCTACTTTCTGTGGAGCACCATGCCCGATGACGAGTTGTTGCGTTTGGCCAGCCATGGTCGTTTGCGTCGCAATTTGGCAGGGCAGGTGAAGCGAATGCTCGTCGATCCCAAGTCGCGCGCCTTGGTGGATAACTTCGCCGGACAGTGGATGCAGCTGCGCACCCTCGACATCGTTTCGCCAGATGAAAAACTCTTTCCGGGCTTCGATGCGCCCCTACGGGCTGCTTTCCGCCGGGAGACCGAGTCGCTCTTTGAGCATGTGCTACAGAAGGATCGCCCCATCACGGAATTCCTTACGGCCGACTACACCTTCGTTAACGAGCCGCTGGCTCGGCATTACGGGATTTCCGGGGTTCATGGCCCCGACTTTGTTCGGGTGTCTCTCAAGGGAACCGGGCGAAGCGGTGTGCTGACCCATGCCAGCGTTCTGACCCTCACCTCGAACCCTAACCGAACCTCTCCGGTCAAACGCGGTAAATGGATCCTTGAGAACATTCTCGCATCGCCCCCGCCCCCGCCGCCCCCTGGGGTCCCTGCGCTGGAATCCAAAGAGACTCATGGCACCCTACGGCAGCGGATGGATGCCCATCGCGACAATGCCATGTGTGCCTCCTGCCACGCCAAGATGGATCCTCTGGGGTTCGCCTTTGAACACTTTGACGCCGTTGGTCGGTTCCGGGAAAAAGACGGGGATGAGGTGGTGGACACACGGGGTGAACTGGTTTCCGGTGAACGATTTGCCGATCATGTCGAGTTGAGTCGAGTGTTGTCAGACTCCCGTCAGGCAGACTTCGTTCGCTGTGTGAGCGAGAAGATGCTGACCTATGCCCTGGGACGCGGTTTGGAATATTACGATCGTCCCGCGCTGGTTGCCATGGACACCCAACTCAGGAAGAAGAACCTGCGATTTTCGGCCCTAATCCAAGCGGTGGTGGAAAGTGTTCCTTTTCAATACCGACGGGGTGATGGCGACCCGCTGTTAGTGGAGAAACCCTGACTCCAGCCCTGAGATGCAGTGTCTGACTTTTCAAGGAAGCCATTGGTTGTAGCGTAAAGGTTGCAGCAGTTTGAGTTGTCTCTTGAAAGTTGATTGGTTGGCATTGGGAATGCTTAACTGGTAGCATCAGTTGAACCATTTCCGAGTCATTCAAGGGTCCTTAGATACTCCTAAGTGACAATCGAAAGACTAAATGGCAACATTTTGAAGATTCGCCGCGTGGCGTGAATTAAAAAACTACGAGGCGATGGCTCAGGACAACATGCAGTTGCAGCGGTGGGAATTGAAGTACCTCATTCCCGAGGAAGTCGCGCTGGCTCTTCGTGAGTTCGTTTCCTCATATCTGGAAATCGATGAGTACGGGGCCCATCGGCCTAACCTGTCCTATTCGATTCATAATCTTTACCTCGATTCGGAGGACCTTCGGATTTATTGGGGCACGATCAACGGCAACAAGAACCGTTTTAAACTCCGTTTGAGGTTCTACGCCGACAGCCCCGATCCCCAGGCTCCCGTCTTCTTCGAAATTAAGCGCCGGACAAATGATGCCATCCTCAAACAGCGCTGCGGCGTCCAGCGATCGGTGGTGGAGGCTGTCTTGGGAGGGCAATTGCCCGAGGTGGTAGGGTTGGTGAGTCAAGATGCCCGTCAATTGGCGGCCATCCAGCGGTTCATCGAATTGTCCTGTGAACTGAGGGCCCACCCGGTCGCCCATGTCTCTTATGATCGGGAGGCCTGGATCAGCCCCCATGACAATTCAGTCCGCGTGACATTTGATCGGAATGTACTGATCTCCCCGGAGTTCAGCGCTCGCTTTACCTCCGAGATGGACGATCCCTCATCAGTCTTTGGCAACGGGGTGATCTTGGAGCTCAAGTTTACCGGTCGATTTCCGGATTGGTGTGGTGAGATGGTTCGGGTCTTTGGTTTAAGACAAGGATCGGCTTCCAAGTATGCCGATGGTATCGCAGTGAAAGGGGAGCACCACTTCCTCCGAGACCTGAGTATGGGTGGCAAAAACTTCGAGGTTGGGCTGGCAGCCGAGCGCAAACAGGAGCGACTATCCCGCCTCGCGCGATTGCTGGGTGACACCAGCTTTTCACGAACATGAATCTTTCCGACCTGATACTCAGAGGTGATTTTGGAACCGCTCAGGATGACCTGAGTGGGATTCTCTTGGGCCTACTAATTGCCTTTCTGTGTGGGCATGTCGTGGCTTGGGTCTACATGGCCTGCCACTCGGGGCTCAGTTATTCCCGGTCCTTCGTCAATTCGTTGATCGTTCTTTGCGTGATCGTCGCGCTCGTGATGGCGGTGATGTTCAACAATTTGCTGATGGCCTTTGGAATGATGGCCGTCTTCGCGGTGGTGCGGTTCCGCAACATCCTCCGCGACACCCTCGACACCACTTACATCCTTGCCAGCATCAGTACCGGCATGGCTGCGGGCACACGCAAATTTAGCACGGCGATTTTGGGCTGTCTGATCTTTGCCCTGGTCATGCTCTACTTGCACTGGACCTCCTTTGGCGCGCGGCACCGGTACGATTTGATCCTCAACCTTCACTGGGGACGGCCGCTAGACGAGTTGCCTCGATTGATGGATTTGCTGGCTCGCCACGGTCGTCGTAACCAGTTGGCCAGCCAACGGGCTGGAGGAACTTCCGACGGTGCCGACCTTTCCTATCGCATTCTTCTCAGAGATGTTTCGCGCTCCGGAGAATTGGTGTCTGAGCTCAAGGCCTTTCCCGGCGTGTCCCGGGTGACCAGCCTCAAGGCCGAAGAAGAATCTGAAATGTAATTGAATGCAGGACCAACCCACATCGAGTCCGGAAAGTGCTTTGACGCCGATTCCGACGCCGGCTGGAACTTTGTTTCGGGAGTTTCGGATTCAGACTTTTCCCTACATCGCCTTCGTGTTGGTGGTGGGATTAACCGTTTGGCTCTGGCGCGGTTATGTGGGGCCGGCTACTTGGGTAGGAGAAGTCGAGTCGGTGCGTGGCGTGGTTTCCAGCATGGGGCCCGGTCGCTTAGTCCAATTGCAGGTCGACGCATTGCAACGGGTAACGGCGGGGCAAGTATTGGCCCGGGTGATCACTGTCGAGCCGCGCATTTTAGAAGCCCAGATATCCCTCAGCAAGGCGCGCATCGACCTAATCCGCGCAGGGACAGATTCCGATCTGCGGAAACAGAACAGCCGGGTTAATTTGGAGAGCCTCCGCCTCGATTGGATGTCCAAGCGCGTGGATTGGCTATCGGCCAAAGCGCGGAGCACCTACCGACAGCTCGAACTGGCTCGTATCGAAAAGCTGCGATCCGGAGTCGTCAGCGGGGTGGGTGCCGTATCCTTGGCTGTGACGAGTCAGAACGATCTCGATGTTTCACACCGTGATACCGCCATCGAAGAGGCTACCGTGGTGGAATTGGAGCAGTTGGTGGCGCAAATTGGCGCAACTATCCAGCAACTGTCGGCCCATCGAAGCGAGGGCCAAGATTCGTCGTCCACCACGGCTGCCATTGAGGTAGAATCTAAGAATCTCGACCTCCTGGAATCTCAGATGATGCCCATTGATCTCGTGGCGCCCTTTGATGGCATTGTGAGCGTGGTACATCGCTGGAGCGGAGAGACTATTCAGGCGGGTGAGCCGATTTTGACCGTTTCCCAAGCAAAGCCTTCCCGGGTTGTGGCGTTCATTCGGCAGCCCATCCAAATCCAGGCTCAGCTCGGGATGAAGGTAGAAGTCAGGGCTCGTGGAGGAAGACGCGAAATGGGTGTCGGTGAAGTGCTGCGAGTCGGATCTCAATTAGAACCCATTTCGTCGACGCTCTTGCCCAGAACTTCCGGCCTGCCTGTAGGCGGTAGCTCTGGGGGTAGCGCGACCGAAAACGGGCTTCCAGTTCTGGTGTCCTTGCCCGCGAACCTCACGCTGTATCCGGGAGAGGTCGTGGATCTGCGAGTCGTAATCCCCTGAAGAGTTCGTAATCCCCTGAGGATCGTCGACATTGGGGCTCTGGAGCCGAATCCGATGGAGGCCGTTAAACGGGTGCGATTTCCGAAACGATGCAGCCCGGATGTAGCCCAATGACTTCCTAGGTAGGGACCGATCTGCGAGCGGTCCGGCCCTGCGGTACTGCCCGTCGAGATTGCCTACCATGGAGAGTGACGTATCTCCGTCCTGTTCGTCGACGTGGCGCTTTCGGAGAAATCGCCCCACCTCGGAGGTGTTCAGGCGAGGCTGAGTTTGCGGAGGGACCCTGGGGTGTAGCCTGAAGAGCTTCCTAGGTAGGGACCGATCTCCGAGCGGTCCGTGTCCGCAGACATGGCACTTTCGGAGAAATCGCCCCACCTCGGAGGTGCTCGGGTGAGGCTGAGTTTATCGAAGGACCTTGGGATGTTGCCTGAAGAGCTTCCTAGGTAGGGACCGATCTCCGAGCGGTCCGTCCCTGCGGCGTTCCGGCTAAGCGGGGGGTAGAGTTTGGAGGATCCGCTCTGCGGTCTGTGAAGGCGATTCGTTGGTTCCTACTTCCAGCCACGCCAGATCGAGTTGGCCCTGCATCCAGGTCATTTGCCGTTTGGCGAATTGACGCGTCTTAGCCTGAACTCGCTCGACGGTTTCGCGCAGCGACGCGGATCCCTCCAGATGCTCGACCACCTGCCGGTATCCAATGGCTTGCAGCGCGGTGCGGTTCTCCCGCAAACCGTGCTTCAAAAGATTTTGTGTTTCTGTGACGAGTCCGGCCTGGAACATACGGTTCACCCGCTCGTCGATTCTGCGAATTAGGGTGGGTCGGTCGCGCTGGATCCCAAAGGCTCGGCCTGCGGTTAGGGTTCCGCCGTGTTCTGGCCAGCGGGCTCGCTGGACTGAGAAGGGTTGGCCCGTAAGTCGGATGACTTCCACGGCTCGGACCAAGCGGCGTCGATTTTTCAGGTCGATCTGGTCGAGTGTGACCGGATCTTTGCGGGCGAGTTCCTCCAACAGTTCCGCGGTCGTGGCCGCTTCAAGTTCGGCCCGCAGGAGTGGATCGGGAGGAGGCGCGGAACCCAGTCCGCCCAGCCAGGCATTAAAGTACAGTCCGGTTCCGCCGCAAAGGATCGCGGTTTGGTTCCGCCCTTCGATGTCTTGGATCGCCACCGTCGCCGAGTGGACGAAGCGGGCCGCATCGAAGGATTCATTCAGGCCCACGACATCGATCAGATGGTGGGTGACGAGCGCTCGCTCTGCGGCGGAGGGCTTGGCGGTACCGATGTCTAACCCCCGATAGACTTGCATCGAGTCCACGGAGATGATTTCGCCACCAAGTCGGAGTGCTAACTCGAGAGCCACGGCGGACTTTCCGGAGGCCGTGGGGCCGGTGAGGAGAATAGGTCTCATTTCGGGGTGCCGCCACCGACCGGTTTCCCGGAGTCGGACACCGTTTCCGCCTGCCAGGAAAGGATCAGAAGAATAGCCACGGCCGTGCAAATTGCCGAGTCAGCCACGTTGAAGGCTGGAAATCCGAGTTCTGAGCCGCTGCGCCGGTTCCAATAGAACCGGAGAAAATCCACTACGTGCTCATGCACAATGCGATCGACCAAGTTACCGACGATGCCGCCAAAGAGCAGACCCAAGGCGATTTGCCCCAGACGTTGATGGTACTCGAAGTGACGTCGCCAACGCCACAGCGCGAGCATGGCAATGGCCGAAAACACGGCCAGCCAGTTGTTGTGGTGCCGGAAGATGCTCCAAGCCGCTCCGGTGTTGCCCCAGTGAACGAGTTTGAAGAACCCCTCGAGGATCGTTTGTTCGGCACCGAATTCCATCCAACGCATCACCATCCACTTGGTCAGTTGGTCCAGACCGAGAATCGTCACGGCAAGACCCAGGGTCAGGCGGTCCGATGAAATGGGGGATCCGTTGGATGTCATGTTGGGGGCAGGCTAACCGGTTTGGCGTCGTAAACCGGGTGATTGGATGCTGGCAAGCGCCTCCACGATCTCGAGAGCAGCGTGGGCGGCCTCGACGCCCCGATTGGTACGTGGGTCAATGCAGCGCTGTTGGGCCTGCTTTTTGGTTTGGATCGTCAAAACCTCATGGATGCATGGGATTCCGGTGGAGAGGCTAATTTCCATCAGGGCCCGGGTGACGGCGCTGCCGATTTGTTCGGCGTGAGAGGTTTCGCCCTGCCAGAGGACTCCCAGGCAAACGATGCCTCGGACCGGACTGCGTTTGCGCCGAGCCAGCGCCGAGGCGGCCATCGGAATCTCAAAGGCTCCGGGTACCCGGACGACCTCCACGATCGAAGCCCCTGCCGCCTCCAACACCGAGCGTGCTGCCTCCAGCATCGGTTCGGTGTACTCAGAGTTGTACCGAGAGCAGACGATGGCGAAACGGCCGTCGGTCCGCAGGGGATCTTTGAGGGTTGGAGCCTTGAGCATGGGAATTGGGGCCGCAGCGATTCAAAGCGAGGCACCTGTCAGCAACCGGTAGGCCTCTAGGTACTTTGCCTGTGTCTTGGCCACGATCTCGGTTGGTAGAGCGGGTGCCGGAGGGGTCTTGTCCCAGTCGAGGGTCTCGAGGTGATCACGGACAAACTGCTTATCAAAGCTCGGTTGTCCTCGGCCCGGTGCATAGTGCTCGGCAGGCCAGAATCGCGAAGAATCTGGGGTGAGCACTTCATCGATGAGAATTAATTGTCCATCGACCTGTCCAAATTCGAACTTGGTGTCGGCAATGAGAATGCCGCGGGTTCGGGCATAGTCGCGGGCAAACCGGTAAAGTCTCAGGCTCAGGTCTCGAGCCTGTTGGGCGATGTCGGGTCCGGTGAGTCGGGCCGCTTCATCGAAGGAGATGTTTTCATCGTGCCCGGATTCGGCCTTGGTCGCAGGCGTAAAGATGGGCTCCGGCAGCTCCGACGACTCGACCAATCCGGGGGGTAGTACAATCCCGCAGACCGATCCGGACTTCTGGTACTCCTTCCAACCCGATCCCGACAGGTAGCCACGAACCACGCATTCGATGGGTAGCGGTTGGGTTTTCCGTACGATCATGCTGCGACCATTCAGGACGGAAGCGAACGGCTTCAGTCGGTCGGGCAGGGGATCCTTGGCCTTGAGTAATCGATGGTTGGGGAGCCAGTTCTCGGTCTGGTCGAACCAGAAGTGGGAGACTTGCGTAAGGACTTCGCCCTTTCTGGGGATGCCGTTGGGCATAACGCAGTCGAAGGCAGAAATCCGGTCGGTGGCCACGAAGAGGAGAGAATCTCCTAGGTCGAAGACTTCACGCACCTTCCCCGATTTCACCTTGGTGATTCCGGGAAGGTCGAGGGAAAGGATGGGATCCGGCGACACCGCGAAAACGTAGTGCCTGAGCGGGGAAGGCCGAAGCGAAATATGGAGGGGAGCCTCCGGCGAACCAGGGGCGTTCAGGTCAATCTGTCCGGAGTGGCTATCTCCACGGTGGTTGCCGCCGGCTTTACTTCCGTGGCCGCGCCAGCAGGATCTAGAGATGTCCGTGATCGCCAATGGCGAAACCGTTCCGACCGAGTTTCCGACCACCATCGAGCAATTCCTCGTGCGTCGGGGGTTGCTTCCTAGAAGTGTGGTCGTGGAGCACAATGGAGACGCCGTGGCTCCTTCTGAGTTTGTCGAACGTGCCCTCAGCCCCGGAGACCGTCTCGAGATCGTTCGGATCGTGGCTGGAGGTTGAAACCTCACTCCACATCGGCCGCCCCGTTCTCTTAGAGCCTGTCTGAAAATGGGGAGGGGTTCTGTTTGGGAGAAAAGGGTTCGATTGGCAAGGCGCGAGGAGGAAGCAGACCCGCAGCGGTCTGTGACCGACAAGCAACGCCGCCAGCGGACCCTTCCCTCCCAAACCCTCCGGGCGGCGGGTCTTTCCGGCTTGGACTGCGTTGGTTCAGCCGGAACAGACCGCAAGAGGTCTGCCCCGCCGCTCACCGCCTTGCCCAACCCAGAATTCCCCAGCCGCAGAACCCCTCCCCATTTTCAGACAGGCTCTTAACGTGTTCCCGCTCAAGCGGTTCAGCGCCGTGCATGCCAGTCGGGGTTTCCGTACCGGGTAGAAAGGGCCACCTGTGTTCGCTCGATCGGGAATGGGGATCGGGCGGGTTCGGCTTCCCAACCCCGGATCCAGCACTCACATAAATTTTTCGGTGTGACGGGAACATTCCGGACAAATGCCAGGTGACCGCGACTTTGCCGGTAGCCGGGCTGAGCGGAAGGAAACCGGAGAAATCTCGGGATGAGACTCAGCGGAAAATCGTGCAGCAGGGTTCCGTGGAACAGCAGATGGTTTCGCTTCCGGCGCTGGGCATTGCCCGAACACTTCTGTCCCTCGAGCGCCAGATCCGTATGCCCCTCCACGCTGACGGGTTGATCTAGCAACTCCTGCAGGAGGCGCCGGTTCCGTTCCATGATCCACTCGTTGGTGCCGGTGATCGAAGCTAAGGGACCCGATTCAGGGATACGCAGGATCAGGCCATAGTTCCAGCAACCCGGCCCTTGCAGGACTGCCCCGCCGCCGCTGCAGCGACGCAGCACCGGCACGCCGTGTTGAGAGCAGGCCTCCAAGTCCGCTTCGACGCTGGCCTGCTGGCCATATCCAAGAACCACACAGGGGGTCGGAGATTCCCAGAACCAAAGGGCTTCACCGCCCTCTCCGGATTCCGCTCGCTCGAGAAACGCTTCATCCCAGGCCAATGGCTCGGCGGGCGAATTCATTTCGGGTGTCTGGAACCATTCCATGGTGTGGGGTTCAGCAGGCCTCGAACCGGGGGGGGCTTCAAGCGGGAAGCGCCGAGATCGCTCGCGAATTTTTGGCAGGGGACGCTTTCCCCTTTTCGAATCAGCGGTGTGGCGGTAACACGGGCCTACTGATGACCACTTGGATCAAGGGAATCGCGGCTCTGTCATTGTTCCTGCTCGCCTCGCTGTGCCTCCAGCGGTTTCGTTCCAATTTCTCCGCTGTGGAGGTGAAGCGCGCGGGGCTCGAGGCCTCAGAATTTGCCCCGGAGCCGGCCGCCGAGCCCGCACCCGATTCCCGAACGACCACCACCAATGGGGCGACCGTTACTGAGGTGACGAATGCTATCAGCGGTGGCGTCGGTAGCGCGGGCACCAATGTCAGTCCGGGTGGAACGGGCTTCAAAGCCAAGGCGCCAGACAAGGGTCGGAGCTTTCTCTGGATGGGGGGATTTATTGCGTCGCTTCTGTGTTTGGCCGGCTTGGTGGGCTGGGAGGTAGCACGATGGTTCTCACGACGGACCGGTGATGGGCTTTTGTCCGAGAACGCGCCGGCGATGACCGATTCCGAATACGAGGAGGCGGAGGCCGAATGGGCCAATGGGAATCCTCTCGAAGCGATCCGGATGATGCGCGAGTACCTCGAAAAAAATCCTTCAGAACAGTACGCAGCGATCCGAATCGCAGAAATTTACGAGAAAGACCTCCACAACTACGTCGCCGCCTCGTTGGAGTTAGAGGAAGTTTTAGGCAAACGACTCAGCCGAGAGAAATGGGGTTGGACTGCCATTCATTTAGCCAATTTGTATTCCGGAAAAATGCATCAGCCCGAGAAGGCCGTGGCCTGGCTGGAGCGAATCATTCGGGACTATCCGGATACCGCAGCGGCCAAGAAGGCGAGGGTTCGACTGGGGGTTCCTGAAGATCAGTCGCTCCCCGCTGAGCTGCCGGAGCCGGAGGCTGGATCAGAGTCCGCAGACTCGAACTTGCCCAAGGGGTTCACCTCCAAGAAACGCTAAAACGGAGCGGTATTTGCGGAACCAGAGCATGGAGACACCTCGAGTCATCTTGCATCTGGAC
>SXGS01215825.1_pt1 | contig 36697 bp, 27 predicted proteins | sample 3174681 | NCBI WGS metagenome assembly SXGS01 (sample SAMN11356861, study PRJNA531348) | freshwater metagenome | isolation source: freshwater sample F1-80 | place: China: Fuxian Lake, Yuxi | collected 2017-12-25
ATGTTCGGCTTCCAGCGCGTCGGCGACCAAATTTGGCTCGCCGGTGACTCACGCACGAAGGGCTTCCTCGTTGGCGGAACTTCGGGACGCACGACGCTCAACGGCGAGGGCTTGCAACACGAGGACGGACACAGCCAGCTCTTCGCGACCAGCGTTCCGAACCTCGTCGCCTACGACCCGGCCTACGGCTACGAACTGGCCGTCATCATCCAAGACGGCATGAGGCGGATGTACGTCGAGCACGAAGAAATCTTCTACTACTTAAGCGTCTACAACGAAGACTACGCGATGCCGACGATGCCCGAAGGTGTCACCGACGGCATCGTTCGCGGCATGTATCGCTTCAAGAGCACGGAAAGCTCGAAGGGTCAGAAGGAACGCCCGCAGCTCTTCGGCAGCGGCCCGATCCTGAACGAAGTGCTGCGTGCTCAGCAAATCCTGAGTGACAAATACGGCATCGGCTCTGACGTTTGGAGCGTGACGAGCTACTCCGAACTCTGCCGCGACGCATCAATGGCGCTCCGTTGGAACCGTCTGCATCCGACCGACAAGCCAAAGAAAAGTTATCTCGAAACCGTTCTCGATAAAGTCACGGGGCCGTTCATCGCATCCAGCGACAACGTCCGGCTGGTCCCCGATCAAATCCGCAGTTGGATTCCTGGCCCGTACCACGTCCTCGGTACCGACGGCTTCGGACGCAGCGAGACGCGCGAAGAACTCCGCCGCCACTTCGAGATCGACGCCGAGTGCGTCGCGTACACAACGCTCGTCGCACTCACGCAACAAGGCCAGTTCGACAAAAAGAAACTGCCCAAGGCACTCAAAGATTTTGGCATCGACTCGGAGAAGGTCGAGCCGCTCAAGGCGTAATCCAACTCAAGCAAGAACGAGACAAAAGGGAACACTAATCCGCGCTAATCTCCGCTAATTCTGGCTGGATTCGTGTTAATTAGCGTCGATTAGTGTTCCCAAGTTTTTCAAACCCAAAATTCACGAGCTGACGCCGACATGGCCATCGAATTCAAACTGCCTGAAGTTTCCGACGGCGTGAAGACCGTTGATATCGCCGAGATCAAAGTCAAAGCGGGCGATGTTGTCGCGAAAGGCCAAGTGGTCATGGACCTCGAGACCGAAAAAGCGGTCGTCGAGCTGGAATGCCCGCACGCGGGGACCGTGGTGAAGGTGCTTGTTTCCGCTGGCCAGTCGGTGGCGATTGGGGCTCCGCTGATGAGCATTGAAGCGACTGCTGGAGTACCGCCTTTAGGCGGTGCCGCTGCGCCAACAACCCCAGTCACTCCGGCGAAGCAAACCGTACAGACCGACAAACCGATTGCCATTTCAATCGACTCAATCGCGAAATCTGACAGTCCACCGCCTAAAGGCGGGACTCCAACCGACACCCGTCCGCCCGCGCCCGCCGGCCCCGCGACTCGGCGACTCGCACGCGATCTCGGCGTCGATCTGCATCAAGTCACAGGCACTGGTCCTGGCGGACGGATCACGCAGGAGGACGTGCAGAACTACGTCAAAAACATCCTCGAAGGCCGAGCGTCCGTTGGAGTTCCGCCTTCAGGCGGTCTCCTTGCGACTCCCGCATTACCCGACTTCAGCCAGTTCGGTTCCATCGACCGTCAGCCGCAGAACAAGCTCGGCAAGGTCGCAGCGGCGAACCTCACCGTTTCATGGCAAACCATCCCGCACGTCACGCAGCACGATCTGATCGACATCACCGATCTCGAAGAAGCTCGCAAACGTTTCGGCGAGTCGCTCGGCAAGAACGGCCCGAAGGTGACGATGACTGCCATCGTGATGAAGGCACTGATCCCGGCGCTCAAAGCGTTCCCACACGTCAACGCCAGCCTCGATGCCTCCAAGGGCGAGCTAGTCCTGAAACAGTACTACAACATCGGCTGTGCGGTCGATACGCCCAACGGCTTGCTGGTCCCGGTCGTCAAAAACGTGGACCAGAAGAGCATCGTCCAAATCGCCGCCGACCTCGCCGACCTCGCCGCGCGTGCGAGAGAGAAGAAGCTCAAGCCGGACGAAATGTCCGGCGCGACATTCACGGTCACGAACCTCGGCGGCATTGGCGGCACGGCCTTCACGCCAATCGTCAACTGGCCCGAAGTCGCGATCCTCGGCCTGAGCCGCAGCCGCACCGAACTGAAACTCCACGGCGGAGCAGTCATCGAACGCCTGATGCTCCCGCTCTCCCTCAGCTACGACCACCGAGTCATCAACGGAGCCGACGGAGCCAGATTCGTGGCCAAACTCGGCAGCCTGTTGAATGATTTCTTCTCGCTGTTGGCTGAGGCTTAACTTTGGAGTGCGGTGTGTCAGCGCCGCTTTGGATTCTTGAGACCGCATCATGCCCATCGGAAAACTCGAAAGCGTTGAACTTCGCAAGTTGTGGCAGCACGAGGAGTATGACTTTTCCAAGTGGCTTTCCGAGAACCTAGACTCGTTGGCCGAAGCCGTCGGCATCACGCTCGCCGAGCCGGAACGGGAAGTCCGCGTTGGTTCATTTGAAGTTGATCTCGTGGCAGAGGATGGGAATTCCAATCGAGTCATCATCGAGAATCAGCTTGAGGCATCCAACCATGATCATTTAGGAAAAGTCATTACCTACCTGACCAATCTCGATGCGAAGACGGCAATCTGGATCACGAAGTCGCCTCGACCAGAACACGTCAAAGCGATCGCTTGGCTTAACGAAACAACACCCAGCGATGTCGCGTTCTTTCTGGTCAAGCTTGAAGCCTATCGCATCGGGAATTCCGACCCGGCTCCATTTTTCACCGTCATCGTTGGTCCGAGCGCGGAAGCCAAAGACATCGGCGAGAAGAACCGAGAGATGGCGGAACGACATGTCTTGCGCCTGAAGTTTTGGGAGTCGCTACTGGCTCGTGCGAAGTCCAAAGGAGTTCTCTGGCACGCCTCGCGATCGCCAGGCCGAGACATGTGGCTCTCGGTCGGGGCTGGCCGTACGGGGTTCAACTTTAACTATCTCATGTGGATGACTGACGAGAGCGCAGTCGAGCTTTACTTGGACACTGGCGAGGCTGAACCAAACAAGGCGACCTTTGACATACTGTTCGCAAAGCGAACCATCATCGAAAAAGCTTTCGGCGGCGAACTTCAATGGGAGCGAAAAGATGAGAAGCGAGCTTGCCGAATTCGTCATACAATCTCACTCGGCGGTTTGACGTGCGGTGAGGACAAATGGCCGACTATTCAAGATACGATGATTGACGCAATGGACCGATTGGTGAAAGCCCTTAAGCCGCACATTGCAGAGTTGCCATAATCAAAGGTGAAACATGACCACGCTTACTGTTGAGCAGCGCGAAGCCGTCGCAACGGCCCGCGATCCGTATTTGCGAGTCGTGGACCCGGAGTCACAGACGGAATATGTCCTCATGCGAGCCGACGTTTTTGACCGGATGAATAACCGGTTGTTTGACGCCGAGCCAATGTCGGCCGATGAAAAGGAGCGTCTCTTCGTTGACGCGGCCAAGCGAGCGCATTGGGACGACCCCGAATTCGACGTGTACAACGACCTCGATCCTCGGAGTCGTCCATGAAGTTGCAACGAGGCGATGTCGTAGCGCTCGATTTCCCATTCAGCGATGGCACAGGCGGGAAGATTCGGCCAGCGATTGTCGTTCAAGCGGACGAGTGGAATGCCAAACTCGACGACACAATCTTGGCGATGGTCACGAGCAGCCGTCACCGCCGAGTCAATTCGCCCACTCAGTTGTTTGTCACAGCCAATTCCAGTGATGGCCAGCAAGCAGGCTTCCGAATGGATTCGGTCATTCAATGCGAAAATCTGGTGACACGAGATCAATCGCTCGTCCTACGGGTCATGGGGCATCTGCCCGATGAGGTTCTCAAACGGTTGGACGACTGCTTGCGTGCGAGCCTCGGACTGGCATAAGAACGAAACAATCAAAGCGACGCTGACACGTCGCACTCCAAAGAGGATGAAATGTCACACGCGGAAATTGTGGTGATTGGTGCTGGTCCGGGCGGGTATCCGGCGGCGTTTACGGCTGCGGATCATGGGAAGAAGGTGGTGCTCGTCAATGAGGAGCAGAACCCTGGCGGCGTCTGTTTGCAGCGCGGGTGCATTCCGTCGAAGGCATTGTTGCACGTCGCGAAGGTGATTCATGAGGCTCGCGAGGCGGCTGAGCATGGTGTGTCGTTTGGTCCGCCGAAGATTGATCTCGCGAAGTTGCGGAACTTCAAGAATGGCGTCATCGGGCAACTGACCGGCGGCATTCAGAGCTTGTGCAAGGCTCGTGGAGTGACGCTGGTGCAGGCTCGCGCGACGTTCGCGAACTCGAACACGTTGAACCTCGCCAAGCCGGACGGTTCGACCGAGCAACTGACATTCGACAAAGCGGTGATCGCGACCGGCTCGCAGCCGGCGATGCCGCCGATCTTCGCGATTGGCGATCCGCGCGTGATGGACTCGACGGGAGCACTCGCGCTGGAGGACATCCCGAAGAAGCTGCTGGTCATCGGCGGCGGCTACATCGGGCTGGAGATGGGCTGTGTGTACGCCGCGCTCGGCAGCGAAGTCACGGTTGTCGAAGCGTTGCCGACGATCCTCGCCGCCGCTGACCGAGACCTTGTGCGGCCGTTGCAGAAGCGGCTCGAAGGTCAGTTCAAGGCGATTCACGTCAACACGAAAGTGCTCAGCCTGACCGCCAGCAAAGCCGGCATCGTCGCCGAACTCAGTGGGATAGGCTTCCAGCCTGTCGGTGCTGAGACAAAAGACGACAGGCTGGAAGCCTATCCCACGAAACAAACCTTCGACCGAGTCCTCGTCTCCGTCGGCCGCAAGCCAAACAGCAAGAACCTCGGCCTCGAAAATACGAAGGTCCAAATCGACGAGAAGGGCTTCCTCAAGATCGACCGCTGCTGCCGCACGGCCGATCCGAACATCCTCGCCATCGGCGACGTCGCGGGCGAACCGATGCTGGCTCACAAAGCCACGCGCGAGGCGAAAGTCGCCATCGAAGCGCTCGTCGGCGAACCAGCTGAGTTCGACAACATCGCGATCCCCGCCGTCGTCTTCACCGACCCGGAACTCGCGTGGTGCGGCCTGACCGAAACCGAAGCGAAGGCTCAAGAGCGTGACGTGAAAGTCATCCGCTTCGCCTGGGCCGCCAGCGGCCGAGCCCAATCGCTGGCTCGTACCGAGGGCCTCACGAAACTGATCATCGAAAACAAAACCGAACGCATCCTCGGCGTTGGCATCGTCGGAGCCGGCGCAGGCGAGCTGATCTCCGAAGGCGTGATCGCCGTCGAAACCGCCGCCGTCGCCCGAGACCTCGCCGACAGCATCCACCCGCATCCGACGCTGTCCGAAACTTTGATGGAGGCGGCGGAAGCATTCATCGGCCAAGCGACGCACATGTACCGGCCGCCGCGGTAAGTGATCCTTAAAGTAGTCACGTTCACCAGAACGTGGGTTTCCTCGCGAATGGCCCACGCTCTGGAGAGCGTGGCTACCACCACGGAAAGGTGATTCCATTATGAAGAGCGCCACACTGGATGCTTCCAAAGTGACGTTGTCCGAACTCTTGGGCACGGCCGAACAGAATGACGTCGTGTTTGTCCAAACCGAGGGCCACACACGATTCGCCGTCATTCCCGCTGATGAATCTGACGAAGAGATTCTCGCTCTCCGCTCCAGCGGCGAGTTCATGACCTATCTCGTCGACGCCGAAAGGCGAGCCGTCACCGGCCCACGAAAAGCGTTGCAGCAGATTCGCGAACCGTTTGGTCTGTAACGGCGGCAGCATTCCCGAACATTCCGAGACGACTGGCAATCGCAACCGCCGCCATCGCTCGCCAATTCACTGACAGCTCCTACATGCACAACCTCATAGAGCCAGACATAGGACATATTTTCGGATGGCAATTCCTCGGCTTTTCCGACTGGCGAGTGGGGTTCTTTGTCAGCCTGTTAGAACAAAATATATGAAGGCCGCTGACGCCTTAATCGGCCGAGCCAGTAGTGGCCGAGTCGGCACGAAATCAAGCAAGCTATGGCAGCTACACTTCAGAACGAGATCATCGAGTCGCTGGTACGCGTTACCTCTACGTCCCGCCAGCTTTAATCTTTGCACAAAAATCACGCCACCACTCGCTCACGCGTTCGTTTAATTGTTCAATTGGCTCATACGTCGACTCACTTGAACTCAACTCGACCCTAAAGAAACGCTCCCAGCTGTTCCTCACGCCCCTGATTAGCACCTGAGTGATCGTCTCATCGGAATACAATCTAACAAACTCTTCGAGCGAATTTGGGTCTTTGATCGATTCACTTAATTGCTCTCTTTCAACAACGAACGATTGCAGGCACATTAAAAAACACTGATTCAATTGCATCTGGAAATTTAAATCATACGTCGGCCTCATAATCCACGCGACTGGTCTTGCGCTGGTACGCTCGTTTAGATCCGATCTCAGGCAACAGTCATCTCTAAAGCACTGCAAAAGAACACTTTCGGTCTCCAGATGTTGCCACAATCGGCATGCCCGAGGCGTTGCACGGACTCGGCAGTTATTACCTGTACTGCTCGGTCGCCTTTCTGCGTCCATATTCTCGACCAAGCCTTCTAAATGCAATTCATCAACAATCCCAATTGCTTCGGACCTCGTCCTTCCAAACCATCTTTGAAGCTCCTCAAGAAGCAACCGATAGGTTGTGGCATCTATCTCACTAGTACCACCGCTGAAAAGTCTCCTGATAAGCCGCTGGATAATTCGAGGCTTTGCTATGCTTTGGCTGAAAAGCGAATGTGGTTTCGATTCCAATAAATTAGAAATTGGAGTGCCACGTCCTGGATAAACCGGCTTACTAGAGTCGCCTTGGTTTCCATAAGCGAGAGATCTGACTACTGTGGTGCGATTAATCGCATTTCGCCCGCTTTGCTTGTACGCGTCGAGTGATGGGGGCACAGTCCCGCTCGAACGTCCGAAATAGTCGGCAATGACTTTCGTTACGTCCACAAAGTGCCTATTTCGCAGCACTTCCCCAACAAATGACACAGCATCGGCAATACTCCTATTGGCAAGTTCTACAAACTCCTCACCTTGGCCCGATTCTTCAAGCGAATTGCACAAAGCCACAAAAAAATCAGTGCGACTCGGAAATTCCCATACGCCAAGCCCTGCCGTGACTCCCACAGGTACATCCTTGTAAACATTGCTAAGAACGCGAAATCGCTTCGACAAAATCTGCGTTAGAGAAGCGGCGTGAGTCATTGACACTTCTTTTGTCTGGTACCACTTATGTCCTGGGTGATTGTTGTTGCCCTTTAGGATAATAGCAGTCGCTGGACGACATGCGACTATTACAGAATACGCAATTCTAGAATCGAAGCCGACATCATTTTTAGACAATCGTATATTTGACATAAACTTCACAGCATGTGCCGTATTCTCTATCAGAGATTCAATCACTGCGGAGTTCTTGTCGTCCAGATTATCAAAGACAATCTTCACATGATCGTATCCTGCGCGATAGACGTAGTAGCAAAAGAGAACCTTCGCAAATAGCATTCCACCTTCGCGACTCATTAACTCGCGCGCAGCCTCATTGTAATCGGGTGCCGGAAGCAAGTACGCGTCGGGCACTGCAATATCGCTCTCTTCATCAAGGGCGGAGATGAACTCGAACAACTCCTGCCAATCGGATTGCGACAATCGCGAACTCTCTTGGACCGTCTTATTGGTCGATGTCGCCCGTAATTCAAATGCATGCTTCTTTAAGTGGTCTCGTAACAACTCATTTGCGATCGTAGACGCTGCGTTCTCCCTTGAATCGGTGTCTTGATAGACCTCTCGTGGCAAGTCGAGAACATGTTTACTGCAATCTTTGTAAAGCACTTTGCATTGTTTAACGCTGGGCGATCCAGTTGCAAGGTGTTGCGTATTCCATACATTCGACTCAAGATATCTTATTAGTGTCGTTTTTCCGATACCTGGAGGTCCGACAAAAAGGCAGATGTCCTTGGTTCTAGCCTTTGTAAACCCAATAAGTTCTTTTTCTGAATCGCGATTTGGAACATACTCCTGGTCGAACTGCTCAATTCGGCGCCTGCCTTCAAAGAGTTCTGCAAAGAATTGGGCACCGAAGCCGTCGTATACGGCGTTGAATGGTGCGGAATTGTCTCTTGGTTCGATGGTCCGGACACGCATTTCGAAATCCTTTCGAATGGGCAGTGATAATTTGCCAGTGAGTATGAATGTACTCGTTCAGAAACTGGACTTCAATCGTGTCAGGCACTTCAAGATTGCCGCAACACAAGTGGCTCGCACGGGCCAACGGATTGGAGATCGCGCCGGTTATTGCCACACACAACACCTCCACTCAGGAGGGCGACGTGATCGCGATTTGAAATCCCTTGATTCGCGAATCGAAGTTGACACCGACAACAAGTGGGTCACACCAACTCGCGAATCGGTTCGCCATACGGGAGGACCGGGATGGGGCGGCCGGAGAAGTCGGGGAACTCGTGGCGGTGGTTGATGCCGAGGTGGTGGTAGATCGTGGCGAGCAGGTCTTGCGGGTGGAGCGGGCGTTCGGCGGGGTATTCGGCTTTCGAGTTGGTGGCTCCGACGACTTGGCCCATGCGGAGTCCTCCGCCGGCGATCAGGGCGGATTGAGCTTGCGGCCAGTGGTCTCGGCCGAGGTTGCCGGCGTTCATCGTGACGCGCGGAGTGCGGCCGAACTCGCCGACGGCGACGACGAGGATTTTCTCGTCGAGGCCGCGCTGGTGGATGTCTTCGATCAATGCCGAGAGCGCAGGGTCCATGTACTCGGCCCGCAACGTCATGCCCTTGGCCATGTCCCAACCGGGTTGTGCGTTGGCGTGGTCGTCCCAACTGAAATAGAGCGGCATGCCCAGCTTCGGAGCCAGCGCGTCGATGGTGACGACGCCCGCACCCGCCTCGGCCAAGCGTCGCGCAAGCAAACAGCTTTGGCCCCACAGATGCCGGCCGTAGCGGTCGCGGAGCTTCGGGTCTTCGCGCGTGAGATCGAATGCGTTCGCGACGGACGTGCTGGTCAGCAGTTGCAAGGCTTGTTGGTGGAAGGCTTCGAGACCTTCGTTGGGGACGCCATCAACTGCGGGAATGCGAGTCGCGGGAGTGACTCGCCTACGGTGCTGATCGAACTGCCGTGCGAGTCCGATGCGATCATCGAGCCGCGATGCGTTCAAGCCACCGTGAATCGTCAGATTGGCTGGCCGGAAGTTCTCAGCGGATGGATCGCCGGTGACGAACGCGGAGTGACTGACTCCCAGGTACTGCGGCCGAGTCATGAACGGCTGCGTCGGAATTCCGATGTACTGCGGCAGGCCATCGGAGCGTGAGCCTCGAAGGCGACTGGCGATCATGCCGAGATCGGGATGCTCCGACTTCGCCGTCGAAGTCGGATCGGCGATGCTCGGCGTTTTACCGGTGAGCACTTCAATCGAACCGTCGTTGTGCGACGCCATCTCGTGATGCAGCGATCGGATCAGCGAGTAGCGATCCGCGATCTTTGCAAGCTGCGGGAACAACTCACAAATCTCAATCCCCGGCACCGAGGTCGCGATCGGCCGAAACGGCCCGCGATATTCCGAGGGCGCGTTCGGCTTCGGATCAAACGTCTCAATCTGGCTCGGCCCACCCCACATCCAAAACAGAATGACCGACGTCGGTAGTTCGCCGGTCGAGTTCATTCCAGCCGCAGCACGAGCGGCCAAGAGGTCCGCCAAACTCAAGCCTCCCAAGGCCGAAACCCCGACACGCAGAAAATCACGGCGAGTCCGTAGTGCGTGGCAGGACTTTTTCGTCCTCGAGGCAGAGTTCATTTGGATTCTCCGTCGTAGCGTTCAAGGCCGCATCACAGTAATCGCTCGATCTCATGGTGGGGAAGACTGTCACTGAATTTGCGTGAATCTCAGCCTTGCGGTGGTTCAACGCCAAAAGCCAGCTCTCGGAACAGCGAGAGCTGGCTTCTGGGACTCCTGTCGTCAGTGATTCATCCACCTATGCTCTGCCGATCATTTTGCCTTCCGGGACGCTGCCGGAGCGACGGGGCGGGGAGCGGTCTTTTGGTAGCTCATCCGCTGAATCACTTCGGGGGCGATCGGAGCGGGTTCGGTGAACTCCACCGCAGGATTCTCCGGAAGCAATCTGGGGGCTCGCGGTGCTGATTGCTGCTGGGCACTGGCCGGTGTGGCCGCAGCGCGAGCCGGAGAACGAACCGAAGCAGGAGCCGGAGGAACTCCAACCGGCTTTGGTGGGCAGTCCTGAGCAGGTTTCGGGCACTCTCCACGAATCATCGCGTCGATTTGATCATCGAGCCTGACGTTGAGTGTCCTCAACAGAGCGTTCTCTTTCTGGAATTCCCCGTATCCGTCCGCAGCAATCTGTTGATGGTCGAGATACGCCTGACTGGCCGGGCGCAGGCCCAGGAGATCTTGAATCGTCGGGTAGATCGTGGCTTGCCCGATAATGATGTTCTTCTGAATGGACTTCTTGGCCTGCGGCAGTGGGCGGAACAAGACTCCCGCGACAGGCACGTCTTCCAGCAATGGCACACCGCGTGAGTTGCGGGCCGCCTTTAGCGCGACTTCGTAACGGCTGATCTCACGCCATTCGAGGTTGCCCAGTTGCACTTCCGTGTTGACGAAGTGACGCTTGACTCGGCCCAAGCCGCGTTCGTCCGGTCGCGTCGGTTCCAGTAGATCGGTCGTGTAGAGGTAGTTGAAATCGAATGCGACCGATTGTCCGTCGGGCTGGATCACGGGACGGACTTCGTAGCCCGTCCCGGTCTCGAATTTGTAGATCGCCGGATTTGGGATCAGTTTCTCCAATTCGGTGCCGAACTTCGGCGGCACGGCCGCGTCGGCATACAAGAGTTGCTGTTGATCGGCGGAATTCAAGCCATTCAGCACGCTCTTCACGGTGCCATCCGCGACTCCTCCGCCGATTGACTGGCCGGCGAACATCTTGGCCAGCGTCCCGAATTCCGGATCGGCCAACAGCGGGCCAAGATCTTTGTGCAACGCATACGCGGCCTTGAGTGCCTCGGCGATGGCGATGTCACGCTTGGGGAGATCGAATTCAAAACTGGCCTGCGGCGAGACCTTCGCAAAAGCGCGGTTGTTGGTGAGGATCGTCGTCCGCTCGATCTGCGACATTTCGACGTCCCATTCCTGAGCCGCTTTGCGGACTCGCTCCAACGCAGGGTCGTAGAACTGCGCGTAAACATCGTCTTCCATCGCCACCACGATCTGCTTGATGATCTTGTCGATGGCTGCTTTTTGCCCGCGAAGCGCATCTTGCGAATCGAGGTGCTGTTCTTCCAAAGTCGCGATTTGCTCATCGAGATAGGCTCGCTGCACTTCCGACAGCGTTGGCCGGCCGCCGTCTTTCATTCGACTGACAAGAGCTCGTTTCTGGACCAAAGCATCACGCCGATAGTGCAGTCCCAGATCCAGTGACATGCCTTGCACGAGCTTCACGACCGAGCGTTGAAAGGCATTGAGCCGATCACTGTCATTGCCATCCATCGAGCAGACGGTTCGCTCAAAGATCCCTTTGACCGCTTGGAATTTGTACTTCCTGTTACCGTCCTCGAAGACTTTGATTCGGCCTTTGTTGGCATCGCCCCACCAGCGTGGATCGTAGCTCTTGTGTGCTCCGGTGGTCACGATCCACTGGCCCTCTCGCTGCGGCAACTCGCACTGAATGTACTGGTCAAACCGTTCCAGGATCGCGTTCCGGTGCGTTCCCTTCGCCAGCCCCGTCAGCAGGAACGCTTCGGCCAACGTCAGCGAATCGTTCGAGTTCATAGACAGCAGCTTGTTGAGCGGATCGAGGAGCGACAGTGTTTCGTCCACATCACGGAGTTCCTCCACGAAGTCCGCCCCAAAGAAGGCGTGCAGATACCGTTGCCAGCGGAGCCGTTTCAAATGGGGATTCGACAGCGCGGGGTCGTGGCTATTCAGCCTGTTCTCAGTCTCTGCCGCGAAGCTTCTGGTAGGATCTGCGGAAGGATCCTTCGAAGAGTGGTTCGCAGCGGCTTCATGAGCGACTTCCTGCACCGCACGAAGGAAGAATTGCCCGGCTGCGGCGGTCAGGAAGCGTCCCCGGCTGATGTTGCCCTCCACTCGCTTGAGCGTGTTTTCCATCCGTGAGCCGTTCTCGCCGTTGACCTGCACCGTCATCACGCCGATTTTCACTTGTCCCACCGGATGATCGATCTGGTTGATCATCTCCCGGACTTTGACCATTCCCTTGCGTGGTCCGCGCAGATGCAGCACCCCTTCGCCGATCACACTGATGGAGACCTGCGAAACGGGATCGACATTGTTCCGGTCGCCAGGGACGTAGGTATCCGGGTCGGTCTTTGCCGCCGTGACTTCGCGCCGGAATTGATCCTTCGCCGCGAGCTGTTCCTCATCTTCCGCCTTGCGGGCGTCATTCTGCTTGGCGGCAACCAATGTTGTCTGAGTTTGAACGTCTGCAACTTGAGTCGTGATCGACTGCTTGAGGAGTTCCACGGCCGAGGTCGCAGTGGCTTGCATGTTTTCAGCGCCGGTCGCAGCTTTGACCTGCGTATAGAGCGCGTCCCGTTCTTTCTCCTTCTCAATCTTTTTGTCCTGCAAATCCTTCTTTTTGTTTGCGTCAGTTTCTTTCGCTGCCTGTTCCCCCAATGCAATGGCCTCCTTGTTGAGCAGGTCTCCCTGTTGTTTAGCATTGAGCACATTTCGTAACACGTTGACCGACGCCGCGAGCTTGGTTTCTTTGACTCGCAGTTCGCTGGCCGCTTGCTCGGCTTCGAACTCCTTCTGTCGTCGGTCGAGGCGTTCCTCTTCGAACTTCGTCCGCGACTTCTCGGCCGCTTGTTCGGCGACGGTCACCGCCGGGCCGTTGTACGACTTCACGCGGCGATTGATGATCTGAGCCACGCGATGTGCGTCGCGGAAGTAATACAACTCGACGCGAGCCGCGATGACCTCATTCGAACGATCAGGCTGCTGACCGGATTGCAAATCTTTGGGATTGGGACCGACATCCAAGAACTGAGGGAAATCGACCGGCGGCCCTTTGGAGCCATCGCCGACTCCCCGCACAATCGACGCCGCAACCACTGGTGCGGGAGCTGGAGTGGACGTGGCGACGGGGAAATCGATGGTGCGAACGATGTTGTCACTCCCCTTCACGAGCAACTTGACTCGCTTGTCTTGCTCCAGACGCGTGTAGAAGAGGTAGTTGAAGTGGTCATCTTTCTCAAATGGAATGTCATTGATCTTGAGGATCTCATCGTTGACTCGAATGTTCGCTTCAGAGACTCGGCTCGTGACGCTTTTGACCGTTCGGGTCGTGTCTCCAGCTTTCATTGAATCAAGACCAAGCCCCTGATCAACGAGGTACTGTTTGGCATAATTGATATCGACCACCACGACGAACGTACCGGGCATTTTGTCGACAACGAGCTTCGCACTCTTTCCCTCGACAACACTCTTCAGAGCGACAAGCAAGCCCGTTTTGTCGCTCCAAGTATGTTCGTTGATTTGTTTGATGAACCAATCCTTCTCTAAGCCAGCCACCTCTGCGGCAACCTTCGGAGGTGCCGCAATTTTGACCATATTCTTAGTGCCGGAGGTGGCGGCGTCGTCGTACGTTAACGACTCGATCCCGTAGGACTTCAGCCGGTTTTCCGTTGGCTTGAGCGCCTCCTCAGCGGCGCTCGCCGACATGGAGCAACTCGCCAAAGCCGCCGTGACCAACAGTGTTGTGGCGGGCGTCCAGGTCAAGCAAAACGATGTGGCCGTCAGCACGAATCGTTTGAGGGGGACATCGATTTTCATTGGAACCATCCTTGGGAATGAGTGGTCGCAAAACCCGGTTCCGATAGTGGAACGCAGGAAATGAACAAGGTCCGATCGTCGTCCTGACAATCGGTGTCGTCGCATGAACGGTCGCGCGGTTTCGTCAGTCGTTAGCGTCGGAGGTCTTTGGGGAGACTGGTGCTCAACTTCGAGGATTGTCGCAGCGTGTTGGGAATCCGCGACTCTTTGCTTTGCAGCAAGTCGGAAGTTCCCGGTAAACGGGACGCCAGCGAAAGCGGGCCGCCGGCTCCGATGTTGAGCAGACTGCCGATCGCGTTGCTGGTTCCGCCGGGGCCGGACTTCTCTGGCTTGCGAAGTTCCTTGGCCTCGATCCGGTGTCGCAGCTTTTCGTAGGGATTGCAGTGATGGTGGTAGTCCACCTCGCAACATCCTGAATTGCAGAACCGCAACTCCACATGGACATCCGGAAAATAGTACCGAATGGAGTCGTCTTCGTATTCGATGAGTGGCGCGCCGGTCGGCATGTTGATTCGGGCGGAGACCTGGCATCCCGATTTCGGATGCGTCACTTGGACGATCGTGGGGCCGCCTTTGAATTTCGGACCTTGGAAGACGCGATCACCGTTGTAGTAGTAAGTATGCAGGATGACGGTCGGCTCGCGCAACGGACCGCCTCCTTCGCGGACGATGTCCAGTTCCTGATATCCCTTGGGGGGCAGGCCGTTTTCCAACACCGTGGTGACGACTTCATCGGCGGTCGGCGAGTATTTGGGGGTCGGGCCAGCGGCCGTGGTCAGGGCTTGTTCGACCAGCCCGATCTCGCGAAACACCGCGACGATTTCGGTTTCATCCTGCAACTTCAGCGCAATCTGCTGAGCTTCATGCAGCGTCCACCACGCTTGCTGATTTTGGCCCGACGCCAATTCGGCTTTCGCCAGGAGGACCAGGGTCCGAGCCTGTTCGGCCGCGGCGGCAGGGTCAATCGTGAGCGCCGCTTTCCGGGCGCTGGTGGTGGTTGCACTGTCACTCGCGAAGATTCGGGCCAACCGTTTCAACAGAGACGTTTTCGCCTCGCCGGGCGGGAGCGCACCAGCGTCGCGAATCAACTGCTGAGCCTGCTCTTCTTGGCGAAGCTGATCTTGCTCCTTGAGCACCGCTTCCGCGCTGGCGGCAATCCTTTTGGCATCAGCAATCGGATCTGGCGCCGGCTCCGGTTCCGGCTTTGGCGTCAGTTTCGGCAGAATTGACTTGACCGTTTTGGCCTCCGGCACGGCAACCGCTGGTTGCGGCGCTTGGGCGTTCGCCAATTCGGGAAACTGTGACGAAGCCAAAAGCGCGAAGGTCAGGCTGCCGGATTGAAGCTGTTCACGAAGACGCTGCCGACTCCTGGAAGAATCTCGTCGTTTTCGTGGGGGCTGCGATAAATCGTCAAGAAGGTGTCGCATAAAGACCTCCGTGGTGCGATCCAGTGAGAGAGTCCACTCAGAAAGTTCCTCCGGAACCCCCTGATGCGCCCTATTCATCGACTGTACATAACTTGCGAATGACGATGTTTTCGGGGAAGTTCTTAGGCGGCTGGCTCCGCGCCAGGCTGAAGCCCTACAGATTGCCGACATGAACTGCTTGGATGCTCCCGTCTTGACCAGAATTCCACTCAGCAATGGGATCGCGGAGCCGATCGCTTACGTTGATCTTTTGCCATCCGGCCTCAGACAATTGATCGCGTTGCGGAGCGCGGCTTGGTAGATCCAAAGATCTCCGCCATAGGCGATGAGCTTGAAGCCGCGTGCGAGTTGGGCTTCCCCTTCGGCGATGCTGGTGACGAGGACGGCCGGTGACTTGTTATGAGCTTGGCACGCGGCGAACACGCGATCGGTGGCGGCAAGCACGTTCGGGTGATTCATCTGCCCGGCAACACCCAGCGAGAGGGTGAGGTCGTAAAGTCCGATCCAGAGGGCGTCGATGCCGGGGACGGCGGCGATCTCTTCGACGTGTTCCAGGCCGCGAGCGGTTTCGATTTGCGCGATGAGCAGCGTTTCGTCGTTGGCGGATTGGACCGTCTCCGGAATCGAGCTGCCGCGGTAGTCGTCGTGAGCGATCGCAAAGGCGGCACCTCGGCGGCCGTCGGGCGGGTACTTCGCCGAGCTGACCAGCAGGCGAGCTTGGTCCGCGCTCTCGCACATTGGGATCATGACTCCCATTGCTCCCATGTCGAGGACGTTGGCGACGAAGTGGTACTCGGTCGCGGGGATGCGGACGATCGGGACCAGTTCGGACTTCGGAGTCGTCGCAATCAGCATGCGGATGGTTTCGATGCTCCAGCCGGAGTGTTCCATGTCGAAGAGGGCGAACTCGGCACCGGCGTTGGCGGCGATGCGGGCAATGCCGGTCGTGTTGAACTCGAACAGCATTGTGCCGATGGAAACGCCTCCCTCGCGAAGTTTTTGTTTGACAGTGTTGCGAATCATGGAGTTTCCAATTTTCGGAGGATGGCCGCCCTCGGCCGTCGCCTCGTGATTTCAGATTTCAGATTTCAGATTTCAAAACCCAGACGGCCGAGGGCGGCCATCTTACGGATTGATCAGCCACTTCGCCGGACCGTCTCGCGTTGGCGTGCCGGGTGTCAGTCGATTCCAGCCATCGACGGTTTGTTCCTGAATCACACGACGGTCAGAGCGATCGGGTTCGATAAAGTCGGGAATATCGCCGATCGTTAGTGCTCCGGGAATCAGACTGGCATGGGATGTCAGAACCAACGAGTCCGCCAGCAGCGATCGCCAGCTCGACAAACCGCCGACGGTGTAGATCGCGGTGACGTCCTCTTCAATGAGTCCGGCCAGCAGCGCGAGCAGTGGAGCTTGCGGCTCCGACGGCGCGGGGAGCGCCGAATCGTCATCGCGAGGCTGACGAAACCGGGAGTTCGGCGAATTTGGCGGCGTGAGCGATTCGCCCCACAGCATCAAGGCTCGGCCTTTGAATTGTGTTCGCAGCCAGGCCAGGGCGACTCGGACGTCTTGCAGTTGTTGGCCGAGCAGCGGTCGGCCAAGCATCTGCGCCGTCGAGGAGGTCGAGGTTGCTGAACTTCGCCGGCCGTGATTGTCGCCGAGGGTCGATTCGCCAATGCCGATCGGATCGACCAGACAGACGGCCGCACCGCGTTCGAGCAGCGCGGCGATGTCGTCCGCCCGTTCCTTCAACAGCCGAGTTTTCCCCTGCGAGCAGATCGCGACGACAACGTGGGGCACGTTTTTAACGTGCCCGTCTGGTTCGGGCACGTTGGAAACGTGCCCCACGAGCAACTGCACCGCCACTCGATCACGCGGCGAGCGTGACAACACGACGGATGTCACCGCGATCGAACCAACTCGTTCGACACGAACGTTCTGATGCACAAGCTGCGGCCCAGCAGCGTCGATGCCGAGCAACCTCGCCCAGCGGCGACAAAGCTCGCGCCGATGCTCGGCGTACGACGGCTGATTCGTTTGAGCGGTCATGTTGTCCGCCGCCAACCGATCGGCCAACTCGGTCGTCATCTGCGAGAGCGACTTCGGTTTCAGCTCGGCTTTGAGTTCCGGAGTCCAGCAGCGCAGCCGATCGGCGGGCAGACGCGCGCTGAATTCGGTCTCCGGCGTGACCTCGATGCCGAACCACGAGCGGAACGCTTCGTGAATGCGGACGCGATGTGTCTTGCCGATGTGCGTGCAGTGCGTGTCGGTCGGCGACGAGCCGGTGACGGCTCCTTGGCCGTGCGTGAACGCGAGGAAGTCGGCGTGGTCGTAGAAGCCGAAGACCGTTTGCAGCCGCTTCCAGACGGGATCGCGGTCTTGGTCCCACTTGAACTCGTGAGCGTAGGCCAGCCGGCGCGGCGCGATGCCTGCAACGATCGCCCACGGCAGGAAGCCGCCTGCGGCCGAGTCGCGCAGGTTGCGAGTCGATTCCCAACTGCCGCTGCCGGCGTAGTTGAACGACCTCTCGGCATCGTCCGGGAGCGGGTGCCGAGTTTCCGGCTGCGGCCCGCCGAAGTTGAACGGTACGACCGCCGCGAATCGTTCGTCGAGTGCGCCGGTCACAGCCGCTGGATCGCCGCCGCCAGCAACCGCTCCGAGCAGAACCAATCGCTTCGGATCGACTCCCGGCTGAGCCAGCAGCACGTCCGCTCCACGCATCATGTCCCAGGCCATCCAGCCGACGAGGCTCTCGCCGACCAAACTGAGCTGCATCGCGCTGTCGTAACGAAAGTAATAGTCGGCATGTCCGACTCGGTACGGCTTGTCGAAGTCGGCGGCGGTCGCGAACGGATGCTGCCGCCGCTCGCCGTGACCGACTTGATCCATGACCAGTACGACACAACCGGCTCGTGCCCAGGTCATCCCCATGTCTTGCAGTTCGCCGTGTTCCTTCGGAGTGTGATGCGCGTGACAGATCAAGATTCCGGGCAACTTTGGAATGCTGGCGAGCGGGGCAGCGTCAGCTCCCCGGTCGTTGAATTCGCCACACCGGGGGGCTGACGCCGCCCCGCTCGCCGACCTCGTCGAGGGGCGATACCGATTCGCCGAGACCCACCAGCCGGGGCGGCTCTCGAAGAGGATGTTCTCGATGACGAAGCCGTCGCCATCGAACGTCGCGGCGACTCGCACCGGGACCGACTGCGGCGGCTCCGGCCACGCACCGAGCGAGGCTCTCAGTGCGTCGAGTTTTTTCTTGCGGAAGCGTTCCCAGTCCTCACGCGTCTTGATCTGCCGCCACTCGTCCGTGCTACGATCGTTGGCGTTCCTGAGCCGCTGCTGTTGCTGATCCCGAACCTGACTGGCAAAGGCTTCTCGTTCCGCAGCGGGGACAACGTTCGTGTCGAGCGTTCGCAGCGTTTTGATGAGCGGCTCGTCAGCATTGGCCGCTCCGAGACCCAGGCTCAACAGCACGCAAGCTGGGGTCAGGTCTTCAAATTTCATTTTTGGCTCCGCGATTCATCACTGACTCTGTTCTCACACCGCCATCCCAAACCAAATCGATCTCCATTCGCAGTGCCAAAAATGAAATTTGAAGACCTGACCCCTGATCTCAAACGGAGTGGGTTCATTTCCGAACTCGCGGTGAGGTCAGTATTCTGCGTCTTTGACTGCGGACATCAGACACAACCACTCATCCAACGACAAGGTGCCGACCATGAGCAGCCCGGAAGCCAAGGCCAAAGAACTCGGACTCACGTTCACGGAAGTGAAGCCCGGATACCTCAATTTGTGTGCGAAGACGGGGAACCTGCTGTTCTCCTCGGGGCACACCAGCGACATGAAAGGGAAGCTCGGCCGCGACCTGACCGTCGAGCAGGGCTACGCGGCGGCTCGCGAGTGCATGGTCAAGATCCTGAACTCGGTGCATCACACGCACGGGACACTGGACGGCCTGCGGTGCGTAAAGTTGCTCGGCTGTGTGAATTCGACGCAGGACTTCACCGATCAGCACCTCGTCGTCAACGGAGCGTCGGACCTGATCCATCAGCTCTACGGCAAAGAAGGTGACGGCTGGCATGCTCGCAGCGCGCTGGGCTTCGCGTCGCTGCCGACGGGGCCGGCGGTCGAGGTCGAGGCAATTTTCGAGATCAACGCGACATAAGTCGGCGAGCGGCTGGGCGTCAGCCCACCGAGTCCGTCGTAATTCTGTAATACTCACGGGCGGTCAAATTCCATTGACTCGGAGGGCTGACGCCCTACCGCTCGCCTTCGTGGCGAGGGAGGCACGGAGATTTTCATGAGCGTGAACCGACGTTTGCTGCTGGCGAGTTTGATGTGTGCGTCGCTTTGTCAGTGCGCGGTCGATGCTGAGGGCGACTGGCCGCAGTGGCGTGGGCCGTCGAGCGATGGGAATTCGACCGAGAGCAACATTCCGGTGACTTGGGACGACAAGTCCGTTGTTTGGAAAACTGAATTGCCAGGGAACGGTCAGTCGTCGCCGGTGATTCTTGGCGATCGTATTTTCCTGACGTCTTCGCTCGAAGCCGGAAAGCAGCGAGTCGTTTTTGGCCTCGATCGCAAAACGGGCAAGCTGCTCTGGCAGGAGACCGTTTGGACCGGAACTCCCGAAGCGACGCACAAGATGAACGGCTGGGCGACAGCGACCTGTGCGACCGACGGCAAACATGTCGTGGCGTTCTTCGGCAAGGGAGGCATCCACGGCTTCGATCTGGATGGCAAGAAGCTCTGGTCGAAAGACCTCGGCAAGTTCGACGGGCCTTGGGGAGCCGCCGCGTCGCCGCTGATCGTGGATGGTTTGGTCATTCAAAATTGTGACGCGGTTGGTGAAGCGTCGTTGCTGGCTCTCGAAGTGGCATCAGGCAAAGTGGTCTGGCAAACGCCGCGAGACGTTCCGCCGCGCGGTGGCTGGAGCTCTCCGGTGCTCGTGAATGCTGGCTCGCGGCGCGAAGTAGTGCTCAACGGCGAAGAGGTCGTCACGGGCTACGACCCGCTCTCCGGTAAAAAGCTCTGGACCTGCAAAGCCTTCAACGGTCGTGGTGAGCCGACAGTGACTCCAGGTCACGGCCTGTTGTACGTCGTCAACGGCAAGCCAGGTGACTTCTACGCTCTGCGACCCGGCGGCGAGGGCGACGTCACGCAGTCGCACTTGGCTTGGCACACGCCACGCAAGAGCGGTCGCGATCAGCCTTCGCCGATCGTCGTGGGAGACTACGTTCTTGTCGTCAGCATGGACGGCTTTGGATTCTGCTACCACGCGCTCAGCGGCAAAGAACTCTGGAAGGAACGATTGGGAGGCACTCACACATCGTCACCGATCGCCGCCGGAGGATTGGCGTACTTTCAAGACGAGTCCGGCAAAACGACCGTCATCAAGCCGGGGCCAAAGCTGGAGATCGTGGCCGAAAACACGGTCCCCGCGACAGCAATGGAAGTTTTTCGAGCGTCCCTGACTCCGTCGCTCGGCCAAGTGTTTTCGAGGTCTGACACAACGCTGTACTGTTTCGGCAAGTAGCCATCAAACCCCTTCCTCCCACCGGGCTTGCTCCGGTGGCTCGTTGGCCTTCGCACTACTCTGCCGATCAAACGATCGAGTAGTGCGGAAGCCAATGAACCACCGGGGCAAGCCCGGTGGGGAAACTAAAAACAAAGACCAAAGGAAACGACATGCTCGCAGGACAATTCACCGCACCGCATCGCATTGATCTCGTAGAAGCGCCGGAGCCGCAGCTCACGCCGGGGGGCAGCGGCGAGATGATCTTTGAGCCGGAGCTGACGTGCCTCTGCGGGTCGGACACGCCGTACTTCACTTGGAGCGGCGAGTGGCCGATCCGTTTGGGACATTCGCTGCACGAGATGATCGGGCGCGTCGTCGCGACCAACGGGACACGCTGGAAGATCGGCGACCGAGTCCTCTGCGTGCCGCCGGAACAGAACGGCTTGTGGGAGCGCTACATCGTCTCGGAAGATCGTGGCGTTGCGATCGACTCGCGTTGCACCGACGCGCAAGCCGTGCTCGCTCAGCCGTTGGGGACCGCACTGTTCGCGCTAAAGAAGCTGCCGACGCTGGTTGATCTCGACGTGGCGATTGTCGGGCAAGGCCCGATGGGGCAGCTCTTCAACATGAGTGTGAAGGCACTCGGTGCTCGGCAAGTCATCGGCATCGACAAGCTGGAATCGCGGCTGAAAACCAGTTGGAAATGCGGAGTGACTTCGACGATCTGCAATGCCGTCGATGATCCGGTCGCGAAGCTCAAAGAACTGACCGGCGGCAAGGGAGCCGACATCGTCATCGAGGCGGTCGGCCACGCCGAACAGCAATTCAACCTGTGCATCGATCTGCTCGGTTACGGCGGACGCATTCTGTATTTCGGAGTCGCGCCGGAGATCATCAACGGGCTGCGGTGGCGGGACTTGATCTTCAAGAACGGCACGGTCCACACCAGCATCATCCCAGACTTCACACGGGACTTCCCGCTGGCGATGCAGTGGATTGCCGAGCGTCGCGTCAACGTCGATCCGCTGGTGACGCACACGTTCAAGCTGGCCGAAATCCAAACCGCGTTCGAGACGTTCCGAGATCGTCGCGACGGCGCGATCAAAGTCTTCGTCGAGTTCCCGGCCTACCGCCGCTAAGACGGATGGGGCGCGGTCAGCCACCGTTGCGGATCGGCTCCTGTCCTTGGGTGGTACCGTTTGCTTCAAGCGGTGTGCCGAAGGCATTGGAAACTGAAAGTTGGAGCGAGTCCTCAAGCAACGTCGATTTTCCAAACGTCGGCAACCCTTAGTTTCCAATGCTGCGCACACAGTTTGAAACAAGCTGTGCCACCCGTGCATCTTGTGGTGGGCCATGCCCACATGACTGATTGAGTTCCTCATGACCGACGCACAGTCCGCTCAGGTTTCGATCGTCGTGCTGATGCTTTCGATCAGCGCGGCGGTCTGGTGGTTGTGGGTGCGGCGTTGGAAGCGGTTTGGCGAACTTTGGCCGCGCGAGCCGGATGCCGAGAGAACTTGGAACCCCGGCATCGTGGTTCTGGCGCTGTCGCTGATCGGGTTCTTTTTGCTGGCGGGATTGCTGCCAAAGTCATCGCCTGAACCAAAGCCAATCACCGTCGAGCAAGTTCGCGAAGCATGTCTCGAACGCGGAGTCCTCGCGTTGATCTTCATCGGCCTGTTGACCGGCTTTCGGTCGCCGACGGCGAGGGCCTTCGGCTTCACGCTGGCCAAATGGCGACAGCAAGTAGTTGTTGGTTTGGAGACCGCTCACGCCAGCTTTCTGCCGGTGCTCGCGCTGATGACGGCGACGATTCCGTTCCGTGATGCGAGCGACAAAAACTTGCTGCTGATTCTGCTCAACCAGGACAAACGCTTTTCAACACTCGCCTGGGTCGTCTTGGCGGCGGTGATCCTCGCGCCGCTGCTGGAAGAGTTGCTGTTCCGAGTCATCCTGCTCGGCTGGCTGAAGTCGAAGCTGGCCTCCAATCACGCAGTGGGAATTTCCTCGCTGGTCTTCGCGTTCATCCACGGGCCGCTCGATGGAGCCGCGCTGCTGCCGCTGGCTCTGTTGCTCGGCACGCTGTACGACCGCCAGCAACGATTTCTGTCCGTCTTCGTGGCTCACGCGATGTTCAATCTGTGGATGATCACGCTCAACATCGCGGGGCGGTGAGAGGCTGTCTCCCTGTCGCTCCGAGTCTGTGAAGAAACAGTCCCCTTGCCCGGTGGCGGAGAAAAAGTGCGTTGTCGTACCGAGAGCGTCCGGCATCACGGACGCGGAACCTCGAAATGCCGCATCTGTCCGTCGGCGGTGAGCAGCACGAATTGGTCGAGGTGTGGAGTCGCCAGCACCGCCAGCGGTCGTGACCCTGTCCCAGGTGTCTGAGCGCGCAGCCGCAAGTTGTGCCCATCCACGTTGAAGACTTCGCAGGTCGTCCGATCCGCGACGACCAAATGTCCTCGGCGAGTGAACGTGGCTACCGGGTGCGAGTAATCGTCCGACAGCCGAGCGGAGTGAATCTCACTCCCGTCGTCCCACAGAATTTCGCCTCCCGACTCAAACGTCAGCACGAGACGAGTCACACGCTCGAACGTCATTCCGGCGAGCGACTGAATCGCTCCCCGATCCGACGTCCAGCCTCCGTCGAAGTGCGGCATCAGCAATTTTTCCCCCTCGCCGACGTATTTGCGACCGGAAGAGTCCACGAAAAACGGATTCGGCCAGACGCTCGGTTCATCGCTTGCCGAGTGATTGATCTGCTGCGTGTGCAACAGCAGATCGGACGTCTCGCTGTATCCTTCGACGATAAAGCACTCCGGCTCATCACGCAGCACCCACACGATTCCCGGCGTTCGGCAGATGGCGACCGTATTCGGTTGTAGCCAAGTGGGCGGGCGATCGAAGTCGAGTCCCCGCGCGCTCGATTGCCAGCGACGCACGGTCTTCTGAATTTTGCATTGCTGCCGAACGACCAACGGACCGTCGTCCTCGGCGGCGACCGACAGCAGCAGCGGATCGCCCAGCGGTTCCCCGAAGTTCGGCAGCGCCAAATCCGAAGGCGGCAACGTCTGCGACCAATCGCCCCGGACCACGACCTGCGACGATCCGCGTGTCCCCAGAGCAAACCAATACTGCTGGCTGCTGGTGGCGGTCAGCCACTCGACATCGCCGCGCAATTGCCATTGCCGCAACAACCGCAGAGGCGGCTTCGAGGGATGCGCTGATTTGTGAAACGGGAACAACTTCGGCGTGGGGGCAACTCGCTCCGCCAGGAAGCGTCGCGTGTCGCGAGCCAGCAAGCGGTCTTCGGGAGCCAGTGCGACGATCGACTTCAGCAACCGCTGATGTTCCGACGCGGGCCGAGTCTTCCAGTGCCGAGCGGTCAGCACGCGTGCCGAGTCACCCGCCAACTGTCGTACGCCGTCGTCCGGGTACGTCGTCGTGACCTCCGCGAGTTGCTGCACCAGCAATGCCGGAGACAACAACACCGTGACGGACTCGTCAGCATCGCGCCAGTGTTCGATCCGCCGACTCGCTTCGGGATGATTGCCCATCCGCGCCAGCAGTCGAAACGATTCCGACAAACACGCCTCAGCCTGTATCGACCGCTGCCAACCGGCGTCGAGCAGGTCCAACGCTGCGTCCTGATTCGCCAGCTTCGTCTCCGTCAGCTTGGCCGCCGCGAGAAAGTTGTTCGATTGCATCAGTTGCACACTCGCCTGTGACCACCGCTGCCGCGCTTCGTCCGGTTGTTCGAGCTGAGCGAACAAGTCTCCCGCCTTCTCGAACATCTTTTGCTCGTCGTAGATTTCGATCGCTTCCGTCAGCAGTCCCCCTTGTTCCAAGCAGCGTGCCGCATCGAGCGGAAGGTGTAGCTTGTCGCGATAGAGCACTGCTGCGTCGCGCCAGTGTTTGCCGGCGGCGAGCGCGTTCGCGGCGGCGGCGAAATCGTGCAGCAGGTGTCCGAAGATGTACGCCGCTCGGCGATGCCGGCCGAGTTGCAGCTCCCGGTTCGCCAGCTCGCGATACCGAGCCATCAATTGCAGCGACTGGTCGTTCGGGATCGACCAACGATCCGCCGGACCTCCGCCCCGCAGTTGATTCAAGTCGAAATTCACCGGCCGTTCGGCCAACTGATCCGACGGACTCGCCGTTCCACGATGCGGTTCATCACCGAACGGGATCGCGAACTTCAAGCCCTCGTCCGGGTTCTTCTCCAGCAGCTCCATCAGCCGCCGCACCGCCTTTTGCCGAGCCGGCTCCAACGCCTGCCGCATCCGCTCGACCATGTTCTGCATTGCCTTCTCGAGCGCGTGACTCCAGCCTGACTCCCCCGCTGCGCCGGAACCGCGACGTCCTGAGCCGCTCGCTGCCCCGCCGGTCAACGCTCGCAATCCGCGACCGATCGCTCCGGCCACCGAGCCGACCGCTCCCACCATCGCCGCCCCAGCCGCCGCCGCACCGAGCATCGCGCGCTGTCCAAGTTTCGATAACGCTCCGTCCGATGGTTCGTTGGTTCGACGCGGCAACTCCGACCAATCGTCGCCGCGCGAGCCGATGTCTTCACGCCCCTCATCGAGCAGCGATTCCAGCGACGGCACGACGACCGGCAACACCGCCGTCAGTCGCGAGTTGAACGAGACGCCCGGCCGAGCCTGATTCCAGTCCGCCGCGCGCCGCTGCGGAGCCTGCAACAAATCCGCGACGCGCAAACACTGCGATTCGTCAAACGTGACGAACCCCGCCGTCGGATGCCACACGCAAATCGACTTCTCGTGAGGCTCCTCGTCGGTCGGCAACAGGTCGCGCCAATCCCGTTCATCGAGCGGCGGCACAAACGTCGCCTCAACCGGCACGAACAATCGGCCGGCGATGCAGCCGTAAGGAATCGCCACACCACTCGTAGGATGGCCGCCCTCGGCCGTCCGCTGTTTTAAGGTTTGAGATTTGAGATTTGAGATTTCATAAGGACGGCCGAGGGCGGCCATCCTACTTTCCGTCACCAACACTCCGCATGGTGTCCGATCCGCCGCACCGCACGGCACGATCCACAGACGCAGCGGAGCCAACGGCACGCCCCACCGAGTCAGTTCGTCCAACCATTCGCGCGAAGTTTCTCCCGGCACGAACCACGCGACGGCGTCGCGCTGTCGGCTCGGCGAATACCGCATCTCGACCGGAACGCGGATCATGTCAGCCTCCGCAGAAACGGTTGCAAAACTTGATCGAAAAACGGTCGTGGCGGATCGCCGGTTTCGGAGCCAAAAAAATACGAGTTGCCGAACTTGGTCCCATTCGCGCACCAACCGGCGGCCTGGCCCTCGATCAGCACCAATGTGAACTCCGGAATCGACGGATCCGAACTCTGGCAATGCAGCAACCCGCGCGAATCGAGGATCACGCGACTCCCCTCCGCGAACACCGCTTCGGAGAGCAGAAAACGTTGATCGTGATCGAGACTCAGGCCGTGGAATCGAAGCCAGCCGGCTGAGACACTTCGATACGTTAGCGCAGGGATCGGCGGATCGAGCGTGCTGGTCACGAACACGTCCCCCGCAGTATCGCGCAAGCGGTTTCGTGTCTGTCTCCAAATCATTCCGCTCCCACCCTGCCATTCGAGCGAAAGGTTATTCCCCTTGGCATTCCGCAAGCACAGCACGCCATCGACGACTCCGACGCCGTCAAACTGATTTCGCACGCACGCCGGTCGGATCGCACGAGACGCTTCTGGTTCCAGGCGTGCTCGCCAGTTCGGCTCAGGACGCAACGACTCAATCTTCTTGTCCGGGAAGCTGACGAGAAGCCGCCATTCCGCTTCGTCGCGGGATCTCGGCCGAGCCGTGAGATGAAATCGCAGGCCATCGGCCGACGCCGCGACCAGTGTCCGCGTCAGGCTGAGCGAGTGTCCGTGGCCGAAAACCGTTTCCGTTCCGTCTTGAGTTCTCAGCGTCAGATCGTTGAACAGCAACACCGGGCCGTTCAGACCGCTCGGTTCGATCACCGCCAGAATTGGCTTCTGACCTTCCCCGTCGTGACCTTCCCCTTCGCGGCAGAGCACCTGAGCCACGAACTGATGGCCGTCGTGCGACGTCGCTCGCCACTGACCGTCCGCCAAATAAAAACGTCCGCAGCGGCGTTGATCCTCCTTCGGCAAATCCTTTTTCGACAGCAGCCTGCCGTCGCGCGGGTCGACCAATTCGACGCTCGCCAATTCAAACAGGAACAACCGGTCGCGATGCCACGCGACGTCCGTGACCGGATGCCGGCGAGTCTCGCTGATTTGGCAGAGCGTCACGTTGTGATCGGCGTCAATCGTCAGCAGGTGCAGCGGGCCGGCCTGCGCTCCGATCACCGCACGGCTGACTCCGTCGTGATTCGGCTCGCCGTACCACAGCAAGTCTCCCTTCGGAATTCGGTCGGACAGCAGTTGGCCCCCTTGCCCGCGCTTCGTCCAAAACAGCAAGCAGCCGTTGCCGCTGATCGAAAACGCTCCGCCGTTGGGGGCGGGCCAGAAGGCATTCGCCAGCGGGGGCAACGACAGCCGGAGCGGAAACGAACGCTGACGCAAGATCGCCGGCAACTTCGGATCGACGTTCGGGTCAATCAGCGGCACGGCGGGCTGCGGAGAACTGAGCAACTCATCGAGCGACAGCCTCGCCTCGCGCAGCAACTTCGTGCCGCGCGGCGAATGAACTCGCAAGCGGAACTCGCCCGCGCGATTGACCGTCGCGAGGTACAGCGTCAGCCGAGGCAGCTTGTCGAGCGACCGTTGAAACTCCCGGTCGGCGAGCACATCGTCGGTCGTAATCAGCACCGCATCCAGCGGTGTCGCCGAGCGAGCTTCAGCAGACGCCGCGTCTTCCAGTTCCAGCAACAGTTCCGGGAGCGCGTTGCCCGGATGACGGCTCATCTCCAACGCGGCGAGCAACTCATTGAGACCATCACGCGTCGTCAGGTCCACCGGCTCGACGTCATCGTCGTCGAGCAAATGCCAGGTGCGGCTGAATGTCTGCTTGTCAGCGGTCGCGGCGAAGGCCAACGCGACCGCAGCCGCGAACACGCGCGGCACGCCCCACATCCGCAAGCCCGTATCGACCAGTACCGCCTGGCAACGCTGCGGCGGACGAGGTGGAATCTCGCGACGCAGAAACAGCGCCTCGTTGTTCGCCAGCCGAGCGGTCAGCGTCAGGTCATCGTGAGCCAATTCGCTGAGCAACAGCTTGTCCCAGTCCCCTCGGTTCGTGATGTCCGACACGCCGCCCATCGGCAGTTCATCGGGATCGGCAACTCGCCGAGGCAGTTGCGTGACGACCATCAGATGCTGAGCCAACCGCGCGATGCCGCTGAGTTCCGGATCGTTTCGCAGCTTCGCCAGCAAGTCGCGCACGCTCTGCACCGGTTCGATGTTGATCGGAGCCGGCAAGACTTCTTGCTCGACGCCGGTGCGACGCCTCGCCTTCAGCGCCTCCGGCGTGATCCGCGATAACCCGCCACGCAACGCTTGCAACTCCGACAGCATCAGATGCAGCGTGCGGGCCGAGTCCTCGTGCGTCGCGACGATCGCCTGCGACAATCCCCGCGAAAGCGCCGCAACAATTTTCGTCGCCACCGCTGGCGTCCAGCTTGAACCGGAGTGCTCGAAGACCATCTCCGCCAACGTGGCCTTCGCTTCGACCGAGACACGCAACTCCACCGGCAATTGCCGAACGTTTTCCAACCCGACGAAGACAACGTTGTCCGACACGACCGACGAACTGAGCAACTTCCGAAACATGTCGAACTGCGAGCCAAGTTCGCTGACCGCGCGCCGTCCCGCCTCCCCATCGCGACACGCACCGAGCAACCACAACACCGCACCGAATGGCGGCAATCCGCGCGGAGCCAATCGCCGCAGCACCGCTTCGATCTCCGCCCGAAACGCGATCGTCGGCCCGTCGTTCCAAGCGACCGTCTCGCCGTCGTCGCGCCAACTCCACGGCGACTCCAACGGCGGAGCCAGGTAGTTGCGAACAGCGGATTCATCGAAAGTCAGCACGCGAACCTCAATGGAACGTTGAAAAGTGAGATAACGGCGATCGGCTTTCGGCTCACGGCGTTCGGCCGAATGCCGTGAGCCGAAAGCCGACAGCCGTTATCCCACTTCTTCCTCCGACGAACGCACACTCGATCGACTCGCCGCGACGAACTGTTCGCTGCGAACGATCTCACACACCTCGCACGACCACAACAGGATGTCATCCGTCCCCAACCCAAACAGGTCACGCACCACCGCCGCATCCACCAGCGGTGACCAAGTCCAGCCGGCGGCGACAACGATTCCCGTTCGTTCGACGAAGCGTTCTCCCACAAGCGGCGGCAACGGCGTGCCGCGAATCACGGCTCGGCCGTCAGCAGCCAGCGCGAATCGCCAACGATCCAGCCGGACTTGCGGAGCCGTCACCGCGTACTCAGACCAGATCGTTCGGGGCGTCAGCAACACGTTCGGCTCCGACATCTCGTCCGACGGCACGAGCCGCAACTCAACTCGCGGCACCGGCTCCGCCAATTCCCCCGGCCAGATCGACGCCGGCCGTTCCGGCTGCAGCCACTTCGCGAGCGGTTGCCAGTCACCGCGCGGCAATGTTGCCGACGGCACACGAGCATCCCGCTCACGCAGTTGTTTTTCGTCCGCGTCGATCCAGAAGAAAGTCCCGTTGGCGATCCCGCGCAATGTGACCTCGAATTTGTCGGAAAACGAATCGCCGCGGACCCACACGTCGCTCCCATCCGCGCACACGCTCAGGCCGGGGACATGCCACAAGCGGCTCAATGAGCTGACATGTTCGAGCGGCAATCGCAGTGTCCAGAGAGCGGTCATGGCGGCGTCAGCGTCCTCCGACTTGCGGCCACAGCGCCGACAGCTTGCGTTCCAGAAACGATCGAGCTTGCTGATCCGCCACCCACTGACAGCGACCCGCCAGCAAACCGATTCGGTCTCGCAAGTACGATTTCTCGTGAGCGGACAATTCGGGATCGTCCAGTTGCTCCGCGATCCGCTCCAAATCGCGAGCGAGACTTTCGGGATCGGGCCGCTCCCCCGACTTCGCGCGCGGATGATCGGCGGGAGAGGCCGGGCCAGACTTGCTCAGCCGGTCATTGACGATCGTGGCGAGCACCTCTTGTTGCTCTTCCGTGTCCCAGATGTAACGGAAGACCCACAAGTCCGAGACGATCGTCTGCATCCGTCCGCAGAGCAGCGCGCTCGCCGCGATTAGCCGCTGCAACTTGACCGCTCGCCGATCCGAAACCGCAATCCCCGCATGACGCAGCCGCTGCACCAGCTCGACCGACGCCGCGCGCACGTCACTCAAGTCCACGCGACCGAGCAACGCCTGAATCCGACGAATATCCTCGACACCAACCCGAAGCGTCAGCGCGGGCGAGCGGGCATCCGCGTCGCCTGTTCTGTTTGCCGCGGCCCGACGCTCGCCCTCGCTGACGCTTCGGGTTACGGGGTTGCGAGCGACCTCGAACCGCCAGCCGGCTGTCAACACGTCGGCGAGCTGTTCGCTCGATACGTTATCGCAGCGGACACGCAGCAGAAAACGGTCGAACAGCGCGCCGAGGGCATCGTCTTCCGGCAGCCGATTGCTCGCGCCGACCACCATCAGCGTCGGCAACGCACGAGTCTCACGGCCGCGCCGAAAGACACGCTCGTTGAGCACCATCAACAGGCTGTTGAGAATCGCGCTGTTCGCGTTGAGCAACTCATCCAAGAAGACGAACGACGCCTCCGGCAGCATCCCCTCGGTGTTCGTGACCAAGTCCCCGTCGCGCAGCTTGCGGATGTCGAACGGGCCGAAAAGTTCGTTCGGCTCGGTGAACCGCGTCAGCAGGTAATCGAAGACGCGACCGTCGATGCGTCGCGACAGCTCCTGCACGATCGCGCTCTTCGCGGTTCCGGGCGGGCCGAGCAGAAACAAGTTCTCGCCGCCGACCAGCCCGACCCCCAGCAGGTCGATGATCTCATCCTTGCCGACAAACGCCGCTTTCAACGGCGCGAGCACATCCGTCGTCAATCGTTTCGCCAATTCGAGCGTGTCGTGTGTTTCGGTTTCGGTCATGTCGTCCTCGAAGGGAGAGAGTGTCCGTGTCGTCAGCTTATTCCTAGGGCGTCAGCAACGCACCGATTTCTGGCGCGAGTTCGGGAAACGCGCCGAGCGCTTCCCGGACGGCGTCGCGAACTCGTTCGTCCGTCAACCGAGTCCGATCGCGGCGAGCGATGATTCGATCGACGTACAGCGTTCGCAGGCAGGGATCCTCCACGAATCCAGAAACATCAACCTCGCCGAGGTTCGGCACTCCCACCGACGACAACGGCCACTCGACGGCCCAACGCCACAGATGGTTGACCAACGGGTCGTCGCTCGCCAAGCCGCTGGCCAACTTCAGCAAGTCGGGCAAGAATCGCCACGTCAAATCGACGCTGTAAGCCGCGCTCGCCGGTGCGGCGGCTTTCGGCCTCGCGAGCGTCAATTCGGCGGCGATCGCCTCGGCACTGCAATCTCGAAAGACGAGAAACTGACAAGCTCGATAAAAACGCTCCGCGCCCCAGACAGCGGTCGTCTTACAAAATGGGGGCGCGTTTTCTGGCATGTCTGAACGACAAGCCTGATCCCATTCGGTCAACACCCGCGCGGCGTTCTGGCGTTCGTCCGCAGTGAACTCGGAGAGCGCGGCCACATGGACGCGGCTGCCACGAAATAGCTCGACGAGGAATTCCGGCAGTCCCCAGTCCTTCGCCTGCATTGACGATTCCACAGGCCGTTCCTCGAATGCTCCGGCTCGCCGATTCGATCCACGGCCGCACTATACGGAGCACGCATGAGTTTTTCTCCCGAACATGTCTCGCGGGCGTTACGCCATCTGCGTCGCAGCGATCCCGTGCTGAAACAGGTCATTGACCGGGTCGGCCCGTTCCAACTGGAGCCGCGTCGTGGCCGCTTTCAGTCGCTCGTCCGTTCGATCTTGGCCCAGCAGATTTCCACTGCCGTCGCACGCTCGATGCTCCGCAAGCTAGAGGCCCGGCTCGCACCGCGGAAACTCACGCCGGAATCGCTGGGTGGGTTGTCATTCGACGACTTGCGAGGACTCGGCTTGTCGCGGCAAAAATCGACGTACTTGCAAGACCTCACCGACAAGGTTGTCAGCAAGACGGTGAAACTTCATCGAGTCCATCGGCTGACCGACGAAGAGATCATCGAGGAACTGATCCAGGTGAAGGGGATCGGCCGCTGGACCGTGCAGATGTTCCTGATCTTCTGCCTTGGCCGGCCGGATGTTTTCGCACCCGATGATTTCGGTCTGCGATCCGCCATTCAAAAACTGTACGGGCTGGCGGAATTGCCGAAGCGGGCTGAAGCGGAAGCGATTGCCGCTCCCTGGCGACCGCACGCGACGGTCGCGTCGTGGTATTTGTGGCGAAGTCTTGAATTGCCGTCTTGACACCCTGCGATCACTGTATTAGATTACCTAGTACAGTTCGCGAGGTGTGACATGCAGTTTCAGATCAATACCGCCAGCAAAGTTCCCATCTACCGGCAATTGGCCGAGCAGATTCGGTCGGCGGTCGCGCGCGGCGACTTGCAGCCGGACACGCAGTTGCCTTCCGTGCGGCAGTTGTCCAAGGACGTGGTCGTCAACCCGAACACGATTGCTCGCGTGTACCAGGAATTGGAACGCGAAGGAATGCTCGTCACTCGGCAGGGGCTGGGTGTGTTCGTCGGGGCTCCGAAGCGGGACTTGATGAAGCGTGCTCGCGACGAACGGCTGATCGAACTGCTCGACAAGCTGCTGACGGAGGCCGTGCATCTCGGCTATTCGGCGGCGGAGGTGAAAGAGATGTTGGCCAAGCAAGTCAAACAGTTTCAGTGGCCGGAGTGAATCATGCCCGACGCGATCGTGACCGACGGATTGACCAAGTGGTACGGCTCGAAGTGTGTCGTCAACGAGCTGTCGTTGCGTGTGCCGGAGGGCTGCGTGTACGGCTTCCTCGGCCGCAACGGAGCGGGAAAATCGACAACTATCAAGATGCTGACGGGGATGGTGCATGCGGATGACGGTTCGGCGTCATTGTTGGGACAGGATGTGGCCACGTTGGCTCCGGAGATGCGGCAGCGAATTGCCTATTTGGCGGAGGGGCATCCGCTGTATTCGTGGATGACGATCGACGGGCTGATGCGGTTCACTCGGCCGTTTTATCCGGCGTGGAATCAAGGGCTGTTCGATCAGATCATCGAGCACTTTCAGCTCGATCGCAAAAAGAAGGTCAAGCACTTGTCGAAGGGGCAGGTGGCTCAGGTGTCGCTGGCGCTGGGGATCGCTCCGGAACCGGAGTTGTTGATTCTCGATGATCCGACGCTGGGGCTGGACACGGTTGTGCGGCGGGATTTTCTGGAATCGCTGATTCAGATCATCCAGAAAAAGGGGCGCACGATTTTCCTGAGTTCACATGTGCTCGGAGACGTTGAGCGTGTGGCCGACCGAATTGGCGTGATGGTCGATGGTGTGCTGCGTGTCGATTGTCCAACGGATGAATTCAAGCAGTCGATCCGGCGAGTCGTTCTGTCCTTCGACGGCCCACCGCCGAAGTTCTCCGGTTGCGACGGCCTAGTGGCGATGCACGTTGAGGAGCGTCGGTTGGAGTTGGTGGTCGTCGGACTTGGTGACTCGCATCACACGCTGTTCGCGGCTTTGACTCCGCAACCGCGGACGGTTGATGTCGTGGAATTGAATCTGGAAGACGCCTTCATCGAATACACGCGTGGCTCGCGCCGCGCGGTGCCGGTGTTTTCGGGAGATTGAGCTGTCATGTTCGCTGTCATTCTGAAAGAGCTGCGATCGACCGCCTGGGTGGTTGCCTTGGGGGCAATCGCGTTTGGAGGGTTCTTGTCGGAAATCTGCGGCGTGACGACGCTGACTCGGCATCAGTTTCCAACACACGAAAACATTTTTCCGTTGGTGCAGCCCGGTTGGCTGCTGTGGTACGGCTTCATTGCGGCATCGTTTGCGGGGAGCTTGGGGCTGGTGATGTCGCTCAATGACGGAGCGCGTGGGATGTGGGCCTTCGTGTTGTTTCGACCGATCTCGCGGCGAGCGTACATCGGGGTCAAGTTGTTGACGGGTGGAGTGCTCACGCTGACCACGGTGGCTCTGCCGGCGATCGTGTATCTGGTCTGGGCGAAGACTCCGGGGAATGTGGCGATTCCGTTTGATTGGTCGTACGCGCAGCCGGCGATCGAGTCGTGTGGCTGGGCGGTCGTCGTTTTTCTGGGAGGTTTCTTGACGGGCATCCGTCCGGCGTCGTGGTGGTGGTCGCGGCTGTGGCCGTTGGCAGCGACGGTCGTCCTCGGCCTGATGTTGTGGTTGTCGGGTTCAGTGGCCGGCGGATTCGAGCCCGACTTCATGCCGTCGCAGGCTCAGTATTGGGGGCTGTGTCTCCTCGTCGGAGCGATCCTGGTGACTTCAATTTTGCATGTGGTTGATGAGCGAGACTTCGCATGAGCGGCATTTCGACGAAACAACGATCGTGGCGACACACCCTCTGCCTCGCGGCCTTGCTGACGACGGCTGCGGTGACGCTGTGGATGGTGGGTTTTGCGATCATTGCGGGCATTGTCGAGGAGGTTTTCAGTGAACAAGAACCGCGATTCATCACGCAGCAGTTTCTGTTTCGAGACGACGGCTTGCCAATTTGGAAGACGACCGACCGCCGCAAGGGCTGGGAGTGGGCCGAGTACCACAATCTCGATGGAGAGCCGGTCGAGATGACGGTGAAAGACGAGCATCCGCAATTGGTGACGCTCGTCGATTCGCGGGTCTGGCGGCGTCCGAGGCGACAAAGTTGGAAATCACGCGTTGTGGCAGTTGACGAGCAAAGTGTCCCCAATCATCCGGGGACATCGACGTGGTTCTTTCGAGACAATGGCCGGCGCGGCTTTTTGGTGGCGATGAACAATGTCACGAAGCGCGAGGTCGCGTACTTCGGAATCAAAGGCTTCACGACCACCATCCCCTCGGAAGAGGATTGGTTCACCACATTTGACGGTGGTGAGCACCTCGACATTGACGGCCCCGACCATTACCGCAGTTGGAACGTCGGCTTCCCCTATTCTCAACAACATGTTGACGCGAGCACGCATGAGTTGGCGTATGCGCCATTGTTTGTCGAGCCAACCGGTCGGCGCGTCTTCGCGATCGACTTTCTCCATCGAACGATTCGAGTTGTCCACGAGGGTGAGCCAGTTCTGTCGGCCAACCCGATTCGCATGCGGAAAAAGGGGACACCACAACAGGTCGTCTTGCGGCTGCGTGACTCGCTGCGGATTGTCGAATTGACGAACGACGGTGTCGGAGCCACCGAAGTCATTCCCATTCCAGAAAACTTGCAGCGAGCCGCCGGATTGCAATGGGTCAAGGCCGCGAACGGCCATGTGCTCGTGACGCTGCAATCGGGAGGCTGGCACCTGACGACGTTGGACGCGGATCACCGAGTCGTCGGGGAACGGCAGGTTGCCTATCAACATGGCCAAACGCAGCCACCGGCTGCTAGCGAGATCACGTTATTCCTGCTCGTAACGCAATCACCCGTCTTGGTGGATTTCGTTGTTTGGATTTCGACACGCGAAGGGAGTCACACTCAAGCCATCGACACTAGCCGTGTCCGAGAGTTCGGACTCGAATGGCCAACGTCTCGCGACATGGAGTTTTCTGAAGCGACGGTTCCGTTGGCGATCCTGCAATTGTCGGCCGTGTTGTGGTCGGTGATGGCGGTGCGTCGATTGCGGAAATTCTCGGCGTCGCGGCAAGACCAGTGGTTCTGGGGAGCGTGGACGTTGTTGTTCGGTGCTCCGGGCTATCTCGCATTTCGAGTGCATCGCGAATGGCGAACGGTGGGCGTCAGCCCACTGGTCACGTCGATGAGGCCGTCGAAACTGGACGAGACCGCTGAAGCAACCAGGAGGCTGACGCCTCCCGTTCGCGCGAAGCGGCATCTGGTGACGGCACTCGCTTCGGTCTACGGAAAATGTCTTGATGCCGGTGAGGACTTGGGAGCGGGCGTCGCCGCACGAGTCGGTTTTCCTGCCAGCCACACGGCGTTGGTTCTAAAGGAGTGCCGACTGGCGGTGGGAGCCGCGCTCTTGGCCTGTCTGGCCTACACGGTGGTGGTGGCTCGGTTGGTGGGGCTGAAGGGCTTCGGCATGCTCAGCGACTTCGTCACGCAGACGAGTGCCACGCCATTCATCCATGACGGATTCCTCGGACCGTTTGGCACGGTGGGATTCCTGTTGGCCGCCGGGTTGGCGATCTGGCAATCGGTGGCCGAGTCGCGTGGCGAGGCGTGGCTGTTCATGCTCTCTCGACCGGTCAGCCGCCGAGCGGTCTTGATGAGCAAACTGTTGATCGGCTTGCTGGTGGTGACTGTCTGCACGGCGCTGCCGATCATTGTCTACGCGGCCTGGGCCTCACGTCCCGGATCGGTCGCCGCACCGTTCGAGTGGGGCATGACCGAGATCGCGTGGCGGTATTGGGCGGCGCTGACGTCGATCTATCTGGCGACGTTACTGACGATGCTGCGACCAGTTCGGTGGCTGGGGACTCGATTGTTGCCGGTAATTGCCGCCATCGGTTGGCTGCCGGTGCGCGAGGCCCTCGGAGTTTGGTGCTGGCCGGTCTGGTGGGAACTGCTCGCCGTGCTGGTGATCAACGTGTGCCTGGTGAGCAGCCTGTTGTTGACCGTCCGAGAAAGAGAGTACCCGTGAATACAATGACCGCATCTCGGTCGCAAAAAAAAGCGAGCCGGAGGGCGTCAGCCCCCGGAC
>SXGS01391600.1_pt1 | contig 36694 bp, 47 predicted proteins | sample 3174681 | NCBI WGS metagenome assembly SXGS01 (sample SAMN11356861, study PRJNA531348) | freshwater metagenome | isolation source: freshwater sample F1-80 | place: China: Fuxian Lake, Yuxi | collected 2017-12-25
AGGTAAAAAAACTTTCTACGTTAACGCCTGACCAAACAACTATTGCAAACTTAAACAACATTCGTATAAACGAAAAAATAATCGGCGGCGAGGGCGTTCTCAAGAAAGTAAACAAATTAGTAGATGACGCCGTAACTAAAACGCAATCTGGCTTGACAGGAGCAGAACTTTTAGAGAACGTGCGGACGCTACGCGCGGACGCTAAAAAGATTTATAACAACCCAAGTGCTACGCCAAAGCAAACGTCTGTTGCTGACGCAAATCTAGCTATAGCGACCGAATTAGAGACAATGATTGACTCTAATATTTCTAACCCTAAATTGTTGGGGGAGTGGCGTGACGCTCGTCAAAAGATGGCCCAAACCTATGCGTATGAAAGCGTAACTGACTTCAATACGGGCATGGTGGATGTTGGGAAGCTGGCGCGGATTACCGCTAAAGACAACGCGCTTACCGGGGATATCGCTGCACTTGGCAAGATTGCCGGTAACTTCCCAGAAGCGTTTACAACGCAAGCAACATCAAAATTTTATCAACTACCTCGGGCCACTAGGTCTGGTTTAGCTGGCGGCGCAGGCGCGCTGCTTGGCGCAAGCGTGGCCCCACTCTTTGACGTAACCGGCATAACTGGGTCTATCTTTGGCGGTATAGGAGGCGGTTTGTTAGGGGAGTTTGGCGGGAAAATGGCCGCTAATCGCATGGCAAACCCCAACTACCAAGCTGGGCTAAAGTTAAGCGATGCGCGTATCCCCGTGAATCAAATGGCGACGCTTATGCAGCCCATTCCACAAAATCGGGCAGTTGTACCGTATCAAGCGCCGGTTGAAGTGCTGCAGCCCGGTGAGGGAACTTACTTCCCGAATTTTGTGATGCGTCCAGGCGGCGCTGGCCCACTCACCACGCCTGGTGTTGCGCCCGGTCGCGCCCAGATAGGAATGGCACAAGGCCCGGTCGGTGGTCAGATGGGCGCGCTACGCATGGAAGATACCCGCGCTCGGGATTTGAGTATGCGCCAAGGCGCACAGGCTGAACTCCAACAGGCAGCGGCTGAAGCAAAAACACGGCAACCAACAGGTATGGGTGCTGTGTTAGATTTTGACCCGATTACCGGGACATATAAAGTAGGCGGGGCCGGTGTTAAAGGTGCGACTCCAGAAATCTTTATGGAGAATTTAGGCAAGTCGTTAATGACCGCGACTGAAAAAGTTGCTGCTGGAAAATTGTTTGACCTAACAGCGGCTGAAAAAGTAGCGTTTGACAAAACCAAAATAGACCTTGCTACCGCTGCTCCAGAACTTAGAAAGTTGACCAGCAAAGACCTTGCGTCAAAAATAATGGACCGGGAATGGGTTCAAGACGCAATCACCAAAGCGCAACAAAAAGCGCGAGGGTATGATGAACTTGCTGTTCGCGGTGCTACAGATAAAATTCGCCGTGAAGCTGCGGTAGAAAGAGAAAAAATGCAAGCCGGACTAGACGCGCTAGAAGAGACTTTGCGTCAAGGCAGACCAGTGTCTGGAACTGGGCAAGGACCAAAAACTAGAGCATTCAGAACTAATCAAATGGTGTCGCCAGAAATCCTTAACGCGATGGAAATTTTGGGTGGGCGACGTTAACAACATGATACGCCGCGATCGCGTCCTTAAGATCGCCGCGCAACTGCTCAAGCTGGTCCTGCTGCTGCTGGAGCCGCAGGTAAGCCTCAAGCGCAAACTTGTCCAGAGTCGCTCTGTCCCAGGTGCTGAAGGTAGGCGTCATGGGTGTGGACAATCCTCTGGCACAAAGGCCAGGCAATGCACGGCTGCGTACTTGCGAGTGGTCTTGACCCAGCGGTCGATGTAGGTGTCAGGCATCAACGTAAGTGCGCGGCTGACGCCTGTTGGCGTGACCTTCAACGTAAGCGCAAGCTCCAAAGCAGTCATGCCATCCGGCGCCTGCGCCAGAGCTTCCCTAATCTTTTCTGAAATTACCACGGGGCATCCTCAAAGTTTTCTGGGTTGAAGGGGATGGGCTTGCTTGGCATTGGCTTGGGCAACTCGGTGGGGAAGGGCCAGTCAGTCATGTGTTCTTCTCCTTGAGTTTTGCTTCTGCCCACCAGACAGCAGATTGCCACGCTTGCTCAGTCACCCATGACTCTTTGCAGCCCTGCTCAATCTCCTCATCCGTCAGCCCAACCCATGTGCGCTGTGGTGGGGTGGTGTAGAGTGGCGCTCGACCTTCGTTAGAAGACTTGTAAATCGTCCCGCATCCAACTGAATCGAAATGTTCGCGCACCTCGTCAATCTTGACCCAGCCTTCAACGGCATTCCAGTATTCAAGCGGCTCGGCTTTCTGTTGGGGTGGGGCGGGTTGTTGCACATCGTCAATCTCGCCGCAGTGATAACACTGCCACGTCCAACACCCTTTTTCAGAGAAGCAAAAGCGACACGCCATAAGCATGATGCCGTCTTCAGTCATAGCATCCCCCAGATAAAGCCAGCCACCACGCCCAAAAACGTAATGGTCATCAAGACCAAAAATATGATAGTCATCCAATCCATGATTTCGTCAACACAAGAAAATTCTTCCGGGTCATTCATAGCGTCACCTTCCGAGTTTTCAAACCACGATGTGTAAAGCACTGGACTGAGCCATCCTCCAGCATCTTCCATCCAGCGTTCTCACCGCAGAGCCGCTGAATTTTCTCTTCTACGGTATCAAGCCGTGCCTCATGTTCGCTGGGGCCGTCTAGCAAATAGGCCGTAGACATGACCACGGCGATTAGTCCTGCTGCCAGCCAGTTCATGGTGCTTTCCCCTGTTTCAAAATTTCCATCCTCTCCCGGTTGGTTCTCAAGGTGCAGTAGCGTTGATGTATGCGCTCCAGCATAGTCACCCTGCGGTGCTGGGTAAGCTCCTCATCCAGCAACGCCCGTAGGTCGGCCTCGCTGTAGTTGGGCAGCTCACTTTGAAATTTTCGCCAGGATATCAATTTTCTTCTCCAGTTCGGCGATGTGGGCCACCACCTTGTTGTAAGCCCGCGACGCGCCATTGTGCGTCCGGGTGCGGATTGCCAGTTCAGCCTGTGCTGCTTTAAGTCTGGCCCTGAGTTGGGTAAGTCTATTCACTTTAATGCCTCCAGTGCAATGTCAGAAATAGCGCGTTTGTCATGGAGCGCCGTCCATATCTTTTCGTCCACGGTCTTGTTCGCCACCATGACGTAGCACCACACGTCGTGCCGCTGGCCGCTGCGGTGCAGGCGCCCGATGGTCTGCTCGTAGAGTTCCAGCGACCAAGGCAGCGACAAGAAGATGATTTTGCTGCCGCCATGTTGCAGGTTCAGGCCGTGCCCGGCAGACCTAGGGTGGGCCAGCAGCAACTCAACCTTGCCAGCGTTCCAGCGTTCGATAGCGTCTGGTTCGTCCAGAGTCACGGCGCGGGGGTAGCGGCGCTTGAGTTCGGCCAGCTCCTCCCGGTAGGTGTAGGCAATGATGGTGTTGGCGTGTTGGTTCTCAGCCAGCAGGTCGTCCAGAGCGTCGAACTTGGATGTGTCGAACCAGACGGTCGAGTCGCCGTACACGAACCCGGACGTCATCTGTTGCAGCTTGGCCGTGACCACGCCAGCGTTAACGGCCACCGCCTGCGCGTTGGGGAACTGGGCTACAAAGTCTTTTTTCATTTTGTCGTAAGGCTGGCGGTTGATTAAGTCGAACCGCACCGGCACGGTGTGCAACTCAGGCAACCGGTCCTTGTACTCTCCCGGCTCCAACACGAACGTGGCTGGCTTGATACGCTCCATGACCAACTCTAGCGCGCCTGGGCGCGGCTCCCACTGGTTGAAGTCTTTGTTAACCAAGAAGAAGTACTGCTGCTGAAACGCGCCCTTGCTGCGGCCCAGCAGCGCCTGATCGACGATCTTGCACTGGCCAAACACGTCCTCCAGGCCATTGCTGGTAAACGAACCTGTCAAGCCCCACCGTACAGGGCAGTTCAGCATCTTGTTGAGCGCCTTAAACCTGGCGCCAGAAGGGTTCTTCAGCCGGGTCAGTTCGTCAAACACGATGCCGTCGAAGCTCAGCGAGGGCAGGGACTGCAAATTGTCGTAGTTGGTCACCACCACCTCACTGTCTGACCGGAACGCAGCCTCGCGCTGTTTAGGCGTCCCCACGGCCACACTAACGCGCAGGGCAGACGCCCACAGCCGGGCCTCGGTCGGCCAAACGCTGACAGCAACACGTTTAGGCGCCAGCACGAGGAACCGAGTGACATGACCTTTGGTCAGCATAGCCTGCATAGCTGTCAGGGCGATAGCGGTCTTGCCTGCGCCGACCGGCGCCAAGATCATGGCCCGGTCGTTCTCATACAGGAAGTCAACTGCCTGTTCTTGATAGTCACGCAAAGATAGCATCATTGCAGCTTCCTACTACGACGTAATATGTTTTTGGTGCTTTGGGGTATTGATTCACCAAAGGATACGCCAGCTTGGACAACATATGTTTGCGTTGGCGCTTGTTTCCGTTGAAGTAAAAATATCTGTGCTTTGGCGATGGCTTGACCATAGCAACGTTGTTTTCTTTGGCCCATACGGAAGGATTGGTTACACCAAATTGATCGCGCAACGTCATTGGATGCAATGCTTTACCATCGACCAAATACAACTTGTCGTGCGACGTCGTTGCGCCGGTGTACAACCAGTTAGACGCTTGGTAAACAATACCAACGTGGCCCAACGCGCCATCAGCGTAGCTAATCACAGCGGATGGCTGTTCGTTCAGCATTTTGAGTGAGTCCGATATGAGCATAGACGCGCAATTTTTATTGCCGCCGTCTACGACTAGCCGTGTCAGCTCGTATAACCGAAAATCACGATCTTTAAACGCGTGTTTTTGGATAGGCGGGGAGGGCATACCATAGCAAACAACGCCCATAAGCTTGTCACCCTCAAACAAACCGAACGCTTCCCAAAATACGCCAAGTGTCTTGCGGTAATGCATTGCTTCAACAACCGCTTTGGCTGTTTGCTTGTCAATTTTTTTCGTTGTGTAGTTCATATACCCACGCATCAACCTGCTCCTTTGTCCACAATACACAGTACCTCTGCCCCAGCCGCGCCATGTCGGCGGCAAAGACCTTCTGGAGCGCGGACAGCCGACCGCCGATGGTCTTGACTTCCACGAACCACACCACGCCGTTGGGCAGCACCACGATGCGGTCGGCTACGCCGCCGTGGCCGCGCCACTTGTACGCTATGCCGCCCAACGCTTTGACGCGCTTGACTAAGTAGGCTTCGATGTGTTTTTCCATGTGACTAACTTTATCACAGAAAAAAAGTTTGTGCAGCTTTATTTTTATGTGCTAAGATCGGGGCACATCAACTAAAGGACAGTAATGCAACACAGTAAGATCGTCGGCGGCTCGACCGCCAAGCGGGTCATCAGCTGCCCCGGCAGCGTGGCCCTGGCGGCGCAGATGCCGCCCCAAGTCGAGAACAAGTACATGGCCGAGGGCACGGCCCTGCACTCTGCCGTTGACCTGCTGGTGAACGACGGCGACGCCAGCGCCTACAGCCTGCTGGGCAAGACCTTTAATGGTGTGATTCTTGATGAAGACCATTGCGAGAAACTCAAGATGGCGCTGGCGCTGCTCAACGAGGTAGACCCGCTGGAGCAGATGAATTTCAACACCGAGACACGGGTCGGCTTTGGCGACCTGCTGCCGGGCGTGTTTGGCAGCACCGACCTGATTGGTAGGATCGGCAACCGGGCCATCGTGCTGGATTGGAAGTTCGGCGACGGCGTGATCGTAGACGCCGAGGAGAATGCCCAGCTCATGTTCTACGCTGCCGCCGCCATGAGGACGCCTGAGTTGGCATGGGCGTTTAAGGGCGCCACCGAGGTGGAGTGCGCCATCATCCAGCCGCCAGCAGCACGGCGCTGGGTGACTACGCCCGAGCGCATCCAGAAATTTGAGCGTGATCTGGTGAAGGCCGTTAAGCAGTCGGCGCTGCCTGACGCCCCACTGGTGGTGGGCGACCACTGCCGGTTCTGCCCAGCCAAGCCTATTTGCCCCCAGATGACAGGCGCTGCCGACCGGGCGCTGGCAACCACGCTGGACAACCTCGACAAGAACTTGATTAGCACCTATCTCAAGAACGCCGACCTGCTGGAGACTTGGATCACCAGCCTGCGGGAGCTGGCGCTCTCCATGATGGAGTCGGGTGCTAGACTGCCAGATTACAAGCTGGTTGCTAAACGGGCAATCAGACAGTGGACTGACGAGGACAAGGCCAAGGTCGCCTTGTTTGCGTTGGGCCTTGAAGAATCTGAAGTGATGGAAACCTCCATTCAGTCACCGGCCAAGATTGAGAAGGCGCTTAAAAAGCGCAAGATCGCCTTGCCAACTGAGTTGGTGGTCGCTGTCTCTTCGGGTAGTACCTTGGCAAGCGTGGATGACCCGCGCCCCGAGGTGCTTTTGTTGGGCAAGCAATTAGCCCGTCTTTCGAAACTGCAATAAAGGAAAAATCGTGAGTAATCTTTCAGTGTTCTCCAAGGCTGGTCTGCCAGCCATCAGTACTCTCTCCTCCGCTCTCAAGAGCATCAGCGCAAGCGCAGGCCCGGTAGGGGTTGTCATCCTTAAGATGGACAAGACCGGCCACTGGGTCTTCGGCGCAGACCAGACCGAGGTTGAGGATGACTCGACCTGGGCCGTCAATCCCTTCTCTTTCGTTCACGGCTTCATCGCCTGGGGCGACGGTGAAGTGCTTGGCGAGAAGATGGTCGCGGTCAGCCAGCCGCTGCCCGAGATCGACGACGCGCCCCCCGGCGCCAAAAAGGGCTGGGAGCAGCAGATCGGCATGAGCCTCAAGTGCTTGACCGGCGACGATGCAGGCATGGAAGCGCGGTTCACGACCACCTCGGTGGGCGGTAAGCGCGGCGTCCAGACCATTGCTGCTGCGCTGGCCGAGCAGGTCGAGAAGGATCAAACCAAGCCAGTGCCGGTGGTCATGCTCAAGAAGGATCACTACCAGCACAAGTCCTACGGCAAAATCTACACCCCGGTGTTTGAGATTGTCGAGTGGGTTAGCATGGAAGGTGAAGAGCCTGAGAAGGCAGCGCCAGCTGGGCGCCGTCGTCGCATCGCAGCGTAGGCTTTTTCTGATGTCCATTCGCAAGAGTGGGCATTGGAAAATGATCTGGCTTGATTTTGAAACCCGCTCCACCTGCGACCTAAAATCCGCAGGCGTTTACAACTACGCGCAAGACCTCACGACCGAGGTGCTGTGCATGAGTTACGCCTTTGACGATGGTGAGGTGCTGACCTGGACAGCAGGCCCATTACCCGACTTTACCGGCCACCGCATCATGGCCCACAACGCTGCTTTTGAGCGCCTGATCTTATGGTACGTTTTGCAGGTCAACATTCCGTTAGAGTCCTTCTACTGCACCGCCGCGCAGGCCCGTGCGAACTGTGCGCCGGGCAGTCTAGAGGACGTGGGTCGGTTCATGGGCGCGTCCATGAAAAAAGACCATCGGGGTGCTGCCCTCATCCGCAAGATGTGCGTCCCGCCCTTCCAAGAGTCGGCTGAGTTGACTGCCGAGATGATCAAGTATTGCGAACAGGATGTCCGGGCCATGAGGGCCATCAGCCAGGCCATGCGCCCACTAAGTGCTGACGAACTACTGGACTATCATGTCAACGAGCGCATCAACGACCGTGGCGTTTTGGTCGATGTGCCGCTCTGCCGCGCAGCGGTATCCTACGCCGCCACAGAGGCCGCTGAGATCGCCGAGATCGTCAAGGAGGTGTCCAAGGGTGAGCTGACCTCCGTGCGCTCACCTAAGATGCGCCAGTGGGTATGGGACCGTGTCGGCCCTGAGGCCCGTGCCTTGATGACCAAGGACGACAAGGTCAGCATCGACAAGACCGTGAGAGCTAATCTTCTTAACTGTGATGGAGTACCGCCAGATGTCCAAGAAATTATCCAGTGCGCCGACGACCTGTGGGCGTCGTCGGTCGCCAAGTTCGCCCGACTCGCCCAGCTTGCCGACGAGGAGGACAGTCGAGTCCGAGGCGCCTTCGTCTTTGCCGGAGGGTCAGCTACAGGTCGTGCAAGTAGCTACGGGGCGCAAGTGCACAATTTCACACGCAAATCTGCGAAAAGTCCTGATGATGTTAGGGCTGCAATGTGCCGGGGTCACGCCATCGTCCCCCGGTTCGGCCAGCGAGTTACCGATGTCCTCCGGGGGATGCTACGGCCTGCACTAATTCCGGCCAAGGGCCAGCAGTTGGTGGTGGCCGACTGGTCATCCATTGAGGCTAGGGTAAACCCTTGGCTGTCCGGTATAGGTCAAGCCAAGTTAGACGTGTTTGAGTCGGGCCTCGACCCGTACATTGTTAACGCCTCCGGCACGTTTAACCGTACCTACGACGACATCAAGGCCGACTACGACCGCGACGGCGAGTCAGCCCAGCGCCAGATCGGCAAGGTGCAGGAGCTGGCCTGCGGGTTCGCGGGTGGTGTAGGCGCCTTCGCGTCGATGGCTCGCATCTATAGCGTGCGCCTGTCCGAGGCCGATTCCAAGCGCATGGTGGACGCTTGGCGCCGTAACAATCAGTGGGCGGTCGGCTTCTGGTCGCAGCTTGAGCAGCAGTACACCAGGGCCATGCGAAACCGGGGGCAGGAGTTCACCGCCGGGCGGGTAACGTACCTGTTCGACGGCCTGCATCTCTGGTATTCTTTGCCCTCGGGCCGGGTGTTGTGCTATCCGTTTGCCCGGCTGGATGACGACGGTATCAGCTACGCCAAAGCAGCGTGGAAACCCGCGCAGGACGCCACCGAGTGGCCCCGCGCCCGGCTGTGGCGCGGTCTTGCCTGTGAGAACGTGACCCAAGCGGTCGCTGCGGATTTGTTGCGCTGCGCTCTACGGCAACTTGATGGTGTGGTGCTGCACGTCCACGACGAGATCGTTGTCGAGGGCGGCTCAGAGGAAGAAGTGCGTAGGGTGATGACTACGCCGCCAGCGTGGGCCACTGGCCTGCCGCTGGCCTGTGGCATTAAGACGATGCCGCGTTACGGCAAATAAAAACGCCGCCCGGTCAGGGGCGGCGCAAAAGGAGACAACGTGCAATTCTTAGAGTTTATCATCGGGTTGGCGCCCGTGGGCGAAACCATGCTGTTTGTGCGCCAAAAACCACAGATGCGTGGCGGCGAGGCGCAGTACCACGCTGATGGTGCGATCAAGGCCACTTGGCCTGCTTACCTGCCGTCGCACGGCGTCCGGGCTGGCGAGGCTTGGTACGGCAACACCGCCTCCTTCATCATCGACCGCTTTGATGATGGCCGGGTGTCGGCGTCGTCGGCCAACTGCGAGTACTGCGCCGTGATGGTGCTGGACGACATCGGCACCAAGAGCAAGACCCCGCCGCTGCCGCCGACCTGGGTGATGGAGACCTCGCCCGGCAATTTCCAGTGGGGCTACGTCTTCAGTGAGCAGCCGCCCAAGGGCGAGTTCGCCGCCGCCATCAAGGCCATCGCCGCTGCTGGATACACCGACCCCGGCGCCTGCAACCCAGTTCGCAACTTCCGGCTGCCCGGGTCGGTCAACCTCAAGCCTGACAAGGCCCAGTTTGCGTCTGCTCTAGTTGAGTTCCACCCCGAGCGCGAGTTCACACTGGCCGACATCTGCGCCGCTTTGGACGTTGTGCCCGGCCCCGCCGAGTCCTCCGGCCCCCGCCCAATTCGGATCAGTGACGACGGCGCCGATGATGTGCTGGCTTGGCTCTCAGGCCAGGGTCTGCTGCTCTCGCGCCCGAACGCCGAGGGCTGGGCCGGTGTCGTCTGCCCCAACAATGCCGAGCACACCGACGGCAACCCCGAGGGCCGCTACATGCCCCTTAACCGCGCGTTCTGCTGTATGCACGGGCACTGCGTCGATCTGGACAGCAACACTTTCATGACGTGGGTCGCCGACAACGGCGGCCCCCGCCATGCCCCCGGCCTGCGCGATGAGTTGATGGCCGCTCACCTTGAGCTGGCCCTCGCTAAGCTCAAGCCCAGCCCCGAGTTCCCAGACGCTGCCGCCCAGGTCATCGCCGAGGTCGAGCTACGCGAGCTGGGCCGGGTCGAGAAGTCGAATTGGTATGAGAGGTTTGCATACCTCCAGGACGACGAGGCTTTTTTTGATATGCAGGACAGGCGCGAGTTGTCCCGCTACACTTTTAACGCTTTGTTCCGCCATGTCAAGTGTGTGTCGATACATTTGACCGGCAAGTCAGCCCGACGAATTGAGGCGTCGATTTGCTTTGACGAAAACCGCCAAGCGGCTGGCGCCCGGTCGCTAATCGGCATCACCTACGCCGCTGGCGAGTCGGTGTTGGTCAGCAAGGACGGCCAGGTCTACGGCAACCGCTGGCGCAACGCCCGACCAACGCCTGTGGCTTGTGACGTGAGTCGCTGGCTGCGTCACGCCGAGCGGATGCTGCCGGTCGAGTTCGAGCGCGAGCATTTTTTTAACGTGTTGGCCCACAAGGTGCAGTATCCCAATCACAAGATCAACCATGCTGTCCTACTGGGCGGCAAGCCAGGCTCCGGCAAAGACACCCTCCTCGCCCCGTTTTTCTGGGCCATCGGTGGCCCGGCCAAACTCAATTGTTCCGTCGTCAAAAATGACGACCTCACCTCTCAGTGGGGCTACGGGCTAGAGTGCGAGGTGATGGAGATCGCCGAGCTGCGCCAGGCCGAGGCCCGTGACCGCCGGGCGCTGGAGAATCACCTCAAACCCATCATCGCCGCCCCGCCTGAGTACCTCCCCGTCAATCGCAAGGGTCTACACCCGTACATGGCCCTCAATCGGGTGCTGGTCGTCGCCTTCTCGAATGAGCGCGTGGCGATCTCGCTGCCCTCCGACGATCGCCGCTGGTTCGTGGCGTGGGCCGAGGCCGGGCGTCTGCCGGAGGCCGAGGCCGTCGGCCTCTGGAATTGGTATCACCACCGGGGCGGGTTCGCTGGCGTGGCCGCTTGGCTGGCCGCCCGTGACGTGTCCGCCTTCAACCCCAGCGCCCCGCCGCCGATGACCGAGGCCAAGGCCATCATGGTCGAGGCTGGCATGAGCACCGCCGAGAGCGTGCTGGTCGAGATGCTCCGCGACCGCCGTGGCCCCTTCGCGGCTGGCGTGATCGGCTCGCCCTTCCACGTCGTCTGCGACCGGGTGCAGGGGTCCGGCGCCGTGGCGCCCGGCATTAAGATTGTCCAGGGCGCGCTTTTTCATGCCCTGCGCGAGGCTGGATGGGTGGACATGGGCCGCCTGACGTCCAGGGAATATCCGTCTAAAAAGCATATCTTCGTGGCGCCAGACCAAGCCGGTCTCACCAAATCAGATATGCGCCGAGTCGTGGCGTAAAAAAAGCCCCTTGCGGGGCTTTGGTATCCGTAACTCGCCACGGTATCGGGCGGCAGGGTTAATACCCCGCAGCGGCCAACCATGCCGCAAATTCGCGGCGGTTGTAAAAGGCCAGAGTCTCGCTTGTCCAGCGACGCTCGGCCCAGTCTTGCCCACCGATCAGGGTGGACAGGTCGGCTTGCATGGCCCACTCATGTTTCATTTTTTTCTCCATGCCGCGATTTGCCCGGCGCAGTTGGGGAATATGCCCCGGCCTACAAGTTGAGCAGCACCGCCACCAGCGCGGCTAGCAGGGCTGCCGCTAAGAGCATAGGCGCTCCGCGTAGGCTAAGGCGTCGGCCTCGGCGGCGTAAAACCGCGCCGCGCCGACAAGCTGGCCACTGTCGTCGTCGCGCAGCAGCACCCGCCAGCGCCCGTCGTCGGTCTGGGTGACCTCGCTGGATACCATAAATTCTGTGTTATGAAATTCAGTCCTCATTGCAGACCTCCATACTGTCTTCGCCCTCGGGCACTGTGACTCGGTCGCTGAGTGAGTCGTAAAACCCGGCCAGGTTAGCGTCGCCGTAGGGCGCCGCGCCGCCTTTGAACAGGCGCCGGGTACTGTTGAGCGCGTAGTACTGGCCGACGTAGGCCGCCGTACTGAGCATGGCGCCGTCGGCCGGATACAGGCGCCGCTCGGGGCCTTTTGATTTGACCGGCTTATGCTTGCCGGTCAGCTTGATGATGTCGGATAAAAATGAGTGTCTGTCGTCGCGCACCGTGTACCGGGCGCGGCCAAGGGTAATGGTTTTCATTCCGTCACCACCGCATGGTCAGTGCGTTGTAAGTCGTGCCGATCAAGGACCCAGTAGGTTTCGCCCGTGTCCGAGTCGTAGCATTTTGTTGCAATTGTAGCTTTGCCTGCTTTTATTAAGCGTTTAGCGTAGGCGAGTGAAATTATCATAATGTACTTTCTTGGTTAATTTGGCATGAGTGCCCGTGAGCGGCCAGCGCGGCCGCTCACAGTCCATCACGACATCAGGACATCAAAATAGGCCAGCGCTCCGGCCAGTAGCCCGGCCAGCATGAGCACGGCCAGCGTATTAAGAGAGGGCGAGAATTCGACCCCTTCACATAGTAAGCATAAGAGAATCGTGCCAGCTCGCGCCGCGCGCGCTTAAGTGTTTGATTTGTAACGATATTTGTTACATAGGTGTTTACCCTTAGTGTTTGTAGTCAATGTCTGTCACTGTGTAGTCCATGATTTTGGCGCGGATGACTACGCTCGCTCAGAGGGAGATTAGGGGATTGTAGGCAGTGTAGTCATTATATTTATATACTCAAAAGTTCTGGTATATACTGTATATGTATACAGTACAATTCATGGGCGCGCGCCGATTCACGTTTTCCAGCGCGGATTTTGTAGGCCAAAATCATTGACTACATTGACTACATTGACTACACACCGCGCCGGCGCTAGTGCTAGTGCTAGTGCTAGCGCGATGACTACATTGACTACACCGGCGCCCGGTGCGATGCTGGCCGCATGACTACATTGCCTACACGGCTGCACGGCTGCACATTAACCCTACTAGCATTGTGGATACTGCTTTTTGCTTTGACCCCCCCCCCTGGTGCTAACAGCGGGGGGCTAAAATTGCAGAGCCAAACACACACCAAAAAAAAATTTAAGAAAATGACTTACACTGACTACATATGTTTCAAAGTCTACCTTTCGCCCCACGCAAGATTGAGGCAACTGAATCGCGGCTAAGCAAAATATATGACGCTGCCAAACTAGGGCTAAAAGGTGACAGCTTAGCGTTAGCGTCTGGTATGCTGCCGGAAGAGTACCGACGGCTAATAGAGTTTGACCCCATTGCTGAGATAGCAGCGCAAAAAGGCAAAGCCGATGCCGAAGTTGAGATGTCTTTATGTTTGCATACCGCCGCACGCGAAGGCGACGCTAAAGCAGCGTTAGCAATTTTGCAACACGTACATGGCTGGGTAAGTAAACAAGCTGCGGTCACTATCAATATTGGGGATTTGCGCTTAGATGCTTTGCGCCAGATTGAGGTGATTGATGAATCCGTTTCTCGCATTTGCTAAGCTGTACCGAAACAACCCAGTGTTGTTTGTCAAGGAGGTGCTTGGCGTCAAGCCTGACCCCTGGCAGGAAGAGTTCCTTGGCCACATTGCCGCCAACAACAGGCGCATTAGCGTCCGGTCCGGGCATGGCGTAGGTAAAAGCACTGCGGCAAGCTGGGCCATCATCTGGTATCTGCTGCTGCGCTTCCCGGTGAAGATTGTGGTGACCGCACCCACCAGCAGCCAACTGTATGACGCCCTGTTTGCTGAGTTGAAACGCTGGGTGAAGGCGCTGCCACCTGCACTGCAGGAGCAGCTGGAGGTGAAGCAGGACCGCATTGAGGTGAGGGAGGCACCCACCGAGGCGTTTGTCAGCGCCAGGACATCACGAGCAGAGCAGCCCGAGGCGCTGCAGGGGGTGCACAGTGACAATGTAATGTTGGTGGCTGATGAGGCCAGCGGCATACCCGAGCAGGTATTTGAGGCTGCCGCGGGTAGTATGTCTGGCCACAAGGCTGTAACTTTGTTACTAGGTAACCCGGTACGCAGCAGCGGTTTCTTCTTTGATACGCACAACAGATTGAAGGATGATTGGGTGACGATGAAGGTGAGCTGCGCCGACAGCCCCAGGGTGAGTGACGCCTACATGGACGAGATGAAAGCCAGGTATGGTGAGGAGTCTAACGCCTACCGCATCCGGGTGCTGGGTGAGTTTCCGCGCAGCGATGACGACACCGTGATACCTATGGAGTTGCTGGAGGCGGCTATCAACCGGGACGTTGCGATGAGTCCCATTGCAAGTGTGGTGTGGGGGCTGGACGTTGCGAGGTTCGGGAGTGACAGATCAGCCCTGTGCAAGCGGCAGGGGAATGTGATCACTGAGCTGAAGACCTGGAAGAACCTGGACCTGATGCAGCTCACTGGTGCCGTAATGGCAGAGTACCAGGCGCTGCAGCCAAGCCAGCGTCCCCATGAGATTATGGTGGATAGTATTGGTCTGGGGGCTGGGGTGGTGGACAGGCTGCGTGAGTTGAAGTTACCAGCCATTGGCATCAATGTGGCAGAATCCCCGGCATTGGGGAGCACCTACAGGAATCTGAAGGCTGAGCTGTGGCACAAGGCCAAGGCTTGGCTGGAGAAGCGAGACTGCGTTATTCCCAAGGATGAGAGTCTGATTGCCGAGCTGGCGACAGTGCGGTACTTCTTCACATCCAGCGGTAAGATTCAGATCGAGGGTAAGGACGAGATTCGCAAGCGTGGCCTGGCGTCACCCGACAAGGCAGACGCATTCTGCTTGACCTTTGCTTCTGATGCCGGGACTGCAATGTATGGCAGCTTTGGCGGTACGAGGTGGGGTCAGGGGCTTAAACGTAACCTAACGAGGGCAGCTTAATGAAGTACGCAGCAGCAACCAAGAAAATCGCAAAGGTGATGGGCGAGTACAAGGACAAGAAGCTGATGAGCAGCTCCGGTCAGAAGGTGAAGACCCGTGACCAGGCCGTTGCCATTGCAATGTCTGAAGCAAAGAGGGTGAAAAAATGAGATCAATACCCAAGGAAATGAAACACGCCGTGATGATCATCATGGGCGGCAAAGAGCCTGGCGACTCATGTCCAGAGGCTACGCAGGACGTAACGCTGAATCTGAAGAATCGTGAGAAGGCGATTACCAAGGCGGCATACGGTCCCGAGAATCCCAAGCTGCCCAACACCGAGTTCTGGATGCGGAAGGCAGAGAAATGGGACGTAAGCGCCAAGGACGCTAAGCAGAGCAGATGCGGTAACTGCTCAGCGTTCAACCAAGATGAGGAGATGCTGGAGTGCATTGCCGAGGGTATTGGCAATGATGATGTGGTGGAGGCAGGTGACCTGGGGTACTGCGAGATATTTGATTTTAAGTGTGCGTCAAGCCGTACCTGCGATGCCTGGATTGTTGAGGATGGGGAAGTTGATACCGAGTTGAAATGAACCCTCCCATTGTCATCAGTACCGTCCACGGCAGGGGTTTACCCGTGCTGCTGGAGAGCATTCGGCAGTACGCGCCTGATGTCCAGGTGTATCTGAAGGGTCCAGAGAGGGTGATTGACGGTTACAACTGCACACTGGTGTTTGGTGATGCCAGCAACTTTGGTGATGATTACAACGCAGTAATTTGCAGGGCGCTGAGTGACGGGCATGGCGCCGTAGTGATAGCGAATGATGATATTGTTTTGACGCCCAGCAGCTATAGGATGTTGCTGGATGATGTGGCCATCTGCAAGGAACTGAACCAGAACCCTGGTCTGGTGGCGGCAAGGTCAGATGCAGTCAGGCCAATCCAGAATATTCGGTTTAATGACGGTGAGAGGCTCAACGGGATGAAGTTCAGCCATGAGTCATTTGTCAGGGAGTTGCCAGTGGTGAGTCCAATATTCGCCTGGATGAGTGCAGAGGCGTTTGAAGACTGCCAGTTCCCGCCTATCAACTACTTCAGCGATGATGTCATCTGCGTTGACCTGATTAAAAAGGGCTATAAGCACTTTCTTAGTGCCAGCTATGTGCATCACATTGGCAGCGGCACAATAGGACGGGATGCACAACAACTGACGCTGGCGGCTAAACCTTGGATTGAGCAACATCGTCCAACTTACGCAAAAGAATGGTTTTAATATGGAAAATCTAAACACCGACACCCAGGCCGTTGAGGTCATGGACCTGGATGAGTTGCAGGGCATCATCAGCATTGAGTTGACAGATGCAGTCAGCTACATCGACACCGACCTGAGTCCCATCCGTGCCAAGGGCACCGAGTACTACCGAGGTGATTTGTTTGGCACCGAGGAGGATGGACGTAGCCAGGTGGTGGCTATGGAGGTGCGAGACACCGTGTCAGCCATGATGCCCAGCCTGATGCGTATCTTCTTCAGCACCGAGAATACGGTTGAGTTTGTGCCAACTGGGCCAGAGGACGTTGCCAACGCCCAGCAAGCCACCGACTACTGCAACTTCATATTCAACAGCGACAACAACGGTTTCCTAACCACCTACGCTACTTTCAAGGATTCACTGGTGCGGAAGTGCGGGATTATGAAGTGCTGGTGGGAGGAGGATGAGACTGTCCGCATCGAGGAGTACTCTGGGCTGGATGACCAGACGCTGCAGATACTGATGCAGGAGCAGACCGATGTGATGGTGATGAACACCTACCCCGACCAGGCAATGGGCCAGCTACATGATGTGCAGATCAAGCGCAAGATCAAGGGTGGGCGGGTGCGGATTATGTCCGTGCCGCCCGAGGAGCTGCTGCTGGACCGCCGTGCCAGGTCATTTGATGATTCAGCCATCATTGCCCACCGTCAGATGGCCACCGTGGCGCAGCTGATTGAGATGGGTTATGAAGAGGACGAGGTGCGGGAGAACATCACCAGCAACGACCTAGACACGAACCAGGAGTACCTGGCGCGTCAGCCCATGAGCAGCTTTGGTGTTTCTGTAGAGAGCGCCAACCCGATGATGGAGCGAGTACTGTACGTTGAGGCGTACCTGCGGATTGATTACGACAAGGACGGTATTCCCGAGTTGCGGAAGGTCTGTTGCATTGGCAGCGGCTACAAGATTCTGCGTAACCTGCCAGCCAGCTACATACCGTTTATTGACTTTCCATGTGACCCCGAGCCACACACCTCACCCCTGGAGGCCATGTCAATATTTGACATCACCCATGATTTGCAAGAGATTAAGAGTGAAATTCTCCGCAACACGCTAGACAGCCTAGCGCAGAGCATCCACCCCCGCACTGCTATTGTGGAAGGGCAGGTCAACATTGACGATGTGCTGAACAACGAGACAGGCGCCATCATCAGGATGAGGGCACCTGGCATGGTGCAGCCGTTCAGTACGCCATTTGTCGGCCAAGCCGCATTCCCGATGCTGGACTACATGGACCAAATTCGCGAGGACCGCACTGGCATGAGCAAGGCTGCGATGGGTCTGAATGCTGATGCACTGCAGTCCAGCACCAAGGCGGCGGTGGCTGCGACTATCTCAGCCAGCCAGGGCCGCATTGAGTTGATCAGCCGCCTGATGGCAGAGGGCATGAAAAAGCTGTTCAAGAGCATCCTGTTCCTGGTGACCACCCACCAGGACAAGGCTCGCATGGTGCGCCTGCGGAATGAGTTTGTGCAGATTGACCCCCGAGCCTGGGACGCTGCGATGGACTGCTCCATCAACATTGGCCTGGGCAATGGCGACACCAACGAGCGAGTGGCGGCACTGATGCAGATCAGCGCCAAGCAACAGGAGGTGCTGACCCAACTGGGTGTGGTGAATCCTCTGGTGACACCAGCACAGTACAGCAGCACCCTGCGGAAGATTGTGGAACTGAACGGGTTCAAAGACCCCAGCCAGTTCTTTAACCAGATACCCGCTGACTACCAGCCGCCTGCTCCACCCGAACCTAAGCCAACACCAGAGGAGGTGCTGGCGCAGGTGCAGGCGCAGAGCATCCAGGCCGACATCCAGAAGAAGGCGGCAGAGTTGGAACTCAAGCGTCAGCAGATGATGATGGACAACGACCTAAACCGGGACAAGATGTACCAGGAGATGGCGCTGAAGAAGTACGAGCTGGAGTTGAAGTACAACGTCCAGATCAACACGGCAGAAATCACGGCTCAGCAGAACATTGACCGTGAGCTACTCAAAGGAACCTTTCAATGACCGAAGAGGACGTTATCCGCAAGGGCAACAAGTCAGAGCTACTGCTCCAAGACGAGGTTTTTACCAATGCCCTGCAGCAGTTGCAAGACACGCAGATTTACAAGTGGAAGACAAGCCTTCCAGATGAAACTGCGAAGCGTGAGCAGGCGTGGTTGATGATTCAAGTCATCGACAACCTGCGAACTGAACTGAAGAAGATGGTGGATAACGGCTGGATTGAGCGCAAGAAACTTGAGCGTTCAAAGAAATGAAAGGAACTGAAAAATGGATAATTTAAATGTTGCCGATGCGGCAAGTGCAATCAACGCGATGTTGCCATCGGAAGGTGGAGACCAGCAGGACGTTGAGTTGCAGGAGTTGACGGAAGTTGACTCAGCGGCTCCAGAAGAGGAATTGCAAGACTCTGATGGAGAACAGTCTGATGAGACTGAGGCCGAGGAGGAGGAGGACAAGCCACCTGTGTTCACCGTCAAAGTAGACGGCAAGAATGTCGAGGTCACGCTTGAAGAACTTCAAAAGGGCTACAGCCGAGAAGCAGACTACACCCGCAAGACTCAGCAAGTGTCTGAAGAACGCCGAGCGTTCGCAGCAGAGGCTGACCTTGTGCGGACGGAGCGCCAACAGTATTCCCAGTTGCTGGGTTCATTGAAGGCTCAACTTCAGCAAAACGCTGCACCACAGCAAGATATGGATCGTCTTTATCACGAAGACCCAATCGAGTGGGTGAAGCAAAGAGAACTTGTGAGAGATGCCGAGAAAGTACACGCCGCTATCAACTCTGAGCAGCAGCGCCTTTCGCACATCCAGGCACAGGAGCAATATCAGTCTATGCAGGCACACCTTGCTCAACAGCAAGAGGCCATGCTGAAGGCCATCCCTGAGTGGGTTAACCCCGACAAGGCGAAGGCTGAGAAGACATTGCTGATTGAGTGGGGACAGAAGCTAGGCTTTTCCTCCGACGAGCTGAAGAATATTTTTGACCACCGCGCTGTCGTTGCGCTGCGTAAAGCGGCACTGTACGACCAGATGATGACCAAGAGGGGCAACATCAGGCCAGCGGTCAACAATGGGCCTAAACCCGCCAAGCCAGGTGCAGCGGGTCGGATGGACAACACAACTGACTCAAGAAGGTCGCAACAAAGACTTGCTAAAACTGGTCGCGTCAACGATGCGGCTTCCGCAATTGAACATCTTTTGAGGTAATCAAAATGGCTATCGTAACTAACACTTTCACGACATACTCTGCAAAGGGTATCCGTGAGAATCTTGCAAATATTATCTACAACATCTCACCAGAGGAGACACCGTTCCAAAGCAACATTGGAAAAGACAGCGTACAAAACACTTTGTACGAGTGGCAGACCGATGCACTCCAAGCTGCGGCAACCAACGCGCAACTTGAGGGCGATGACATTGGCACCTACGACCCTGTGACCGCAACGGTGCGGATGCAGAACTACTGCCAGATCAGCCGAAAAACGGTTGTGCTGTCGGCTACCGAGGAAGTTGTCAACAAGGCTGGCCGAAAATCAGAATTGGCCTACCAGTTGGCCAAAAAAGGAGCTGAGTTGAAGCGTGACATGGAACTGGTGATGGTCCAGAGCCAAGTCGCAAGTGCAGGTAGCACCAGTGCTGCCCGTACCACTGGCTCTGTTTTGGCCTTCATCAAGACCAACACTGACGCTGGAACATCTGGAGTTGACCCGTCCTACACAACGCTGCCAAACAGCCTGCGTACCGATGGCACTGTTCGGGCCTTCACTGAAACCATTCTGAAGAATGTGATTCAAAAGACCTGGACCAGTGGCGGCACACCGAAAATCCTGATGACAGGTCCGGTGAATAAGCAGCGCGTGAGCGGATTTGCAGGTATTGCTGCAACCCGTTACAACATTGACGGTGGCGCTAAACCCGCCACTATCGTGGGGGCCGCGGATGTTTATGTGAGCGATTTCGGAAATGTAACCGTGGTTGCGAACAGATTTCAACGCGAGCGTGATGCGCTGGTGTTGGACCCCGAGTACGCATCAGTTTCTTACTTGCGTCCTTTCCAACAAATTGAGTTGGCGAAGACGGGTGACGCTGAAAAGCGGCTGCTGATTGTTGAGTATGGCCTCAAGATCACAAGTGAGAATGCTCACGGTCTTGCTGCTGATTTGACAACGTCCTAACCGGAGGGGTGGGCCAGGGCAACCTGGTCCACCTTTAAAGATGGAAACACGAATCTTTGACAAGAACGAGACGACAGGCATCACCAGGCTCTGGCACTATGACCCCGAGACTGATGAGGCGACTATTGAGACTCAGCAGGATGTCTCCAATGTGGTGGAGGAGAACAAGGACCAGTTCAACGCCACAGACAACAAGGCCAACTGGACAGGCGAGTGGCACAAGGTGGCAAGCATTCCACTGAATATCTACTACGAATTGCAAGCCAGCGGCAAGATCACAGATCAGGCTTACATGAAACGCTGGCTTAATGACCCCGATAACAGGTTCTTCCGAACACGACCAGGACAAGTATGATCATTGCGGTTTGCACTCCAGCGCGGGATATGGTTCACACCCAGTATGCCTACTGCCTCACGAACATGGTGGCCTACCACGCCTGCAACACTGACGACCGCATTGACCTCAAAATCATGCAGGGTACGCTGATACAGAACCAGAGGGCAGAGCTGGCGCTGGACGCCATGCGCGGGGGCTGCAGCCACATCCTGTTCATTGACAGCGACATGACCTTCCCACAGGACATGATTCAGCGGCTGGTAACGCATGACCTTGACATTGTGGCCACCAACTGCGCCAGGCGCCGTATGCCCACAGGCCCAACTGCCAAAATTGGCAACAAGCTGGTGTACAGCACCCTGGAGGACCACGGTCTGCAGGAGGTGGACACCATTGGCATGGGGGTGATGCTGATTAAGGCTGATGTCTTCAAGAAGATGTCAGAGCCTTGGTTTGAGACTCCCTGGCGCAATGACAAGCGGGGCTATGTCGGCGAGGATGTGTTCTTCTGCCTCAAGGCCAAAGAAATTGGGTATAAAATATTCATAGACCACGATGTCTCCCGGGAAATAGGCCACATAGGCACCTTTGAATTCCGGCACGAGCATACATGGGTGGTCAAAGATTTGCAGGAGGCTTGATATGGCACTCTCTACCTACGCCGAGCTGAAGACATCAGTTGCGGATTGGCTCAACAGATCAGACCTGACGGCGGCAATTGCTGACTTTGTGACTCTTGCTGAGTCGCAAATTGAGCGCGTCCTGCGTACCAGGAATATGCTGACCCGAGGGACGGGCAACATCACCGCCGAGTACAACACGCTGCCCACGGACTTCCTGGATGGGCTGACGCTAAAACTCACGGGCACTAACCCCATCACACCGCTTCAGTTTGAGACACTCAACAACTTGGACCAGCTGCAAAACACCACCTACGTGTCTGCTGGCAAACCACTCCTCTATGCCATTGTTGGGGCCAACTTCCGAGTCCTGCCTACACCTGACAGCACCTACGCCTACGAGCTTGACTACTACGCCAAGCTCGCCAAGCTGAGCGCAACCAACACCACCAACTGGCTGCTGACCCAGGCGCCAGACATCTACCTGTACGGCTCACTGCTGCAGGCTGCGCCCTACCTGCAGAATGACGAGCGCATACCCGTCTGGGTGGCGCTGTACACCAAGGGCATTGACGACTTACGCCTTGCTGACAACAGATCGACACAGGCCGGGACTATGCTCGCAAGGGCAAGAACTTTAGGATAAATCATGGCAGATACCACCACCACAAACCTACTGCTTACCAAGCCAGAGGTTGGCGCCTCAACTGACACCTGGGGCACTAAGGTCAACACTGACCTTGACCTGGTGGATGCACTCTTCACCGCGGCTGGCACAGGCACATCAGTGGGCCTCAATGTCGGCGCTGGTAAGACGCTGGCGGTAGCCGGGACGCTGACTGCTACGGGCACTATCAACCTGACATCACCAGCAGTCACCACCAGCATCACCACGCCATCAACTACTTTTGCCCTGGTCAATGCTACGGCAACCACCGTCAACCTGGCTGGTGCAGCTACAGCCCTAAACCTTGGTGCTGCCACTGGTACTGCGACAGTAGCAAACACCACCCTAGCCGCGAAGGCCATCACTGCCAGCACAACTCTGGCGGTAACAGGCACATCAACTTTGACAGGATTAGTCACCGCAACCGCTGGTGTGACAGGCCCGATAACTTCATCCAGCGTTGCCATCACTGGCGGCAGCATCACAGGCATCACCGACCTGGCAGTGGCTGACGGTGGCACAGGCGCATCAACTGCAGCCGCAGCACTCAACAACCTGCTGCCGTCACAGACATCTGCCGCCAGCAAGTACCTGCAGAGCGATGGCACCAATGCATCATGGGATGCAGTCAGTTTATCAACTGCCGACATCACAGGAACTCTGGGTGTAGCGAATGGCGGTACAGGACAGACCAGCTTCACCGATGGTCAATTGCTGATTGGCAACTCAACAGGCAACACACTCACCAAGACCACCCTGACTGCTGGCTCTGGCGTGACCATCACCAACGGCAGCGGTGCCATCACCGTGGCATTCACCGGGCCAGGTGCTGGCTCAGTCACCAGCGCAAGTGTTGTATCTGCCAATGGGTTTGCAGGTACGGTTGCAACTGCAACAACAACGCCAGCTATCACGCTCACCACATCCATCACTGGTGTTTTGAAAGGCAATGGCACTGCAATCTCTGCCGCTGTTGCTGGGACAGATTATGTGACCCCAACGGGCACGGAAACCCTGACCAACAAGACGCTGACAGCCCCAGTATTGACTGCACCTGTTCTTGGCACACCGGCAAGCGGCACGCTAACCAATGCAACGGGACTGCCTCTGACTACTGGCGTAACGGGTAACCTTCCCGTCACCAATTTGAACTCAGGAACTTCTGCCTCGGCTTCTACATTCTGGCGTGGTGATGCATCTTGGGCCGCTATTGCTGCTGGATTTACGCTTGGCACCCCGGTAGATTCAACTTCAGGAACATCAATTGACTTTACGGGGATTCCAGCGGGTGTTAAGCAAATTGTGATTTCGTTTGTTAGCGTGTCTACAAATGGTTCTAGTGCATATTTATTTCAAATCGGGGACTCTGGAGGTATTGAGAATACCGATTATTTAAGTATGGCGGTCGCCTTTGCGTCTGGCGGATCAGCGCAATTGGAAGACAGAACAATAGGTTATGAGAACAGGGTTAATGTTACTAGTGGGTCTGCGACTATAGCTTCTGGGTCAATCACTCTTACGTTAGAAAATGCGGGAACGTTCTCTTGGGTTGCAACTGGTATGTTATTTAATACGTCAGCTAAACAATGTTCTTTTAATGCTGGAAGTAAATCACTTTCTGCTGTATTAGATAGAGTCCGTATAACCACTATAAGCGGGACAGACACCTTTGACGGTGGATCAATCAACATTGCTTATATTTAAGGAACCATCATGCATAGAATAGTTTGTGATGTGAGTACAGGCGGGGTTGTTCAAATTCCGTACACGACTGAAGAGCAAGCCGAATACGATACAAAGAATGCAGCATGGGATGCCGGAGCGAACGACCGCAAAGCCGCAGAGGTTAGGGCGGTACGCAATGCAAAACTAGATGCAACGGACAAGACTCAGGCTGCTGATACGCCCCAAGCCATTAAAGATAAATATGCCCCGTACCGCCAAGCCCTGCGCGACGTACCAGCACAAAGCGGTTTCCCAAACACTATTGTTTGGCCCACACAGCCGGAGTAAGCCATGACAACCCTATCTGACATCATCACGCCAACAAACCTTGTCACGGCGACAGGCACACAGACGCTGACCAACAAGACTCTGACAGCGCCAGTTATTGCAAGCATCAGTAACACTGGCACATTGACCCTGCCAACCAGCACAGACACATTGGTGGGCAAAGCAACAACTGACACCCTGACCAACAAGACGCTGACAAGCCCAACTTTAACAACGCCTCTTCTTGGTACGCCAACAAGTGGTAATTTATCAACTTGTACAGCGGATGGCACAGACCAAGTAGGATTTAAAAACATTCCAATTAATAGCCAATCTGCAACTTATGGATTGTTGCTTGCAGATGCAGGTAAATGTATTCTTCATCCATCAACCGATGCAAATGCTAGGACGTATACCATTCCCGCAAATAGTTCTGTTGCGTATGCGCTGGGCACAGCGATTACATTCATTAACATGACTTCAAATGTTGTCTCAATTGCCATCACAACCGACACAATGTATCTATCTTCTGCGGGTACAACTGGAACGCGAAGTTTGGCTATATACGGTTCTGCTACAGCAATCAAGATGACCAGCACAACTTGGCTTATTTCGGGGAGTGGTTTGACATGAGTGGCGCTCTACAAGTTGTTTTTCAGAACCAAAGGTCGTTTGGCCCACCGCCCGGACAAGAACAATTCATAGTTTCTGGAACTTACTCTTGGGTAGCTCCAGCAAGAGTCACTTCTGTTTCCGTTCTTACGGTTGGTGGCGGTGGTAAATCTACAAATCCCCCTGCAAATGGTGGCGGTGGCGGCGGTCTTCGTTATTACAATAATTTTACAGTTACTCCGTTAAATTCATATCCAGTTGTTGTTGGTGCAGGCGCTTCAAGTGGTGGTGGTAACGGCGGTAATTCTTCATTCAACAGCACTACGGTTGTTGCAAACGGCGGTGGTGGTAATTCTTGCAGAACCGGCGGCGGCGGAACAACAATTGGCGGCTCTGTTGGTGGCGGTAACGGTGGTAACGGTGGTACTGGTGGTGTTTGTGGTTGGGGCGCGGGTGGCGGTGCAGGTGGTTATTCAGGCAACGGTGGTAACGGCGGCGGTTGCGGAAGTTCTAGTGGAAGAACTAACGGTGCGGGCGGCGGCGGTGCAGGGGGCCAAAACATTAAAGGCGGCGGCGGTGTCGGTTTGCTTGGAGAAGGTGCAAGCGGCACAGGAACTACTTGTAATGGTGGTAACGGCGGCAGCGGCGGCGGTAACGGTACTTCAAATAACGGCGGAAATTACGGTGGGGCTGTAGGGGAAGGTAATATTTCTAGTGTTGGCGCAGTCCGTATTATTTGGCCGGGCACTACTCGCTCATTCCCATCGACAAACACAGGCGATCTTTAATCAGGAGAAATCATGAATTTGTACGTTGAAACAGAAAACGGTCAAATCAAGAACCACCCAGCGTTTAAGGACAACCTAATTCAAGCGTTTGGCGCAGTTCCTGCACACTGGGAACTATTCACCCGTGTTGAGCGTCCTACGCCCGGTGTTTATCAGGTGTTGGAATCTGATGAAGCGGTCTACGCCAAAGTAGATGGTGTCTGGACTGATGTGTGGTCAATGCGTGACCTGACTGCTGAAGAAAAAGCAGCCAAGCAGCAAGCTGTCATCACTGCATTCAACACCCGCGAACAGGCAGAGAACTGGGCTGCATGGGCTTTGGATGAGGCTACCTGCGTAATGGTTCCTCCAATCCCACGGCCTAATCCTGTTGAGGGCAAGTTGGTGTTTTGGTGCGGTGCAGATGCCAACTGGAAAGATACCCCAGTGCGTCCAGAAGGTGAATACAAGTTTGACTTCATTGCATGGACTTGGGTAGCAGTATGAGCAAAGTAGCCAAGAAACCAAAGGTCTGCAAAGCCGCTGAGTCAGTGGTTGAAGTTGTGATGCAAACGCAACTACAGGTTGCACATCACTTCCCGTGCCCGATCTACTTGATTGAGCGCCCTGACTTTTTAGAGCCGGTGACTGCAATTTCCAATGAGGGGCTTGCCGCCCAGCCAAAAGACCTGAACGAAATCTACCCCGTGTTGATGAGCGGTAACTTCTTTGCTGACCCCCGCATGAGTAAGTTCACCGAGTTTGTAGGCGCAACTGCTTGGAACATCCTCAACGAGCAGGGTTACGCTATGCAAGACAAGGCGGTTCAATTTACGGAGATGTGGACACAAGAGCACCACAAGCACTCTGCAATGGATGCTCATGTTCACGGATTTGGCTCACAGATTGTTGGCTTTTATTTTCTTGAGACACCAGAAGATTGCTCTCGCGTAGTGTTCCACGACCCTCGTGCTGGTAAGGTGCAGATTGACTTGCCAGAGCAAGACATGGGTATGGCAACACCCGCCAGCAAGATGATTAACTTCACGCCCAAGCCCGGCATGATGATCTTTGCAAACTCATGGCTGGCCCACTCGTTTACACGCCATGCGGCTGACAAGCCAATTAAGTTTGTGCATTTCAACCTGACTGTAATCATGGCTCCACAAGCTGCGTGTCCTATGCCTACGGCTGAGATTATATGAACACGTACCAGATTCGGTTTAACAAGACCCGTGGGCAACCCGGTAGGGGCACTGCCGACCATGCGTGGCGAGTCTTTGAGAACGGCAAAGAATACCTGTTTAAAAACTTGGATATATCAGTGCCTATCAAGAGCGAGAAAGATGCAAACGGTGTTGACTACAACATCGTGTGTCAAGGTTTTCTGAGCATTGACCGTGCAACATCAACAGCAACCATCATGGCTGAAGAAGTCGTGTTGGCATAAGCCATGACCCCAGACGACAGCACCAAGATAGACGTACACGTTGCGGTGTGCGCTGAGAGATATGCCGCCATCGAGAAGTCCTTTGAGCAAGGCTCTAAGCGCATGACCCGGATTGAATATCTGCTGTACATCGTGATTGCCGCAGTGTTGATGGGGCCGGGATTTGCTGCTGAGTTTGTAAAAAAGCTGTTTTAAAAATGATTGACCCGCTCACCGCTTTTGCCGTTGCACAGGGGGCAATCAAAGGAGTGCAAGCGGCTATCAAGATGGGCAAGGACATCAACGCCATCAGCGGCGACTTGATGAAGTTTTTTGAAGCCAAGGATGTCATTGCAAAGGAAGCGGTAAAGAAGAAACCCAAGGGGTTTGGTCAGAGCGATACCGCAGTGGCGTTTGAAACGGTGATGCAGTTAAAGCAGCTCCAAGACGCAGAGAACGAACTGAAGCAGATGCTGATCTGGTCAGGCAATGACGATGTTTGGAATGCCATCATGCTTGAGCGCAACAGGATGGTGGCAGAGCGCAAGAAAGCGGAAGCTGAAGCGGCTCACGCCAAGGCGATAAGAGCAGAAGAGATTAGCGACATTGTGAATTTTGGTTTATGGTCTGCGCTGGTGTCATCCATAGTCGGCCTAGTGGCTTGGCTGACTTGGCAAATTGTTGGAGATGGAAGATGAATGACGACAAAGGCGCACTAATTGAGAAAGCTACGTTTGCAATCCTGCCGTTGCTGTTTAGCTGCGTGGTTTATCTGATGAGCGCCTTATCCAACTTGAGCCATGAGGTCACTATCCTCAACAGCAAAATCAGTCTGGTGGTGACTAGCGACAACAAGCAAGCGTCCAACAGTGGCGCTGAACTTGCAAGGGAAAAGCTGCGTCAGGACTTGGAAAAAGAAATTCAAAAGAACAGGGACGACATCATGCACAACAAACAGGAAATTGCCGTTATCAACACTCGGATGGAGAAGAAATAATGGACTGGCTCAAACAGATTGCACCGACTATTGCCACCGCACTTGGTGGCCCCCTGGCTGGCATGGCAGTATCTGCCATCTCTAAGGCCATCGGCGTTGACCCCGAGAAGGTGGGCGACTTGATCAGCAGCAACAAGCTGACGGCAGAGCAAATTGCCCAGGTCAAGCTGGCTGAGATTGAACTGCAAAAGCAAGCGCAGGAGCTGGGACTCAACTTTGAGAAGTTGGAGGTGGAGGACAGGAAATCCGCACGGGATATGCAGTCAGCCACCAGGTCAATGATGCCGCCAATACTGGCTGCAGCCGTGACACTTGGATTCTTCTCAATCATGGTGATGATGTTCTTCAACAAGATTGATAGCGCCAACCCCGCTATCCTGATGATGCTGGGGTCACTCGGTACAGCCTGGACGGGAATAATCGCTTACTATTTCGGCTCCAGCGCCGGGAGCCAGGCCAAGACAGATTTACTCTCAAGGAAATAACCATGAAACCAGGACTTTACGCAAAAATCAACGCCAAGCAGGAGCGCATCAAGGCTGGCTCCAAGGAAAAGATGAACAAGGTTGGCTCCAAGGCAGCGCCTAGCGCCAAGGACTTCAAGCAAGCCGCCAAGACCGCTAAGAAAAAATGAAGACACCAGCCTGGCAGCGCAAGGAGGGACAGAACCCAAAGGGTGGCCTCAACGCTGCTGGACGGGCGAGCCTCAAGGCGGCTGGGCAGGACATCAAGGCACCAGTGAAGTCTGGTGACAATCCTCGCAGGGCCAGCTTCCTGGCACGAATGGGCAATATGCCTGGTCCAGAGCGTAAAGACGGTGAACCCACCCGGCTGCTGCTCAGTCTCAACGCTTGGGGTGCCAGCAGTAAGGCAGACGCTAAGGCTAAGGCCAAGGCAATATCCGCGAGGAACAAATGACACCGCACTTCACCCTCGCCGAGTTGACCTGCACGGAACACCGAAAGCTGGACAACACGCCAAACGCTGCTGAGTTGGCTAACCTCAAGCGCCTGGCTGAGTTTCTGGAAGTGGTGAAAACAACGCTAGGCGGCAAGCCTGTGATGATCAACTCAGCGTTTAGGAGCAAGGCCGTCAATGACGCTGTAGGTTCCAAGGACACCTCACAGCATAGGCAAGGACTAGCCTGTGATTTCAGAGTCCCTGGGATGACGCCAGACGCCGTGGTGAGGGCATTGCTCAAGCTACCCTATGACCAGATCATCAGGGAGTACGATTCCTGGACTCACATCAGCATTGCTGACAAGCCAAGAGGACAAAGGCTTATCATTGACAAATTAGGCACCCGCCTCTTTGTCTGAAAGAACACCATGTTGATGCCACTCAAGATACCCGCAGGCGTGTACCGCAACGGCACCGAGTACCAGAGTATGGGGCGGTGGTTCAACGCCAACCTGGTGAGATGGTTTGAGGGTACGCTCAGACCCGTTGGCGGCTGGCGCAAGCGGTCAGCAAGTCAGATGACGGGCAAGTGCAGGGGCATCATCAACTGGCGTGACGATGACGCCGACAGGTGGATCGCAGCAGGCACCAACACCAAGCTCTATATCCAGGATCAGGGCGGTACGCTCAAGGACATCACACCTGTGATTTTTACACCTGGTGCTGCTGATGGCTCGCTGCTGATTGGCTATGGATACGGCAACTACGGTGCATTTGCCTATGGTGTAGCCAGGCCAGACACTGGCGCCATCATCAACGCTGCCACCTGGTCAATGGACACCTGGGGCGAGTACTGGGTGGGCTGCTGCACCAGCGATGGCCAGTTGCTGGAATGGACACTTGGCTTTGTGACGCCAACCAAGGCCATTGCCATCGTCAACGCACCCACAGGCTGCGCGGCGGTAATGACCACCTCTGAGCGTTTCATGTTTGCTCTAGGCGCCAGCAACAACCCGAGGCTTGTGGCATGGTGCGACCAGGAGGACAACACCACCTGGACACCAGCCTCCAACAACCAGGCAGGCAGCTTTGAGCTGACAACTGTCGGCTCCATCCTGGCGGGTAAGCGGGTGCGTGGCGTCAACCTGATATTCACTGACGTTGATGTGCATACCAGCAGCTACATCGGTCAGCCGTTTGTGTTCAGCTTTGAGAAGGCTGGTTCTGGCTGCGGCTTGATTGGACCCCAGGCTGTGGCAGCCATTGACACTGCAGCCATCTGGATGAGCAGGTCAGGCTTCTGGATTTACGATGGCTACGTCAAACCACTCCCGAGTGACGTAGGCGACTTTGTGTTCAGCAACATCAACTACGAGCAGGCCAGCAAGGTCTACGCTGTGCATAACAGCAAGTTCGGTGAAATCTGGTGGTTCTACACCAGCGCAGCCAGCACCGAGAATGACAGCTACGTCATCTACAACTACCGAGAGAACCACTGGTCAATCGGAACCTTGGCAAGACTGTCTGGCGTTGACAAGGGCGTCTTCAACAACCCTCTGATGGTCAGCTCGGATGGCTACATCTACGAGCATGAGGTGGGATTTGCCTACGACTCGCAGACCATATTTGCTCAGTCGGGGCCAGTGGAGATTGGCAATGGTGAGCAGATCATGCAGGTACGCAAGGTGATACCTGACGAGTCCAACCTGGGTGATGTCAGCATCAGCTTCAGCAGCCGCTTCTATCCCACCGCCACAGAGACGACTTACGGACCCTTCACCAGCGCCAACCCAACAGACGCACGGTTCTCTGGGCGCCAGGTCAAGATGAAGGTGACAGCCAATACCCTGAGTGATTGGCGGGTGGGGGTGATGCGTCTGGATGCAGTGCCAGCCGGGAAACGCTGATGAAGGTGCCATCACCACCCAAAACCTACACACCAGTGGCAGAGGCGCAGCGGAACTTCCTGCTGGAGACGGCCGACAGGCTGAATCGCAAGGTGAATGCGGACGTTGAGATCAGCAGCAGCAAGCTGATATTGACATCACCCAATGGGAGTAGGTACAGTGTGGTGGTCAGCAACGCAGGAGCATTGTCGGCAACGGCGCTATGACAGATATTGAGAGACTAAGGCCAGAGATAGAAAAAGCCTTAAAATATTCCTTGAACACTCACACATTTGATGATGTTGCTGAGTTGGTCCAGCAAGCCAAGATGCAACTCTGGCCTGGAAAGAGTTCGGTAATTGTGACGGAGATCGTTCTCCACCCACAACAGAAATGCCTCAACTACTTTTTAGCAGCAGGCGAGATGACAGAACTAGCACAGATGACGCCAATGATCGAGTCCTGGGGCAAAGGACTTGGATGCACTCGCGTCACACTGGCTGGACGCAAGGGATGGCAACGCACATTCTTGGCGCAACACGGTTACACACCACAGTGGTGGATTATGAGCAAGGAGCTATAGCATGGCAGATATATCAATCCAAGACGCCTATCAACAAGTTTTGGGCAGGGCACCAAGTGATGACGAAATTAAGTACTGGCAGTCTACATTTGGTAGTAGCGTTGATCCTGTTGAACTGTCCAATTTTAGCGTAGCTGCTCAGCCAGAACTTAAGGCCGCAGCGCCAAAAAATACGGCAATACAAGATTTGTATCGGTCAGTGTTAGGTCGTGAGGCTGACGCCTCTGGCTTGCAATACTTTGCTGATCGTTTTGGTACTAGCGTTGATGCCTCTGAGCTGGGCATTTTTCGTGGGATGGCTGCCCAAGAAATAGCTGCTAATGCTGCTAGAAACGCCAGAACTACAACTGGAACCGGAACTACAACTGGAACCGGAACTACAACTGGAACAGGCACTACTACAACTGGAACCGGAACTACAACTGGAACAGGCACTACTACAACTGGAACAGGCACTACTACAACTGGAACAGGCACTACTACAACTGGAACAGGCACTACTACAACAGGCACTGGCACTACAACAGGCACTACAACTGGAACAGGCACTACTACAACAGGCACTGGCACTACAACAGGCACTACAACTGGAACTGGAATGTCCATTATCCAGGCTTATCAGCAAGTTTTAGGCAGGACGCCAAGTGCTGACGAAATTGCCTACTGGACATCTCCGTATGGTGCTGATGTTGATGCAGCTGAGTTGTCTAATTTTAGTGTGGCTGCTCAACGTGAGTTAGCTGGAAAGCCAGTGACCAATGCGGCAATACAAGATTTGTATCGGACAGTGCTAGGTCGTGAGGCTGATGCCAGTGGACTCAAATACTTCTCTGATCGTTTTGGCAGTGAAGTTGACGCATCAGAGCTGGCTATATTTACAAGCATGACAGCACAAGAGCGTGCTGCTAATACCGCCCGGAACACGGGCACTACAACCAACACGGCTGGCGCAATCACCAGGCCGACAACGCCAAGGCAAGTCACAGGCACCCAGCTTGCTCCAGCAAGTGTGACGAATACAGCCATTACGGGTACGCCTTACACCAACATCTACACGCCAGCAAATATTCAACAAAATGCGCCTACGCTGGCTCAAATCAGTGCCGCGTCTCAATCGGCTAACCCCTATCAGTCCCTGATGGCGCTGACGCCGCAGCGCACACTATCACCAGCCTATGCCGCCCAAGCAGGGCAGACAACTGCCAACACCAACCTGGGTGGATATAACCCAGCGATCTACACCCAACCAGTGACGGGTTTGCTGGCGTCTAACACGGTTACTGGTGGCGGTGGTACTGATCTTGTAAACAACTCTGGTGATGCGCGTGGGCCGGGAACTAATAACACTGCATCAAACATTAACCCGTTGGCCCTTGGACTGGCACGGGTAGCAAATCTTTTTAGTTCACCTGTTTCGCTTACCACGGCTCCAGTTACTACAGCAATTTCTAATTTAACTGACGCTGGACGGGCAGCAGCAGCAGATGCGGCAACGGCTGCGGAGTTTTCCGGCAGAACTTCTGGCGGTAACTATGGAGGCAATTCCTATGGCGGTAGTTACAACTTTGCCAAAGGCGGCAAGGTCAATATGGCCCCGCAGATGAACAACCCACCTGGTCCTGACGATGGCTACGCAGCCTTGGACAACGGCGAGTACGTTATCCGCAAGAGCGCAGTTAAAAAGTACGGGTCAAACATTTTCGAGCAAATCAACGCAGGCAAGATTCCCGCCCAGCGTCTGAAATCTCTGCTGGAGTAACACCATGAGCAAAAGCGGCAGCAGCCAGACAAGCACAACATCAATTGACCCGCAGATCAAAGAAGCCTACCTGCAGAATCTGCAGCAAGGGCGAAACGTAGCAGCGGCATTACCCGTCAGGGAGTTTGCCAACTTCAACCCCCTCTACCGGGCTGGTGAGCAGCAGCTGGTGAACACTGCCCTGGCAGGCCGTGGCATTGACACCACCAACATTGCCGCTGAGTACGCCAACCAAGCAGCGCAGTACCAGCCCTACTACACGGGCAACGTCAACGCCGGGATGTCCAACCAGTTTGGGGCTGTGGGCTACACGCCAACGGCTGCAACTGCTGCTCAAGCAAAGATGAGCGACATCAGTTCCTACATGAACCCGTACACCAGCCAAGTGATTGGCGGGTATGACCCCACCACCAAGACATCCACGGGTGTTCTGGGTGACATTGAGGCCGCACGGCAGGCGGCTGTGCAGCAGATGGGTGAGGCTGCAACCAGGGCAAAGGCATATGGCGGTACACGTCAGGGTGTGGCTGAAGCTGCCACCAACCGGGCCTATGCTGACAAGGCGGCTCAGATGTCCGCACAGCTCAGGCAGCAGGGCTTTGACACCAGCGCCAACCTGATGCAACAAGACCTAGCACGGCAGCAACAGGCCAACCTGCAGACAGCTCAGCAGGGCACTGGTGCAGCGCAATACGGTGCTGGCGCCATCAACGCTGCAATGGGCGGCAACGCTGCAGCCATGAACGAAATGCAGCGTTACAACGCAAGCCTAGCCCAGCAATCTGACCTTGCCAACCAGCAAGCCTACGCTTCTGCCAATGCTCAACGCTTGGCTGCAGCAGGCCAGCTAGGTGCCTTTGGTCAGCAGCAGCAGAACCTGGGAATGTCAGGCGCACAGGCCGTGATGGGCGTAGGACAGGCGCAGCAGCAATTAACTCAGCAGCAGCTGGATGCATTGCGCGGAATTGGTGTTGAGAAGCTGGGCATTGCTCAGTCTGGACTGTCAGCCTCACTGCCAAACCTTGGTGGTAGCAACTCAACGCCAACCACCAAGAATGCATTGTCCAGCGCACTAGGTGGTGCTGGATACGGTTACCAATTCGGTGGTCTTCCAGGTGCTGCAATTGGCGGTATTCTTGGACTGTTGGGGTAGGAGATAAACATGGCTGAATTCAATTTAGAAGGGTTGCTCGGAAACATCGGCAGCGTCTTCTCTGGTGGTGGAAACTATCTTGACGAATACCTGACACCAGAGCAGAGGCGAATGATGCAGCGCAATGCAATGCTGGCAGCGTCAGCAGCACTGCTCAAGGCTGGTGGGGAAAGCACCAGGCGCATTGGCATTGGTGAGGCTCTAGGTGAGGCGCTACAGGCCGGGCAGGGCGGGTACGAGAAGGCGCAGACGGGTGCCTTGACGCAGATGGCGCTAAAGCAGAAGATGGACGAGGCAAAAAGGGCCAAGGAGTTGCAGAAAATGATTGCGGGTGTATTCACGCCCCAAACAGCAACGCCAAGCGCAGCGCCAGTTGATGCCATGCTCCCGCCTTCTGTGCCAAAACCAATGCCTAAAGTTGGTGATACCTACCCGTACACCTATCTTGAGGGTGACAAAGCAGGCACATCAGAGCAACGCACAGTTACCCAAGCAGACTTAGATGCGGCAAGTAATTACAAAGGACCGCAAGTTAAACTACCTCCTGAATTGACTGCGCCAACTAATCGTGTACCAACAGCGCTAATGAACCCAAATGTTGCTAGGGCTAACCAGTATCGCCAAGCAGCACAAATGTTGAATGTGGCTGGCCAAGGTGAGCAGGCCATGAAGTATGAGGATATGGCGGAAAAACTTGACCCACAAAAGACTTCTACCGGAACTGCTTTATCAAAGCTAATCGCAGAACGCAATGCATTGCCTGTTGGTAGTTCATTGATTCCGGCATACGATGCCGCAATTGAAAAGGAATCTAAATTTGCTCCATCAGACAAGGCCAAACTGCTGGCTGACCTTGGTTTAGCACCGACTGTTGCAAATTTAAGATTGTTGGAAAAACCAGACGGCCCATCAGACAAGGCCAAACTGCTGGCTGAACTTGGCTTGCCAATGACATTGGATAACCTTCAGATGCTGGAGTCTTCGCCAAACGAATTGAGGCTACTGAAGGCTACCGGAACACCAGTCACACTGCAAAATGTCATGAAACTCAAGGCGTCTGGCGCAGCATCTACGACCGTTACTTTGCCACCGCAAGAAAAATCATTTGAGACTGGACTTGGGATAGGCCAAGCCAAACAAGCTATGGACAGTAAGCTAGCAGCACAAGCGGCAGTGGCAATTTTAGAGACTAACCGAACGGGTCGCATTATTCTTAACTCGGGCGCAATCACAGGGACGGGGGCTAACTTTCTTGTTGGGTTTAACAACGCTCTTAAACAGGCGGGTATTGATGCTGGCTACGCAGATGCAGCAGCTAACTCGCAAGCCTATGCTGCCGCAATGGGCGCTAACGTGGGCCAGCTCATTAAGCAGTTCGGAGCGGGGACGGGTCTGTCTGACGCAGACCGTGAATTTGCTATGCTAATGGCCGGTGGAAAAATTACGCTTACCGAACAGGCGCTCCGCAAGATTCTTGACATCAACGATAAGGCGGCGAATAAAGTTATCGACACCCACAACAAAACGTATGCCAACATAAAAACTAACATCCCACTCGCAGTAGAGAATCCTGTTGGTGCAGCGCCCCCTCCCCCTCCTCCAGCGGCAAGTCAAATACCGGGCGGCGCGCCAGCGGCAAACCTTAGCCAACAACGCCAAGAGGCAAATGCAGCCATTGCCAGAGGGGCGCCTGCTGCTGCGGTTCGCCAACGATTCAAACAAAACACGGGTCAGGAGTTGTAAATGGCTACCGGATACGAAGACCTAATTCCTGTTTCTGGGTATGAAGACCTCATACCTCAAACGCCCGGTTTTATGACGCAGCTAGGGCGCGGGGCGGCGTCTTTAGCAGACGTTACCCTTGGCGGTTTAATTCCAGGTGCTGTGCAATTTGGGGCGTACCCCTTAGCCCGATTGGGGCGGTCGCCAGAAGAAGCGCAAGCAGCGGCAAAGAGAATTGCCGCGCCTTTTGAGCAGCCGTTTGGCAAGGCGTTTGGTGTTACTGAAACGCCGCAATACCAACAGGAGAGTAGCCGTCAACTGATGGACTTCATCGGGCAGAATTTTCAGAAAGGCACTAAATTTATATCTGAAAAAACAGGCTTGCCCCAGGCTGACATCGAGAATATGCTGGGCAGCGCCGCTGTTGCGGCGCCTAAAGTTGTTCAAGCTGCACAGCCTTACGTTGCGCCGGTTATGCAGCAAGCCGTTATTGGTGCAAAACTGCCGTTTGCCAGCCAACTCCAAGCAAGAGCAGAAGCGGCCTCGCTAAAAGACTACGCCCGTGGCCCTCAAATTGATGCGGCAGTTAACGCGCAGCGGCTCAAGATCGCCATCGACCCAACCGAAATTGAGCCGTCTGCCTCTTCTAGGCTTTACTCGGCTATGGCCGGGCCGCGCGGTCCAGAAGCGTTATCAACGGCTAACCGCCCACGCATAAATGAAATTGCAAGAGATGAATTGGGCCTTGACCCGACTACACCATTGACTAGCACCGCGCCGTTTAAACAATCTCGCGCTAACTTAGCTGGGCCATATGACGAGGTAAAAAAACTTTCTACGTTAACGCCTGACCAAACAACTATTGCAAACTTAAACAACATTCGTATAAACGAAAAAATAATCGGCGGCGAGGGCGTTCTCAAGAAAGTAAACAAATTAGTAGATGACGCCGTAACTAAAA
>SXGS01086469.1_pt1 | contig 36691 bp, 35 predicted proteins | sample 3174681 | NCBI WGS metagenome assembly SXGS01 (sample SAMN11356861, study PRJNA531348) | freshwater metagenome | isolation source: freshwater sample F1-80 | place: China: Fuxian Lake, Yuxi | collected 2017-12-25
CCGCCGTTTGGTCCAGGGCCTCCTTGCTGGTGATGATCTGCCGCCCGTCGATGGGGAACAGCGGCAGGTTCGGCCAGGAGGAGCCGGTGGCCACGATCACCGCGTCCGCCTGCACCCTGGTCTCGGTCCCGTCCGGCTTTTTCACCAACAACGTTCGCGCATCCAACAGCTCGCCGGTTCCGGCTATGTGTTCGACGCCCCAGGTTTTGAACAGGGTGGCGATGCCCTTGACCAACCCTTCCACGACCTTATTTTTTCTCGCCACCATGCGGGCAAGGTCGTAGGTCACGCCTCCGCCAAGTTGCAGGCCGACGTCCGCCGCCTTCTTGGCCTTGTCCCCCAACTCCACGACGGCGAGCAGCGCTTTACTGGGAATGCAGCCCCAGTTCAGGCACACGCCCCCCAAGGCCTGGTTCTCCACGACCGTCACCCGCGCCCCGAGCTGGGCGGCTCGGATCGCCGCCACGTACCCGCCTGGCCCCGCGCCCAGGATCGCGATGTGTGTCCGGTCCGTCATGCTGTCAGTCGGTGCTACTTTTTCTGAGAGGCGAGGAAGGTCTCGTACTGTGCGGCGGTCATGAGCTTGTCCACTTGCGCGGGATCGGACAGCTCGATCACCGTCATCCACCCCTTGCCGTAGGGATCGGCGTTGACCGCTTCGGGATGGTCTTTGAGGTCGCCGTTGATCGTGGCGATGGTGCCGCTCACAGGGGTGTAGATGCTGGAGGTCGTCTTGGTGGATTCCACTTCGCCGATCTGCTGCCCCACCGTGACCGCAGTCCCCGGCTTCGGCAGATCGATGAAGACGATATCCCCCAGCGCATCTTGGGCGAAATTGCTGATGCCCAGGGTGGCCTGCTTGCCTTGCACCCGGATCCATTCATGTTCCTCGTGGTACCGCAGATCGTTGGGCTCCATGCTCTCCCCTTACAGGATGTTGAAAAAGTCCGCCCGCTTTGCTCTCGCGTCATTTTCCAAGAGTTGTCAGCTATCAGTATTCCGTTCTCAGTTTCCGGAACCGACGACTGAACACCGACAACCGAAAACTGCTGCCCCGCGCTGGACGGCCTTTTTGACCACCCTGCGAAACCTATTGTCGTCGTTTCGAACATCCAGGCTGTGTAGTTGCCTGGCAAAGGGCTCCTCAGTAGCAATTGGGTCGTAGGGCGCGGCCAGCGGCGCGCGGTTCATCTCGCAAAACGGTTCGGGGATCGTAGTGCAGGAGGTAGGGTTTGTCAAGGAACAGGGTCAGCCGGCATCACGTACCAGAGACCGATGCCCGGCGGAAGCCCGGCCTGTGCGATCGCCGCGGGCAGCCGCTCGTCCAGCTTCATGAGATCGCCGCCCTGCAGCCGAGTCTCCATCCAGATCGGACGCCGATCCCCGAGCAACGCAACCGCCTTCGTCGCGACTCCGGTCTGGCCCTTCCCCTGCCCCAGGAAGGGTGACGGCCTCGGCATGATCACATAAAAATCCCATGCGCCCTGATTGGCTTCCAGGACATCTTCCCGGTAACGGACCAGGGCGGCCACCGGCTCCGTGACCGTTTCCTCATGCACCTCCAGTCCGACCTGCATCGTGGCGGATCGCTTGCGCACCGCTTGCGCCAGCCGGTCCAGCACTTTCACCGACTGACGGGACTCCCAGCCCAGCCAGCGCCAGACTTCAGGCGCATAACTCCGCTGATTGCCCCTCAAGGATTCGGGAGCGAGCCTGATTCCAAAGTCCCGCTCGACCGCTTCCCGCGCAAAGCGGCTGAGTCGCTCGCCCGGGTCGGTTCCGGGCGGCGCGCGGAACAGGACCCCGTCCGCGCCGGAACCGGACAGATCCGTCACTAATCCGACGAGGTACTCCTGAAACGACGGATGGAAGAGGTCCAAAAATAGGGATGGCCTGAATTGGCCGGCGGCGGCATCGTATGCCTGGGCTTGCCATCCGAGCGCCGGGTCCACCCAGGCCATCCGCCAGGGGTTGACCGTGACATAGACCGCCATCCCCTGCCGATGGGCCAAGGGGACCAGTTGCCCGATCGTATCCTGGACGGTCAAGGCCCAGTCCGTTCGGAAATACACTCCGGCCGGCGCGCCTCCTGACTTTTGGCTCCTGGCCTCCTCTGGGCCCGCCTCCAACACCAACGTGGTGACCCCTGCCTTGGCCAATGAACGTAGCCAGCCCTCCAACAGAGACGGCTGCGGGAGGCGTTGCGTGGACAGACCGAGAGCCATCTGCTTCCCGGCAAGACGCGGCAGGCCGGCGGCAGGCCGTTCCAACCCAGCGATACGGCTACGCGCCGCAACCACCAGTTCGCTGTTCCCGCCGACCTGCACGACGCTTCGATACTGAACCAGGGCCGCGCCAAGATCGCCGGCCTGTTCGTAGGAACGGCCCAGCCACCAATGGGCCTCCCGAGCCAGCGGCGAACGAGGGTATGTCCGCAACCACCGCTCCAGGAGTTGCACCGCCGCCTGGCTCCGGCCTTGATGGTGGAGCTCCTGCGCATCCAGGAGGAGCCGACGCTGGATCTCAAGGCTTGGTTCAGAAGGAGCCGGCGCGCGGGGCGGGACGGAGACCCGGGGGCCAGCGCAGCCGGCCCAGAGCAAGACACAAGCCAGCCCCAGTAGGGCTAGCCGGCCGGCAACAGGAAGGTCGCTCCACTGGTAGGCTGGCCGTTTCATGCTTCCGCAGGAAGGAACGCGCACCGGCTGGATTGGGAGAATCGAGAGGAGCCTCTCGATTCCCATCGCGTCGACGTGGCGCGACTTATCGGGCGACCAAGTCCATTTCAGGAAAGAAGTAGCCGATCTCGAAGCGAGCGGTGTCCGCGGAATCGGACCCGTGGACCGCATTGAATTCGATGTTGGTCCCGTGCACGGCCCGGAGCGTCCCGGGCTCGGCCTTGGCCGGGTCCGTCGCGCCCATCAGCTCGCGATGCCGCTTGATGGCGTTGTCTCCGGCCAGCGCCAGGACCACGACGGGGCCCGAGGACATGAAGGCCGTGAGACTGTTGAAAAACGGCCGCTGCTTGTGCACCGCGTAGAATCCCTCGGCAGCCGTCTTCGTAAGCTGCATCATCCGGATGGCTACCGGGTGCAGATTCGCCGCTTCATACCGTTTGATGATGTCCCCGATGACCTGCTTCTTGACCGCATCGGGCTTGATGATCGCCAACGTCCGTTCGCTCATCGTCCGTCACTTTCTCCATAATTAAGGTGAAAAGATGCGCCGCGCGGCATTCTAGTCGAAGCAGGGGCCGGTTGCAACCTCCGCTACGTGCGAAACCGTTCGGCCAGTTCTCCCGGCTTGAACACGCCTCGTTCCGTGATGATCGCGGTGATGTAGGCGGCCGGCGTCACGTCAAAGGCCGGGTTCAGCACCGGAACGCCGACCGGCGCCACGACCGCCTTGCCGCAAATCGACGTGACCTCCCCCGGCTGTCGCTGCTCGATGGGAATCTGTTCGCCCGACGGCGTGTTCAGATCGATGGTCGAATAGGGAGCGGCGACATAAAAGGGAATGCCGTGCGCCTTGGCCAGCACCGCCACCGAGTAAGTCCCGATCTTGTTGGCTACATCCCCGTTGGCCGCGATCCGATCCGCCCCCACGACACAGAGGTGCACCAGCCCCTGCCGCATCAATGCCCCGGCCATATTGTCCGTAATCAGCGTGACGGGGATGCCGTCCTGCATCAACTCCCAGGCCGTCAACCTGGCTCCTTGCAGCACGGGCCTCGTCTCGTCGGCCAAGACCCGGATCTTTTTTCCCTGTTCCCAGGCAGCCCGGACCACCCCCAAGGCCGTCCCATAGCCGGCCGTCGCCAGAGCTCCGGCGTTGCAGTGGGTCAAGATCGTCTGGCCGTCCTGAACCAGCACCGCCCCGTAACGTCCCATGGTCTTGTTCATCGCGATGTCTTCATCGAGAATGCGCTGCGATTCGTCCACCAGCCGCCGCTTGATGGCCTCCACCGGCAACTGCCGGCTCTCGGCCAGGGCCCGCTTCATCCGCTCAATGGCCCAGAACAAATTTACCGCTGTCGGCCGCGTCGCAGCCAGAGCATCACAAATCTCATGAACTTCTTTAGAGAATTCGTCGAACTGACTTGATTTCAATGAATTAGACCCCAGTGCGACGCCCATCGCAGCCGTCACACCGATGGCCGGCGCCCCCCGCACCAGCAACTCCCGAATCGCCCTGGCGACTGTCTGGTAATCGCGACAATCCAGGAAAACGACCTTCTCCGGAAGCTGAGACTGGTCCAGGAGCCGGACGGCCCCCTCCTTCCACTCCACCGTCGGTACCATAGAGTTGCGCTCCTCGTCGGCTGTTCAACTACGGTTCGTTCTCACACCAGGCATAATGTTCCACAATGGCGATCATGATCAGGGCTAGCCCCCTACCGAGCCTGAAATTGTAGAAGAAGCACCCCAGGCAGGATCCGATGACCGCCACAGCCAGCCAGGCCCGGCTGTTTGTCTCATAGGTTACGATGCCCATGAAGAAGGCCATCACCATGGCCATGCAGGCCGCTAGCCCGTCCATCCCGTCGAAGAAGTTGAATGCGTTCGTGATGCCAGCCGGGAGTTTTTGTACCATCTACCATGTTAGCTTTCAGCTCGCAAGCCGGAAGGTTTCTGGGGCCGTAGTGGGATAAAGAGTCCGACAGGCATGGACAGCCGGCCAGTCCGCACCATCCATGCAGGCTAGCGTTGGCTCAGCGGGACATAGGGGCGGTTGTGTTCGCCTTCGTAGATTTGGTCCGGACGGTATAACTTGTTCTCGCGAAGCTGCTCGAACCAATGGGCCAGCCATCCGGCCACACGGGCCATCGCAAAGATCGGCGTAAAGCAATCTGCCTCGATGCCCATCTTGTCGTAGACGATCCCGGAGTAGAAGTCCACGTTGGGATAAATGGGCTTCCCGGCCAGAAGCTCCGCCGACACCCGCTCCACCTCCACCGCCACTGCGTAGAGGGGCGAGGGTCCGCATTCCCGGAAGACCTGCTCGCACAGCCCTTGCAACACGGTGGCGCGCGGATCCTTGACCTTGTAGACCCGGTGCCCCAGCCCCATGATTTTCCGTTTTGCGGCCAACGCGCCCTGCACATAGGGCGTGACCTGCGCCGGCGAGCCGATCTCGCGCAGCATCTGCACGACTTCTTCGTTCGCTCCCCCGTGCAGTGGTCCCTTAAGCGCGCCGATGGACGAGGCCACGACTGTGTAGGGATCGGCCAGGGTCGAAGCCGTCACGATCCCGGCAAAGGTGGAAGCGTTCATCGTGTGCTCGGCGTGCAGGATCAGGCAGACGTCCAGGGTCCGACTCAAAGCCTTGTCGGGAACGCGCTCCGTGAGCATGTAGAGAAAATTCTCGGCAAAGCTTAAATCGTCGCGCGGCGGCAGAGCGTCGTCGCCTCTCCGCAGCCGGGCATAGGCCGCGACGATCGTGGGGAGCTTGGCGATCAGCCGCACGGCCGACCAATAATTGTTGTCGGCATCCGCAACGTTGCGGCCAGGATAATACATGCCCAGCGCCGCCACGCCAGCCTGCAGCGCATCCATCGGATGGCCCTGCTCCGGCAAGCACTTGAGCAATTCCACGATGCGATATTTGATCCGTCGGTGGAGCGTCACATCGCGGACAAACCGCTCGAGCTCCGACTGGCTTGGGAGACGGCCAAAGAGCAGCAACCATGCGGTCTCCAGAAAGGAGGACCTGCCGCACAGTTCTTCGACGCGAATGCCCCGGTATTCCAAAATCCCCCGCTGACCGTCCACATCACTGACGGCGGACTTGGCGGCCGGCACCCCTGCGAGGCCGAGCATGAAGTCATGCGGCATATCGGCACCTCCTCTCTGCGTAAAGCATAGAGTCCGCCATCGTACCCGTCAAGAACCCATTCCCTTTCCGCCGCCTGCCCTGCCGCCACCTTGCAATGCTGAGTTCGGCTTGGCATACTGACTCGGTAGGCTCATGGGAGCACCGGAGCGCCGCCGACAGGACGCCTACCGCAGAGCAGGATTCATGACTCGTTCATTGCGCATCGTCTTACTCGCCGGAGGGCTTGCAGTACTGGCAGGCCTGATCCTGTGGCTGCGCAGGGGGACAGAGCAGGCATTGCCCGATCCTCCGGGCACTTCTGTCGCGCTCCCGCCCGGAGCACCGGCCAGGATGGTCGGCACCAGCGCGATCGGCCATGGAGGCCCGGCCGCACCGCCGGCAGCCGGACCTGCGGCCGCAATGCCGGCCCCCATCACCAAGGAGCGAAAGGGCACCGAGTGATGAAACTGCATGGATGGGGGATTGGAATGATAGCTGCCGCCGCCTTCTCCCTCTCGGCCGCGGCGGCTCTGCCGCAACAGGACCCGCTGACCGTTTTTGCCGTAGTCACCAAGGCCTCCAAAGACAAGAAGCAAGTGACCGCGCAAGTGTCCGACGGGGGGCCGCCCGTGGAGGCAGCGCTGATCCCAACCGATCCGATTCTGGATAATCTGATCTGGCGGAAACTGGAAGTCTGTCATGCCTTGAAAATCGAGGCCTGGAAGAACCAGGAGGGCTATCGGATCGTGTCCGTTCGCGTACTGGATGCGGGCATGCTGCCGATGCCGTTGCAGGGCGCTGCGGGAGATTGTCTGATCAAGAAGGCGTTGGATTTCGGCCCGCTCGTGGACTGAGCGGGCTAGGCAGAACAAGCGGGACAGGCCGTGGGCTCCTCGTCCGCTTGCGCCTCATCGTGCGTCAAGGAAAACAGCTGTTCACATTGCCGACAAGGCCGAATTTCGAAGTAGGCCACGCCGGCCTCGTCGATCTCCGTGGGCAGCAGCAGCTCGGTCGGATCGAACCCCAGGAGCACCCCGTCGGGAAACTTCACCACCGCCAGGCGGACGTTGAAGAGTTCAAAGACCGCCTCCTGGCCCTTGCGTTCGGGAACATGTCCGACCACGAACACCGGCTGCCCCTTGCGTTTCGTCCGCAAATCCTTGAGGGTCCGTCGGCCCGGCTGGGCGACGGCAAAACTCCCGCTTGAACTGGTTCCGGCTGTCGGCATAGGCTTGCTCCACGATATGGGCTGGCGCACGAGGCAGGCGGCGTACGAGCGTCGGACTCTCGCCCTTGCCAGGGGTTCATCTATCACGTACCGAAAAAGCAGGTCAAGAGACCGAAGCAAGGGAGATCGGCCCTATGAAGATCACGATTTATCAGAAACCCACCTGCAGCACCTGCCGGGAGGCGGTCAAGCTCCTCGCCGCGAGCGGGCAGCCCTATGAGGCCGTGAACTATTACGAGACCCCCTTCACCAAAGCGACGTTGCAGGAGGTGCTGAAGAAGGCCGGGCTCTCGGCCAAAGACGTGCTGCGGACCAAGGAGGACATCTATAAGGAGTTAGGGCTGGCGAAAAAACAGATCGCGGAAGCCGAGTTGATCGACCTGATGCTCAAGCACCCGGACCTGATCCAACGACCATTGGTCATCAAGGGCACGCGCGCGATGCTGGCGCGGCCGGCCGAGACCATCAAACAACTGCTCTAGCCGGCCGGGTCAATCGCCTCCAACCGGAGCCTCCCGCTCTGCGGCTCCACGCGAACCTTCACCGCTCCATCCAGCACCTTGAGCAGGGTCTCGCCGGCCAGCGCCCGCCGCCAGCCCTGTAGAACCGGCACATCCACCGATTCGCGACGCCCCTTGGCCTCCGCCAACTGTTGCAGGTCCGCGGCGCTGGCCAGCAGGCTGGGCGCGATTTCGGCCTCCAGCGCGCAGGCTTTCAAGACGGCCTGGAGCAGCTCAACCAAGCCAGCGGCCTCCGGCTCCGGCTTGCGCTCGCGCGGGATCTCCGGCCATTCCGACGGGGACAGGGCCAGCCCCGCCTTGATCGCGGCGAGCATCGCCTCTCCCCGCTTCTCCGCTTCCGACGCATGGAGCCCGCGCGTCGCCCGCAAGGCGGCCGGAGTTGCAGGCGTACGACGCGCCAGCTCCAACAAGACCTCGTCCCGAACAACCCGCCCCCGCGGCACGTTCCGCCGCTTGGCCTCCCCTTCCCGCCAGTTCACCAACTCCCGAAGCACCGCCGCCGACTTGGGTTTCAACCCGTCCCACCCGCGGACCCGCTGGTAGCGGAGCCCGGCCTCCGACGAGGCCTCCATCAACTTGGCTTCCAGACGCCGGAACTCTTCCTGCGCCCAATCCAACCGTCCCAACGACCGGAGACGCTGGTGGAGATGCTCATGGACTTGCAGCAGGTACAGAACATCGTCGAGCGCATAGGCGATCTGTTCTGGCGACAGCGGTCGTTGACTCCAGTTCGAGAGGGTGTGGGACTTGTCCAGCCTGGCCCCGACGATGCGGTGGACGAGTTGCGCATAGGCCACCTGCGTCCCATACCCGACCATGGCCGCGGCCAACTGCGTGTCGAACACCGAGGCCGGCAGCTGCCCCGTATGCGCATAGAACAGCTCCAGGTCCTGCCGCCCCGCATGCACCACCTTCTCGATGCCGGGATCATTGAGCAGGGCCGCAAAATCGCCGAGCGAGCCAATGGCGGGAAAATCGATCACGGCGCTGACGTCCCCCGCCGCCACCTGAATGAGCTCCAGCCTGGGCACGAAGCTGTCCTCCCCCACGAACTCCGTGTCCAGGGCGAACCGCGGATGTTCCTGCAGGCGGACGCAGAGCGCCTGCAAGGCGTCACGATCGGCTATGTAGTGCGGACCGGGCTTGGTCATGGATAGCGCCCCATCGCTGAACGAGTCGGCCGCTTATGCTTCGCGCGGCGGCTCCGTCATGGACACACTCAAATGCTCCTTGAGGTATTGATAGGCCTCGATGATGCGGCGGAGCTCCGGCTCCGCGCTGCGATCCCCTTTGCGCGCATCGGGATGCAGCCGCTTGGCCCGCTGCCTGAACGCGGCGGTCACCTGCGTCATGGAACTCCCGTACTCCAGCTCCAGGACGGCAAAGGCTTCGGGCAGGCTTCCGATCTCCCCGCGGGCCGCCGGCATCTCACCGCCGCCTCCGCCGGCCGCCTTGAAGAAGTCGGCAAAATTGATCCGGCGGCGGCGACGCCTCGGACGTTGCCGGATCTCGCTGTCGAACTCTTCGAACCGGTCTTCGACGAACTCCAGCCGGGACTGGAGCCGGAACGCCCCGCTCTGCTCCTGGATGTGCGCCAGTTCTGCCTCGATCAACATCAGGGTCCGGTCGATCTCTTCCAGCCCCTCTTCGACCTTGAAATAGCTGTCCACCCGCTCTTGCATCATGTGGTCCATGGCAAAATCGAGGCTGTCCTCCGTCCTGCTCTTGAGTTCCTCGATTCGCCTGGCCATTTGGGCTTGAAACTTGGCCTGTTTCGACGCGTCGAATGCCATGACTCCCCTGTCTGCCTGAGCCGACGTGGGCCGCATTCTAGCATAATCCGGCCGCGCATCGGGCTTGACCGGCTACAGGATTGCCTCGACATTTCGCCCTGTGCTAGACTCCCGCCCCGTTGCGCGCCACGAACGCCGCACCCAGGCAATCGCGAACGTCATCTATGCACCGAGGAGGAAGAATGAAGCGCCGGACTTGGTATCTTGCCGTCAGCTGGAGCCTGCTTCTCTGGTCCACCGCCGCACAGGCCGCCGACCCCTCGGGCTATGGGCAGGCGGGCGGCGAGTTCGACATCAAAATTCCACGGGTCCCGGCTGCGGAACTGCCGGCCGCCAAGGCGGACAAGCCCCCCTTCGCCCCCACCCCGGAGATCCTCGCCGAAGGCAAGGCGATCTTTCTTGGCCGCGGCACCTGTTTTCAATGCCACGGGTCGGAAGGCAAGGGCGACGGAGGCGCCGCCAAGGTGCTTCCGATCCAGCCGCGCAACTTCACGAACCCGGCGTTCAACAAGGTCCGAACGCCGGGGGAAATGATGTGGGTGCTGAAGAACGGCAGCATGGGCCAGTCGGGCAAAGTCCCCGGCACCGGCATGCTGCCTATCGTCGGCCAGTTCCTGAGCGAAGAGGATGGGTGGAAGGTGCTGCTCTACGAACGGAGCCTCGGCGAAAGCCGGTAGTCCGGGAGCCGATAAATCGTAGTTGACAACCCTCGATACTTTGGTCTAGGTTCAACGTCTGTTTTGATTCCTGTCCGGGTCAACAAACCGTTGATGGAAGGAGGTGATCTCTCATGAAGCGGATTCTGATGGCGATGTTTGCGCTCATGCTCCTCGGCGGCTTTACCGCCCCGGTGTTCGTCGGCAATGCGATGGCTGATGAAAAGAAGGCGGAGAAGAAGGACGAGAAGAAGGACGAGAAGAAGAGCGAGAAGAAGGACGAGAAGAAGGGTCACTAATTCTTCTGCTCTCCATCTTTGTCGATCGAACGGCCCGTGCCCGGCTCACCCCGAGGCTACGGGCCGTTTTATTGTGAGCCCCGCACAAGCAATTGACCCGCCTCGTCGACGGATGATACCGTGCCGCATGTCATCGAGCGAGCGACCGGCCAACCGTTTGGCCCATGAAACCAGCCCCTACCTGCTCCAGCATGCCCACAATCCCGTCGACTGGCATCCCTGGGGAGAGGAAGCCCTGCGCCGGGCGCGCGAGCTGAACCGCCCCATCCTCCTGTCCATCGGCTATTCCGCCTGTCACTGGTGCCACGTGATGGAGCGGGAATCCTTCGAGGATGAGCGGATCGCCGCACTCATGAACGAACACTTCGTCTGCATCAAAGTGGACCGAGAGGAACGGCCGGACCTGGACGAAATTTACATGCAGGCCACCCTCCAGCTCAACCAGGGCCAGGGCGGCTGGCCCATGACCGTCTTCCTAACCCCGCAGCAGGAACCCTTCTTCGCCGGCACCTATTTCCCCCCGACCGACAAGTGGGGCCGCCCGGGATTCCCTTCCGTCCTGCAACAAGTCGCGGAGTTCTGGCGAAAAGACCCGGACGCCTTGCGACAACAAGCGGCCCAGTTGACCGAGCGGCTGAAACAGACCTTGCAAGGAGGCGCGCCCAGGGCCGTGGGCCGGGCGGAGCTGGACGCAGCCGTCACCCAGTTCACCGAGGAGTTCGACGCCCGTTACGGAGGGTTCGGCGGCGTGCCGAAGTTCCCCCCCGCCACCGGACTCTCCCTGTTGCTCCGCTGCCACCGCCGGACCGGAGACCCGCAGACCTTGCACATGGTGCGGAAGACGCTGGACGCAATGGCGGCCGGCGGGATGTACGACCAGATCGGAGGCGGCTTCGCCCGTTACTCCACCGACGAACGTTGGCTGGTGCCCCACTTCGAGAAAATGCTCTATGACAACGCCTTGCTGGCCCGCGCCTATGTCGAGGCCTATCAGGCCACGCAGAGCCAGGACTACCGGCGCATCGCGGCGGAGACCCTGGACTACATTGTCCGCGAAATGACGTCTCCGGAAGGAGGCTTCTACTCGGCCACCGACGCGGACTCGGAAGGGGTGGAAGGCAAATTCTTCGTCTGGACGCCGGAACAGATTCGAGCCGCTCTCCCCGACCAAGAAGAGGCCCGGCGCTTCTGCGCCTATTACGACATCACCCCCGGCGGAAACTGGGAGCAAGTCAGCATTCCCAACCGCCTGCGGCCGCTGGACGACGTGACGAAAGAATTGGCCGTCGAGCCGGAGGAACTGCGCCGCACGGTCGAACAGGTGAAGCCGCTGGTGTACGAGGCCAGGCGCAAGCGCATCCCGACGGCCCTGGATGACAAGATCCTCACCGCCTGGAACGGCATGATGATCAGCGCCATGGCCGAAGGAGCCAGGGTCTTGCTTGCGCCCCGCTACTTACGGGCGGCCGAGCGAGCCGCCGACTTTCTGCTGTCCGCCCTGTCCCGTCCCGACGGAGGCCTCTACCGGACCTGCCGGGCCGGAAAGGCGCACCTGCCCGCCTATCTCGAAGACTATGCCTATCTGGCTGAAGGGCTGGTGGACCTCTACGAAGCCGGCGGCTCGGAACGCTACCTCCACGAAGCCGTTCGCCTGGCGGAGCGAATCCTGGCCGACTTTTCGGATGCCGAGCGGGGCGGATTCTTCACCACGGCCAAGGCCCATGAAGCCCTGCTCCTGCGCAGCCGCGAGGGACCGGACGGAGCCATCCCCAGCGGCAACGCCGTGGCCGCGTCGGCGCTGGCCCGCCTCTCCGTTCACTATGGCCGACAGGACTTTCGCGAGGCCGCGACCCTGGCCATTCGGGCCTATGGCCGCCAGACGGCCCGCTATCCCCGGGCCTTCGCCAAGAGTCTGGCCGTGATGGATCTGTTGCTGACAGGACCGGTGGAGCTGGCCCTAGTCGGAACCGCCGGGACACCGGACTATGAAGCCCTGCGCGCAGCGGTCAACCGGCCCTATTTGCCCAATCGCATCATCGCCCATCACGATCCAAGCGGGCCGGCAACCACCCACCCGCTGCTCTGCGGGAAAACCCTGGTCCAGGGTCGTGCGGCTCTTTATATCTGCCACAACTTTTCCTGCCAGGCGCCGATCACCGATCCGCAGGCCGTGGCGACGGCCTTGGCCGACCCGGACAAGGCCGCGACAAGCGCCGCCAGGTCGGGACAGACAACCCTTGTCGGGAACCGCATTCCCGGCCATGCCACAGCCGGCGGCACCGGCGCCTATGCAGTCCGGATGGTGAACCGGCCTGGAGCCCCCAAGGGATTGGCTCATGGCTATGCGGCGTTCGGCTCCACCGGGCTCACCGCCGGCAAGCTTGGGTTCGGTTGCTACCGCATCCATACGGAAGAGCCGGAGCATCGCAATGCGCTCGTCAAGGCTCTGCACGCAGGGATCAACATCATCGACACATCCACCAACTATGCCGACGGAGACAGCGAACGTCTCGTCGGGCTCGTGCTGGCGGACCTGATCAAGCAAGGCACGGTGACCCGCGAAGAGATCATCGTCGTCTCCAAGATCGGCTATGTACAGGGCCAGAACTTGAAACTGGCGGAAGCGCGCGAACAGGCCGGCAAGCCCTATCCGGAGATGGTCAAGTACGGCGAGGGAATCTGGCACTGTCTGCATCCGGAATTCCTGGCCGATCAGCTGGACCTGTCGTTGGATCGGTTGGGTTTGCAGACTCTGGATATCCTACTGCTGCACAACGTGGAATATTTCCTCTCCGACGCGGCCCATCGGATGGACAAGGACCTCGATCGGCTGCGGAACGAGTGGTGCCGCCGGCTCCAGATCGCCTTCGCCTATCTTGAAGGCCAAGTCCTGGCAGGGCACATTCAATACTACGGCATCTCCTCCAACACCTGCTCGGCGGAGCCCAATGACCCGGAAGCCGCCTCGCTGAGCCTCATGCTGGACTCGGCTCAGGCGGCGGCGAAGGAGCTGGGCCTGCCTCGCCATCATCTGCGCGTGGTGCAATGTCCCATGAACCTGTTCGAATCGGGCGCCCTGCTCACACCCAACTGCGGGACTGGAAACCGGCAGACGGTCCTGGACCTGGCCAAGGCCGAAGACCTCGCGGTGCTGGTGAATCGGCCGCTCAACGCCATGCAGCCGAAGCGGGGCGGCATAGTCCGCTTGGCCGAACTCCCCCTGGAGCCCTCCACGGTGGCCTTCGAGGCCCAGCGGGACGCGCTCGCGAAGCTGGAAGAGGAATACCGGCGCGCCATCGCCCCTTCCGTCTCCCACGCGGGTCAGGGCATGCCTCCGGCGGAGTATTTCAACTGGGCGGCGGAACTGACCGGGCTGCGGCCGCGCATTCAGAGCCTGGAACATTGGGAACAGATCGAAACTCAAATGATTGCGCCGCACATCAACCAGGTCCTGCGCGCCCTCACGCAGCATCTGCGCGGCGAGCAAGGGGACCAATGGCAGGCCTGGCGGGAGCGCTACATTCCGGAGCTGCTGACGCTGTTGAAAGCACTGCGCCGGGAGGCGGCCGTGAAGAGCCGGGCCAAGACCGACGCCATCGCCGCCGCCATCGCTCCCCTGATTCCGGAAACGAAGCGGAACGCATCCCTTTCGCGAAAAGCCCTCTGGGTGCTGGCTTCGACACCGGGCGTCACCTGCGTGCTCAACGGCATGCGCACGGAGGCCTACGTGGACGACTCCCTCGGCATCCTGGCCTGGGAACCGCTCGCGGAGCCGGCCTCCCTCTACCGGACGATGGCCACGTCCGCATGATGCAGCGCCGACTCGGGAAGCTATTTTAAACTTGTCTTTTTGTCATATATAAATTACATTTGACAGGCGACCGAACGACGGAACGGAGGAGCCGTTCGCAATGGTCCGCGCATCGCTGAAAAACCCCTACGCGGTGACGGCGATCAGCCTGATCATCGTCATCCTGGGCATGGTCTCCTACCAGAAGATGGTCGTGGACATCTTCCCGGAGATCAATCTCCCTGTCGTGGCGGTGGTCACCTTCTACAAAGGCATGGGTCCCTCCGAAGTCGAGGGGGCGATCACCCTCCGCCTGGAACAGCTGTACCTTCAAGCGTCCTACATCGAACACATCGAGTCCCGTTCACTGCCTGGCGTCAGCCTCATTAAAATCTACTTTCAGCCCTCCTACGACGTGAACGCAGCGGTGGCCGAGATCACCAGCCTCACGTACAGCACGCTCCGTTATCTGCCGCAAGGCGTTTTCCCGCCGATCATCGTCAAGTTCGGCGCAACCAGCCTGCCCATCGCCGACCTGACGGTCAGCAGCGACCAGATGACCGAGAAGGAAGTGCGCGACCTGGCTTACTTCACCGTGCGGCCCCAATTCGGCAACGTGCCCGGCATCTCCCTGCCCCCGACCTTCGGCGGTACGGTGCGGCAGATCACGGTCTTTCTGGACCGGGAAAAGATGCAGGCCCGGGGCATCTCGTCCGGCGACATCGTGGAGGCGGTCAACACCCAGAGCCTCCTGCTTCCGGCCGGCAACGTGAAGATCGGCGACTTCGACTACAACCTGTACACCAACAGCATGATCAAGATCGTGGACAACATGAACGACATCCCGATCAAGATCGTGAACGGGACGCCGATCACGCTGCGGGACGTCGGCAAGGCCGTCGACTCGACCATGATCCAGACAAACGTGGTGCGCATCGACGGGCGGCGCGCGGTCTACATTCCGGTGATGAAACAGGCCGGCGCCAACACGCTGGCGGTCGTCGACGGGGTCAAGGCCGCCCTGCCGAAACTGATCGGCCTGCCCGCCGACCTGGACGTGAAACTGATCTTCGACCAATCCCTCTACATCCGGCAATCCATCAAGACGCTCGAGGACGAAGGGCTGATGGGCGGCGGCCTAGCCTGCCTGATGGTCCTCCTGTTCCTAGGCAGCCTCCGCTACACCGTCATCATCGCGCTGGCCATTCCCCTCTCGGTCACCGCCGCCTTCATCGGGCTCTATTTCACCGGCCACACCATCAACATCATGACGCTCGGCGGCCTGGCCCTGGCGGTCGGCCGGCTCGTGGACGACGCCATCGTCATTGTGGAGAACACGCACCGGCACCTCGACATGGGCAAATCCGCCGCCCAGGCGGCCGGCGACGCGACAAGCGAGGTCGCCCTCCCCCTGCTCGTGATCACCCTCACCGTGTTCCTGGTGTTTCTGCCGATCGCCTTCTTCACGGGGATCATCAAGTTCCTGTTCGTCCCCCTGGCCTTGGCCGTGGGCTACGCGATGATGGCCTCCTATGTGAGCGCCCTGAGCGTGGCGCCGGTCTGCCTGGCCTATTTGCTCAAGGGCCGGCACGGCCGACCGGAACAACCGGCATCTGGATTGACGGGCCTGTGGCAGCGACTGAACCTGTTCGATCCGTTCGTGGTCCGGTACGTCGTGGCGCTGCGCTGGTGCCTGCGCCACAAGGCATCGGTGCTGGTCGCCGTGGCGGCCATTTTCGCCGGCTCGGTCATGATGGCCCCGCGCCTTTCCACCGAGTTTTTCCCCAAGGTAGATGCGGGCCAGTTCATCCTGAACGTCGCCACGCCGGAAGGCACCAGGGTGGAGAAGACCGAAGCGATCGTAGCCAAGATCGAAGCTCTGATCCGCCAGGCGATCCCGCCGGCCGAGCTGGACCAGATCGTCGCCAACATCGGCGTGCCGCAAGGCTGGATGGTGCTCTATACCCCGGTCGCCGGCCCCCACCAATCCTTCATGCTGGTCAGCCTCACGCGGGACCATACGATACAGACCGACGACGTGGTGAACCGACTCAGGGAGCGGCTGGCGCAGGAGCTGCCCGGCCTGAAATTTTCCTTCCAGACCGGCGGCATCGTCAGCGACGTCCTGAACTACGGATTGCCGGCGCCCATCGACATCAAGGTCAGCGGCCCGAACCTCACCGAAGTGGCGGAGACCGCCGCGCGCATTCGAGAGGTCGTCGTCAAGGTTCCGGGCACGGCGGACGTGGCCGTGCGGCAGGGCATGGCCTATCCCGAACTGCACCTGACCGTGGACCGGTCCAAGTCGGCCTACCAGGGCCTCAACGAACAACGGATCGTCACGGACGTGATCACCGGGCTCAGCTCCAACGTCCAGCTCAACCCCGGCTACTGGATCGACCCCAAGTCCAACAACGCCTACTTCGTCGTGACCCAATACCCGGAACAGTTCCTGGTCAAATTCGAAGACTTCCTGGATATTCCCCTCGTGGGCGCCGATGTCGAGCACGCGGGGACCTCCAGCGCATCGTTGTCCCGCGGCAGCTCCCTGGCCCTGCAACAGACACCGTTCCCGGACCGGGCAGCTATGCCGCAGGCCGGCGGCAATGCCAGCGCCCCGATCCTCTTGCGCGACCTCATCGAGGTCACGCGGAAGAACGGCCCCGAGACGGTGGACCATTACAATCTCCAGCGCACGATGGATGTGCTGGTGGACGTGCCGGGCAACGACCTGGGGAAGGTGGCCGGGTTGATCGAGCAGGAACTGGCGAAGCTGGACCTGCCCAAGGATGTCCTGGTCTCGTTCAAGGGCCAGATGGACAGCATGCGACAGGCGCTGATCGGATTCGGCGGGGGGCTGCCGCTGGCCGTGGTTCTGATCTACCTCGTGATGGTCGGCCTGTTCCGGTCCTACCTGGACCCCCTCGTGATCATGTTCGCCGTTCCGCTGGGCCTCATTGGGGTGATCTGGATGTTGCTGCTCACGCACACGTCGCTTAACGTGGAGTCGCTCATCGGCACCCTCATGATGATCGGGATCGTGGTGTCCAACAGCGTCCTGCTGGTAGACTTCGCGAACCAGCGCCTGCGCGAGGGGGCCTCGCTGGAAGAGGCCGTGGTGGACGCGGGCCGCCTTCGCATCCGGCCGATTCTCATGACCTCGCTGGCCACGATCATCGGCCTGGCCCCGATGGCGCTGGGCATCGGCGAGGGCAGCGAGGCGAACATGCCGCTGGCGCGGGCGGTGATCGGAGGCCTCTCCGTGTCCACCGTGATGACCCTGCTCTTTATTCCGGTCCTGCACATGCTCGCCCGGCAGCGGTCGGCCGCCCATCAGCCCACCGGGAAAACATCTGATGAAACAGCAGCCCGAAGAACCGTATACTGACGCGCAACCTGGCAACGGACATCCCCATCCCGCAAGGGAGTTTCACGTGACGGAATCGGATCTGCCCGGCGGGCCTCCCGAACCTCCCCCCGACCCGGGACCGGGCATCAGCCACCTCAAGCTCACGCTGATTGCGGCTGCGATCCTGTTCCTCGTTGTCGCCACCGTGGTGCTCTTTCAGGGCCGGCCCCAGACCGCCTCCGCCCCTTCAACGGAACCGGAAGCCGTCCCGGCTCCGGCCGGCGCCCGCCTGGTACAGGTCATCAAACCCCAACGGCGGGATCTGACCAGGACGCTCAGCCTCCCGGCCAACATCGCTCCCTGGTATCGGGCCACGCTCTACGCCAAAGTTTCCGGCTACCTGAAGTGGATCGGCTTCGACAAGGGCGACGAGGTCAAGAAAGGCCAGGTGCTGGCCGTGATCGACGCGCCGGAACTCCAGGACCAGTACGAGCAGGCGCAGTCGGACTACGCCATCAAACAACTGACCCATGAACGGCTCCTGAGCGTCTGGAAAGACAATCCGGACGTGATCGCCAAGCAGGACGTGGACGTCGCCGCGGCGGCGGCGGAAGGGACCAAACAACAGATGGAACGGCGGCGCACTTTTCTGGAGTACACCAAGATCACGGCGCCCTTTGCCGGCACCATCACGGCCCGCTTCGCCGATCCGGGCGCCATGATTCAGTCCGCGATCAACTCGTCCACCCAGGCCAACCCCCTGTTCACGCTCATGGACCTGGATACCGTCCGAGTCTACGTCAGCGTCCCCCAGGAAAGCGCCCTGCTGGCCCAGGCCGGCGTGCCCGTTGCGCTGACCGTCAAGGAAATGCCGGGGGTGGAGATCAAGGGCCAGATCACACGCACGACCGAATCCCTGGACCCGGCGACCCGCACCCTCTTGGTCGAGATCGACTTGCCCAACAAGGACCACCGTCTGCAACCCGGCACATTCGTCAACGCCACACTGGCGCTCGCACAACACCCGAACGTGCTCACCCTTCCGCCGGCGGCCATCGAACCGCCCGCGAACGGAAAACCCACGACCGTGGGCCTCGTGGAGAACGGCAGGGTCCGTCGCGTGCCGATCAAGACCGACATCGACGACGGAAGCTGGGTCGAGGTGATCGAGGGATTGACCGGCAACGAAGACGTCATCGTGGTTGGCGGAAACAACCTCGCCGAGGGACAGGCGGTCACGGCCTCCCCCTATACGCTGCCGTCCGGAACACCGGCGAAGCAGAAATACTAAACCAACGCGGACTGATGAACGATGAATGATGCATTCGGACGATCCGACTTTCGTTGTTCAGCATGTCCCTCCCCTCCTCCGTCGCTCATCGTTCTGCGTTCATCATTCAGCATTCATCAGTTATCGTTCAGCGCTCACCGTTCACTCGTTAGGAGACGATCCATGGCAAGGGTCTTGTTGGTCTGGTGGCTGCTGACCCTTGCCCTATGGCCACCGTCCCTCACCCTGGCCCAGCCTGACGGCGCAACCGGCCGGAGCGCCGCCCAGGCAGACAAGGCCACGGCCTCCATGACGTCCCCGTCCGCCCAGCCCTCGCTCGGCCTGAACGACGCCATCACGATCGGCCTGGCGCAACATCCGCTCATCGAGCGAGCCCGCGCCTCGTCCAAGAGCGCGGCCGCCGAGACCAAGCAGACCATCGGGAGGCTGTACCCGTGGCTCGAAGCGTCCCTGGCCGGAAGCGCCGGCTCGCTCCGCGTCCGGAGCAGCGACGGGGCGGACATCCATGCCACCGGCGACCTCGCCGCCGGTTTCCTGAACAACCGGGCCGGACTGCACAAGCACGGGGGTGGCCGCGGCTTCGCCCTGGCCGGCGCCCTCCCCCAACACAACCAAAACATGGGCACCGCCGGGGTGATCCTGAACCAGCTCATCACCGATTTCGGCCAGACCGCCCACCGCATCCTGGCCAACCAGGCAACGGAAGCGGCGACGGAGCAGGACGTCCTCACGAACAAGGCGCTGGTGATTCTGAACGTCCAGCAAGCCTATCTGACCTGCCTGATGCAGCAACGTTTCGTGGACATCGCCGCGGAGAACCTGGAAAAGCGCAAGGCGATCCGGGACCAGATCCGGACGCTGTACCGGCATCAGCTCACGTCGAAACTGGACCTGGACCTCATGGCGGTGGAGGTCGGAAACGCCGAGCTGACGTTGATCAAGGCCCGGAACGACCTGTCGCAATCTTTCGCCGCGTTGAACCATGCCATGGGCATCGAAGGACCCGATCGCTATGCGCTGACGCCGATCGCGCTGACGCCGGAGCCGGCGCCGGTCCCGGCCGAGTTGGTGGAGGAAGGGCTCCGACACCGGCCCGAACTCCTGGGCGGACAGAATCGGATCCAGGCCAGCCAGGAGCTTCTCCGGGCGATCGCGGCGCTTCACTTCGGAGAAATCTCGGCGGTCGGCGCCCTCGGCGTCACCCAGTATGGAGACGTGCACGACAGCGGAATCCCCTCGAGCGGCGTGGCCTCGCTTTGGGGCTTCGGCGTCACGGCCCGGCTGCCGCTGTTCACCGGCTACAAGATCCAGAACCAGGTCGCCGAAGCGGGCCACCGCCGGGGAGAGGCGGAACAGGAGCTCCAGAGCCTGGCCAACGAGGTGACGCTTCAGGTCATCAAGGCCTCGCTCGGCCAGATCACGACCGCCGAGCAAATCGCGCTGGAACGGGAGCGGGTGGCCTTCGCGCAAGAAGCGGTGGACCTGGCTCAAGCCCGGTACAAACTCGGACTCAGTTCCATCGTGGAGGTGATCCGCGCCGTGACGGCCCTGTTCGACGCGGAGTCCAGGCTGGCGGAGGCCCAGTACGTCTACAAGAAAAGCCAGGTCTTGGTGGCCTATGCCGCAGGGCGGGACTATCGGAAGTACCAGTGAGGCGCGAAGCGTGAAAGACCGTAATGCTCAATGTTGAATGTTCAATTGAGCATTGAAAATTGAAAACTGAGCATTGCCCGATTGCACGAGATATGAACGACGGGGTCAGAGGGAGAACAGGATCATGAACCGATCACATGACATACGAAAGGGCATCCTGGCGGTCGGACTGCTGGCCTGCCTCTGGGCCGGCGCGACAGCCGGCGCAGCCGAGCCGGCTCCCGTCACGTTGACCTGGGACGAGGCCATCACAAACGGCGTCGCGCAGCATCCGCTGATCCAGGCGGCCAGGCACGGAGTCCTGGAAACGCAGGCGGCGGGCAAACAAATCGCCGCCGTGAACTATCCGCAAGTATCCGGCATCCTCGCCAATTCGCTCGGCAACACCCGCGTCCAGTCGAATTTGGGCGTCTCCGGCTCCCTGCCCAAACCCGTCAACTCCCTCACCGATCCCGGGGCCCGCGTGGATCTCTTGATCACCGACTTCGGCCGGACCGCCCACAAGATCCTGGCGAACCGCTCGTTCGCGGCCGAGGCGGACAAGCAGGTGCTCACCAGCAAGGCGCTGGTCATCCTAAACGTGGAGCAAGCCTACCTGGCCTGCCTCAAACAGCAGACACTGGTCGCCGTCACGCACAAACTCCTGGCCGAGCGGAAGCTGATCCGGGATCAGGCCGAGTCTCTGTACCGCAACCAAGTACGATCGAAACTGGACCTGGAGATGGCCTCGGTCGAGGCGGCCAAGGCCGAGGCGGATTTCATCAAGGCCCAAAACGATCTCCAAGCGGCCTTCGCTTCCCTGAACGCGGCCATGGGCCGTCAGGGGCCGGCGCACTATGCGCTGGAGGAACGGCCGGCTGCTCCGTCTCCCGCTCCGCCGATCGAGTCCCTGTTCAAGGAGGCCCTTGAGCGACGGCCGGAACTGCTCGGCAGCAAGGACCGAGTCCAGGCTACGGAGGAGGCGCTCCAAGCGGCCCGGGCCCTGAACTACGGCAACGTCACCGCCGTCGGAGCCGCCGGCTACGCTTGGTGGGGACGCCAGGAAGTCACCAGCGCCGGGGGCAACCCGAACAATCCAGGCGCCCAGTTGGGCTGGTGGGGCGCCGGGATTTCCTCGTCGACGCCGCTGTTCACCGGTTTCCGCATCGAGGCCGAGATCGAGCAGGCCGAGGCGAATCATGAAGCAGCCAGGGCGACGACCCGCGTCATCGCCAACGACGTGGTCCTGGAAGTGGCAAAGGCCTATCTGAGCCGGCTCACGGCGGAACAACAGATCACGGTGGCGCAGGAGCGGGCCGCCCAGGCGCGCGAAGCCCTGACCCTGGCGCGCGAACGGTACAAGGCCAGCCTGGCCTCCATCCTGGACGTCACGACCGCTTCGACCGCTCTGTTGACGGCGGAAACCGGCCTGGCCGGAGCCCGATACGGATACCTGGCCGGCAACTCCGCGCTGGATTATGCGACCGGCGCGGAATATGGGAAGTACTGAAAGCCATTTTCAATTTTTAATTCTTAATTTTGAATTGAATTAAAGAAGATGCGCTCGACCACGAATTCACAATTCACCATTCACCATTCACCATTCGTGTGGCTGCTGTCGCTCATGCTGGCTATCTGGCTCCCTAGGACAGCGTCCGCGCAGGAAGCGCCGCACCCGCTTCCCAAGGCCGCCGGTTCGTTCCTGGGCTATAAGACCGCCATCCAGATCGGCATCGAGCAACATCCGCTCGTGAAGAAATCCCGGGAGTCAGCCCTGGCAGCCGACGCGGTGGCGCAGCAAGCCAAGGCCAAATACTATCCGCAAATCGACGCCTACGCGATCCAGACCGGAGGCACCCTCAGGCCGCAAAGCGCCTTTAACGTCGGCGGTCCCCAGAACCGGCCGACCTCCTACGTCCAGAACGCAGGCGTGATCGCCGACCAGCTGCTGTACGATTTCGGCCAGACCGCCCACAAGGTCCTGGCCGAGCGGGCAAGCCATGCGGCGGCGGAGAAAGACATCCTGGCCCACAAGGCGCTGGTCATCCTGACGGTCCAGCAGGCCTACCTGGATGGGCTCCACCAGAAGCGCCTGGTGCAAGTCGCCGAACAAACCGTCAAGGAACTGGGCGTGCTGCGCGACCGCATCGCGCTCCTCTACAAGAAGCAACTGAAATCCAAACTCGACCTGGACTTGATCTCCGTGGAGCTGCGGAACGCGGAGGTGTTGCTGGTCCAGGCGAAAAACAACCTCCGAACCGCCTTCGCCGCCCTGAACCACGCCATGGGCATGCGCGGGCCGGACGACTATACGCTTGAAGACGTGCCGGCCACCCTCTCCCCGATCGAGACGCTGGAATCGCTCACGCAGGAAGGCCTCTCGCAGCGGCCCGAGTTGCGGGGCAGCGCGGACCGGATCCGATCGGCTGAGGAACGGCTCAAATCGGCCCAGTCGCTTGTCCTGCCAACGATTTCAGCCGCCGGCATGGGCGGCGTTATCCACTTCAGCGACGCGCCGGTCAACCAGGACCCTGGGGCGACGCCCGGCTACGCGCAGACCTGGTACGGCGCGGCCGCCACCCTGTCCGTGCCCCTCTTTACCGGGTTTTTGATCGAGAATAAGGTGGCCGAGGCCCGTCAGCAGCAATACAAGGAAGAGCAGAAGCAAGCGGACCTGGCCAACAAGGTCGTGCTGGAGGTGACCGAGGCCTATCTGACGTTCCAAACCGCCAAACAACAGACCCAGGTGGCGGAACAGGAAGCCGCCGCCGCCCGGAATGCGTTGACTCTGGCCGGAGAACGGTACCGACTGGGCCTGGCCTCCATCGTGGACGTCACCAGCGCCACGACCTTGCTCATCACGGCGGAAGTACAGCTCGCCGACACCCGCTACGCCCTGCAAGCCAGCGCCGCCGCCGTCGCCTATGCGACGGGAAGCGGCTACCTGGAGTTTTAACCTCGGCATCCGCCGACTCTCTCCCCGCAATCGCACGCTCGGCCGTTTTGACTCTTAGTCTCACTCTGGGCGTCATGCGGGTCCTGGCCGTGCGCTTCTCACCGCCCGCCACGGAAGCCGGCCATGACGTGGTCTGAGCGCGACAAGCCTGCACGGATTCGGCCCAGAAAAATTTACACAGATGCAATCTTCAGTTAATCCGCATGAGACACAGATCGACTAAATTGGCGCCTGTAACGTCCTCCTGTGAGCCTCGGGTGCTTCTCAGGGTGTGCCCCCTGGGGAGCATACCCGGGGCAAAGAGCGGCGCCGATTCAAGAAAGAAAGGGGGTGATTGACATGGCTTGTTTTCATTTCGCGGACCAAGAGACCAGCGGAACGACCGCGCTGTGCTCTGCGGTCATCGTGCCGTTCAAGCCAAGCGTGACCGAGCGGATGGAATACTGCGAGACGGGACCCCACCGGTCCCGTCCCCTGCACCGATGCGTGAGCAAGGATCTCTCGCAGGCGATCCACCAGGAAGTTGCCCGAGCCATCGGGTAACTTCCTGTCCTGCGCCCTGGACAAAGGTGACGCCATGCCGCATACCGCTCGTCACAAAGCAACCCTCGTCCTGCAGCTCTTGGATCGGGCCGGCTGCCTGACCATCGACCAACTCGCCTCAGAACTGCCGGAACTGACCTGGTGTGAACTGTTCCACATGATCGACGACCTCAGCCGCAGGGACGCCATCCTGCTTCGGCGGAAGGGATTTGCCTACGAGCTTCATGCCCGCCTTCCGGAACCAATCGTAACTCAATGACTATATTGGCCAAACCGGCGGTTGACTTGTTATGGGCCTCCCTCTAAGCTGCTTTTCATGGCGAAGCTTGCGGTCCTCGACATCGGCACCAACTCGATCCACATGGTCTTGGCGGCGGTCGAGCCGGACTTTTCCTACAAGGTCCTGGATCGGTTCAAAGACATGACCCGCCTGGGCGACGGGGCCTTCAAGACCCGCCGCCTCTCGGAAGCCGCCATGACCCGCGCGCTGGAAGTCATCCGGACGCTCACCGCCCTGGCCCGCAACAAGGGCTATGACCGGATTAAGGCCGTCGCCACCAGCGCCGTGCGCGAGACTAAGAACGGGGGCGAGTTCATCGAAGAAATCGCCCGGCAGACCAAGCTCCGGGTGCGCGTGGTGACCGGGCAGGAAGAAGCACGCCTCATCTACCTCGGCGTGCGCCACAGCATGGACCTGTCCGATCAGCCGACGCTGGTCGTGGACGTGGGCGGCGGGTCGGTGGAATTGATGGTCGGCAACCGGGAGGCCATGGCCCAGGCGCAGAGCCTCAAGCTGGGCGCGATCCGGTTGAAGGATCTCTACCTCCGGCAGGACCCGCCCACCAAAGCGATGCTCAAGAAATTGCAACAAGCCATCGACGACCAACTCAAAGAGGCGCTGCGGCAGTTCAAAACCAAGCAGTTCGACCGACTTGTCGCCACTTCGGGGATGGCCGCGAACCTCACCGAGGTCATCTATCTGCGCCGCACCGGCCGCCCCCTGACGCAGCTCAACCTGACCCGGATCACGCGCAAGGAAGTCCAGGCGGTGGAAAATCTGCTGACCCATGCCAGTTTCAAGGACCGGCTGGCCATTCCCGGCCTCGACCCGAAGCGGGCCAACACCCTGCTGCCGTCCGCGATGGTATTTCGCAGCCTGATGGACCGGACCGAACACGAACACATGACGGTCAGCGACAAGGCGATCCGGGAAGGGCTCATTTACGACTTCATCGCGCGACACAAGGACCGCATCCGCACTGAGCGGGAGATCCCCAACGTCCGACGCCGCAACGTGGTCTGCCTGGCCCGGCGCTGCCACTATCCCCAGGTGCACGCGGATCACGTCGCCTTTCTGGCGACGCGGTTGTTTGATCAAACCGCCCCCCTGCACGGACTGGGCGAACGCGAGCGCGAGTGGCTGGAGTATGCGGCGCTCCTCCACGATATCGGGTACCTCATCAACTCGCGCCAGCACCACAAGCACGCCTACTACCTGATCAAGCACAGCGACCTCTACGGATTGACCGCCGACGAGGTCGAGATCATCGCCAACGTCGCGCGCTACCATCGACGGGCGCTGCCCCGCGACACCCATGACGGCCTGGCCCAGTTGCCGCCCAAAAGCCGGAAAACCGTCCTGATTCTCAGCGCGCTGCTCCGCATCGCCGACGCCCTGGATCGCAGCCAGTTCTCGGTGATTCAGGACCTCCGCGTCTCGGTGGGCGCACCGGTGCGCATCACGCTCAAGACCGGCGGCGACCCTGAATTGGAAATCTGGTCGGCCCGCAACCGCGCCGACCTCTTCGAAAAAGTCTTCAAGCGGCCGATCCAGTTCGAGACGGCCGACTCGTTCACCCGCGAAGGAGTGCCTGCATGACGCCCCCTCTGGTCACGTTCAACCAACCACATCCCTTCCCCGGCAAGCTGATCATCGTGGAAGGCATCGACGGCTCCGGCAAAAGCACCCAGTTGCTGCTGTTGCAGAAATGGCTGACCGCCAAGGGCTACAACGTCTTCTTCACCGAATGGAACTCGTCCGAGCTGGTGCGCGAGACGACCCGCCGAGGGAAGAAGAACAAGTCGCTTACCCCCACGACGTTCAGCCTGCTCCACGCCACCGACTTCGCGAACCGGCTTTACTACGACATCCTCCCGCCGCTCAAAGCCGGCATGGTGGTGCTGGCCGACCGGTACGCCTACACGGCCTTCGCGCGCGACGCCGTGCGGGGCGTTTCGCCGGCCTGGGTGCGCAAGCTCTACGGCTTTGCCATGAGGCCGAACATGGCCTTCTATTTCAAGGTGCCGATCGAGGTGGCCATCAATCGCCTGCTAGGCGGCATGCGCGCCCAGTTCAAGTATTATGAAGCCGGCATGGACATGGGCTTGAGCCAGGACATGACCGAGAGCTTCCGCATTTTCCAGGCCCGCATCCTGCTGGAGTACGACAAGATCGTGAGCGAGTACGGTCTGATCACGATGGATGCCACGAAGGAAATCGAAGAGCAGCAAAACGATATGCGCCAGTTGGTCTCCACGGCGCTGGAACATTACAAACCGAAACGGGGCACGCATGGAAAACGCGAGACAGTATTTTGGCGACGGTTTGCCGTACCAAAATCTGAATGAGCTCAAAGGCAAGCTGATCGCGATCGAGGGCACGGACGGCGTGGGCCGCTCCACGCACATCGAGATGTTGCAGGAGTGGCTCGAGGTGCAGGGGTACGGCGTCGTCACCACCGGCTGGACCCGCTCCAACCTCATGTCCAAGACCATCGAGATGGCCAAGCAGGGCAACATCCTGGACCGCTGGTCGTTCAGCCTCCTCTACGCCACCGACTTCGCCGACCGATTGGAGCACCAGATCATTCCGGCGCTTCGTTCCGGCTTCATCGTGCTGGCGGACCGGTACATTTACACGGCCTTCGCCCGGGACTTCGTCCGTAGCGGGGACCGGTCCTGGATCAGGGACCTGTTCGGTTTCGCGGTCATTCCCGACCTGGTCTGCTACCTGCGGATCGACGTGGATACGCTGGCCCTGCGGGTGATCGAGACCAAGGGGATGAACTTCTGGGAGTCCGGGATGGATTTGCGGCTGGGGGGCGATCTCTATGACAGCTTCAAGAAATATCAGGGGCTGCTGATCGAGGAATTCGACAAGATGGCGGAGGAGTTCACGTTTGAAGTGGTGGACGCCCGCAAGCCGCCGGAGGAAATCCAGGAGGCGCTGCGGCTGAAGATCGAGCCCCTGCTCAAGAACGGCCGGGCCCAACTGGCCCCGGCGGGGACCGGGAGTCCCGTCAAAGAATCGGCTACGGCTCCCCCAGCTTCCTGAGCTGCGAGGGCGTGAGCCACCAACGCAACATCCCCGGTTCTGCCTTGGGCGCCCCCTCGAAGCGGACGCAGCAGGCGCCGGCTTTCTTCAGCGACAGGCCGGCGACCGGTTGGCCGAACAGCAACACGCCGGCTGCTTCGCCGAGATGAGGTTCATGGCCGACACAGATCACGCAGGCGTCTTCTGGGAGGCCGGCCAGCAGGGGCAGGAGCTTGTCGGGAGGCGCGTCGGGAACCAGTTCGTCGCAGATCCGAATTTCCAGTCGGAGGCACAATGTGTCACGAATGATGTTCGCGGTATCGAACGCGCGGAGCAGCGGGCTGGACAGGATATGGGTCGGGACCAGGCCGAGTCGAACAAGCCCCGCCGCTCCTTCACGGACCCGCTCCGCCCCCTTGGGTGTCAGCGGCCGTTGGACCTCGGCCCCCTTCCACGCCTCCGGCTCCACGGCAATCCCATGTCGAAACAAGATACAGTCCATTCCGCTCTCCTTCAACACAAAGGCGCGAGCGGCTACTGTACCATACCGACTTTGCCGACTTGAAGCCCCGACGAGGGCACAAGAGCATGGCTGAAAAAACTAAGGCACGACAAGAGGTTGAGCAGGACCGAGCGTCCAGATGCAGGACTGTGGCCTTGCACGCCCTAGCCTCCCTCTCAGCTGGAGACCGCCGCGCCAAGACTTTGCATCGGTTGCGCACCCACCTGCGACGGCTGCAAGCCTACCTGGAACTCGTGGGAGAAGAAGAGAACGCCACGACCATCGCCCGCTGCATCTCCCGCTTCAGCCGTCTCCGCACGTTACACGTGTTCGACCAGTATCTGGACCGTTGCAATGCCCCGAGGCGGGATCGTCGGCTCGTTACGCAACGGATCCGGGTCTTGGAGCGCAAGCTGAAGAAGAAACAGGCCTACAGGAACGTCGAACGCGTAGTGGAGCACTATGCCCTCCCCCCCACGCCGGCCCCTTCCGATTGGCTGGACCGACGCCTCATCGCCTTGCGAACCAGGCAGGCCGGCCGCCTGCGCGAACTGATCGCCCGGGCCGACGCCAATCCCCGCCGCAAGACGCTCCATCGTCTCCGGCTCATGATCAAGTCCGTCCGCTATCAAGAGGAATGGGCTCGCGGCGAATCCTATGCCAAGCCTGATCTTGTCGCCTGGCTGAAGCAGGCCCAGACCGTTCTGGGTGAATATGAGGAGCGGGCGCAGTTCCGGAAGCTGGCGACGAAGCTCGGGCTGGAGTCACAGCCCGCCATCGACAAGGACTGGCGGAGGGTGCGCGACCTAGCCCGCGCCCGCCCGGCCCGCCTTACCGAACTCGTCGCAGGCATGACACGCGGCCACCTTCGGTTGCTTCGCACGGGCGATCCAGCCGCCAGGATGGCTTTCTAGAACCTATCTCGCAATTGAAACGGCTTCATTCCGAGGAGCGGCTGTTTGCTAGGTTGAGAGCTCGGAGGGTCGTCTGGAAACGGCGATTCGTTCAGAGCTCCAGGCCACACGGTCACATGCAGCCAGGCTCGGAAATCGATTGCGAGGCAGGCGCTAGTCTCATCCCAGCCGCCATCCAAGCCATGGCCGCGATAGGGCCAGCACCACCCACCATCTTGACTAATCAATATTCGTTGATGTAATTTGTCGCATGCCCGCAACCGCTCACAAGAAACTGGCGCATAGCGCCAAATGGTTCCATGCGCTGGCGGACGAGACCCGTCTGCAAATCATCGACTGTCTGACCGACGGGGAGCAGTGCGTCTGCGACCTGACTGAAAAACTCGCCGCGGCCCAATCGCGCCTGTCTTTTCACTTGAAGACGCTCAAGGATGCGGGCTTGGTGAAAGACCGCCGCGACGGACGCTGGATCTACTATTCGCTGAACGGCGAGGCCCTGGAGCAATTGAGCGAGCTGGTTGCCGATCTCAAAGGCCAAAGCCGCAAGGGCCCATCGCTTTCACCCTGCTGCAAGTGACTTTTTTTACCCTCTACTATCAAGATTTATTGATACATCAAGCTAAAAGGAGGCCCCACATGGCAGATCGCAGCGCTGGGGACAGCATCAAAGAGAGCGTCAAGGCCGAATTACCGGCAGGCTGCCTTACAGGTCCAAAGCGGCGGCAGTTCCTGTTGCGGCGATAAGACCTCCGGTAAGTTCGATCCGATCACGTCCAACCTGTACCGTTGAGCGAGACCGGCTCATTGCGCCTGAAGCCCTGCTGGCCTCGCTCGGCTACGGCAACCCGACGGCCCTGGCCCAATTGAACCCCGGCGAAACCGTGCTGGACCTGGGCTCGGGCGGCGGGATCGACGTCGAAACCGTCGCCAAGTAAGTGGACGCAAATTTCTCAGCGCCTTCATCCGCGCCCGCAAACCGCCTAGAGGAGACAAGGCCCCCTGACCGGACGCCAACGAGGCATCATGATGATCGTTCACAATAAAGGAGAATAAATGGATATTGCGATAGATTCAGCTGCTTCACTGCCAAGCGAAAAGCGCCTCAATCTTTTTGAACGCTACCTCACCCTTTGGGTCGGGCTCTGCATGGTGGCAGGGGTGGCGATCGGGAAGCTCCTGCCCGGCCTAGTGAACTCCCTACGGTCACTTGAGCTGGGAACCGCCAGCCAGGTGAACGTCCCCATGGCGATCTTGATCTGGCTCATGATCGTCCCGATGATGATGAAAGTCGATTTTGCCTCGGTCCGCAACGTCGGCAAGCGACCGAAGGGACTGGCCGTGACCCTCCTCGTCAATTGGCTGGTGAAGCCCTTTTCCATGGCGTTCCTGGCCTGGCTCTTTTTCCGCCACCTCTTCTCGGCCTGGATCGGGCCGAACGAGGCGGACCAGTACATCGCCGGGGCGATCATCCTGGCGGCAGCCCCCTGCACCGCCATGGTGTTCGTCTGGAGCTACCTGACCGACGGAGATCCGGCCTATACCCTGGTCCAGGTCTCGGTGAACGACCTGATCATGCTCCTGCTCTTCGCCCCATTGGTCGGCTTCCTGGTCAGCGGCGCCTCCTCGCTGACCGTTCCCTGGCCGGTGCTGTTCTACTCGGTCGCCTGCTTTATCGTCATTCCCCTGGCCATCGGGACGGCGCTCCGAATCTGGTTCATCAGGCGAAGGGGCCAGCGCTGGCTCGAGGAGAGTCTGCTGCCTCGCTTCGCGCCGGTCACGATCACCGCCCTGCTGGCCACGCTGGTCCTAATTTTCGCCTTTCAGGCGGACAACATCACGGGGCGATCCTTTCACGTGGCCCTGATCGCCGTCCCGATCCTGCTCCAGGTCTATTTCAACTCGTCGCTGGCCTACGGCCTCATGAAATTCCTGCACGTACCCTATGCGATAGCCGCGCCGGGCGCGCTGATCGGTGCCAGCAATTTTTTCGAGCTGGCAGTGGCCACCGCCATCGCCCTCTACGGTCCCGGCTCGGGAGCGGCCCTGGCGACCGTGGTGGGAGTGCTGGTCGAGGTGCCCGTCATGCTCTCGGTCTGCGCCATCTGCAACCGGACGCGCCATTGGTTTCCGAGAGAGGAAGCCGCATGAAAGCGCGGGTCTTGTTTCTCTGCACCGGCAACTCCTGCCGCAGCCAGATGGCGGAAGGCTGGCTCCGGCATCTGGCCGGAGACCGTTTCGACGTGGCCAGCGCGGGAACCCATCCGGCCGGCCTCAACCAGGTTGCGGTCGAGGCCATGCGCGAGGTCGGCGTGGATATTTCACGACACGCCTCCAAGAAGGTGGAGCAATTTCTTGGCGAACGGTTCGACTATGTCATCACGGTCTGCGACCATGCGAAAGAGGCCTGCCCGACATTTCCTGGCGCCGCCTCCCTCTTGCACTGGAGCTTCGACGATCCGGCTGCGGCCCAGGGATCGCCGGAGGAACGGCGGCAAGTCTTCCGGCTGGTCCGCGACGAGATCGTCGGCCGTATCCGGCAGTTTGCAGAATTCCCACGCGAACGGAAGGGACAAAATCGGGGGAACAACGGGACGGTTATGATGCGGCAGGACGAACAGACTGAGGCGGAGCCGTCCCGCTGACGGCAAGCTTGTATCCGACGCCGGGGAGCGCAAGGACCGTCCAGCCGGCGCTCGGCAGACCGGCCAGCTTCCGATTGAGCGCCAAGACCAGCCGTTCCAATTCGTGGTCGTAGACCGGGTCCTGCTCGCCCCACACGGCCGCCGTCAGCTCTTCCCGCTCCACGATGAGCCGATCCTGCCGCGCGAGCCGTCGGATAATCCGCCACTCGGCATCGTCAAGTTCCAGGCGCGCCCCCTGCAAGGACACCGTGAATCGGCCAGCCTCCAACCGGACCATCCCGTCCAGATAGGTCTCCGGTCGAACGGCCGGCGGACGGGTGCGTCGCAACACCGCCTGGACCCGGGCCACCACCTCCTTCGAGCTGAAGGGCTTCGTGACATAGTCGTCCACCCCGAGTTCGAACCCCTTGAGGCGGTGATCCTCCGTCCCGAGCGCAGACATCATGATCACCGGAACGGCGCAGGTCTGCGGATCGGCCTTGAGTCTCCGGCAGAGTTCGTGCCCGTCCAGCCAGGGCAGCATCACATCCAGCAGGACCAACGCAGGACGAAGCCGTTGCACATCGGCTAGGCCGATCCGGCCGTCGTGCGCCGTATTGGTCCGGTACCGGGCCCGGCGGAGGGCCAGGTCCAGGAGCCGCGCATGGTCCGGCTCGTCGTCGATGATTTGAATGATTCCCATAGGCTCGACGCTCCCACTCTACCCGCTCCCCGTTGCGCCCACATCACGTCCCTGTTACCGCCCGGTTCATTCCCCCTGCGTCAAGATGCGGAAACGCGCAAAGATTTACAGACTTGTAACAGCTCGGTCACCGCCCCGTGACAGGACCGGAGTATTCCTGTGTACCGGAACATCGCAACAGGTCTATTAGGCGGAACCGAAGGAGGAGGGCATCAGCATGAAGAGGCAGCGAGTGGCAACGACCCTGGCGATCCTGTTCACCTTGGGCTCGTTCGGGGCTCCGGACGAGCCGGCCCAGGCCCAGGATCAAGCGGTCCAGGCGGGCACGCATCAAGTCACCCCCACCACTCCGGATCAACCGCCGCTCGCGCCAGGCGGGATGACCCAACGGGGCGCGCAATCCATCGAGAGCACCCCGCTGGAAGACCTGTTGTTGGAAAAGGGCATCATCAACACCGATGACTGGATCAGAATCAAGGCCGAACAGGAGCGCCTGTTCAACGAACGGTCGGTGGTGGCCGAATTCACCGGCAGCCCGAACTGGTACGAGCGGATCACCATGTATGGCTACGGCATGATGCGCTACAACCAGACCACCAACGGCCAGGTCAGGACCTATCACGATGCGTCCGTCGGTGACACGGCCAACGGAGCCCAGCCTGGCTTCTTCTTCCGCCGCATCCGCTGGGTGGTGACCGGACAGGTCTCCGAACACGTGGCCTTCTTCATCCAGCCGGACCTGGCCAGCAACATCAGCGGGAACACCCATGCGGTCTCCATGCGCGACGCCTACGGAGACTGGATCTTCGACAAAGACAAGCAATATCGGTTGCGGGTCGGTCTCCAGCGCGTCCCCTGCTCCTTCGACAACTGGCAGGCCTCCCGTGTCCGCATGGCCATCGACCGGGCCGACTCGACCAACAGTTGCGCCCCCAGCGAACGCGACATGGGCATCTCCTTCATGTACTCGCCCAAGATCGCCCAGGCCCGCTTTAAGCAAATGCTGGACTACGGCTACGGGCCCGGCGACTACGGCGTGTTCCACATCCAGGTGGACAACAGCGCGGGTTTGAACACGGCGGAGAACAACAAGAACAAGCGGGTCAGCGTGCGCCTGGCCTGGCCCTGGGAGCTTCCCGGCGGGCGGCTCATGGAAACGGGCATGAACGCTGGCACCGGCACCTGGAACGTGGCCATGGGCACGGCAGCGGCAGGCCGGACGCTCTATTCGGTGAACTCGGCCGCCTGCGTGGGCGCAGCCACCACCTCCGGCTGCACCTCAGCCAGAAACTACCTGGATGAACGGATCAACTTCTACGTCTATATGCCGCCCCAGCCCTGGGGATTCATCGCCGAGTATACGACGGGCCGGGCCCCCAAGCGGAACGGAAACGGGGTCGTCGAATCCTCCCACTTCTACGGCGGCTACGTGCAGGCCCATTACCAGTGGAAATACTCCGATGTCGGCCTGGCCAACTTCTACTCGCGCTGGCAGGAATATTATGGCGGGTTGAAGTTCCAGACCGGCGCGCCGGACGATCGGATGAAGGAAGTGGAGACCGGCATCGCCTGGCAGCCGGACCCCCAGTGGGAATTTACCATCGCCTATACCTTCACCCAGCGGAACAACTTCGCCACGGTCAATCCCGGCCAGACGGCGACCACGCCCGGCACGCAGATCGACGCCTACGGCAACCTGCTCCGCTTCCAATGCATCTGGTTCTGGAACTGATCAATCGGGTGCGACAACAACCTACCCTCCCTCATTGCGCGGGAGCGGTCATCCGCAGGCTAGCAACATTCGAGGGCGGGCACGAATTGACCGAAAACGAAGTGGAGGTCGCGGGCGGGAAATATTCCGCCTGTGTCGGCAAACGAATGTCCCTGGCCCATTAATTGACGGGAAGACCTGGGCCCCTTGTCTGTGGCCGTCGAAGGTTGACAACCATCAGCGCGGGCCAGCCCTTTCCTGCGATGGTTATGAGCCGCTCGCAAACAGGCGATCCACATCGATGATGATCAGCTTCGATTCATCCAGATACCGTTCGTAGCCGTCCTTCCCGCGCACCTCGCCGTTGGGAATCCAGGCTTCCTTCGGTTTGAACCCGACGAGATATAGAAACCGGGCGACCGGGAGCAGCGGCATGTCGCGCGCATCGAGCTCGTAAGTCGTCTCGTAAATCTTAGTGGCGGGCGAGGTGCGGAAATTGGCGAGGATGACGTACAGCCGTCCTTTGCGGACGAACAGCCCACCGGAGGTCACCACTTTCCCCCGCTCCTTCTCCCCGGTCAGGAGATAGAAGGTGACCAAGTCCACCGGCGACGCCTTTTTGAAGGCCTGCGCTAGCAACGGCGCCAGGGTTTTGATCTGCGCGGCGGAAAACGCCTGGGTGAGATCCTGATCGTGGGCAAACAACTCTCTCGCTTCCCCGATGACCCGATTCCTGTCGACGACGGACACGCCCTTGAGCACCAGCTCCATCTGATCGGGCGTGAACGCGGCGGGATGGCTGTGTCCGGGCCGGCCTGCTTCCGGGTCGAACATCAGCCAGATCGACGAGTTCGGTTCCTCGTGAATGACGATGGGCGGAGGTTCGGTCACGCATCCGGCGAAAAGTCCCCCCAGGAGGATAAGACACACATTGAGCGGGATCTGCCTGACGTTCATGACTCCTGTTCCGAAAATTGCGGAGCCCCTTCACGGCCGACGCAGTCTAGCAAAAACGATGCAAACAACACAAAGCGCACCGGGATGGGACAGGCCCCGCTGGTGCGCTTCGACCGGCCCTGCGAATGATCAATTGACCGCGGACACCCCGATTGCGGCCGCCGCCAGGGGCGATCCGGTCAGGACCTGGAGATTCTTGGCGACGTGGGCAGCGGACAAGGGGTACGCGCCGGCTTTCACCACAATCTGCTGCCCCTCCCGGCTGTTGACGAACTTGAGAAACTCCAGTTCCTCCCGATCGAGCGTGCCCTTGGGGTCCATGTTGACGTAGAGGTACAGAGGCCGATGCAGCGGATAGGTCCCGTCCGCCGCCGCCGCCGCGCTCGGGGACACGAACGGCTGCCCGGTTTTCTCGGCCAGGGGAACCGCCCGCACGAACGAGGTCTGGAATCCGATGCCGGCATAGCCGATCGCCAAAGGATCCTTCGCAATTGCCAGGATTTCCGAGGCGGACCCGGGCGCTTCCTGCACCTCCGCCTTCAGATCGCCCCCTGCCAGGGCCTCCTGGATGAAGAAGGACCTGGTGCCGGACTGCTTGTCCCTGCCATGGAGGCGAATCGGCCGTTGCGCCAAGCTTTCCACTCCCGCCTGCCCCCAGATCGCGATGTCCGCTCCCGCTCCGCGCTTACGGTCCCTTCCGAAGATGGCATCTACCTGCTCCAACGTCAGCCCCTTGATGGGATTCTCGCGATGCACGTAGATGGCCACCGCATCCAGTGCAATCGTGATCTCGGTCGGGTCATACCCGAACCGGGAGTGGAAGTCCTTGCTCTCCTCCTCGGTCAGACGGCGGGACGAAGCCAGCATCGAGACACGACCGGAGGCCTGCGGTCCGTTATAGTATCCGTCCCCGCGCCGGATCTGCGCCTGGTCGCTGACGAACTGCATCAAGGCTCGTTCGGTTCCGCCGCCCAGGATGCCGATTTTCGCCGCCGGGTAAAGTTGCCGGAAGGCGGCCGCCAATTTGAGCATCAACGGCTGCATCGTGTCCGATCCCGCGATCACCAGATTGCCGGAGAGGTTCGCAACCGGGACATAGGAGCCGACACTGTGGTCCACGACCGGGCGGCTCAACACCTCCGCCTGCTCGGCAAGAACCGGGGCCGCGAAGGCCAGGCTCGCGAGCAAGCCCATGACAACGCCCAACGCCCACTGGGCCCAGTCCCTCCGCACCCGTTCCCTCCTTCGCCTCATTGCCATACCCTCCGTATCGTGAATCGTTGCTGCCCTCGACCACTCATCTCGTGGCACAGCATACCCCTCCAGGGTTGCCGGTCAATGACGCGATGGTTACAACCGTGTAAAATTTGGCAAGGCGGAAGAAAAGAAGATGGCACGCACACATCAGGCCTACGCCTGAGCCAAACGACGGGGAACAAGTGCGGGCGGAAGGTTCGGTCTCAGTTATCGTCGTCTCTGAGCGTCCACCCTTTTTTCATGACGCAGCGCTCGGTCGCCTGCAGCACCATATAGCTGTTCCCCTGCTGAAGCTTCGGGTCCTTGATTATATCCAGCGAACACTGATTATAATCTATCGCAAAGGCTTCCTGGGGTTTATTGGGGTGCACCCAGGACCCGCCGCCGCAGGCCGTAAGCAAACCCAGAGCCAGACTCAAGACGACGATTTGCCGGATCCTCATCATTCCCCTCCCCTTCAGTTGGACGGCGCACTCACGGTGGAGAATAGACCAGCCGCCATTAGGCGTCAAGCATTCCTGACGCCATTCCTGCCGCCAGCCGGGGCATACCCATACGAACGCTTGCCAGAAGACGGAACCTCAGTGTACCCTCATAGCGGCGCTGGCGTAGCTCAATGGCAGAGCATCGGTTTTGTAAACCGACGGTTGGAGGTTCAATTCCTCTCGCCAGCTCCATCTGCTTCTGCTGACGTTGCAATCAGTTCGGTATTGACAGGACCTCTCACCTGTTTTTCCAATTCTGCGAGTGCAACCAAACGTGCAACCTTTTCCCGCTCAAAGCACTTCGTCAACCGGGTTGCTGCCGCTTTCAGATCAGCCTTGTTGACGATGTTGTAGCGGTC
>SXGS01041617.1_pt1 | contig 36685 bp, 19 predicted proteins | sample 3174681 | NCBI WGS metagenome assembly SXGS01 (sample SAMN11356861, study PRJNA531348) | freshwater metagenome | isolation source: freshwater sample F1-80 | place: China: Fuxian Lake, Yuxi | collected 2017-12-25
GAGGCCCTAGGCGGCCTTGGAGCGGCCTTGGATGCCGCCGATCGAGGCACGGAAATCGTCGCCCTCCACATTTTCGGGGCGGCCGCCCGGGCCGGGCCCCGAGGTTGGTCCGATTTTGCGGATCTTGGGACAGGCTCTATCCTAGGGCTGGAGTTCTTGAATCAAGCTCGTGAGGCGCTGGACGCGGACGGCTACAAGCTCCGCTTTCAGGCCGCGTGGCACGCGCTAACCTCTACCGGATGCGCGGAAGGCGGGCGCACGGCGATGTGAGAACTGCGTGTACCGGAAACAATAGACAGGAGGGTTCGATCGATGCGGAAGCGTGCGGCGTTGGTGGTGTTGCTTGCCGGTTGCCAACTGGATGCGGAGGAAGGGAGGGTCGCGGCCATCTCCGGTCAGCGGTTCGAGTTCGTCCGAATTCCGCCCGGCCGGTTCGTCATGGGATCGAACGACGGCAATGAACGGGAACGCCCGGCCCACACGGTGCGGATCACGCGGCCCTTCGAGATGGGCAAGTTCGAGATCACCATGGAGCAGTGGGACGCGATCATGGAGAAGAACCCGAGCGGCCGGAAACTGAAGGGCAAGACGCTGCCCTTGGACAGCGTGAGCTGGGAGGAAGCGCAGGAGTTCATCCGGCGCTTGAATCGCCTCGATCGTCAGTACGAATACCGCCTTCCCACGGAAGCGGAATGGGAATACGCGTGCCGGGCGGGCAGAAGGAAGGACTCCGCAGGCGATCTCGATGCCGAGGCCTTCTGGTCGGCCAACTCGGGCACGTATTGGAAGAACCTGAATCAGCCCGGCGAAGTGCTGATGGGGCCCAAGATGCCCGCCACTGCCGGGAGCAAGCGTGCCAACCCGTGGGGTCTGCACGACATGCAGGGCAACGTGTGGGAATGGGTGCAAGACTGGCACGGGTCTCATCCGGCCAGGGACGTGCGCGACCCACTGGGGCCGGAAGCCGGCGCCACCAAGGTGTTCAAAGGCGCCAGTTGGCTCAACTGGGGGCTCGACAGAGCGGAGGTTCGGCCATCGTACCGCGATCACCGCAAGCCTGCCTTCCGCCACACCGATCTCGGCTTTCGTTTGGCGCGAACACCAGCCACGCGGCATGCGGTGCGCGCCGGTGACACGCTGTACGTGGCGGCGGGCGAAGGCGCGGGGGGCACGATGGAGCAGCAGGTGGAGGCATGCAAGCGGACGCTCCAAGCCAACGGATTCAGCCTCTCGGAAGTGGTCTCGAGCCAGATCTGGGTGACGGGCGCCGGTCGCGCCGCCGAGGTGAGCAAGAGGTTGCGCGGGCTTTTCGGCGGAACTGCCCCGGCAGCTACCATCTCGGAGGTTTCGGCTCTGCCAGGCGGCGCCACCGAAGACTTCTCGCTGGTGGCCGCGAAGGGCGCGAGGAAAGCGATCGGCCGTGGTTCGAAGCAGTCGTTCAGCCCGGCGATCCTGGCTGGCGGCGCTTTGTACATCTCCGGGCAGACCAGCGTGGATTCGGTGACCGGCACGCCCGTGCAAGGAGCAATCGGTTCGCATGTGAAGAGATCGCTCGAAAACATCGGCGCGATCCTGCGCGACGCCGGGATGGACTTTTCCCACGTCGCGCAGGCCAGTGTGATCCTGACGAACCCGGCGGACTTCGCGCCGATGGGCGATGTCTACCGGACCTTCACGAGCCAACCCCGGCCAGCGCGTGTGCCCCTGGGCGCAACGCGATTGCCCGGTGAGGCTCCGGTTTCGATCACGATGATCGCGCACACAGCCAAGGGTTCGCCCGTGCTTCCGAAGGGTATGGAACCGAGCGACAACTACAGCCGTGGATACAAGGTGGGCGATAAGCTCTACGTTGCCGGCATCGGGTCGGCCAAGCCATCGATGGAGGAATGCATGGAAGATGTCCTGTCGCGCGTCAGACTGATCGTGGAAGCGGGCGGAGCTACGCTCGATGACGTGGCGGAGGCACGCGTCTATCTGCGCGACATGAGGGATTTCGACGCGATGGACCGCGCATTCGGTAAGTATTTCTCCCGCGGCCGGGCGCCGGCCCGATCCACCGTGGCGGTTTCGCAGTTACCCGCCAATCTCAGCGTGATGGCGAGCTTCGTTGCGGTACGGAAGGGCCGTTGATCGCGCACTGGGAAACCGAATCCGCGGGTCAATGCCGGGTCTCTCCCCTGTATTTCCGCTGAGCCTCGCCGGAGGGGAGATCGGAGAATCCGCCATTTTCGCGAGGGGGCATGAATCCGTGTTGAAGCTGTCAACTCTTGGAACGTAACGTCCGGCCCTACAGCAACTCTTCGACGGGACTGCCCCGCTTGTCGCCGATCGAGTTGGCGATGTAAATCGGCCTGCCGCCCGGCGCGAGGTAGATTTTCGCCGGGTCGATTCCCATTGCTTTGTAGATGGTCGCGAACAGATCGCCCTGCGTCACCATTCGCGAAGCAACATTGGCCGCGGTCTCGTCGCTCGACCCGACCACCGTGCCCCCGCGGATTCCTCCGCCGCCGATCAGCAACGACCAGCAGTTGGCATAGTGATCGCGCCCGCCCTCGGGATTGATGTTCGGCGTTCTGCCGAATTCGCCCATCACCACCACCACCGTCGTTTTGAGCAGGCCGCGCTGGTCGAGATCGCTCACCAGCACCGAAAGCGCCTGATCGAGTTTCGGCGCCAGATCCCGGCGCAGGATCTCGTCGTTCTTGAAATGGGTGTCCCACTCGCTATGCTCGTAACCTTCGGCGGTGACGAACCGGCAGCCTGCTTCCACCAGGCGCCGGGCCAGCAGCATCGACTGGCCGAATCGCGACCGGCCATAGGCATCGCGGTCCTTGGGCGGCTCCATCGTAAGGTCGAACGCCTTGCGGACATTGGGCGCCAGGATCATGCGCAACGCCTGCTCCTGATAGGCGTCCATGCTCGCGAACTCGGCAAACCGCTCTTTGTCGCGGACCCGCTTGTCGACCACCTTCAGAAACGCCAGCCGGGTTTCGATCAGTTCCCGCGTCAGCGACTTCGGTAGCGTGAGATCCGGAATCTTGAAGTCCTCCTGATTCGGATCCGGCGTCACCATGGGATCGTATTGAGGACCGATGAAACCCGCGTTGTAGGAGTGCGGGTACGATTGCGGTGGCGTCACCACGTAGGGAGGAACGTCGTTCCTCGAGCCCAGTTCCTTGCCGATGATCGACCCGAAGCTCGGAAAGCGCATCGTCGGATTCGGCCGGTGCCCGGTCATCCCGTAGTAAGTTCCTTCGGGGTGATTGTTCTCCTCGGTGTGCATCGACCGGATGATGGACAGCTTGTCCATCAGTTTGGCGACGCGCGGAAACAACTCCGAGATCTGTATGCCTGCCGTATTGGTGGAGATCGCCTTGAAGTTACTGTTCGGCTTGGGATCCCACGTATCCATGTGCGGAGGCCCGCCCGAGAGCCACACCAAAATGCAGGACTGGGCCCTTCCGGCCGTCGCGGCGCCGGCGGCCTCCTTGGCCGCGGCCGCCCGAAGGTATTGCGGAAGGCTCATCCCGAGGTAACCGAGTCCCCCGGCCCGCAAGAAGTTCCTTCGATGCCAATGACGGATTTCATCCATACGGTTTCTCCTTCAGTGCCGGTAGGCGAATTCGCGGGAACTCACCAGCGCCCACATCAAGCTGAAAATCACTTCCTTGCGCGACGCGCCGGAACGCATCAGCGCATCGAGTTGATCCACCTCGGCGCGCTCCGGAAAACGCGCCAGCGCGGTCAAGTACAATTCCTCGATCGCTTGCCGGTTGGTGACGCCCGCGCGCGCCAGGCGATCGATCCGGCCGCCATCGTCCAGCATCCTGGTGGAGTAGGTGGGGCCGGTGATCATGTGGAGGGCCTGCGCCAACCCGGGTTGCGGCTTGGCTTCGGGCAGCGTGGCGCGGTCATTCTGGCCATAGGCCTGCAGAAACTTGTTCGAGAACAGATCCGGGCAGATCTCAATGGCTCGCGCCGATGCGGGAACACCCATCGGACCTTCCTTCAATTCTTCCTTTACGCCGGTTACCGCCGCGATGGCATCCATCAGCACGGCGGCGTCGAGCGCCTTCGGAACCACGTGCGACCAATTGGTCCGGTCACCGCTGTTGGTTTCGTTGGGGACGCCGGAAGTCTGGTAAGTCCGCGAACTGACGATCAGCTTCATGAGGTACTTGAGGTCGAAGCCGTGCTCGCGGATGTCTTTCGCCATCGCCGCGAGCAGTTCCGGATGGGTGGCGGGATTGGTGGAACGGAAATCGTCCACCGGCTCCACGATACCGCGTCCGAAAAACCAGTCCCACGCGCGATTGGCCAGAGTCTCGGCGAAATAGGGATGGCCGGTTACCCACTCGGCCAGCCGCCGCCGCGGATCGTCCCGCGCTTCCTTGGCCAGCGGCGTCCCATCGAGAAAGCGCGGCTCGGCCGTTTTCTTGGTTCGAGGATGGATTACCTTTGCCGCCGCTTCGGGCGCGTCGATCACAACCGAATCGTCCATCACCGTATTGCGCAAATCCACCATGCTGCCGTAGAAGGCGGCCAGTCCCCAGAACTGATCCTGGCTCCAGGATTCGAACGGGTGATTGTGGCAACGCGCGCACTCGATGCGGCGGCCCAGGAACAGCCGCGTCTGCTCGGCGATGATCTCCGGCGGTTCCGCTAGGAACCGGAGTTCGTAGTAATACCGGCTCGGCCCCGCGTAGCCTTCGGCGGCAATCCGCTCCCGCACGATCCGGTCGAACGGCTTGTTGCTGGCCACGCTCTCGCGGATCCACTCGCCGTAGAGTTGTGTGTCCTTCATCAACTGCGTGGACCGCTGGCGGTAGCGGAGGATCTCGCCCAGCCGGAACGACCAGAACTCGACGAACTCCGGCGAATCGAGCAGCGCGTCGATCAGTTGCTCGCGCTTGCGGGGATTCTTCGACGCCAGAAACTCGCGCACTCGCGCGGGCGGCGGCAGCGTTCCGGTCAGATCGAGACAAACCCGGCGCAGAAACTCGGCATCGCCCGACAACCCGGAGGGGACAATATTCAGTTTGCGCAGCTTGGCGAGAATGTGATCGTCGATGTAGTTGTGGGACTTGATCGCCGGATAGTCCGGCGCCGGTTTCGACATCACCGAGACCATCTTACTGACCGCGTGTCCGGCGGCGCGAACCACGATGGCGGTCTCACCCGGTTGCAGCGCGGTGGCCAGGCCGTCCGGGGTGAGCTTGGCCACGTGGACGTCACTGACCGAGTAGGAAGCCTCGGAGGTCACGTCTTCCACGGTTCCATCGGAGAGCTTGGCCAGCACGACCAGTTGCTGGCGGCCGTTGGCGTCGAGGATCGTCTCTCCGGGCAGCACCTCCACGCTCTCGGTGCGAACCGCCGCTTCCGTGGATTCCTCGCCGAACGGGGCGCCTTGGCGAATCCAGCCAAGCAGCCGGTCGTAGTCCGGAGATCCCTTGGTGAAACGCTGACCGCCGCCATGTGGGACCTGCATCGCCGGCTTGAGCAACAGCAGGCTCTTCTCCGGCTCCTTTGTATCCACGCGCGGGACCGCGGGCCCCCCGGACTCAGTGGTGAGCACCTGGAAGACTCCGCCCTTGACGATGTAATGGTGGTCGTCCTTCGGCTGTGTCGCGTTCACCGAAAGTTTCAGCCCGCCTTGCCCTTTGACGCCGCCGTGACACTCGCTGGTGTTGCATCCTTTCTTGGTCAGGATTCCGCCCACCTCGCGCGCGAAACTGAACGGCCGCGGTTTGTCCGCCTGGACTACCTTGACGCGGGTCTGGGCGATGCGCCCGCCGAACTTCGCCCGCAGGAGCACTTCGCCATCCGCCTTCGCGATGATGCGATTGCCGTCGCCTACCGCGGCGACCTCAGGATCGGAGAGGGTTGGTTCAGCTTGGGCCGTGACGTCGCGCTCGACGCCGTCGGCATACTTCGCCATCGCCAGGAATCGCACCGCCGTGCCCGCGCCGCGCAGAGTGGGATCGGCGGGAATCACCCGCAGTGAAACCACTTTCGCGGGCGGGACGGGTGGCGCGGCGGCCAAGGCGGCGTGGATTCCGGCCGCGCACAATACCAGCCGTATCTTCATTTTTTCGTGTCTCCGTCCGCCGCCACGATCATGATCGGTAGTTCTCCCAACGGAAACGAGGGGCCCGGCTTGCCTTGCACGAAGGGCCGCGCCACCAGACGCACGGTCACCGGAAGGTCCGTGACGGCGGCCGAAGGCGAGGCATCGAGAACCACGGTCAAGTCCTGGCGGGCGGGCTGATAGCGCTCCGCTTTCTCCACGGCGGGACCGCCGAAGCGGGAAGCGAGCGACGGATTGCTCGAACCCGTCAACGCGGTCACTCCGGGCGGCAGCCCTTCCACCTGGAGTGCCATCATGTTCGCCGGCTGGAAGAACCCCTCTTCGTGCTCCACGGTCACGTTGATCTTTCGGGCCTGCCCCGGGCGCAGATTCACACGCCACGGATCGAGCGTGGCATCCTCATTCGCGCGAGTCCGGGTCTCCACCAGAACGTCTCCGACATGAGGAATCTGAGGCCGGATCATCAACCGGTAGCGGAAACGCGGACCGCCGGCGCGTTTGGTCACGTCACGGATTCGAAGGACATACTGACCCTCTTGTTCGAACGTGGCCACGACCTTCGGCTCGACAGCCAGCAGGTAGACGGACTTGGAATTCTTGAACTCCTTGGTCCGCGCCAGATTCGATAGAACCTCCACGCCCTTGGCGTCGACGACTTCGAACCGCGGATTGAACTCCGGAGGAGCCGCCTCGAAGGTCTCGAGCTCGAAGGCCAGTTTCTGCCCGCGCGCGACCTGGAAGCGGAAGGCGTCGATATCCGACTCCCGGTCGATCGCGCCTTCGAGAGTCGCTGGCAAGGGCACGGTAAGGGCTTGGGCGTCGGCGTCGTTGGGTTCGTTCTCCACCGCGGCTTCCGCCCGCGCGTCGCGCGGAATTCGAGCCACGGCGGCAGGCTTCGCGCTGCTGGAGGATGCGTGATCGCTGCCCGCCGCGGACGTGGCTGGGGCTGCTGGCGCCTCGGTAGCCAGCGTCCTGGCATGCAGCGCCCGCGTATGTTCGTTCCCAAGCCGCCGAATGAAACTGCGTTCCTGCCACGGATGCTGGCGCCAGAACTCGGGAGTCGCGGCGTGCTTGGAATCGGCCACCAGAAGCTGGTAGCTGTTTTCCGGTCCGCCCTTTCCGAACACGGAGCCTACTTCGATGTAGTATCGGCCCGGCTCGGCGAAACGGTGTTTCAGCCGGACCCAGTTGCCGCTGCGGTCGCGAGGGTCGCCGTTTTGCACGATCACTTCTCCGCGGACATCCGAAGAGAAGGCGACCCGAAGGGGGCGCGCCGGGTCGAACCAACTCGCGGCGATCCGGTAGAGGGCCAGTTGCTGGTGAAACCCGGTGGCCGCTGCCTCGCGGCTCGAGATCGCATCGAAAACGAGTTCCTGGCCGGCGGCTGCATCGAACCCGTACCAATCGGTTTCGCCGGGCTTGGCGATGCGTCCGTTAACCACCGCCGGCAATCGGATCAGGGTTGCATCGGAGGGAGATGCGTGCTTTTCCTCGGGCTCGGAAGTCACTGGGCCAGCGTGAATCCGAAATTGAATCGCGTTCGAAAGCCCCAGGGCGGAGATTAGCCTCAGAAAGCGGATTCCGGTTCCTATCGAAGGCTGCGCTTCGATCCGGAGAGTGATCTTATACTGGCGCTCCACCACGGCGCCGGGCGGGGCCGCCTTCTCGGGCTTGACCTCCTCAGCCTTGACCACCGCTCCGGAGAGGCCGGGCGTCGAGAACCAGATCGCTCGAGAGCCTTCGAGGTTCTCGCCCGTCACCTCGGCCTGCCATGTGGTTCCTGCCTGACCGGCCTGCGGATAGAGCGATGCCAAGCGCGGTTCCGGCGGATTCGGGTCGGTGCGATCCTGGGCGCGGACCGGGAACAGCAGGCAAGCTACCGCTGCAATCCAAACAAAGCAACGATTCGACGAGCCCGTAGTCGTCCTCCTGACCTTCGCCATATCGGTCTTGACCTGACGGTGAACGCCAAACCTGAGGCATTCCTCCGTACTGAGTCTATTGCCACCGGGATTCGCCCGTCAAGGCGCCAGAAGCCGAGCCTGGCGCGGAACGAGAGGAAGCGGGGCGTCCCTCCACTCGTATTGAAGGCGCGAAGTTGGCCGAAGTGATGTCAGTGGAGACAGGCCCTGCCCACGGGACGCCGCGAAACTCGGATCGCAGGTCTGATCGGGCCTGCCACTGGCGCGGCCGGTGTTGGAAGGATCGGGGCCCGAGTGAGCCGGCGTGAACCGTGCGTGCGTCGAGCCGTTGTAGACCTGATGACAGAGCGAAAGGCTCGGTCCAGTTACGCCACCGCAACAAGGACTCCGCGAGTTCGGGACCGAGAGATGCGAGACGCCCTCGGGGCGAGAGCGCAAGGCAGGAAAGCGCCAGACTCCTGAACGCAGCAAAGACCAACTGCCGTGGAACCTTGGAAGTCTTTGTCTCGAGTGGTGGGCGCGACAGGACTCGAACCAAATCCGCTATTCTCGAAGCGTGGCATTGCAACTAGCTCCTGAGATCGAAGCGGAACTGATTGCCGCTGCCGCCGCGCGTGGCAGCTCAGTGGATCGGGTCGCGCGGGAAGCGTTGGAGCTGTACCAGAAGTTCCACTCGTCAATCTCTCGGGCGCCGCGGCATCGAGCAAGGGAGATTGGTTGGACGCGCCGGCCCGACGCCCGGTATCGGGGTGAATGGGTCGCGTTGGAAGGCGAAGCAGTCGTTGCGCACGGGGCCGATAACCGGGCGGTCCATGAGTCGGCGCGCAAGCAGGGTTTCGAGTCGCCCTTCTTGTTTTTCGTTGATGAGGCAGACGCGGCGCCGTCCGTGGGCGGCTGGTTACCGCCGGAGCATGGTTAGCGTCGAGTTCGAACTCGCCTACGAATACGAGTCAACCGGGGACGGCATTCTCGTCCCGGTTCGAATGGTGCATTCCGGAATGAGCGGGCCCTGTCGATAGTTTTGCGTAAGACGCCGTTCGGGCCCTACGGAATTGGCCTTCGAACTCGTCAACCGCTCGGGAGGCAGGCGGGCGGCGCGTTTTGGGCGTAGCGTAGACCGGGGCTGGAAATCGAAGGCCCCGGAAATGGAGGCTAGGACGGTTCCCTCCGCGTGGAACACGTACTCGAAGGCTAGCCTCGCTCCCCGCTCCCGGGATGCCTGATTCGTAGGGAGGGAAGTGGTGGGCGCGACAGGACTCGAACCTGTGACCTCCTGCGTGTGAAACATGTGCCGCGCCTCCACGGTCTCCATCCGCTGCCGGCCGCTCTTTCCCCTCCAACAAGTTACAGCCGCTGCCTTCGCGTGAACCGGATCTTCAATCGTGTCAAGCTCGCCGATTCTTGCACAGTTCGTGCACAGTCAAATAGGGCAGAAGACGAGCAATGCCGAGGGCAGACTGTGCTGCACCGTCCATCTGCCGCGGGCGTCGATTGAACGGCCCGGTGAACTCGCAATCCCGGGCAACTCGCAGCCTGATGGCCGAAATGTCCCACGTCTCAGTCAGGGCCGGGGGCCCACCGCCGCGACGTCGATCGCCACGAATCCGAGTTTCCAAGCAGGCGAATCAGGATGCAGCCGAAAGTCCGATCGGGCGGCATCCATGAACATCGGGTCGGCGACGATCGATTTCGTATCGCGGCCGAGTTCCCGCCACTGGACCAGCGAGTTGCGTCCGAAGCGCGGATCGCCGCCGCGCGGGTCGAAGTAGAGATTGCTTTCGACATCCACACCAGCGCCCCAGTTTCCGCCAAGTGGCCGGCCGCTGTTCCAATAGACGATATTGCGTGTAAACGTAAAGGAGCGGTGCTGCTCGGAACGCGCCCGCGACGCCTGCGCCTCCTCGTTCAACGCGAGGATGTTGTTGCGCACGATGTTGTCGCGGCCGTAGTGGAGATGGAATCCCGAACTCTTCGCGCGGTACACGATATTCGACTCGACCAGAGTTCCGACGGTACCCTCGTCGAGATAGATTCCGCGCCCCCGTTCGGCGAACGATCTCACGTCATGCACGATGTTATTGCGGACGGTCCCTCCGCGGTAGCCCAGCGTGTAGATGCCGCCAAGATCGTTGAGAGTGTCGCGCCCGATGTGATGCACCTCATTGAACTCGATGCGATTGTCTTCGCAAAGGCTCGGACCGTAGCCCCACGTCCATCCAGCACTGATGCCGCTGTAGTAGACGTGGTGGATCAGGTTATGCGCGACCGTGTTGCGGCCCGTTTGCCCCAGCCAGATGCCGACCGCCTCAGGGTGGACGTGGCCGAGATCGTGGATGTGATTGTCTGTGAGAGCATTGCCGAACGTGCGATCGGCCTCCGTCTCGCGAATGACTTTCTCGCCGAGCTTTATGCCGCCTGCGCCGGCGTCGAAGATGGCGTTGTGCGCGACGCGATTGCTTTTGGAGGCGCGCCGAAACCAGATCGCGTAGTTTCCGATCTGCGAAAACGTGCACCGCTCGATCACGCAGCCTTCCGCGCCATCGGCCTCGACCGCCGCGCCCTCATTCACCGCGGCCTGTGGCTGGTCTGCGTAGCCCTCGGGCGGCATGGACCAATCGGCGTGGCGAAAGTGAAGGCCGCGCAGCGTCACGCCGCGGACGAGCGCCCCGGGCCGCCCCTCGATTACGACAAGCCGTGTGAGATCCGCTCCCGTGATTTCCTCCGCGGCGGGATCCTCGCCGCCGAGCGGCCAATAGGAGATCGTGGACGCCCGCCGGTCCAGATACCATTCGCCCTGTTCATCGAGGGCCTCCGGCGCATTTTCGATGAAGAACCGGCCTTCCGGGTCTTGCACGATGCCCACCGCCGATCCCCCCGGGCCCCCCGCAAGAGTCGCGACTTGCGCCTCTTCATTGACGGCGGCAACCGGTCTTCGGAACGAGGTCCATCCGAGCAAAGCGACCACCTCCACCTGTGCGCCGGCCCAGGTCTTTCGAATGAGGCCGTCACGGTAGGGGAGACGGAACGGAGTCTCCTGCGAACTCGGCCCGATGATCCGTAAGTAGCCGTTGTTCGGAATTCGCGCCCGGCGCGCACGCCGCTGGCCGATGAACAATTGGCGTGGGGTCCAGCCGGACGGGACCGGTGCGGTCCAGATCTGCTCCTTGGATTTTTTCCAACCGGTGATCGTGCGGCCTCCGCTGAGGACGGCCCGCTCGCCTGGCGTCGCCTCATAAGTGACATTCGAATCGGCGTTCGTCAGCACGAACGGCCGTTCCAATCGATATGTCCCGCCGCGGAGGATCACGGTGAATGGCTTGTTCGGCTCGGCCGCGCGGTTGCGCCGAACGGCATCGCGCGCCGCTTCGAGCGACGGGAGCGGTCCATCGGTGCGGGCGGCATTCGGCGACGCCAGCCGGCCGGACCAGGTAGCCTTGCCCTCCGTCGAGACGTATAGGACATCCGCGTTCAAGGCGATCGCCAGAACCGATAAGAGAATGAGTTTCATTTTGCGTCTGACCTCCGCGTCTTGTTCTCGAACAGAAAAAGCCCCGTTTTCCCGGCTACGACAAAGTCGAGGTCTCCGTCGCCATCGATATCGGCCACCGGGATCTGCATGCCGCCTCCGGCGCGCGTGCTGTATTCGACGATATGGCGAATCCACTCGATTGACTTGCCGTCCGCGGTCTTGCGGAATTCATACCAGTAGATGCCGAGCGGCTCCCGCTCGCCTGGGTCCTTGCCGTTGTGAGGCAGGTAGCGCTTGCCGGTGAGCAGATCCTTGCGCCCATCGCCGTTGAGGTCCACCAATGCAGTGGCGTGCGCTCCGGCCCACGTGTCGTCGATAAGGCGGCGAGTCCATTGCCCGCTGCCGCCCTGTTCCAGCCAAAAGACTCCGTAGTCGTGCGCTTTCGAGAAAAGGATGTCGTTACGGCTGTCGCCATTGATATCGATGACGTGAAGAAACCCGGTGGACCCCAGATCGAACTCGGGATGCCACTTCCATTCCCCGGCGCGAGGGTCCGGCGGCGCTTCGTACCAGCCGCGTGGCGTCAGGATGTCGTTGCGGCCGTCGCCATTGACATCGCCGCAGCCGATTCCGTGGTCGTGCGTCTTGTTCGCGACCACACGCCGCACCATCCTGCCGTTGCTTACTTCGTACCAAGCGACCGGGATCTCGGGACGCCAGCCGAGCATCGGCAGGACTTCGCGGCTTCGGCCATCGTTGTCGAGATCCACCAGAAATGCGAACTCGATCCCGTAGCCGCCGTCCTCGAAGACGTGCTTCCGCCAAGGTTCGTCCCTTGCCCCAGGATTCTCGAACCAGGCCATGACACGTTCGTTGCCCAGCGCGCTGACAATGTCGACGCTGCCGTCGCCATTCACGTCAAGGGCAAGATCGGAGAAGTCGTCGATGAGGTCCGCGGCGGCTACGTAGTTCAACTCTCGAAACGCATGGCGGCGCCAATGCGGCGCCTCGAACCAGTTTTCGCCGGACACGATATCCGCGCGGCCATCGCCGTCGATGTCGGCAAGGGTTACGGCCTCGGAAGAGCCCAAGTCGATGTCGTGACGCGAGAATGGAATCCCTGGGGGGCGCGGCAGCAGCAGAAGGAGCGCCCAGCACCACTTCATCGGTTCGATCCCTTGTCGTCGTAGGTGCGGTCGAAACCCGGTCCGCCGGCGGCGACGAATCCACGGCTCGCACCTGATTCCTCCGAGCTCACCCAGAATGAGTACAAGCGAGCGTTCTTCACCTCGAAGCGGAATCGAACGGGCTTGCCCGAGAGCTTCCCGAGGTCCTTTCCGCTTTTCCACTGGACCGGTGCGAGCGTCTTGTCGCCGCTGACCGGGAGGCAGTCCTTCGCCGTGAATCCCGGGATCGGGCGACCCGATTCGTCGACAACCTCAGCCCGCAGTTCACCCCTCGGTGCATCGACGTTCACGAAGAGCCGCTTGCCGCTGAACGTCACCTTGCGCGTGGTGACCTGACCGCCGGGGTCCTTCCCATCGAGCGAGGCAAAGCCATCGCGCCGGAGCGTAGCGAGACCGACGGTGCCGGTGCCGGGCCGTACCGTGCCTTTCACTCCGGCCCATCCCATGACGTAGAAATGCAGACGGTCTCCCACGATCAGGCAGACGCCGCCCGCCGACTGTACATTTGTCCAGTTCCAGTCGCCGTAGCGTTCCGACACGGGAATGAACGGCTTTCGGGAGGGGCGGCTCCAGTGGAAGCCATCGCGGCTGAAACCAAGCAGAACCTCGTTCGGTTTCGAGCGATCCTCCGGCGCCCCCCGCCAGATGCTGAACGCTCCGAGAAGGATGCTCTCATAGCCGGCCGCGTCGAGATTGTAGAGTTGCGGTGGGACCTTCATGTCTTCCCGCATGCCGTCCAGCCGGTCAGCGGCCGTCCACCAGACGGGTTCGCCGTCCTTCCAGTGCAGCGCCTCGGCTAGACCGCGGGCCTCCCAGTAAAGCCGCACGCGGCCGGGCGGGTCGCCGCCGGCGGAGTCGCGGATGCCTGTGACCCACACTTTGCGGAAGGGATTCCAGAAAACCGTGGTGCGGTCGCCGCAGGGAAGGCTGCGTGTGATCTCCGCGCTCCAGTGAATACCGTCAGGCGAGTAGAACAACCGCTGCGGCTGCATATGACTCGTGGACGACACCATCTTGTAGCGGCGCTCCGGTACGGTCTCGTCAAGGTCCAGCCAGACGGTCGATGATCCGCGGCCCACCGGATGAACGATGTTCGTGCCGGGAACCACGTCGCGAACCGGCTTCTCCCAATGGACTCCGTCCTTCGATACGGCCAGCGCGGTCGAGAGTGTGTAGCCGATGCGGTACCACATCTTGAAGAGACGCTCGCGGGGTTCGTACCACACACCATCGCTGTACACCGACACGGCGATGCCGGGTCCCCATATCTCGGCGTTGCGGCCCTTGTCCTGACGCTCCCAGGGCTTGTCAGGTCTCAGCACGGGCGTCGCGGGATGGTACTCGGCGGAGTGCCAGGTTCGCTCGAGGTTCGTGCTCTCGATCAGGAAGTCATCGACGAAGAGCTGCCGGCCGAGATCGATCGGAATCACTGACGGCGGATGCGTGAGATATCCAGGGGCGGGCGGTGGCTCGGAGGAAAGCGAGGCTGCCCGCGGTGGCCAGGACTCAGGCAGCCGGATTCCGTTGTACAGCAATTCAGCGCTCGCTGGAGCACCGCACGCCGCGGCGGCCGAGAACAAAAAGCTACGTCTTTTCATTGTGTATGGATCTCCAGGGGGACTCGTTCAATAAAGCGCAGGGACTCGTCGCGTTCGAAGACGCCTTCCGTGCAGCCGAGAGCGCGAGTGCAGGAAGCGCCAAGGGCGCTGGCGAAGCGAAGGCTAGTCTCGAACGGCCAGCGCTCCATCAGCCCCGTGATCAATCCCGCAGCGAAAGCGTCGCCCGCGCAGGACTCGTCGACGGTCTCCATCTCGTACGCGCCGGCCTCCCATGTTTGGCGGCCTCTTCGTGCAAGCAACCCGTTATTGCCGCGCGTGATCACGACGGTACACCGCGGCGCAAGATCCGCGAGAAGCGCGGCCTGGCGCCGCGGCGACTCCTCGCCCGTCAATGCGCGAGCCTCGTCCTGATTCGGCAGAAACATGTCGGCGTAGGGTAGAGCTTCCCGGATCCCATCGAGTGGCTGGCGGCTTCCGCCGGGGATCATGACGTCCAATATGGTTGCGATGGATCGTTGTTGCGCGAGGCGGAACAGGCTTGCCAGACTTGCCGCGTCAAAACCCGGCAACGCGAGATAGCCGCCGACATACAGGACGGCGGCGTCATCCAGAGCGGGCACTACATCTTCCGCCACCAGATCGCCGTTCGCGCCGATGGTGTGGATATAGCGCCGGTCATGGCCTTTTACGTTGAGGACGAACGTGGTGGATGTCGGGTGGGTCTGGCTGCGCATTACCCAGGATGGGTCGATGGACCGCCGCTCGAGGTCGGCGACCACGAAGTCTCCGAAGAGATCGTGTCCCACTCTGCCAACGATGCGCGCGGGAGCACCGATACGCCCCAGGCAGGCCGCCGTATTCACGGCGCCGCCGCCGGCGCTCAACAGAAACTTTTCGGCCAGGATGAGCTGACCTGCTTCCGGCGGGGAACCAACCGCGCTCGAGAAGATGTCGGCTACGATGACTCCGGTGCAAATGGCGTGCAAGCAATCTCCGGTCAGGCGGTCACCCGGAAGGTGTAGAGACCGGCCTTCTTCATTTCGAACCGCAGGTACACGGGCTTCCCCTTCAGCACGCTCAAATCGGTTTTGCCTTTCCACGAGACCGTGTGCGAGAACGCGTCGCGGCGGATGTTGTCGCACTCCTCGAGCGTGAAGCCCGGGATCCTTTTTTCCCAGCGGGTTTCGCGGGTCTGATAGTCGGGCCCTTGCAGGACCTCGACCCGAATGCCCCAATCCGCCTGCGTGTACGGCGCGAGGTTCGAAATGCAGTTGACCTCGAGTTTGCTTCCCTCGAGTACGAACTGGCGCGTGACCATGTAGCCTGTCTGGTTGTCCGCCCATTGGCCGACGAAGCGGTCCCTGCGCAGGCGGCAAGCGGCGACACACGTCTCGGTGGCGACCGGCTCCGACTGCCCCACCGGAGACGCATAGTAGTACATCACCATGTCGTCTCCGATGTCGAGGGGCGGACTGGTTCCCGGCTCCACCTGTCCATGATCGTAGCTGCCGGCGGGGCCGCGCGGGATGAGCGGCTTCCGGTCCCACGTCCGCTGCCAATGCACTCCGTCACGGCTCACGGCGATGTGCGTTTCCGTTTCGCTGCGATCTTTTTCCTGAAACATCTGCGCGTACAGCGCGAAAAAGACGCCGTGCCGGCGAAAGATGTAAAGATTGTCGAAATCGGGTTGATCCTGCTCGTCGGGATAGAGGATCGTCCGCGGCTCACTCCACGTCTTCAGATCGGGACTGGTCGACAAGGCGAGCCGGCGTCCCGTATGACGCTCGCCTTCCGGGAGCTTGCGGGACTCGCCTTGCGGACGGATCGAAGGACGCAGATAGAGGTACCACAGCTTTCGTTCCGGAATCCACACGAGGTGATTCGGAAAGTCGCTGTGAAAGCGGAACAGCGGCTGCTCGACGATCTTCCAGTGGAGACCGTCTTTCGAGTACGCCAAGTCGATCTGGCCCCAGTGGATGTAGACCATCATGAAGCGGCGGCTCGGGTCGGACTGGTTCGGGTTCAGCAGGATCTGCGCGCCGGCGGCGCGCGTGCCGTTCCGCCCGGTGAACACAACGTTGCTGCGGCGATGTTTACCAAAGGGAAACTCGGCCATCGCCGGCTTGGTCCACTTGAAGCCGTCTTCGCTTTCGGCGTAGCCGAGGTAATAGGGCGGTCCCAAATGGCGCGCGTAGTAGTTGGTCAGGCTGAAGCACTCATACCACATGCGGTACTTATCCGCTGACTCGTCGTAGAGGACGCAGGGGTAGGCGCCCACCGCGTCTTCCCAGGATTTGTCTTGCACGATCACCGGATTGCCGAGATGCTTCGCGACAAGCCCCGCACGGCGCGTCAGTTTCCACCGGTCCTCGACGATGTAGTCATCGGCCAGGATCTGCACTTCATTGCCGATACGCATCGGCTCGCCGCGAAAATAGGAATGCGGAATCACCCCTTTGTCACGCTCCTGGCCCAGCAACGGGGTCGCGCAGGCGGCGGCAAGAAAAGCGCGGCGGGTAGAGGTAGCGCTAGTCGAAAGTGTCATTCTCTCCTCAAATGGCGATCGAAAAATGCGCGAACCTCGGCCTCCAGATTGAGAGCCGTGACGCTGTGGCCCGCTTCGGGTATGACGCGCAGATCGGAAAAGACGCCCGCGCGGCGCAGGCCTTCGTGCAGCATGCGGCTATGTTCGACTGGCACCAGCGTATCGGCGGCGCCGTGAGCGATCAGGGCCGGAGCATCCCGCGCGTCGATGTATGTTCGGGGATCTGTGGCCATAAGGCGCTCCTCATTGCCGGCCAAGGGTGCGCCGATCAGCGCGGCGAAGGCATCCTTCTTATAGCGATACCATCCAGCGACGTCGATCGGGCCGAAGAAATCGACTACTGCCTGAACACGGCTGGACTCGCCGAGGTTTCCCAGATCTCCCTCGAGCGCAGCGACACCGGCACTGGTTCCCAATAGCGCCGCAAGGTGACCGCCGGCGGACGCGCCCCACGCGGCGAACCTCGCCGGGTCGAGCGAATACTGGCGCGCGTTAGCTCTCAGCCAGCGCACCCCCGCCTTGCAGTCATGGATTTGGGCCGGGAATGCCGCCTGGCCCGTCAATCTGTAGTTGATGCTCGCAACCGCGTAGCCGAATCGGGTGAAGTCGAGTCCCGGACTGCGCTCCTTGCTGCCGCCGTGCCAGCCTCCGCCGTGGATCGAAATGATCACCGGAGCCGGACCCTTGACGGACTCCGGCAGGTACAGGTCCAGCAGCAGGCGGACGTCGCCGGCCCGCCTGAATTCGAGGTCGCGATGAACACGATCCGCGCCGGCCGCTCGAACGAGCGCGATTGCGAGAAGCCAGAAACGGGTCACTCGGCTCGATGCTCCATGAGTTCCTCGCCGACCTTGTGCAGGTGCGCCATGGTTCGCGCCTTGCGGCCGAGAGCCAGCGCGGCAAACAGCGCGTCGATCACGGCGAGTTGCGTGACGCGCGACGCCAGCGGAGCCTGGAAATAGTTCACCTCGCTCGGCGTGGCATGCAGGGCGATATCGGCGAAGCGGGTAATGGGAGACCGGATCGAATTGGTCAGGCAGATGGTGGTGGCCTTTCGCTCGCGGGCTATTTCGAGGCATCGCACGGTCTCTCGTGTGTGCCCGGAACAGGAAATGCCGAATGCCACGTCTCCCTTGCGCAGCTTGGTGGCGTGGATGAGTTGCATATGGGCGTCCATCTCGGCGAACGAATCGAGCCCGATCAGGGCGAACTTGCAATAGGCGGCGTAGGCGACGGCGTGCGAGAGTCCGATCGAGAAAATGTGAATCGTCCGAGCCTTCTCGAGAGTGCGGACGGCCTGGTTCAAAGTCGCGTCGCTGTTGATGAGGCTCGTCTCCTTCAGGCTTTTCGCATGCAGGCGGAAAGTCTGCTCGAACACCGACACCGTCTCGTCCGGCTCTTCCTTCGGCGCGAAGCCATGGCCCGCCAACTCGCGGGCCAGCGCAATCTTGAGATCCGCGAACCCACGGGCGCCCAGAGTCCGGCAGAAGCCTACGATCGATCCGACGCTGGCGCCACACCGCTGCTTCATCTCGCCGATGGAGTGATAGAGGACGCGCTCGGGATCCTCGAGGATGTAGTCCGCGATCCGGCGTTCGCTGGGATTCAGGGAATCGAGTATGCCTCGCACGAACACCAGCAGAGGCGCGGCGCCCGCCCGCTGCGCGGCTCCTGGCACTCGCTTAGGAGAAGGTTTCACCCAGCCAGGATACACGACACCCCGCTGAACCGCCTTCGAACTTTGTTCAATCACGCCAGCCATTGCTTGACAACAAGTTCATAATACTGTAAAAACGAGTACGGTGCAATTCAATGCTCGAATCCGAAAGGAATACCGCGATGACAAAGCCACGACTCCACTCGGTTCTTTTTCTCCTGCTGTCTCTGCTAGCGGAGGCTCTCGCCCAAACCCCCACTGCGGCGGTAAACGGGACTGTGCGTGACGCGACAGGCGCCAGCGTTTCGAACGCGGCTGTGGTTCTCCAGCAGGTGGCCACCAGGGTCCGGCGTGAGAGCGTGACAAACGAAGCGGGAGTCTACGCATTCACCAACCTGGTGCCCGGGCAATACGCGATCGAAGTGGCGCATCAGGGCTTCGGATCGCGGAAGAGCGAGACGTTCACCCTGACGGTCAACCAGACGGCAACGCTCGACTTCGCGCTCCAGCTAGGCGCCGTCGAGCAATCGGTCTCCGTCCAGGCGACCGGGACCGAAGTGCAGGCTTCCACGGCAGAACTCGGGGCGGTGATCCAGACTGACCGCATTACGGCCCTGCCGCTGAACGGACGCAACTTCACGCAGCTGCTCGCGCTGACGCCGGGTACGTCCCGCATCAGCGTCTCGCAGAACGCCGGCGGCGCCTCGACTTCGGTCGGCGAGGTGATCATGCCGGCGGTCAACGGTCAGAATAACCGCAGCAACCTGTTCCTGATCGACGGGATCAACAATCAGGGAACGTACTTCGGGGCATACGCGGTGGGGCCGATTGTGGACGCAATTCAGGAATTCAAGGTGCAGTCGCACAACGACGAGGCGGTGTTCGGGGGCGTGCTGGGCGGGATCGTGAACGTGGTCACCAAGTCGGGCACGAACGAACTGCACGGGGCGTTGTGGGAGTTTCTGCGCAATGACGCCTTTGACGCCTCGAACTTCTATTCGCACACCGTGTTCCCGTTCAAGCAGAATCACTTCGGCTTGTCCGGAGGAGGTCCGGTGACAATCCCCAGGATCTACTCGGGCAAGAACCGAACCTTCTTCTATCTGGGCTACCAGGGCTTCCGTTTTCGTACGCCGTCGAACGTTTATTCGAGAGTCCCCACGCCCGCGAATCTGCAAGGCGATCTGAGCGACTGGCCGCGGCAGATCTACGATCCGTTCTCGACGGTTCCCGATCCGAACCAGGCCGGACAATTCAATCGCACTCCGTTCGCCGGAAATCGCATTCCCGCGTCCCGCATTTCGAACCTCGCCACGCAGTTTGCGAAGTTCGCCATCCCCGCTCCTGTCGTCACGCCGTTCCAGAATTTCAACGCCTGGAACACTGACACCTTCAAGCGCACGCAGAACGAATACACGGCGCGAGTGGACCACAATATCGGAGGCAAGGACTTCTTCTGGTTCCGCTGGAGCGGCGTCTTGCAGGACATCGCCGCGGGCGCCGCCCTCAATACGATCGGACAACGCAACGAGAACACCGCGCGGAATATCGGCGCAAGCTGGACCCACACTTTCGGGCCAAGCTCGGTTCTCCAGGTCGCATTCGGGCGAGTGAAGGCGTCCGACCAGGTCTTCGTCGACTACAAGAGCGCTCCGGCGGACGTGGGGCAGCAACTGGGCTTTTCCAACCTCTGGGTCGGGAACTGGAAAACAGGTCTAGGCGTGGGGCCGAGCATCGGCGTAGCCGACTACTTCAACGCGCTTTCCAACAGAAACATCACGCAACCCACCGACCTGTGGGAGTGGAAAGCCGACGCGTCGAAAATCCGCGGCAGCCATATCATCAAGTTCGGCGGCGGATTGACCCAGAACGGCGTACGCGTCAGCAATCAGTTGGCACAGAGCAGCTACGGCGTCTCCGAAACGTGGAATCCGCTCAGCCCGGGCACCACGGGCTCAGCCTTGGCATCTTTCCTGCTGGACGCGCCCGGTTCCGCGCAGCGCCGCAACGTTCTCGTGACAACGCGCTGGGGCGGCGTGATGGGGCTATATGTCACCGACCAGTGGAAGGCCACGCCGAAGCTGACCCTCAACATCGGGCTCCGGTACGACCGCACGTTCATTCCTCCGTACGGAAAACCCGGCGACAAGAACATTCACATCGGCAATCTGGACCTTCTGCGCGGGGTCTACATTCTCCAGTACAAACCGGAGTCCTGCGTTGCCGCCAAGATTGCGCCCTGCATTCCGACTCCGGACGGGTCGCTTCCCGCGAACGTCATCGTCGACCCGCGCGGCAAACTGGTCACCGATACGACGAAGAACTTTCAGCCACGCATGGGACTCGCTTATCGGCTCGACGCGAAGACTGCCATCCGCAGCAGTTTCGGGATCTTCTTCGACAACTGGGCGGGTGTGACGCAGCGCGCCACCAACACGCAGGGCAGTTGGCCGTCGGTGGATTTCCTGACCGGGCCGCTGAACGCGCCCACGCAGAGCGTGACGCCAAACAGAAGAGGAACCGATCCGTTCCCGGAAGGCGGCACCATTCCCGCTCCCACGCCGTTCATGATCGGCGCGAACTACTTTGACCCGTTCATCAAGAATCCGTACTCGATCCAGTGGAACCTGGGAATTCAAAGGCAACTGGGAGGAGCCATGGTAGGGACGCTGAACTATGTCGGCTCCGGCAGCCGCCGGCTCGGAATCGGCACCCAATTCAACGTCGCTCGGACTCCGGGACCGGGCGACCCTCGCGACCGCTTCCCGTTCCCCTACATCAACCCATCGGTGTTCGACCGCAGTTGGGGAACCAGCAGCTACAACGGCCTGCAACTGCTGCTCGAGAGGCGATTCGCCAAAGGGCTTGCCTTCACGGTGTCGTACACGTGGTCGAAGTCGCTCGACGCCGGTTGTTCGGGCTGGTTCCAGGTGGAGGGCTGCTGGGTGCAAGATCCCTACAACTGGAAGGCGGACCGCAGCGTTGCCGGGTTCGACCTGACCCAGGTGCTGACCACGAACTTCGTTTATGAGCTGCCGCTCGGCAAAGGCAAGCTGGTCCAGACGGGCAACAGGATCGCGGACTATCTCATCGGGCCCTGGCAGGTCAACGGCATCGCCGAGTTCTCGTCCGGACAGCCCTACACGATGAATGTCAGCGGCGACATCGCCAACACTCGCAATGCCGGCCGGGGAGGCGGCTACTTGCGGCTGCACCAGGTCGGCGATCCGAAACTATCCAATCCGGATCCGAACGTGTCCTGGTTCAACCGCGCCGCGTTCGTCGCTCCGGACCCATTCACTTTCGGCTCGCTCGGGCGTTACACGATGAGTTCGGACTGGATTCGAAAAGCCGATGTGTCGCTGTTCCGGATCTTTCCCATCATGGAAGGAAAGCGGCTGGAGTTTCGCGCCGAAGCGTTCAACGTGACCAACACGCCGGTATTCTCGGCGCCCGTGTCCGATCGCGCCAATATCAATTTCGGGCGCGTGTTGGGTACGCGCTTCAGTCCGCGGCAGATTCAACTCGGGCTGAAGATCGTATTCTGATGATGATGAGCCAACCAGGTATGCTTCCCATTTCCCGCCGGTCCGCGCTGGCGCTGGCGGCCGGAGGGGCGCTATTCCGGCCCCGAATCGCCTCGGCCGCCTCCCACATCGACTGGTGGACGCAGGCGCGCTTCGGAATGTTCATCCACTGGGGCGTACACACGATCATCGCGCGCGACATCTGGAACATGGATCACGAAGAGATCCCGCCGGACGAGTACAAACAACTCGGCAAGAAGTTCAAGCCCCCGCCGGGCGGGCCGCGCGCGTGGGCGAAGCTCGCGCGGCAGGCCGGGCAGAAGTACATGGTTCTTACCACGAAGAACCATGACGGCTATTGTCTGTTCGACACCAGGACCACGGACTTCTGCGCTACGAAACAGGCGTGCGGGCGCGATCTGGTGGCCGAATTTGTGGAGGCGGCGCGCGCGGAAGGCCTGAAGGTCGGCTTCTACTTCTCGATGATGGACTGGTATCATCCCGACGGGCTCCGCTGCGTAGCGGAAGAGGCCGCCCGCCGCCGGTTCGTTCCCTACATTCACGAACAGGTGCGCGAGATCTGCTCCAACTACGGCAAGATCGACATCATGTGGTGGGATGGCACGTGGCCTCTCAGTCCGGAGGGTTGGGAAGCGGAAAAGATCGAGAAAGAAGTGCTGCGGCTCCAGCCGGGAATCGTCATCAATGACCGCGGTGGAACCAAGGGCCATTTCTCCACTTCAGAGCAGAAGATCGAGCCTGCCGGAGAGGGACGCCCGTGGGAGACGTGCATGACGATCAACGGCTCCTGGGGCTATGTGGCCGCCGACGAGAACTGGAAGCCGGCGAAGACGTTGATCAGCAACATGATCACCTCCGCGCGTGGTGGCGGCAATTTCCTGCTGAATATCAGTCCGCGTGCGGATGCCAGTGTTCCCGAACCGTCGGTCCGCGTGCTCGAAGATGTGGGCCGCTGGATGAGCAGGAACGGCGACGCTATCTACGGATCGGAACGCTGCCGGGTTTCGCGCAGCAACTACGTCAATTTCACGCGCAGGGGGAACACGCTCTTCCTGCACGTAACCCGGTGGCCGGGACCCGTGATCACGCTCGCTCGCTTCACGAGCAAGTTGAAATCCGCGCGATGGCTGGCGACCGGGAAACCGGTGCAATTCGAACAGGCACGACAGGAAGATCCGCGCGAACCCGCGATCGGCATCCCCCTCTATCGCGTCAAGTTCACCGGGCTGCCTGAGACCAATACCGAGATGCTCCCGGTGATCGCGGCCGAGTTCGAAGCCGAGCCGGTACAGGATTTGAAATATCCACGATGGCAAAAGAAGTAGCCTTTCGCGCGCTGAGCGTTTTCCTGCTGCTGGAAATAGCGCCATGCGCCCAACCACCCACGCCTCGCTGGGCCAGCGACCGCCAGCATCGTGTGCTCATCGAAGTTCCGGCGCGCGACAACGGCGGACGTCCCCGCGACGAAATGCCCGCCAGTGCCGAGATCGACTTCGAACAACTCCTCAAACAACGAGCAGGCTCCGCCGATCTGTCGACCCTCCAGGTAATGCGGATCGATCCGGCGACGGGCGAACCGGTACCGTACGCCAACAACCTCTTCCAGGAGACACCGTTCGATCTACCTCTCCAATGGCATGACTCTTCGATTCCGGATCCATTCCCGGACCGGGACCGATCGCGGAAGAGCCCTTGGGTCGCCCGCACCAACTGGGGCTACTACTACGAGGTCACCGGCGAGTGGAAACGCGGCAAGCTCGCATGGCCGCACACACAGATGGGTTCGGCAGCGTCGCTGTACGCGGCCTATTTCAACCTGCTGCCCACCGGCGGCAAACAGACCAATCCCGCGCCGCGCGGTTGGATCGGCGACGGGTCGCACCGCACGGCGAAGGCCGGCAATCGCTCCACTGGCATGTACATACCGGATTGCACGATGGCCGACTACAACTTCGACGGCTTGGTGGATCTGCTGTGCGGATCGTCGCGAGGCGCCGTGCTGTGGTACGAAAACCTCGGCACGCGCAGCCAACCGCGCTACGCGATCGCTCGCCTGCTGTTTCAATCCGACGGACGCGCCATCGATCCGGGCTTTCTGAGTACGCCTGCCTGGACCGATTGGGACAGCGACGGCAAGTTCGATCTGTTGCTGGGCGCCGCGAAGGGCTGGGTGTATTTCTATCGCAACGTCGGAACGAAGGCCGCCCCGCTCTACGAGGATCAGGGACCGTTGCAGTTGAATGGCGCGGATCTGCGCTCGCCGGCGGAACCGGTTCCGGAAGTAGCCGGGCCGAATGGCGAGTCGATCTACAAGGAAGACTACGAACCGCTTGTCGAAACGGTGGATTGGGACGTGGACGGCCACCAGGACCTGCTGCTCGGCGGCTATGTGACCGGTCGCGTCTTCTGGTATCGCAACACCGGCAAACGCGATGCAAAGGGCGCCCCCGTGCTCGAAGACCGCGGAGCGTTGACGGCGGATGGCAAGATCCTCGACGTGGGTTGGACCGCCAGTCCCACGGCTGGCGATCTGGATGGCGATGGCGATCTCGACCTCATCGTGGGCAATTGGCGCAAGTGGGGCAACGAGTCGCCGCCTGAAATCGCCGAGGACACGGCCGCCTACTTCGAGAACGTGGGTACACGGCAACAGCCCGTGCTGGCGATGAAGCCTTTGCCGCGCGTGGGCAAGTTCCCGGAAGAGATCGCGACGCCCAGCCTCGCGGACTGGGATGGGGACGGCGACCTGGACCTGATGATCTCCACGCAAAGCATGCTCGTCTATTTGTACGAGAACAAGGGCACCCCTCGCGCGCCGAAGTTCGACACGCGCGCCAAGCCGCTCAGCCTGCCCTGGAGCAACGATCCGCTTCCCTGGGCCGGAGACAGCGAACCGATGCGCCTTCTCGACGCCAACGGAGATGGGCGGCTCGACATGGTAGGCGGCATGCAAATCGCCGAGAGCGTGAACCCGGCGCTGCCCTGGGCGTTCCGCCAGCCGCGCTCGATCCTGCCGTCGCATCAGACGATCGATCACCGCTCCTGGCGCGGCGATGACTGGCAGTACACGACAGTGGTGGACTTCGACGGCGACCAGCGCAAAGACATCCTGTTCGGAGATTATTGGGGTAACGTCTGGTTACACCGGAACTCGGGTCCCGACTCGTTCGACACATCCGGCGTCCGCATCGCGCGGGACGACGGCAAGCTGGTGCAGGTGGGTCCCACCGAGGCGACGCCTTACGGTTTCGACACCATGCAGGGCCCTCGCACTGGCGTGGTGGCGGCGGACTTCGATGGCGACGGCCGCATCGATCTGGTGGTGAACGACGTCCAGGGACATCAGTACTTCTGCCCGCGCGGTACACACGGCGCGGAAGCCAAGGTCACCACCCAGATCGCTTTCGCCGACCTGAAGCGATACGCAGCCGCCTACGTTACCGACGAGAACGGCGATGGCCGCCCCGACCTGATCCTGAGCCAACTCCAGACTCACTACCTGTTTCGCAACGTGGGCGCTGGCAACGGAGTGAACGGCAGTCCGTTCGCCGCATCCGAGGAGTTGAAGCTGCCGGTGGTGCCCGTGATCGGCGCGGTGAACTACATCTCGTTCGCGGACATGAACGGCGACGGCGATCGCGACCTGTTGCTGATGAGCAATCACAGCTATCACTGCTACTTCGAGGCGTCGTACCTGAAGCACGGGTACGCCGCGGGACGTGTGATTCGGCACGAGGCCGGCGGCCGGAGATGAGCTTGCGTGCGTTCGCGACCGCCATGCTCGCGGCGCGCATTCTTTGCTGGCCGGAGACGGCCCATGCTCAGGAACTGCGTTTCAACGGGGTTCTCTTCGATACGCGGGAGGGCGAGGTTCTGCTCGCGCCGGGCGCATCGAACCGGCTGGAGATCTCCCGTTCCCGCGAGGTGGATCCGGGCGAAGCCCTGAAGGTGACGTGGGAACTCCGCACAGGGGATGGCAGAAGGCGCTCGGGAACGGATCGGATCGCTAGCGGAGCTTCGCGGACGGTTTGCGAACTGGGACCGTTGGCCGCCCCGCCAGTTTACGAGTTCGAAGCAGGAGAGGTGTTTCAGCGGGGCTATCGCCTGACGGTTCGACTGTCGGATTCAACCGGCCGTTCCGTGCGCTCGTGGTCGTTCTATCAGGAGCACGGCAAGACGCCGTCCGAGGTACAGCAGGGCATGGGCGAGGTGGAACCGCTCGCCCAACGGATTCGCCTTGTCTCCGGAGAAAACCAGCGGCTGGTGTACAACCCTCGATTCGGCGCACTGGCGCCGCTTTCGCTGCGGTTGGGAGAATCGGTGCTGACCAGCCAGGACGATCTCGAGATCCGCGCCAAACTGAACACGGGTGAAGTTCCGGAACAGATGCGCTGCGTTCTCCGCGTAGCGGCGGCGGACGGGAAGGAGCTGTGGCGGAAGGAGGTCGATTTGAGGAAGGGCGCGGAATGGTCCATCTATCGCGTCGACGCTTCGAGTTGGTCCGCGGGAGACTACCGGGTCGACCTCTGGCCGATCGTCGAGGGGAGGACATGGGATGAGGGACCTCGGCTCCGCTACCGCCGGCGCACTCCCAGCGGCAAAGAGTTGCTGGTGTCGCCAGTAGCGCCTTGGCAACTCGAACGCGACGCGAGCCGGGCGGAGATCGTTGTTCGCGAGTTCCAGGCTCCGCCTTCGGTCCTGCGGTCCGCGACGAAGGGGCACTACGCCGTTTTCGCTACTTTTCGCGGCGAGGGAGGGCTGATCCAAGTGGGACGCCAGGGGTTGATTCGAGGAGTCGCGCTCAGCAACCTCTCGAACGAAGTGTTTGTCGAGGCCGCGGACCTGACCGGCGAGGAGATCCGGATCCATCCGAGCCGCGATCCGAAATCCCAAGTGGCTTCCTTGAGGCTGGTTCCCGTCACCGCTGCGTCCGCACAGCGCCTGACACACACACTGGCCAATCCCCCGATGCCGCTTTACTCGGTTAACGACTGGGCGGAGTATTTCGGCATGAGCTGGTCGCGGCTCTTGCCAGACCAGTTCACCTCGATTGTCTGCGTGCAAGCGGAATTCGGCTTCCGGACCGTCGGATGGTCGGTGGGCCGTTCGTGGGTCGAGTACCCGAGCAAGCTGCCGGCTGCCCGCGTCTTTCCCTGCGTCCCGTACGACCGGGCGAAGGTCAAGGACCCGTACGACTACGGACCGCGCATCGTCATGATGAACGAGCATGACCCGCTGGCCGGCGCGTATGCCGGCGGCAAGCATTGCCAGACGCAGGTGTGGCCGTGGCTCGGGATGCACCGCCACTATGGCGTGAACTCGTACGGAGGCATCTTCTCCTGCCCCTTCTACCGCGAGCACCCGGAGTGGCGGCAGGTGAGCAAGGATGGTAAGCCGTCCGGACTCAGCTTTTACTATCCGGAGGTCCGCAAGGAGAGAGTCGATATTCTGGTCGAGGTCGCCGAGCGCGGCGCGGATGGATTGTTCGTGGGATGCGACCGGCAGGTCCCGATGCTGCGGTATGAGCCCCGAATGGTCGAGGAGTTTCGTACGAAAACCGGGATCGACGCGACTGCGATTGATGCCTCAGCCGGGCCGGCCTACGAAAAGTGGATCCGCTTTCGGGCCGCGTTCTTCACCGAGACCTTACGGGAACTCAAGCGGCGACTCGGCCCCGTACGGACTGGCAGGAACGCGCGCATCCCGGTCGGCGTTCGTATCCCGGCCGGAGGGCTCTTCCTGAACTTGGCTCAGGGGCTGGATGTCGAGACATGGTGCAGGGAGGGATTGGTCGACCTGATAGACCTCGATCCGCTGGAGGAGGCTCCGGGGGAGGGCAGCCAGGACGTGCGGCCGTATCTCGCGCTGGGCCGTAAACACGGCATTCCCGTAATTGGCGGCGTGGGCTCGACAGCCTTCCGGGACCTCCGCGTATTCGGCCTGCGGACCTGGCAATACTCGGTCATCACAGCCGGACTCAAACGCGCCCAGGGACTGCATCGAGCCGGCGTCGACGGCGTGAATACGTTCGAGACCGAGGTGCTGACGTGGACCGATCCCGTCCGCTTCGCGGTGGCTCTTTACGGGCATCCGGCGGAACTCGACCGCTTTCTCGAAGAATCAAACATCGAGGCTGTCTATCCGGTCGACGCGAGCAACGCGGCCGCGGGTCACGACAACCACTCCGTCTGGCGTCCTGGTTGGACTTGGTCGATGCACGGGTTCGGAGCGAGGTCGTTCTGATGCGTCTGTTCGTGGCAAGCTCGACATCCTTTGGCACGACGGCGGCCGGCCCATGGAAGCCGAGCAATGGGAGGCCGAGAAGCCGAGCAAGATGATCTTCGAGTTGCAGCCGGACATCATCGTCAACGACCGCGGCGCGCTTCCGGGCGATTTCTCGACTCCCGAACAAAAGTCGAAGCCGTCCGAAGAAGAAGCAAGCATGAGAGGCAAGCGGATTGCGATTGCCGTACTTCCCGCCGCGCGGTGGATCTGTTTGGCCTTGTTGTGCCCGTGGATGGCCGCCGGCGGCGCGCGGCCGGACGGGTTGCTGTTCCGGGCCTCGCTGGACCGTGCGCTGGCGGCCGATTTCGCCGCGGGAGACTCCCGCCCCTTGGTCAGCCAGGACGTGCACCTCGCCGATTCCGCGGCCGCCATCCCGCGGACGGCCGTGCTGGCCTATGACGCGCACGCCAATCTCTACGCCGAACAGGGCTCTCTCAGTTTCTGGTGGCGTCCCGGAGAGTCCCCCGATCCGGTGGGGTTTCCCGTGTTCATGTCGTTTTACGAGCAGGACTCCACCTGGTCCTGCGACTTCCTCCGCGTGAACTGGGATGGCCGCCGTTTGGTGGCGCGTCTCCGCGACCGCAACCTGACCTTCTACAATGCGGAAGGCCCCGCCGCGCGGCCGCCGGCCGGCCGCTGGCTGCATATCGCCGTGACGTGGGGGGAGTCCGCCGGGCTGACCCTTTAGCTGGATGGCAACGCAGTGGGACGCGCGCCGGGGCCGCTCGCCCTGGACGCCAGACTGACTTTTTTTGGCTTTCTGTTGCGCGGCACTCCTCCCCAGTGGGCTGGCGCGCTGAGTCCGGGCGCGATCGATGAGGTGCGCATTTACCGCGTGCCGCTGGAACCCAGTGAGATTCAAGGGCTGGCGCACCGACTTGACCTGCGGCAGTCCCCGGCGTTGCCGCCGCCACTGTGGGCCCGGCGGTTCGGTTGGCACGAGTCGTCCGGAATCCCCACCGCTTCCAAACTCAAAGTGCGGCGGCTGGCGATCCGGGATGCCAGAGTCTTCGGGAAGCTGTGGATGAAGGGCGCCGACGGTAAGCGGGAGACGCTGTGGCCGATGGCGGACAAGTTCGCCGCCGGGGCGGACGGCCTGTACCTGGAAGAGGGCAAGAACTACCGCGTCTTTCCATCTCGCGAGCCGATGAACCTGGTGCGCACCACCGGGAATCTCGAGGGCCGCATCCGCGTCGCTCCCCATGGCTCGTATAGCCGGCCTGCCGGGGAATTGCACTACCACCGGCTCGCTTCGAGCGGAGTCGCGAAAGAGATCTCCTTCGATCGCCGCGCGGGTATGTTGGGCGACCTCGAGTGTCTCCGTATCGAAGAGACCGCCGAAGCGACCGCGAGCGGAGCGTGGACCCGATTCGCCGCCGCCGGGCAGCATGCCGGGAAGGATGCCCGGCTGGCCGCGAGGCGTGATCCAGACCGTTTCCGGATTTGGAGACCCGCGCCGCAGTCGGGCGCGGAATCCGGCCAGGACGCTCCTGGCCTGTACAACTACTTCCTGCTGCCGGTTCCCCAGGAGTCGGCCCTCAAAGGCGTCCGGCTGCGCCTCCGTTCGGCTCCGAATGAGTTCTATTACGTGGCGGTCGAAGATCCTGTGAACGCCGTCCGGCAGCTTATCGAAATCGATATGCGCGCCCGAGAGCACGTTCTGGAGTTGACGATCGAGTTTCCGCCGATCGTCGCGCCGGCCGGCTCGGAGGTGGTGATTACGCTTGCCTCCTCGAGTGGACGCGCTCCGGAACTCGAGGTGCAGTTGCTCCCGGACACCTTCGCGAGCGCGCGGCCCGCATATCTCGCGCAGCGAATCCTTCAGATCCGGGACTCTTTGCAAATGATGAGCGAAGGAAGCCCCTGGGGGATTGTGACCGCCGAACGCCCGCTGCCCGTGGTACGCCGGCAGTTGCGGCAGGTGGACGAACTCTTCGTGCTGCTCGACGATGTGAGGCGGATCGATCCCGGCAACAAGATCGCCCGCGCCTACCGCACCTGGTTTCTCTTTCGAGAGCCTACTCCCGCTCTCGCGGAAGCCGCCCCCGATCCTGCCGTCCCCTTGTGGGCTCACCGGCAGATCCGGACCATGGATTTGTTCCGCCGCATTCCCGAGTGGTGGATTGACAACCGCCAGATCGCGAACGGGGAACTCGGCGGCGGCTTGGGCGACGACACGGACATGATCCAGGACTGGCCGGCCATCGCGCTCATGGACGGACCGGTCGACAAGACCGGGAAGGCCCTCCGCCGCGTGCTGGACGCCTGCTACCGGGTGGGCATGCTCAGGCAGGGGCTGAACGCGCGGCGTTTGGACGCCCTGCACGCCTACGAAGAAGGAATCAACGCCCAGGCGCCCGCTTTCCTGCTGGACTACGGGAATCCCGTGCTCTTCGAACGGATGATGGAGACCGCGGCCCACTACGCGCGCCTCACCGGGATCAACGCGGCCGGCCACCGGCACATGCGGTCTCATGTGTACAGCGCCACGGAACTGGTGGAAGAAGGCTATCACGCCCGCGAGTTCACCCAATACAGCCACCACATCCTCCACCCCGGACTCTACGTCGCGTGGTACAACGGCTCGCCGGCGCTGAAGCGCTTGCTTTGCGAGTTGGGCGACTCGCTGCTGACGCACTGGAGCAAGGAGCAGTACCCGAAGCTCTCGTCGGTGGTCTTCTTCGCCGATGATCGCGCCGCCGAGCCCTCGCCTCCCGGCTCCATGATCTGGAACTTCTTTTGGGGCCTACACGACCTCACCGGCGATGAGAAGTATCTATCTATGGCTCCTGCGCCAGGGGAGAAAGCGTCCGACTATGGGACGCTCTCCATGATCAACGGCCCATGGCTGAGTCTCTTAGATCGGGCAGCGCATGCGCCGGGACTCCGTGCCACCGCCGCGCAGTTTGCGGTTCGTGACCGGAACGTGGTCTTCCATCATCCCGGACCCGCCATGTCGGCCCTGGCGTGGCGCGCCACCGGCGACCCCGCTCTACTGGAGGAAGCCGGCGAGGCCCTCGTCAGAACCATGACGCCCCTGACGGACGTGCTGACCGAAGGGCATCTCTACACGGACCGTGTGCCTATCCCGACTCTTGGTATGCAGATCCAGCGGATGGGCGGAGTGGCGCACTACCGCAATTTCCCTTACCCCGGCCACTCCGTCAGTTGGGAGAACACCGGAAGCGAGTTGGCCGCGCTGGTTTCCGATTCCCGGCCGGACTTTCTGCGCTGCCTGCTGTTCAACGCCGGCCTCCGATCACGCAACGTCACTGGCCGCGTGTGGCAATTGGAGCACGGCCGTTACGAGGCCACCATGCGCGACTCCGCCGGCCGGCTCTTGTGGAACCGCACCTTGCGCCTCAAACGCCATTCAGCCGTGGAGTTGCCCTTGCCGCCAAGGACCGAAGTAGCCATTGAGTTTCGGCGCATCGAGAAACTCGTGCCGCTCCACGCCCTGCCGGACTTGGCCGTAGCCTCCGAAGAGATCGGCATCACCGGCGGCCTGGAGATCCCTGTACACAACATCGGCGGAGCGCCCTCCCAACCGTATTCTGTCTCAGTCGCCGATGACCGTGGAAGAGTCCTGGCCGAGCAGAGCTATCCCGGACTGGAGGCTCCGTCGGACTTGAAACCCAGGGTGAGGATAGCTCGATTTGCCGGGGTTCCAGAACGCCGTGGCCTGCGTGTGCGTGTGCGCCAGCAGGGTCTGGCGGAAGAGGTTTGCGACACCAACAACGAAGCCGCTCTAGGAGCAAATCCATGATTCGCTCAGCTACTGCCATTCTGATCGTTTCCGGGTTCCTGGCGCCTCGTTCACCAACTACAAGATCACCAACACGCCTTACGGCAACGACACCATCGCCATGCTGGCGCCTGCATACCTCAAGCAGGACCTGCCTCTGGGCTCTTACTACTCGCCGCCCGACATGCGCCGCCCCGGTTTCCGCGATACCTCCCGTCCGCTTCGCGGTGGCGCTGTACGGGCGTCCGGCTGAACTCGACCACTTCTCGAAGAATCGATCCTAGAAGCGGTCTATCCGGGCGACGCAGGCAACGCGGCCACGGGTCATGACAACCATTCCGTCTGGCGTCCTGGTTGGACTTGGTCGATGCACGGGTTAGGAGGGAGGTCGTTCTGATGCGTCTGTTCGTGCTTTTGGCTTGTTTGTGTGTTGTCACCTCCACCGGGGCGGCGCCGGAGCCCGAGTGGACGGGGAATGGGCGCTATCGGGTCCTGGTAACCGTACCTCCCGTCGATATCGGGGACAGACGGTCGGACGAAATGCCTGCTGAGGTTCCCATCGACTTTAAACGGATCCTCGAGGCTGCGGGGTACGGGGAGCGCGCGAATCTGGCTACGCTCCAGGTCGCCCGTTACGATCCGGCAAGCGGGAGGGCGATGCCGTATGGCAGCTATCTCTACGGCCAAACCGAATACGACCGGCCGTTCCAGTGGTATGACGACACGATCCCCGATCCGTTCCCGGATCGCGATCGTTCGGTGAAGAGTCCCTGGGTTTCCCGGCCTCGATGGGGTGCTTACTACGATGCTATTGGTGAGTGGAAAAGCGGGCGGCTGGCCTGGAGCCACACGCAAGATCGCTCGAGCCCGTCTCACTACGCCGTCTACTTCGACCTGCTCGCAGCCGGGCAGAAACAATCGGACCCGCCCCCACGCGGCTGGATCGGTGACGGTTCCAAGCGAACCGCCCCGTTCGGGCCGCAATCGACCGGGCTCTACCATGCCGATTGCCAGATGGCAGACTTGAACCAGGATGGCCTGCTCGACCTGATCTGCGGGGCGTCACGCGGCGGAATCCTGTGGTATGAAAACCTGGGCGCTCGCCAAAAGCCCAGGTTCTCCGTAGCGAGGCTACTGTTCCACGACGATGGCAAGCCGATCGACCCCGGCTTTCTTTCCACGCCGGCCGTCACCGATTGGGACCGCGACGGAAAACTGGACCTGATCGTTGGCGCGAACAAGGGGTGGATTCACTTCTATCGCAACACTGGCACGAATGCCTCGCCGCGCTACCAGGACCTGGGGCCGCTACAGGCCGATGGCAAGGACCTTCGAACCCCGGCGACTCCCGTGCCGGAAGTGGAGGGGCCCAAGGGGGAAGCGATCTACAAAGAGGACTACCAGCCCTATTGCGCGATCGTCGATTGGGACGGCGACGGCGACGACGATCTGCTGGCGGGCGGCAACGTCACCGGCCGGGTCTTCTGGTACGAAAACACGGGCCGCCCAGGGAGGGAACGCCCACTCTCCACTTCAGAGGACATCTGATGGCTGACGGGAAGCCGCTCGACGTCGGCTGGTCGGCCAATCTCACGGCCGCCGACCTCGACGGCGACGGAGATCCGGACCTGGTTGTCGGCCATGAGCGCAAGTGGGGTAATGAGACGCCTCCCGAGATCGTGGAGGACTACCTGGCCTATTTCGAGAATGCCGGAACGCGGACGGCCCCGGCCTTGACGATGAAACCACTGCCGCGGATCGGGAAGTTCCCAAACGAGATCGTCGCCAGTCCGACGATGGCTGACTGGGATGGCGATGGCGACCTGGACTTGGCGGTCTCGTCCTACCTTGGTCCAATCTACTTGTTTGAAAACATCGGAACCCCGCGGCGGCCGAAATTCGATGTGCGCCGCCATGACCGGCTCAAACTGCCCTGGAGCAACGATCTTCTCCCCTACGCCACGGAATTGACCGACTGGAACGGCGACGGGATCCTCGACCTCGTACAGGGTCATACCTATGCCCTCGGGAAATCCAACCAACTCCCCTGGAAGTTCGCGCCGTTCCGTTCCATTCTGCCCGAGGAGCAGGTGATCGACCACCGCTCCTGGCGCGGAGACGACTGGGCGTTCACGGTCGCGGTGGACTTTGATCAGGACTCCCGCAAGGACATCCTTTTCGGGGACTACTGGGGACACGTCTGGTTTCACCGGAACACCTCGTCGGGAGGCGATATCTCGTTCGACACGACAGGGGTGCTGATCCGGACAGAACAGGGAATCCCCGTAACCGTGGGACGCACCAAGTCTGGGGGCTATGACTTCGATACCATGCAAGGCCCGCGGACGTCTCTGGTGGCCGCCGACTTCGACCGCGATGGCAGCGTCGACCTGGTGGTTAACGACGTCTTTGGGCACTACTATCTCTGCCGGCGGCGAGGGCACGGGAAGATGCCCGTGGTGGAGTCGCAAGTTCTCATCGCGGACGTAGCGAATTATGCCTCGACCACGGTGGTCGATTGGAATGGCGATGGAAGACTCGATCTGCTGGCAAGTTTGCCCCGGCCGGCCCAGCATCACCTGCTCTTCCGAAACGCAGGCGGGTCCGGCGGGCTGTTCGCCCCACCCGAGAAGATTGATCTGCCGCAGATTCCCGTGATCGGCTCAGTCGTGCGGGTGTTCCTGACGGACGCGAATCGCGATGGGGACCGCGACGTTGTGATGCTGAGCGGCGACGGGTACGATTGCCTGTTTGAAGGCTCGTTCCTGGCGCGCGGCTACGCCAAGGGCGGCTCTATCAGGCTGGAGCGGCGAAAACCATGAAGGAAGCGGTGCCCGCTTCCCTGCCGCGGGGCCCGCGGCCGAACTGAATAGTTCATGCTCTGGTATTCCTGCGTGACATAGGGTTCGGTTCAATCCGCGGTAAACCTGAAGCTGGCACAAATCCTCTGATGCTCTCCCGTCGAGACTCGATGCTGTGGCTGGGCGCCACAAGTCTGGCTGTTTCTCTCCCCGCCGCGGGTGCCGCCGGCGAAGCCGAAAGCACGGGGATCATCGCCGGCCGGGTACGCCGTATGACGTGGTGGCACGAGGCCAAGTTCGGAATGTTCATCCACTTCGGCCTGTTCAGCGTACCGTTCCGAAGGTGGTTGGCGACTACGGGAGCGGGTCTGGCGAGTATGTTGAGGAATCGGGACCCTTACCGTGCCGCAGACAGGCGTGATCGGTTCGAGCCCGTCGGCTGCAACGCAGTTTGCCACGAGATCTGTCGGTGCACTCGCCGAGCATGCCCAACAGCCTGCGCGCTTGTCCCGTGGTGAACGCTTCCCGTAGTGAACGCTTGTCGTTTCTAACCGGCCAATGCCAAGTTTGAGCACCGCCAGCGCCCAGGAAACGAAAGGAAACGACAGGTCCATTCTTTTTTCGTTCGACCTTGCCTTGGTCGGCCCGCGTGGGGCTCCGGCCCGCAACCCATCCCCTCAAATCCCAACCTTCCGGCATTGAGGATTCGGCAATGCACTTGGGGCTTGCAATGTGAACTCTGGAAGAGCACACTGGGGCAGCGCCCATGAATCACGCCTCCCGCACCGCTAACCCAAATCGGTCAGAGATTGGCCGGATAAGTCCCGTAGTGAACGCTTGTCCCGTAGTGAATATGAGGGAGAGTGATCCGGGCGCGATCGACTATCGACTATCGCCTATCGCCTATCGAAGGCCGGTTTCGCTGTTGCCGCCGTCAGGCGGCGCGGTTGGTTCTTTGCCTACCTTCGGCGTGGCCTCCGGTTGTTCCCACAGAGCCAAAAACGATGCCGCTCCCTCTTGCCCTGCTCCTTGTTGCGTAGAGGTCCTGTGCCCGCCGACGACCATCATTGGCGTTGTCTCTGCACAGTCTACGAGCACAGTTTCCGCCTGGAGCGTCCGAAAACCTTCCGAAATCACATGCTCAAAAAGCAGGGGCTCATTCGGGCTGCCTGTATATTGTTGATTCTATTGGTGGGCGCGACAGGACTCGAACCTGTGACCTCCTGCGTGTGAAACATGTGCCGAGCCTCCAAGATACCCGTCCCGTGAGGAACATTCTTTCAGTTCCAACAGGTTAGAGCACATGCCTTCGCTTGAACAGCATCCTCCATCGCGTCAATCGCGCTAATTCCTGCACAGTTCTTGCACAGTTGGGTGGGGTGAACCCCGTAATTGAGACAAACTGCTTTTGACACACTCGCCGTTCAATGATTTTTCCTACTCAAACCGCCGGTTCTCCGCCACAATGGTCCTCGGTTGGCGAAGCGGAAGCGGGCTCTGGTGGAGACCAACCCGCCGAGGAATAGCCAGCCGGAGACTCATCGAGACGATGGTCGGGGGGACCGGTTTCGGCCGGTTCCCCTTCTGTCTTAGCCTCAATACTCTGCACTTAAGGATCCTGATGGAGGAGGCGACATCGAGACGGCGGGTGGGGTGACGTCCGCGAGGGCGCAGGTTGTAGTTGCTCATTTTGCGCTTCACGCCGCGCGGGTTGACGCGTTGCCGGCGCGAAACAACGCGCTCCTCTAGGATCTCGGCGAGAACGGCTTCATGGAACAGTGCGAGCGCGTTCTTGTTCCGAGGGGGGAATAGCGCCCGAGCGGGTCATCTTGCGCTGGACAACTCGGACTGAGTGAAGGAAAGAGAGACGGTCGGGATC